>ERZ869921.26-NODE-26-length-92043-cov-10.366352_pt1 | contig 92043 bp, 115 predicted proteins | sample MGYA00579310_ERZ869921 | MGnify/ENA primary metagenome ERZ869921 (study PRJEB32216, sample SAMN09231816) | wastewater metagenome | place: USA: Maryland | collected 2016-06-21 | study: EMG produced TPA metagenomics assembly of the PRJNA472060 data set (Reclaimed...
CCTACCTGCCTACCTGCCTACCTGCCTACCTGCCTCCCTCCCTGCCTACCTGCCTCCCTCCCTGCCTACCTGCCTCCCTGCCTCCCTCCCTACGCAGCGCGCACTATTCCTACAAGGCACGTCACACACAGTCTTACAGAAATGTGTCAGCCTATGGACTACAAGCCTGTAGGAATAGCACTACGGGGGGTGTAGGAATCCGACCTACGCGGGGGGGGGGGGGGGGCTATTGACACCCAACCACCAGGGCGTAGTAATTTTTATGAAAACCTTAGATCTCACCTACCACCTATATGAAACCAACTACCAGTCTCTACAATTTTTTATGAGAGGGTTATGAGAGGGTTATGAGAGGGTTATGAAAACCTTATAGGCACACTATGAGAGATTTATGAGAGGGTTATGAGAGGGCTATGAGAGGTTTATGGAAGTGGTGTGGCTTTGATGTATTCTGGAGGGGTGACAGTATAGGGGATGCTTCTGGCTTGTTCTTCTGTTATCAAGAATCTCTTTAGGGGGATAAGAGTGTGTTTGTCTTCTGTTGGATGTTTCTCTGTGAAGTGGTTGGTGATGATTCTTTGGATCTCTTCAATACGGTGTTCGAGTGCTTGAGTATAGTTGGCTGGTTCGAGGATCTTGGTGATCTCTTGTTGTGTTTTGTTTGGGAAGAGTTGTAGGTAGTAGATAGGTTTCCATGTACCGTTTGAGTGGTTAATGGTGTTATACATTCCTTTTGAGAGTCCGAAGTCTGAGGCGACGATAGATGAGCGTGTGATCTCTCCTAGGGCGTTGTATGAGAGAAGGAAGCCTAGGTGTCTTTCTGTTGTTTTTTCATCATCAAGAAATTGAGTATAGTAGAGGTGGGAGGCGAGGGGGTTGTGACCGTGTTTGGTGAGAAGTCTAGCGGCAAGAATGGCGTAGGTGTAGTAGATGGCTTTTGTGTGAGGATCTGGTGATGCGTATGGAGACTCAAGGAGAGTGGGGTAGGCTCTGTTGTTGATGTCTTTTTGTTGGTAGAGAAGAAGCTGTATGGCTTCTTGTTGTTGGTATTGGATTTCGTCAAGGTTGTCGATAAGGGAGTTAAGAGCGGAGGGTGTGAGGCTGAGGTTCTTTGTGTTTTGCATGGTTTGTTTCCTTATGGTTTGAAGATGGCATCTTCGAGGTGCTGTTGTTCTTGTTTGAGGCTATTTTTTACTCCTTTTCGGTTTTAGTTGCTTCGATTGAAGATGCGAGAGAATTCTGTAGAAAGTCGTTATTTTCTGTACCTTTCACAGAAGGCGATCCACCAGTCACGGATCTTTGTTGCATCTTCTACTGAGATGAAGAGTTCGGAAGTACCCCAATCGTCTCTTATTGACACGAGAGCCTGTTTATCGGGCGGGTAATCTTCGAGGCGGATCGTGTCATCTTCGTTCACTTGGCACTCAACTTCCAGTTTTTCGAGTCGCTTATCCATGATAGTCTCCTTATAGAGTGATGTAGTGAAAGAAGATGCGTAGTGGAGCGTATGCCCCGACACCTGCAACATAGAAGAGGCTATCGTATTTAACACCAAAAAGAACAAGGAATGGGAGGATTATGACCGACACAATTGCCAAGAATAGGGTGAGGTTGTCTAGTTTGTTTTTCATTGGCTTGCCTTCTCCACTTCGATCCAGCGCATCATACAGCGCAGTTTTGCGCGTTCATGGTTATACCCGTCTGCTTTTTGTTCTTGGAGACAGGCGGCAAACCATTTCGTTTGTTGACTTTTCAAGTCTCGATCAATCAAGATGCCGATACCAACTAGGATAAACATGACAACGAATAACACTACGAACACAAACTTTGCAGACAAGATGTTCCCCTTTTACCCTTGAAATAGGGCTTCCTCGTAGTGTGAGAAGGCCGCTGGTAGTTGTTTCTCGATCATCTTTTGCCTATGTTCGGCTACTGTCTCTTTTAGAATATCGATCTCGCAGAGCAAAAGGAGCATACTGCGGTAGAGTTCATTGTGTTCTAGGCTACTTCGAGTTTTTCCCTCGTACTCAGGGAAGATAGGTTCGGCGCAGAGATAAGCGCCTGTCTTGTGTTTTGTGCAGAACTCTGTTGTTTTTACAGACCACCCGCTCTTATAGGTATGAGAGGCTACAGCCTCGTAGCACCTATACTGCTTACTGAAACGCCGATACCGCCTTGTGTATAGGTGTACGGTACACACATACTTTCGCAGGTATATGTACCGTATGCGCGTGTGATCGAAGGGGATCATGCTTTTTACCTTTCAATCGTAAATATCGTCACTTGAATTTTCATCAACACAAAGATACACACCAACAAAGCCGATAGCGCCCAACAGACAGAGGAACGAGAGGATGAAGATTGTTTTGAGCAGGATCTCCATGTTTGTTATCTCTTGCCTTGTAGGGGATGGCAGGATGTGCCTTTACCCTCGAAGAAAGGAGAGGCGACGTTCTCGTACCAGTAATTAGTATCATCTTGAGAGATAAGCCAGTTTGAAGATGTGGTCAGAGCCGCTTTGTGGTGTGTTTCTTTTAGAGATTTCAATTGCAACTGCATCAAGAAGGCGTTTCGAGAATCACCAGAATGAAGGATAACGTGGCCCTGTGTTTTGATGATTTCGATGTTTTTTTCCCAAGAGAGGATTAGGTCAAGTCCAGTTTCTGCGTGGAGTTGATAGTCAAGACACAAGATGTCAAAAGAGGTATCTTTCATGGCTTCTAGTGCTTGTGTGGTGGTTGAACATTCGCAGAAGGCATAATTGAAGCCGAGATTTCTGCTAGAGAGTTCTTTTGAGATGCGGATTTGGATCAAGTCGGTCTTGTTTTTATTGTCACCGAGGGTAAGGATGTTAAGGATATTGGACATGGATGCCTCCTAGCAAGAGAAGAGTGGATAGGAACGGGCAGCAATTTTGAACAGTTGTGAAGAAGCGGCATATTGCCATATTTCCTGTGGGATTGAGGCTTTGAATTCGGGGGTTTTGCTTTTGAGTTCTTGGAGTTGGTGTACGAATTCTGGTACGAATTCTTCGTATTTTTCACCGAAGTACACAAGACAAAGAGCTTGGATACATAGAGATTGGAGTAGAGTATCAAGCAGGTGAGTGGTTGGAAGGACTGTGGGTACGATACGGAATCCGAGGCGTGTATTCCATGCTTGTATAAGTCGTTGGATCTCTGATGCTTGGATTCTTGCGGCTGTTTTGATGTGCGTACATTTGATTTCTGATAGGTACTTTTGTTTGATTAGCTGTTGAAGGTTTTGTGTAGAATTGTCGTAGAGATCATGTGCGAGGATCAGGTCTCGTGTCTCAGCGGAAAGAAGAAGTGCGAGTCCTAGATCCGATAGAGAGTCAAAGGTATTGATGGAGGATCGGATGTGAGGTGCGATGGGGTCGTGTGTGTTTTTGATTTTCCAGTTTTCGATAGCATTTGAGATTTTCATAGTTTTACCCTTTCGTTGGTTAGGGTGATCTTGTTGATCACCGAGGATGTTTTATGTTCTACACCAAGAAAGAGATCCTGTCAACAACTTTTTACACGATAGGCTGGATGGAGATTTCACCTCGGTATTCGCAAAGTGCGGCGACGATAGCGCGGATGTAGTCTTTACCATCTTCGTTGATACCGACAAGGGCAAAAGAGATAATAGGGTGGGTATGGAAGCAGAAGATCACTCGCAGACTCTTTTCTTTTTGTTTGAACTGGCGTAGGATGGTATAGATACGTCTCGCGTGTGTATTTTCGAGGAAGTAGGACATAGTGGATTTACGTTGGGCTGCGGTATTGCAGAAGTGGTAAGCTGTAAAGTGTTCTGGTTTGGAGTACACCATGTCATCGGTTACGGTGATATAGCACTTAGATGTACCAAGTTTCTCTTTCATAGCACTATAGAATGACTCAAATCCGCCTTTAAGTGGTGACTCTACTAGGATTGTGCGCGATGCGCGGTTGGTTTGAATCTGGGTCATACGTTCGCGGATCTTGTTATCGGTATAGATGGGGCTGACAATGTTTCGCACATCCAAAAAGCCATCATAACCAACAAAAAGATCATCCATCTCAAATGCGACAACAGTAGTGCGATCTGCCATATAGCAGGTATCGTTGTGGAAGTGGACATCAGAGATCTTACCAGAGATAGGTAATGTTGGTAGTAGCTTGCGTACATTTTCGATATTCGCAAGTGTTTTCTCTGTTGCGTATCTGTGTTGAACCATCATGCCAAACCCTCCATCTCAATAATCTTGAGTGTAATATATTGCATACCTGTATGGAGGTCTTCTTCAAGAACTTCGTAGTTCCTGTAAGAGAGATGCCAGTAGGTGTGAGTGTAGTAGTGTTTGCTTATCTTGGCTTGGTATCGTACTTCTACAAGATACGTTTGGTCTTTGATCTCAACGGGTATCGTTGTTGGTATCATCTTTTTTCTTTCTTGTGCGTGTAGCCACCCAGACATCCACGAGATCACCCCTATCACACTCGCTTTTTGTGAGGATTGGCGGTAATGTATAGATATTTGACCAAGTTTTTACGATAGATAGGGCTGGTGTGATGTGTATTCTATGGTGTATGCGAAAGTCGTAGATGGTGGTTGGTGGGGCATTATTCATAGGGTTTGACGGACGATGAATTTTAAGGTGCTATTTGATGGGTTGTGTGTTGTAGGTCGTTGGTCTTTTGGTTGTGGATTACTTTGGCCCCAAGAAAATGATACACCTTTTAGAGCGGCAGAGATTGCGATTGGCATATCAATCTGGAAGTTCTTACCGTACTTTTTGAAGTATTTTGGTGAGAAAATCATAGTGTCAGCCCAATCTGGACGCGGGATCTCAGAAAGTTTTGGTTTGTCAGCGTGATCGCCTTCTTTGCCTTTGTGGATCATGGTTGGGTACCCTTCTTGATAAGGTGAAGACCTCGGATAGCCACACGAGACTGTTGAACAATAGCGGGGAGATGTTCAAAAGCCTTTGGGGTGTACCCCAGTTCGGTTGTGTGTTGGATCAGAGCATCTGCAAACTCTCGAACAAGTCTGCGTAGTTCCTCGGCTTCGGCTTCTAGCTGAAAGTTCTCAGATTGAAGATCAATTGTTTTTTGTAGAAACATATCTTCAAGATCTTCAAAGTCGGAAACTTGTATAAGTGTCATAGGTTTAACCTTTTTCAACAAAGAGAATATAGACGGGTTTGTCTAACTCTCGCATACATTGGATCATGTGGGCTGTGCCGCGACTGTTGCCATCCCATATTGCAATAAGGGCATCTGCAAAGCGAGACATCTTGCGGTTACGAATAAACCCCGCAGCGTGTTGTCCATATTTTCGCCAGTACGCGGGGAACTTGTGAATCTGATCTTCGGTAAAGCCGTTTTGCTTGGCCCACTCTATTGCGCAGGTGTCGATACCTCGCGCAGTACCCGACACGATTGCTTTTATAGGGAATTCGGAGGCTTTTATAGCAGAATCCACAAGGTTTATATCGTGAATCCAGCGCGAACCTGCGATAATCACTTTCATCTATCACCTCTAGGGTCTTTTGGGCCGTCCACAAAGATGACATCGACTTTGTGATCCTCTAAGTATTGTACACCGTTTTCACCGAAAAAGCCACCATTTACAACAAAAACCTTAGAAATACCCGCGTGGTGTATCAGTTTTGCACACATCCTACACGGCTCACCTGTTACGAACATCCAAGATCCGCGTGTTGGTGTACCGAAAGCTGCTGCGTTACAGATCACATTCATCTCTGCGTGGTGACAGCCCACCTCGACTTGTGTACCAGAAGTGATTTTTCTTTTTTCTCTTAGGCAACAATCACCACCGCAGAGTTCTCCACCTTTACGGGGAGGGCCGTTGTAACCCTCACCTATGATCTGATTGCGATCTGGATCAAGAAGTAGAGCGCCAAACTTACGCCTTGAGCAAGAGGAAAGCGTGGCGAGTGCGAGGCATTGGGTGATCCTTACTTCAATATGCTTTTGCTTCATACGTCGAGGTCTTCTGTTGCAGGTTTGAACTCAGAGCAATAGAATGGTTGTGGGCATTGCCCGATCTTGGTGTTGTCGTTAAAGCAGCGCAGGATGCCACTAAAAGCGTGAGAGTATTGACAGGTAGAGCAGTCCTTTCGAGTATTCACAAAGGCTGCGTGATGGATGGGTAGCACCTTGTCAGGCTTAACAAGATCGAAGTCTTCCGACTCTAATATGAAAGAGAGTTCGTCAAGGATCTCGTCGTAGCAAGATCTTACGATTCTTGCACCCTCTGGGATGTTACTCGCCAAGATCTCTATGAATTTTGCGAATTGGATAGCCTGAGTAGTGCAAACAAGCACCTTCCAACGCTTCTCTTCTCCGCTGTAGTTTGTAGCACCCGCGAGGGTGATGGTTTTCTCAGAGTGGAGACTTTGCATTGGCGCTCTTCTCCTGCTCTTTGGCTTTCTGCCAGTATTCGAGTTCTTTTTGGATGGGTTTGTATTCGTCAGAGAAGATGTGAGGCTTCCTGTGGCGGTATTTGTGAAGGATACGGTTGCCTAGCATGAAATTTGGGTCATAGCCCAATTCAACGTAGCGTAGAATCAAAGCGAGCAGTTGTGCTAGTACGTCATTCATCTCTGAAAACAGTAGATCAGGCTCGTTCGTGGCAAGAAGTTCTTGTGCCTCTTGGAGTATAAAGATACGACGTGCTTCCGAGGATTGGGCCTTAGACCACTCGGAATTCTGCTGGTCTAGGTGCATTACGTCAACAGCATCACATAATGCCCGTTTGATCTTAGCAATTTCTCGGTTCATTATCACACCTTAAAGAATGTGGCATAGATTACCACAAGAACCATGATGAAGATAGAGATGTAGAGACCTAGATCGAGGTAGGAGATGTAGAATTCTTCTTGATCTTCTTCGGATTCAGCGAGAAGATCCATGTTTTGTGTCCAGAACGCTTGCTGTTTCTCTTCGTCGATCTTGTTGAGGTCTAGCAGTTCTGTGGCCGACTTCATAAGCATATCGGCGCAGTCTTCGGCTTCTTGGAGGTTATTATCATTGAGGTGTTGTTGGATCAAACGTAGGTGTTGGTATCCGATATATGCCGTGTGCTTGGATGCGGCAATGAAGGTGAAGATAATTTGTACCTCTTTTTCGTCAAACATCGAAGCAAACGTCAAAGTTGGCAAGTTTTCATCGTCTTGTTCGGTATCCAAATCCAAGTCGTCTTCTTGGCCTTGCTCTTTTTTATAGCGAGACATCTTGTTGTACTTTCTTGTATGTGCGCTCAAAGGCTTCTATAGCGCGTTTTGGTATGGGGTAACTACGGGGGTAGGCTGTGCGTATAAGTCCGTCTCTATATGCTACTACACACTTACCTCTTGAGGTCTGGACTATATGTATTGCTGTTTTCTTATAACGTGCAAATCCTGTCTTGATTGATCCGTTTCTGATCTGGGCGAGTAGGTCTTGATACTCTTCTGGTGTAAGATCTACCAACCAACGCTCTCGTAGTCGATCTCTCGTGTGTTGGTATGCTTCTTTGTGTTCATCTGTCATGGTTTTCACCAAAGAGTAGATTTATCCAAACAGCATAAAAATAGGTACAACCCATTACGACAATCATCGCATTACCTATAGTCAAACCATAAACTACAGATATAGCGGGAACAATTAGATCAATCAACAAAGGTAAGACATCTAGCAGTATGAATCGTATTATACCCATCGTCTATCTCCATAGTACACGAGATAAGTTCGATTGTCAAACTTTTTTGGAGGATACAATGCGCAGAACAGATAGCTTCTATTTGGAAGCGATACAACGACTATACAATATCTCAACCGAGATCTTTGGTGTTGGTGCGTTTTGCACCAAGGGTCAAACCCTGTTGGGCAGGGTGATATGCTGGTGGGCATCGTTCTTGAGGTGGGTTGTGACGTTAGGGCGTGAATGGGATTACAACACAAGGCTGGTGTGTACGTTCGGTGTGGTGTATATCCCCGACGAATTCTCAAAGTATGATCCCCGTACACAATACGCCGCGCTTCTCCATGAAGCTGCACATCTCTCTGAATACTACTACGGAGATCCTGACATCCTGTTTTCTGGTAGTATCAAAAGCCTACCACCCAAGACGACACGGTGGTATAGGTTTTTGTTTCTGTTGAAGTATATCTTATATCCCCTACCCGTTTGTATCTCAAAATTTAGGGCAAGCGTGGAATATAGCGGTTATTTGCAAAATGTAAGAGTTTTGAGAGACTTTCATCATTATACGCCCACACAGTTCAAAGAGTGGTTTATCTCTACTCTTTGCTCTGCAAGTTATGGTTGGATGATGTCTCGAAGTGGTGCGGAAGCGATGTTTGAGAAAATGGATAAGCAGGTACTAGAAGAGTCTTGGTTTGAAGATTGGGAGGATCGGTTATTTCTCTACTCTTGTCTCAGAGAGTAGATCTGACTATCGAATAAGAAGCGGTAATCTTCTACATGGATAAGATTGACGTAGCATTTGTCTCCTACCTTTTTGATATGACAAAAACCTTGTTGCCAGTTAGCAGGACCAGCTAGTTTGTAGTGTGGGTTGAGACTACACATACACCCGTTGATCCAGACCTTGATCGTTCGTGTGAGATCTGTTTTTGCCATAAACTGTATATTGTGTTTGTGGTTGAAGATCCCTGAGACCCCCCAACGATCAAGGTACGCAGATGCGGAGTGCTTACTTGCAATATCCCCATGCCAAATGTGCAGATCACCGTACACGTCAAACTCTTTATAGGGCTTGTACGATACGTTGTACTCTCTTAGGTTGAGAAGGACTTCTGTAGAGAAGGCTCGAAGTTTTGTGATCTCTGGTTGTTTTTCTGCATACAACTTCAAGCGTACATCGTGGTTGCCATCCATGAAGTAGATATGCGAGTTTGGACAGGCTACTCGAAGTGCCTTTATGAATTCTTCCCAAAGTTCGATCTCTTCTTGGAGTTGATGTATCTTGAGTGGTGTTTTGTGGTACTTTGAGAGAGAGTAGCAGTCGAGGATGTCACCGTTGAGAAAGATATGTTTTGGTTGGGTGGTCTTACAGAAGTAAATAAACAGTTTTACCATCTTTGGATCGTGGTCTCCAAAGTGAAAGTCCCCCGCTACAACTGCTTCCTCTGGTCTCACAGGAGACCTCGCGCCCCTCAGCCCCTTAATATGCAAAGACATCTACTCCCCCAATCGGATGCCACAGAGAGATGCACCCACGATGTAAATAGCTGTCCCAGTCTTTTTGAGTCCTATTGAGTACAGGACTTCTGCGACAGGGTGTATAGCCACATAAAACAAAGTACGCTTCATCTTACATACTCCGCAGGTATAACAGTGGGTAGGCTGTTATAGTCCTTGTAGAAAATACACACAAAACGACGACCGCGTGGAGTAAGACGATACCAGTATGAGATCTTCTTCACTGCTTTTTCTCCTTTGTTTGTTCGGAGATGGCTTTACGCAAAAGACCTTCCGCGTGTTCGATTGCTGTACGTACGAACTTTCTATGGCCACGCTTTGCTGCTTCTACACGACAAGCGGATATATGGTCGTGGATCTCTTTCGTAGCGGTGTCTAGTTGTATGTTGTGGGCCAACATAACGCAACCGTATGGTTGCCATAAGCCCACTACGATACGCGGATCAATCTCTCCGAAGATTGTGAGCATCTGCCCCTGTAGTGGGCTATCTTGCTCTTTCATTGTTCGACCATCAATGAATTTGATACGCTTTGTGAGAAAAACAGCCGCAGAACAAAGGTCGAGAGCCTTACGACACCAGACGGTCTCTGTGGCTGTATTGGTGATCATGGTGATTGTCTTGACATCACCCCGAACAATCTCCGTGTGGATCTTCTCCACTACGCGAGTCATTGTGGGCGTGTCATACGGTGGGTTGATCCAGACTTTACCCAACCAAGACTTCGAGAGACCATCTTGGTCTTTGGTGTAGAAATTCTCGGCCCCTACAAGACCATTAGCCTGTTCAGAAGTCATAGGATCAAGATCGATTACCCCACCGTACATGGCCCGTACATTCTCTGTGATCCAAGCAGGAGTGTACCACTCTGTAAAGCCTGTGTTTTGTTTGACCTTTGCCTTCCGCTTCTCTTTGGGAGTAAGTTGGTCTTCCTCTTTTAGATTAGGCAAAAAAGACAGATCCATCTGGTTGACAGCCTCTTCGATCTCGATCAGGGCCAATGCTGTGTTTTTTCGATCTGTCATAGTGTTTCCCTTGTCACGATAGACTTGATACGATCACTATTGAGTACAAAACGAAGCGTTTGCTCTTTATCCCAATTTGCATTGGGGATAGCAAGGAAATTTGTGTGGTGTGCGTATTTATCCCAAATCTCAAATCTACCACGCTCTGATGGGTGGTTTGGATCTCTCTTTGTCTCTTTGCTACCCTCACGCTCGATCCACAGTATTCTCGTGTGGTACTGTAGGTGGTTCATAAAGAATTCTGCTTCTGCAAGTGTACGACAATCAGAAACGATGAATGTGTTACTTTGCAGTTTTTGACAGTACTGGTGGGCAATACGACACCAAACATCTTTACCAAAGATAGGGTGAACAGCATCGGTTCCGAGTTGTTGCAAGATCTCCCCCACAGTCATGTTTGCGGCAGGGATAAACTTGTTTTTTCCTTCATGGGTACTGCACCACTCAGGCGGAAAGTCGAACATAACAGGGGCCATACCCTTTAGTGGTGCGGCAAAAGCGATCCTACTACTACCTTCTATGTAGTAGTGCAAGAAGTCTGCAAGCGTATCTTTACCTGACCCCATTGCACCGCAGATCAATATCATGTTCTTCTTTTTCATGTGCGTTATCCGTGCTTCGTTGTATCGTTTTTTTCTGTCTTTTTACGCATAGGTGGTGTACTGAGCGCATCTTCCGCTGACCAACCTAGATAGATCCTGTTACTAAAAAGTTTTGCACTTACATCTACATTTTTACGGGGGTCGAGCATCCACTCCCATAGGAGCTTTGTTTCTCCCCATGCTGTTATCTTGTTGTGAGTGTGCGTGTACTTTGGGCGAAGCATCTGCACCAATTCGCATTTTTTCTTACGAAGATATAGTGCTTGATATGTTAGTCCCATATTTTCGCGCAACTGCTTTGATTCAATAGAACGCTTACAATAATCGGATATAGGCTCAGATAGCGCGGCTTCAACACTCCAACCTCGCTTAATGCGATTGCATAACACATTAGATTTTAGACCTTTTGCTACCCTTGGATCTTTTTTCCACTCTGGAAAAGAGCGCGTCTCACCCCAAGCGGTGTAGCCACTTTTTTTCTTCATTTGCACTTCCTATAGGGTTATCCGAGGATCTTGAGTGTATTGCGACGGACAACGATCTGATCGTTGAAGACGGTAAGCAGTTCTCGTGTTACTTTGACTGCGGCGTGTGTGACAGGATCGGGTGTCTTCTCGAATCGCTTACAGTACATTTCTGCCATCTCAAGCCAATCAGCACAGAGATCCACATGGATCAACTTCATCTTGTATCGACCAGATGCGACCTTGTGCAGTTCATCGGTAAGTTGTTCATATAGTGTGTCAAGTTGCAGCGTCCAGTGCTTTGCAACAACTTGTTTTTCGAGTTCTGCGGTTTCTTTGATGAAGAAGCGTGAGAGGGCATCCACGTCAGATGCTTTTGGGAGAAGTGCGCTCAGGTCATATTTCTTCATGGTTTTCATATCGATCTCCTTTGTGTCTTCAAGCCAACATCGGCTTATGTCTTATGGTTACACTAAGAAGATCGAGGTGTCAACTACTTTTTGAAAAAAAGCATAACCACACCAACGACGATAGCCCCCACAAAGGAAGATCCGAGGGCCACAGGTAGCCAAATGATCTTGTCGCTCCACTTGTTCTCGCCTTTGATTACAGCGAGATCCGTATCAAGGCGACGAACATCTACCTCGATCTTGTTGACTTGCCGCGTCAAATGCCGAACATCGCTATGAATCTGTTGGAGCATTGCAATTGTATATGTCTGCGGATCGAGATCTCTGAAATTATCAAGCGGTGAATTTGTATCGCTCACTTTACCACTCCCACAACGATCATACCAATAATACCTACGGCTACAGCTACACCTAGAAGTACCCAAGGCAACGGTGACTTTGCTTTCTGCAATTCCTGTTCAAGAGACTTTCGCTTTAAGATCTCTCTTGCCAGATCGTTGTCTCGTTTTTTCTTGCAGGTGTCGAGATCCGTATTGAGGTTTGAGATGATCTTCTTCCGTTCTGCGGTCTTCTTACGCATAGCGGCGATCTCTTCTCTTGAGAAGCAGATGTCACGGACATCTTTTGCATAAGCAATAGGAGACCACACAAGGAGAAGAGAGAGCGTAAGGCATACCCAAGCCTGTCTAATCATTCAACACCTCCCTCAGCGTGTCTTTGCGCAGTTGCTCAGGCGATACAGTGTGGGTGTCTTTGTCGATCTTCTGGATCTGCTCTTGGTAAGTCTTCTCGTGCTGAGTCTTCTCTTGTACGGCTTCCTTTTCGATCTCCGCTTCTTGCTTGAGGTGTTGAAGATCGAGATCCGCAGACGGTACAGACTGAGATCGTTTGAAGAGTAGCAGCGGGGCCACAACCAAAAGGAGAAGGATCGCAAGTCCACCCAAGATCCAACGCCAGTTTGAACCAGCCTTGACCCAAGTTACAATACGGCTATAGAGTGAAAGGGCTGTTTGCATAAGAGTCTCCTAGACGGGCATACTATCGGGGTTTTTAGGGGGAGGCGGTGCGGTATTTACGGGGATGTTTTGCGTAGGCTGTTTGAAGGCGGCAACGATACTACGGACTTGACCACCACCATAGCAGGTGACAGACGCCCCAATAAAGTAGGATGCAGAAGTCCAAATGAAAGTAGCAAATGCTTTGTCCTTCAAGAACATCACCAAAGCAAAGGTGGTGAGCAAGATACCGATCAGACCAAAGGTGAAACCAGCCCAACGCATCGAAGAGTGGTGTTGGTGTTCATCCTTGTGGATCTCGATCAGGATGTTTCGTTTCTCTTCCATACTTACCTCCAAAAACTGTCATGGAGTCGAGCGGCAAAGACTTCATACAATTGGTCTTGGCCCCAGACTCGTTTGATACCTGTACCTATTTCGTGTGTCGAACTCGCAGACCATTCCATCCAAGATCCGTCTAGTTCACCCGCAAAGACAAAAGAGTGACCAGAACCATCATTGCGCCAGATCTGCACAAAGTCACCTTGTTGAAGACCTGTTGTGGGTACGAACTCACCGAGACCGTATTCAACGATCCCCTGTGGTAGCCCACCACCGCGCCCACCGTTCTGTCCACCCCAACACCATGCCCACTTACGGAGGTCTTCAATCTGGTGTTTGTTGAGTTCTCCTTCCTTCTCAAATAGCCGCAAGAGTTCGACAAGAAGCCAAAAGGTAGCACCTGAGCAATGCACAAGCCCGTTGGACTTACGCAAGACCTCTTCCCCCCAAACAACATCTTTAGGGATACCATTTGATTCTGATTTCGTACTGTACCTTGTGGCGGGTAGGTCTTTGATGATCTCTAAGATAATCTCCCACATGATGCCTTCCGAGGTGGTTAGATGACTTTTGAAAAGCCAGTTAAGATTGAAGGTTTGCTACAGTATGACTCTGAGGGCTTTCGTTATGCTTTCTCTGCTATCAAAGCGTATAGAGAGGAGAGACCCGCTGAAATGCGAGGCAAGGAAAGGGCTTTACCCTATGAGATACCTACGGCTCCTAGCATCTACCGTAACGTGGTTGTGTACGAAACTGCAAGTCTCCTAGTTGTAGAGTTTTTACCGTAGAGGTGTGAAATGGCAAAGAGTGATCTTGTTCGTCGTGTGAAGGATCGGTACAGAGATGAAGTGTCCTATCACGAAGCGGAAGAGATGCTACACACGGTATTGGAGGCGATCAGAGATGAAATGGTAGCGAGAGGCGAGGTGTTCTTACCACAGATCGGTAAGTTGCAGATCCAGAACTCGAAGCCCAGAGAGATCGAGGGTATAGATGGCCGTGTGGAGATTGTAGAGACGCGTAAGAAGGTATATTTCAAACCATCTCAGAAGATCAAGAAGTATGTGAATGGTGGTAGATGAAAGCAGAACAATACTATTCAGAGAAGAGGCATTCATTCTTGGAAGGTGGCCGCGTGTTAATCTGGTTCTCTTGTGGTGTGACTTCGGCTGTTGCGGCTAAGATTGCGTCTGACAAGTACAAGGACACAAAGACTGTAGAAGTTTTATATTGCGACACAGGCGGCGAGCATCCTTCTAACAGAATCTTTCTAAATGATGTAGAGAAGTGGTTAGGTATCAAGATCAGAGTTTTGAAGAACAAGAGGTACAAGGATCATTTTGACCTCTTCAAAAAGAGGAAACACCTCAACAGAGGTGGTATAGTGTTATGCACACAAGAACTCAAGAAGAGTCTAAGGCAAAAGTATGAAGACCCTATAAGAGATATTCAGATCTTTGGGTTCGATACGTCGGAAGTTTCTAGGCTACAAAGATTCCGAGACGCTAACGAAGAAGTATATGTAGAGGCTCCACTTATTGAAACTGGTCTTACAAAAAATGACTGTTTGGCTATAGTACAAAGCGTAGGATTGAGATTACCAATAACCTACTTTCCGCAGAAGAGTGGAGCGCCCTACAAACACGCAAACTGCTTAGGCTGTGTAAGAGGTAGTGCTAAGTATTGGTCAAAGATTCGCATAGACTTTCCAAAAGTCTTTCACAAGATGGCGAAGATTGAGCAGGAAGTGGGAGACAAGATCGTAAAGTACAAAGGACAATGGACTGCGCTTTATGACCTACCTTTGGAAGTAGAAGACGACGATCCAGACTACAACTTTGAGTGTTCTATCCTGTGTGGAGAATTCCTATCTTCTATAGAAAGTGAGAAAAAAGGTGCATAATAACAGAAACAATCTTACTGATACGATGATCGGGTGCAGTATGAGATGTGAAGCGGAGATTTAGAAGCTAAAACCTGATCCACGACTGAACACATTAGCAGTAGATCCATGTCTCCTTACTCTACCAAGGTCTTGCAAGGCTCCACCCTCCCTATAATGATCCTATAGAGAAGTTGGATCACGGAAAAACAGAATCTTGTAAGAAAATGGACTACTGAACTAACTAGCATCTGCGGGGTTGTGTTTTTGATATGACAAAAATGTCACATTATAACCCGATCCACGACTGAATAGATTAGCAGTAGAACCAGATCTACTTACTCTACCAAGGTCTTGAAGTGCGCCACCCTCCACTTAATGATCCTATAGAGAAGGTGGATCACGAAAAAACAAGATCCTGTAAGAAAATGGACTACTGATGCTTTTGTTCAGTCGTGGATCGCAGCGATAGGTGGTATAGGCTATGAGGCAAGATACAACGAGATCCACGACTGAACACATTAGCAGTAGATCCATGTCTCCTTACTCTACCAAGGTCTTGCGAGGCTCCACCCTCCCTATAATGATCCTATAGAGAGGGTGGATCGTGAAAAAACAGAATCTTGTAGGAATATGGACTACAAACCTCAAGACCTTGGTAGAGTAGGTCGAAACACTACCTCTGAGATTCTGTTCAGTCGTGGATCTATAAATACGTTCAGTACACTACGCGCACCCCCAAAACGAAAGGACATACAATGACTCAACTCCACAACATGATCTCCGAACACGGAAGACCAAGAGACCCCACTGCAAAAGACTACATTCAGATCACTAAACAACTCCACGATCTGATTCGATATAAAGTCCTTGTCGAGAACAATGTAGAGGTTCTGGCTGAGTTCGTTCTTGGCTACAAACCAAAGCCCTTTCACCGTGAGTTTATGCGATGGCAAAACGGATGCAAAGAGGGTATGCTTTTGGCTTGGCGTGGATCGGCAAAAACGACCTACTGCACAATCACACGTTGCATCTTCGAGATCATCAAAAATCCCAACATACGAATCCTCTTGGCCGCAGCTTCTTCTGCCCAAGGCGAGAACTTCATCCGAGGTATCAAAAGTCACCTCGAATCTAACCCTAAACTCAGAGAGATCTTTGGCGACTACACCACAAATGCCCCCCTCTGGACTACCTCGGCTTTCACCGTCAACAGAAGATCGTCTCACGCCCCAGAACCTACCCTTATGGCTGTAGGCGCAGGTACAGCACTGCCCTCTCGACACTACGACCTGATCATTTGTGACGACCTTGTTATCTCTGACAATGCGGCTACAGAGGGCCAAAGAAAGAAGATCGTGGACTACTACTACTCTACCCTTCTCCCCACCCTTGATCCCAAGGAAGGGCGCATCTGGATACTCGGTACGCGATGGCATGATCAAGACATCTATGGTTGGCTTCAAAAAGAGGATTACAAGGACTCAACTTTCATTATGAGTGTGTTGGACGAAGATGATCGTTCACGGTGGGAAGAACAGTTCCCTACAGACAAGATGCTACGCATCCGTAGGGCCAATATAAACGCCTTTGAGATGCAGTATATGTGTCGGTCTGGGATTGGGTCTTCGGGTGTCTTTACAGAGCCTATGTTTGAGTATGTAGATGTGGTTCCGAGTGAGGGTATGAACTATTGGATGGGGATTGACTTTGCGGTGGGACAGAAGGAACACAACGACTTCTTTTCTATCTCTGTTATTGCCACAAACAAGATCACAAAAGAGGTGTATCTGATTGAGGCTATCAAGAAGAAGATCCCATTCCCTGAGCAGATTGACACTATCCGATCTGTGCTACAAAGATACCCCCAGATCATACGGGTTGTTGCAGAGGCAAACGGTCAGCAAATGGGTCTTCTCCAACAGATCAAGAAGGACATCCCAGAGATCCCCTTGCTACCCAAGTTCAACCAACTTGACAAGACAGTGAAGGCGCAGCACGTTACCTTGCTTCTCAGTTCGCGTCCATTGAAGGTTATGCGGGATCAGCACGAGTTCGTCAGGCTATTGTTGGGTTTTCCAAACATACACGGTTCAAAGGACGTATTCGACTCGTTTGAGATTGCCTATAGCGTGTCCATCAAGGGTGCGCGAAAAGAGAGATCTACTGAATCCACCTTGGATACCTTGATATAGGAGACACAAAGATGTCATCTTCCGTTGGTGTACGCCGCTTTTCTACTGTGGTTACGGCCACAAACGCTGTCTTAACTGTCAATTGTGGCTTCCGTCCTGTCGCTGTCCGTGTGCAGAACAATAGCAATCAAGTGATGGCCGAGTGGTCGGATAACTTGGCTGACGCCTATGCCTACAAGACAATTGCAAACGGCACACGATCCGCAGTCACTTCGGCAGGGATCACCCCTTCTTCTACTGGTTTCACCCTTGGCGCTTTGGCTGACGTGAATGATACCACGTCTGAATCTCTTCATGTGGAGGCTTGGGGTTAATGCCTATCGTCAAAACAAACTTTGGTGTAGGTGGTAGTGGTTTATCCGCAGGTCACGCTAACCCTGACAGCCTTGCAGAGGTACTTCGTGGCCTCGTTGATGATCTTGCATCCAACGCTACCACTACAATTTCAAGCAACGACGGTTCCTTTACAGAAATTGTCTCGGCAGATGCTACAGACCTTGCCTCTGCGCAGACTCTAGCCAACGAGATCAAAGCCGCATATAACGCCGATATTACACGCATCAACACTCTAGTTAATGAAATAAAAACTGTATTGAACGCAGTTGCATCTGCTACCCCCTCTGTCACCAAAGGCTAACTCCCCACCAACACTCGCAGGTGATACATGACATCTAGCGCAGAAACACCCTCTATTGAACTGGACTACAAGACCAAGGATGGTCAGATAAGACAGGTACGCGCTACGGTTGTCGAGTACGATCCACCCAAGAGAAAACTCAAAAAGGAAGGTGTGGCGTCTGACGATGATAAGGGTGTCACACACGACATACAAGACCAACAGATCTACCCGCCTTATAATCTTCAAGTCCTAGCACGGCTACCTGAGTATTCAACCGAACTTCACCAAAATATCGAAGCGATGGTTACGAATACTACTGGCTTTGGGTGGCAGATCAAACTACAACCCATCCCAGAAGAGACAATCGAAAAGTACAAAGACGAGATCGAAGACGAATACAACCGCATTATGGAATTTTTCGAGTCGATTCATCCGTCTATGGACTTTACCGAGATCCGTAACAGGCAACTGGCAGACAAGCATACTCTGGGAAACGGATACCTCGAACTGATCCATGACCGTAACGGTAACCTCACCGCCGTTTCTCACGTTCGAGGGCAATTTATCTACCTACTTCGCAAAGATCTCACACCTACGCCTGTTCGTGTACCCTATATCCGCAAACGAGACTTCCAGATCGATTACCGCATCCACTACTACTGCTTTCGTCGGTATGTCTTGGATGCTTTGGACGGTAAGCCTATCTACTTCAAAGAAGTGGGCGATCCTCGTCAGATGGATAAGTGGACAGGAAAGTATGCAGGAGAGGGTGAGACTATCCCCTTTGAAGACCAAGCAACAGAACTGATCCACTCTTACATCTACAATGCAGCTTCCGCTTATGGTGTACCACATTGGATCGGGGCATCTGTGGCAATTGCAGGTAGCCGAGAAGCAGAAGAGATCAACTTCAACTCGATCTCAAACAACATGGTTCCTTCCATGTTTGTCCTTGTCGAAAACGGGGCGTTGACAGATCAGAGTATCAAGCGTCTCACTCAGTTTGTAGAGAAGAGGGCGGCATCCAACAAGAACAGGTCTTCATTCATCATCCTTGAGGGTGAGCCTATGAACGAGGGCGGCCTTGATACATCCAAGATGTCCATCAAACTCGAACCTCTACAGGCTGTTCAACAGAACGATGAACTTTACCAACAATACGATAAGAACAACGCAGAGAAGATTAGAAACTCTCTGCGTATCGCTTCTATCTATCTTGGTAAGGGTGAAGGCTTAAACAAGGCAACGGCAACGGTTATCAAGGCAACGGGTGACGAGCAGGTATTCGCACCAGAACGTGCAACAGAAGATGCGAAGATCAACCGTCACATTATGTTGCGACTTGGTGCGCGTTTCCACTACTTCGAGTCCAATCACCCGAACATCACAGACGACTTTGAGTTGATCCGTATGATGGAGATGGCTGAGAGATCAGGTGGTATGACACCGAGACGGGCAGATCGTATCGTTACAGACGTGTTCGGTAAGAAGATCGGGCCAATGCCAAAGGAGATCCCTTTGGATGTACCTTACAGCCTAACATTTGCCTTTGCTCAGCGTTACGATAACAGCGGAAAGCCTGACCCCGCAGACTCGGCTGGTCGTACAGCCCCGCCAACACCAGAAATGGATAACGACGATGACGACTAAAAAGAAAGATCTCGTACAGATCGCCAAGATGTTCGATCTGCAAGAGAACGAAACCGTACACGATCTCTGCCGTAAGATCTACAAAGCGATCTACGCCTACCTCCAAAATAAGTCTATGTGGTATTGCGACGTGTTTGCTATCTACATGGATAACGTGATCCTCCAAGACTACACAAATGGCTGTTGGTACAAGGTTGAGTACACGCGAGAAGGCGAAGAGATCATGTTGGGTGAACACGCCGAAGTTGAGATCCGCTTTGTACCAAAGGGTAACGTAGCGATGTCCGACCAAGCCTCTTCGTCTGTTGAACGTCACACCCTCAAGCCAAACTTGTTTGAAGGTGTATTGTAAAGAGGTCACGATGCTTATCTCACCAGAGATCCTATCCAAGATGAAACACGAAGAGGTTATACACCTACATAACCTCTTACACGACGCTCACCATCTTGAGGATGCGAGCCTACAGTTACACCTATCTCTACACCAAGAGATTGCAAAGCGAGGTCTAATCGTCACACAGGACGACCAAGATCATCACGTCGCAAAACTGGCTTGTAGTGCAGGTTTGGATGCTGATTCTGTCTCCTCTATGGGGCTACCTTCTGTCTCTTTTGTGGAGAATGAAGTTACGCTCTGCCCTATTGAAAAAGCAGAGAGCGAACAAGAAGAGAGAATGGTGTATGGGATCGCCTTGGAGCCTAACGAGGTTGATTCATACAAACACACCGTTACAAAAGAAGAGATCCGCCAAGCCGCACACAAATACCTATCGTACAATCAGATCCGCATGGTTGGACACGAGCGCGTAGCTAACTCAAAGATCACCTTGCTTGAGTCCTATATTGCACCTGTTGACCTTACGATTAACGGGCAGACTATCAAAGAGGGATCTTGGGTTGTGGCAATGAAGATCCACGACGAAGAGATCTGGAAGCAAGTGAAGAGTGGGAAACTAACAGGCTACTCAATCGGTGGTTGGGCTGCTTTGGAAAAGGTGGGAGGTGATAAGTGACACAACCTATTGAACTGAAAGACGCACCTATCCTATCAGATGGATCTCCTGCACCTGTTGGGGCTGAGGCTGAATTGCAAAACTTGGATGTTGAGGAACTTTCCCTTGTAGGGAGACCTGCCATCAAGCGCAAATTCATTATCTTCAAAGAGGATGGCACAACAGAGTTAGAAGAGACTGAGGTATCCGTAGATCGCCTCTCTTTGGAAGAGGAAACGGATGCTCTTTACCTCAAATACTCTGACGGTGTTACCGTTGAGATTGGATACCAAGACTACATCCAACTACTTGATCAAGCCATCGAAGACAACGAAGAGATTATTGATCTCGCTATCTCCTTGTCCGATAGCCTTGAGAATTTTGACGTAGAGTACGATGGAAATCAAGGTTGTGTAACCAAGTCTGAGTTGATCGGTCACGCCAAGTATAACCTCACTCTGGCGGCAGGTGGTGAAGATGTGAGCATGGAGTCTTACACACCGACAGCCTCTATGAAGAAAGCGGCCCAACGTGGTTTGGATTGGCGTAGAGAGTTTGGACGTGGTGGGACAGCCGTAGGCATCGCTAGGGCTAGGGATATTGTCAACGGTAAAGACCTATCAGAATCTACCGTCAAGCGTATGTACTCGTTCTTTGCACGACATGAAGTGGACAAGCAAGCCCAAGGCTTTAATGCAGGTGAAGAGGGTTTTCCTAGCAATGGTCGTATTGCATGGGAATTGTGGTCTGGTGATTCAGGTTACGCTTGGAGTAAGAGGATCGCCGCTCGTCTGCGTAAGTCTGAAAAAGAGATCACACCTGAGCAAAAGTCCAACGTCTATAGCGCATATATGGCTTTAATGCAAGCCGCAGATGCGTCTGACGAGGTATATGAAAGCGTGGCTATCAAAAAGGGTTCCGTACTCTCAGAAACACTCAAACGTCTAATCGACAAGAAGGCTAAGAGTCGCGCTGATCGCGGTGAGATTGTCCGTCAAATGGCTGAGAAGGCGGGGATCTCTGTCCAAGCCGTCTATGATATTATGAAACAGAAGATCGACTGCCCACCTCTCAAACGTCTGGCGGCTTTTGCTTCTGTTCTTGGTGTTGATGAATCTATCCTTAGATCCGCATCCCGAAGGGATGGTTGCAAACTCGACAAATCGGAGTGTACTGAAATGAAAGACAAGATCCTTTTCGACAAAGAAAAGCAAGCCATCCTAAAAGAGATCACCCTTGAGGATGGTTCGACTAAAACAGAAGAAGTGGACGCATCCCCCGAACTGTTGGCCCTTCTCAAAGAAGCATCCCAACCAAAAGAGCAAGCACCTGTGGCCCCTGTTCAACAACATGAAGCACCTGCACCGCAAAAAACCGATCCGCTTCTCGAAGAACTCCGTAAGCAGATCCAAGACTCCACCAAGCATATCAGCGACTTGCAAGCCCAAGTCAAGAAGTTGGAGTCTGCGGCTCCTGCATCCAATGGCAAAGAGCCTGAGCAAGCACCTGTGCAAAAAAGCAAAAACCTTTGGGATAACGTACTCTAAGTCATAGAGCATGGAGACACATAGAATGTCCACGAATCAAGAGTTTCTACAAAAAGCAGCAATTACCACCGATGCCATTGCCTCCGCTGGTAAGTTGAATCCCGAACAGGCTCAAAAGTTCGTGGATTACGTCTTTGACCAAACGAGCCTTGCTTCCCTCGCAGGTGTGCGTAAAGTCACGTTCCGCAACGAGACTTGGGAAGTTGACAAGATCTCCGTTGCCGACCGTGTAGCCGTCCCCCACACCGAAGCTGGTGATCCTCTAGTCCGTAACGGTGTCACCCACTCCAAGGTCTCCTTGACACCCAAAGCGATTATGTGTCCCTTTGAGATCGGTGATCTCTACAAGCAACACAACATCGCAGGTGATAGCGTTGAAGATCATGTTATCCGTATGATGGCTCGACAAGTCGCCAACAACCTCGAACAACTCTACTGGTATGGTGATACCACCGCACCTGCTATCTCTCTTGAAGATTGGCCCTCTGGCGGCTCTGCTTCGTTGTATCGAAAAGATACCTACTACGGATTGATCGACGGTCTCTTGAAACAGGCTGAGTCGGGTAACGTGTACGACGCCGCTAATGGTGATTTTGATCACCAAGTCGTCTCGAAGATGATCCTCAAGATGCCCACCAAATTTCGTAAGATGCGTAACGATATGCGTATGATGCTCCCTTGGGATCTTGACCAAGCCTATCGTGAAAACGTGTCCACACGCGCAACAGCGACGGGTGACGCTGCTCTCGCTGGTAACTCGGAGATGGTCGCCTTTGGTGTTCCATTCACACCTTGCCAACTCCTTGAGTCCAACCCCATCAAGGTCGAACACGTCACTTTGACAGGCACTACCCCTGTCAACCTCTCGTACACCAACATCTCTGACGTTGTTGTGACCCCTACCACTATCAGTACATCGGGTATCACACCGTATGTTCTGACGACCGACTACACCGTCAACACCACTACGGGCGTTATCACCCGCGCAGGTGCTGGTGGTATTTCCAGCGGTGCTACCGTCAAGGTCACTTACCGCACATCCGCTCGTGCCTTGCTCACGAAGCCCCAAAACATCATCATCGGTATCGGCTTGGATGTCTCCATTGAAAAAGACCGCAACATCTACAAGCGCATGAACGAATACGCGATCCATGTTCAAACTGACATCCGCTTTGAAGAAGTGACCGCTGTTGTCAACGGTAAGAACATCAAGATCCCAAGCTAATCTTTATCATCCTTTCTGACCTAAGAAAAGGGTAGTGGGGTTTCCATCCCTGCTACCCTTTTTGCTTATAGAGGTTATCATGTACCTTGCAAAATACAAGGGACGCGCAGCGTCCTACACTATTGTAGGCTTCACTTTCAAGAGGGGTTCGTCTCGCCAAATCTCCTTGGCTAATCCTAGCGAGAAGTACCTATATGAACTACTCGTCAATAACCCAGACTTTGAGTTAGAAGATCTCACCTTGGCCCAAGAACCAACCGTTGAGGCGTCTGCCTCTATTGAAACGGAACCTGAGACTACCCAAAGCGATCTAGGCAACGAAGATGCTATGCCCCAAGAAGACGGCGAAGATGTCCTAGACGGCGTGGATCTGTTCCCTTTGAAACAAACAGAACAACCCCAACAACAAAAAGCCTCGTCTAAGCGTGGAAAACGCTAACAATGGAGGCGTAATATGGCTGATCTAAATGTCCAAAAACTAGGTCTCACACAGCATAGTGTGGGCGAAGATAGCACAGATGATATTTCGGAGACCTTTACCGTCTCCGAGTGTGTGTTAGATGGTATCTTCTTTCAGAAACCCGCAACATCGGATCTGACTATCACGCTGTTGAATCCTCAGATTGATCCTGATCGTACAAGCGCCACGATCTCACTTGTTTCGAGCCTTGCTGCGGATGCCGAGACGAGTGGATTTCGAGCCTCAAAGATCCCTATTTTTGAGGGGGCAACGATTACTGTGGCTACAACTGGCGCTGTGAACGGTACAAAGCGTGTAGATTTTGCTTTTCGGCCAATTCGTCAGGGGGCTTAGATGGCTGCACAGGATATTTCTAATGGTCGGCCACTAACAGGTAATTCCTTTAGTATGGTTGCCCCAGACTGGATCGCTGAGGGTGCATTGGCGGCATGGCCAATGCAGGACTTGGGCGCTTACTTTGAAGACGCAGGAAACGAGCTTTGGGATATACCCCGTCCTACGTCTCAAGTAAGATCTAACCTAATCTATAGAGAAAAGTTGGCATGGGCGATCCAAGCTACGGGTTCCGCACTATACCTTGATGCGCAGATCGTGGATGAAATTACCATTTGCGGATTTTTCAACCCCATATCTGCTGTAGATGTGTTTTTTGGTTGCTATGTAGGGACGTATTTGGTAGGCAGCTTATGGGGAATAGGCGTCTTATCGAGTGGAGCGCCTGCCATTTTTGATAAACGACATGGTGCTGGTTCTGTTAGCTCTGCGGATTACGTCAACCTTCACGCCTCCTATTTGCTGTTTGCATCGAGATCTTCAACTGGCGTTTGGAATTTGTATGTGAATGGACGGCTGGTGATGACTACTGCAAGTGCCTCTGCTCCTGTAGTCGTGGGGACAGAGACTATTGCGGTCTATTCCCCAGCATATACTCCGATACATCACCTAGGAGTGTGGAATTCAGAGCTTTCAGACGTGGAGATAAAGCGTCTGACCAAACTAGCACTTCCATCGATCAACCTATAAGGAGACCGCACGATGTCTTTTCAAGATAACCCCTATCAGTTTTTACCACAACCGCCTGAATATGAGCAATTAGAGTACGATGGCCACTTTCTACAGGCTCTCTTGGGTGTACCTGATCCGCAGGTGCGCACCAAAAGCGCGATTCAAGGTATTTTGAATACTGAACAGAGCGCGGTTGGGCTTGTAACGATCCATGACGACACGACGGCTGTGATCTACAGTCACACATCCGTAAGACGCCGCGTGATCGTGAACGGAGTTCGTACCACGATACAAGATCACATCGTTGGCCTTTATGTACCTAGTGAGATTGATGGCAAAAATGTGATTGGAGCGGTTACAACTTATCTTTCGAGTCTCCCTTAACGAGTATATTGTGTTCTACTAAAGGGGTATATGCGTGGGCGCACAGGACTTATCTAACGGACGGGCATCGTTTCAAAGACCTTTCGCGGTAGGTGGTATTTTTGATGCTTCGCGCCTAGATGCGTTTGGCCGACTGCGTATATCGGGTCTAACCACGATTTTCGATTCAAAGCAGTTGTATGACAACGCTCCGTTATATTTCGATGATGCAACGGTCTCAGGTACTGCGGCATCTACCTACCTTACAAATAAGTCGGCTACTGCCATCTCTGTATCTTCGGAGACGGAGGGTATGCGTGTTCGCCAGACAAAACGAAGATTCAACTACCAACCCGCAAAAAGCCAATTGATTTACATCTCCCATATTTTAGGATCTTTGAATAGCGGCGTAAGGAAGCGTCTAGGATTCTTTGACGAGAAGAATGGTATATTTTACGGTACGGACGGGAACTCTCTCCATATAGGGGTAAGATCCTATACGACTGGTGTGGCTGTTGATAGCGTAGTTCAACAATCAAGTTGGAATTTGGATCGTCTTGATGGTACAACCGCAAGTGGCATCACACTCGATCCTACTTGTACGAACATTTTGGTGATAGACTTTGAGTGGTTAGGTGTTGGTTCTGTTCGTTTAGGGTTCGTGATAAATGGTATTCTTTACTACGTTCATCAATTCAACCACGCTAATGTGTTAGATGTGGTCTATATGACCACACCAAACCTTCCTCTGCGGTTTGAGATTGAGAACGACGGTTCGGGGCCAGAGGATACACTAACGCACATTTGTTGTTCTGTCTCTACGGAAGGTGGGCGTGATGATGGAGGTACTTTCTTTGGTATAAACCGAGAAACATCAGCCTTGGTGATCGCAGATTCGTCTATACACCCCGCTCTAGGTCTGAGATTAAAGTCAACACATCTTGGGGCGTTTATCCGTTTGTTGAATTTCACAACGTACTGTACATCGTCTGCGGAGTACGCTTGGTATGTGATATTAACACCTACAGAGACGGGTACAGCAGCTTCTTTTTCGAGTTTATCCAATTCAAGCGTTGAATACTGTATTGGCAACGCGGGTACAGTTCTAACGGGCGGAACAATACTCTATACAGGTGTGGCATCAGACACAAATTCGTCGCGTAATACGGCAGACGCGGGGTGATATAACTATAGGCAGTAATATAGACGGAACACGCGACACGATCTATTTAGCCTTACGGCGTATTTCTGGTGGTTCTGAGACATTCTACGCCGCGCTGAATTTTCAGGAAATAACGTAATCTTTTGGAAGTGAACTTGTGCCGTTTATACAAAAACCGTTTCGTACACAACGTCATTGGACATCCACTGATGGAGGTCTGCTTGCTCCTTAGATTAGAACGTCTCGGTGATTACTTTCACGATGTCACAATTCCTATTGAGTGGAAAGGTATGTAGGGTGTAATATGGGTGCGTATGTATCGGTGGCAGAAGTTCGAGCAGAGGGCGCACCTGCATCATACTTGGATGCGAGGATCGAGGCTCGTATTGCGAAGTGGGAGAAGATCGTAGAGCGTCTTACGCGAAATATCTTCAAAGTCGTGGACATCGGAGAGATCACGGTAGATGGAAACAACTACCATATACTTCACTTCAATGTACCGATTGTTGACGTAGAGTACATCAAGATCAACAACGAAACGGCGGAACTGGACTCTAGCCTCTACACGGTCTTTAATGGTAAAACGTCACCCGCAGATGATCGTTATAACCCTCGGATCGAACTCAAAAGGCGCAATGCTTCTATCTTTACCGCTACAAGATCCATGTTTGCAAAAGGTTATGATCAAGTGATCAAGGCGCGTTGGGGGTATGTTGATCCTGACCCTCTACTTCCAAACACCTACATCACACCACCCCAGATCAAAGACGTGATCATCCAATGCGTCCTACTTGACCTTGATAATTACTGGACAAAGGGTATGGGTGGTGGTTCCTCTTCTGTAGCGTCACCGATCCGACGTGAACGTACAGATATGCACGAGATCGAATACCAACAAACCCAAGCATCACAGATTACTTGGTCAAATCTGCCCAAGAACATCTATGACGAACTAATGCTGTTTCGCGCACCTATCGCTATCGGTATCCCTGATACACGTCACTTTGTTGAAACCGAGGGCGGTTTCTATGTGTTGGGGTACTAGCCATGCCAAGACCTCGTTTGTTGCACCCTATACTCTGCAAGATTGAACAGATTGACCACGACAATACTTTGCTAGAGGATACCTTCTTAAAGTCGTCTATTGGGCCTGTTGGACGTGCTACAGCCTTCACGGTGTATGGTCAAGTAGAAGAGGCGGGTGCGAAGAAGGCGACGATGCTAGAGGGTGGGATTGCACTTCAATATGATGGCTACGTTCTCTTCCGCCTTGAGGATCTTGAGACCGTAGGTGCAACACTACAAGCAGGAGATCGTATCTCTGAGATTGGTGAGGGTACAAGGCTACGCGCTGTGGATCTCTATATTGTATCCGTTCAACATGGTGGACACTACCAAACCTACACAGGCGCAACGCTTATCAAAGCCTTCTACCAAGATCGTCACCCCGCGAGGTTGTAGCCATGCCAAAAGCCAGACTAGAACTCTTCGACTTTGCAGTAGTCTCCGATATGTTGAAATGGAGAAATGTGCGTTCTGGCTTAAAGATCCACGTTGCAAAGGCGAACTCGGAGATTGGAAGTATTGCTCGAAAGGCTTTGCGTGAGTTTATGCGTAAAGGCGCAGCTACCCGCAAGAACAAAGCACTCACGATTATCTTGAAGGGTAACAACAAACCACTCTTTCACACAGGTCAAATGGCAGGTTCTCTCCAAAAGAAACGAGAGAGTTGGCACACAATGAGGGTGGGCTTTGTGGACGACAAGCAAGTAGTTGATCCGTACATTAGTCGCCCCAAGTCACTGATACAGATTGCCACAGGATTGCATGAGGGATATACCATTACCGTAACACCTCAGATTCGAGCGTGGTTTCACCACATGGCAAACAAGAATCGAAGGGTGAAGCCTCTGAAACCGAGTACAACAAAGATTGTTGTACGACCTAGACCATTTCTTCTTGCTGTTTTAGAACAAAGTCTTGTCAATCAGTATCATACCCTGTATGCTGATGCTGTGGCTAAGGCTCTACTACATAAAACTAAGCACCGAGGGCCATAACCATGACACAGAGACTTGTTCACGAGTTTCTTTTCACCGAAGCACAAAGGTCTGGCTTGGTCTTTAGCGATGCAACAAAGATCCGACTCAATAGCCTTACCAACCAGATCGAATTGAAGCCAACAGGAAAGGAAGCCCGTACAGGTCGAAACCTCTACCCAACGGAGGCAAACCTGTATGTCAAGACTGCACCCTTCACACCTCGATCTGTCAAAAGGTGGTTTGGTTTTAGTGCTGTACCTCGCCCTACGCTACAGCCAGATCAAACGTCTGTTGGTTATCGTCTCAATAATGGCTCCAATGACTACTATTGGGATAGTGCAGATTGGGTGGTGGCAGGATCTAGCAATTGGAATACTGAGCAAGTTGTGGTTGCCAACATTGATACTTTTCCTGCGACGAGCAAACAAATTGCCGTTGTGGTGAACCTCAAAACAGACGATCAGTACGTCACACCTGCGATCTCTGCAATAGACCTTGGGTTCGAGGCTGAGATTGACTATATCCGATCTGTTCTAAGCGCCCTTATTGAATCTTTGAGAGATAACCTGCGCTATGATCTACGCCTTGCTGTAGCGGGGAATGGGACGACGACTGTAACGCTACCCGCGTATGATACCGCCTACGATATTGTTGGTGTGGATGCTGTCTATAACATGACAGATGATGCGGGGATGCACACCAACATCGCTTCTTCTTTCAACCCATCTACAAGGGTACTGACACTCACTACAAACCCAAGTAGCGCAAAGACTCTACTTGTACGTCTAATCGGTCGCCCATCTGTGCAGTTGAGCAATCCTAGTCAAGACTGGCGCGAGGTTATGGCTTTCCCGTCTGTCACCCTCGATAATCTCACCACTGTTGGGGCGCAGGTATGGGGGGAGCAACTTGTAAAGAACATCGCGGCAGGTACAGCGTCCTATCGTTATATGCCGATTAGACTGCATTTGAGAATGGATCTGTTGGTCGAGTCTGAGTCAAACGATACAGAATTGCATCTTTGGGAGGGTCTTTGGGCCTACTTCCGTCAAACCCCTCTTTTGGATTGGAAGGACTTGGATAAGCAGATCTCTATGCGAGTTGTAATGGATGGAGCCTATAATCAATCCTCTAACCTCAGAGATTCGTATAGGACAACGATGACTTGCATCTTGGAGAATATCTATCTATGGCTTGACGCCGAACAATCCAAGCCTCTCGTGTTGACCGTGAATACGACGTTGGATAGGAGATAAGAATGTCCACACTATATTTTGGGCCTGTCAACGACGCGGGTGTAACCGTCCGTGAGAAGGCCGCACAACCTACGATTCAACAGAGCGCCTTGGGTGTGACAGGTTACGCTGGTATCCTTGAGCGTGGGCCTGTTGGCGAATTGATCTACTGCTATAGTAAAGAAGATCTGATTACAAAAACAGGCGGATACATCGAAGATTCCGTACTTCCCAACGTATGCCGAGACTTTTTCGATATGGGCCAAGGTGCGGGTGCGCTTATCCTCCAACGCCTTACCGCTGGTGATGAGACCCAAGCCACGCTCACATTCTACGACCGAACGGCTGCGCGTGAACCCGTCCTACGGGTTGATGCGAAGAACGGCGGCGGTTGGGGTGGTCGTCGCCAAGTCTATGTTTTTACAATGACCGAGAATGATCCGTCTGACCCTGCTTTCGATATTACCTCCGAGACCACTATCCGTCTCCCCGCTACGTTTATCTGCAAAAAGAATCAATTTGCGGGTGGTACAATCTTCGTAAAGCAATCAAATAAAACATACAAGATCCTTTCAAACACGGAAGCGCCAGATGGCAGTACACAGTGCGTTATTACTCTTTCAGCCGAATCTACCGCTGAAACAGACTTCGGTGCTGTTACTGGTGACGCTGAGTTAATCGTAGAAGTCACCAACACAGATGTGTACGGTCGAGGCAAGCACCTCGCAGTTGAGATCCGTAACGGTGTGCAGAATCCATCGACCGAGTTTGGTTTGTTCTGCTATCTTGATGGTGCGCTTGTCAAGAAGTGGGAAGATCTCTCTATGGATGAAGACTCGGACAATTACTTTTTGCCGATCATCAACGAAGATACTTCCAACCACTACATCACAGTCACCAATCTCTTTGTAGGTACACCTACAGCGTCCAACCGACCTGCAAACTTCTACGCCAAGAGTCTAGCGAAAGCCTCTATCGGTGCAAAGACGATCACCTTCGGTTCGGCCATGTTCATTGTGGAGAAACTTGGGCCGTTGGGTGTGGGTACGAACGATAACACTATTGCATCTTTCACGTTCGGTACAGAGTGTGTGCGTGATAAACTTCGCATCACTACTTCAAACAGCGTTGGCCCTGTATTGGCTGTCACAGGCCGAGATCGTATGCAAGAGCATACTTTCGCCGCGATCACAACCGCTGTTGCGTACCCCGCCGATAACAAAAAGTCATTTGGTTTTACCTATACGGCTGTGACGGCTGTAACGAACGAATACACCGATGTCACTTGTTTGGCTTTTATTCCATCCGAACTCAAGAATGGTAAGATCTACTTGGAGTCAGAGTCAGGTGCAAATGCCCAAGGCTATCTGATTGACTCAAACACCGTCTCTACCGTTTCTATCGCAAGTGGAGATCTTACCCTCGGCGATACATTGGCTTCTACTGTGGATGTTCGCCTTGAGTACAAGCAGCAATTGGAAGGTGGATACGACGGGATCGCAAATTTGGATGTTGATGACTACCTTGCTGTTTGGGACATTTCCAACAGCGAATTCAACAAACTTCGTGGTGGTGGCTTTGGTCAGGTTCGCCTTGGAAACCCCAACATCACCGCTGATCTCGGTGACTCCAACGCCGTTCTCGTTCAAAAAGCAGGTGCAGCCTACGCCCGTAGTCGCGCTTACCAGTACCGTTCTGAGATCAAGAATTCTGTCACCGATGAAGTCTCGGCCAAGACCTACGTTCAAGATACACTCGGCAAGGATATGTTCACAAAGGTTATCTTCCCCTCTTTTGTGAAAGTGTCCGATCCCCTTCGCCCTCGTCGTCAAAAGACTGTTCCGAACATGGGTATGGTACATGGTCGTGAGGCTATGATGGCTCGAAACTTTGGCGGTTACCACAAAGTTGCCGCAGGTGAAGGTGTTACCCTTTCGACTGTTGTGGATCTCCCTACAGGAGATCGCCAACTCAACGGTGAGATCCTTAACCCCGCAGGTATCCAATACGTCCGTAAGCACAAGGGCCAGTACATCATCTGGGGTGCCCGTATCCCTTCGGAAACGACGCGCTACATCTTCTGCCAACACCGCGAATTGATGAACCACTACATCAATGTGCTTATGGAGTCTTTTGACTTCATCGTGTTTGCAATCAACGATGCCCAAGAGCGTATCCTTCTCCGTCCTGTGTTCAACATCTACTTTGACGCAGAATACAAGAAGCGCGCAATCAAGGGTGATAGCCTCCAAGACGCTATCCAACTCAAGATTGACGGCGAAAACAACACCGCAGCTACCGAGGCGGCAGGAGAGATGAACGCTTCTCTCGAACTCCGTCTTGCCGATACCGTTGAGAAGTTCAATATCACCGTGTCCAAAGCGGGTATCCGCGAGGCGATCTAAGGAGAGTAAGCCATGCCAATCAAAGGCACGATGCTACCTGATTATTTACCCGTCAATAAGTTTCAACTTATTGTGACGGGCTTACCTGTACCATTTACTCTAACAAATATCTCAGGTCTTGAAGATGAGTTAGATGTTGCCGAATTACCTGACCGTACAAACGGCTCAGGTGGTCGTAAAAAACAGATCGAGTTCGAGATCGGCATCCCCGCGCATCATACCCTAGAAGTAGCTCAGATGGAGTGGTGGTTTCAAGAGTGCCAAGACCCCGTTTTGCCTACACACAAAAAAGTCGGAACGATCATTATGCAGTCACAATCCAACTTAAAATCTGGCTTCATCTCTCTTGTTGGTTTGTTTCCATCAAAGCGCGCAATGCCAGATCTTGAATTGGATAACGACGGTGAAATGGCCGTTATCACCTACACACTAAAGGCGGATCTTGCTACAACCTTTATCTCCACATAACGTCTTCTCCCTCGTACACTCAACCTCTAACCCCCCGCCTTTGAGGTCTTTATGATCAAGACAACAATCCGAGACAACAAAAACAACCTACCCATTGGTATCTTGTCTGACGGTAAGCGTCACAAGGAATTCTCTCTACGTCCATCTACAGGGCGTATTGACAAGCAATTGGCGATCTGGGACGATGCGAATAGTGACGTTCGAGACCGAGACCGTCAGAAGTTTGAGTTTCGCAAGGTCGCAAAGCATCTATCCCTCTTGCTTGAACGTGTAGGTGAGATCTCCTTTCCTCTTGATAAGGATGGGAACGCAGCACCAGAATCCGAATTGCGCGTGATGCAAATGCCTTTCTCCGACGTGCTTTATGCCTACACCTTTGCGCGTATCAAGGCTTTGGGTGAAAAGATCCACTTGCCATTCATCTGTCCACACTGTAAGCATCAATCGGTTATTGGCGTGGATCTGCAAGATATTGATGTTTTCGTACCTGAGAAAGAAGACGAGGTTTCTTTCTGGGTTGATCTACGCCGCCCCCTTACCCTTTCAAATGACAGCGGTGCGGCTAAGGCTTTCAAGATTACACCACTCCCCTTCTCTGCCCTTATCAACGGCGGATTCAACGGCAAGATCAATCAGAGCCTCGATCTTCTTACCCTACAAGCCTCTATCGTGGCAGCAAGAACACAACATGGAGATAAGCCCTACACTCTCCTTGACGCTGACCTTGACAACCTTGACCGCTTTGACATCCTGACCCTCTCTATGGAAGCTGACAAGAAGATGGCAGGGCCAAGGGTTGTTTTGGATGTAAAGTGTCCTAAGTGTGGTAAAGAAGCACAAGACATCCTTGACTGGTCATACACCTTTTTTTTCGATCTATCTTTCCGCCTCTCAGCCTCGACCATCTAAACGAAGAGATCCACAATCTCCTTTGGTATGGAAAGGGCTTTACTTACGAAGATTGCTTGCGTCTCACGCATAAAGAACGCTTTTGGTTTCTTGAACGTATTGACAAGCAATTGAAGCGTGAGCAAGCCCTAGCAAAGCGAGGTTAGTATGTCCTTCGCAAGAGTGATCGGCGTCTCTGCCGTATTCTCCTTTACAGCCAACAAAGCGATCTCGCAAATGACTCGAACGGAACAGAGGTTTCGTTCTCTAGGTGATTCTGCGACCAACGCAAGACAACAGATCAACGAGGGGTTTTCCAAACTCAATACCCTCGGCGTTATTGCGACAGCGGCGGCAGGTACGGCTGTCAAGAAGTTTGCAGACTTCGATAAGTCTGCTATGAGGTTACAGTCTCGCCTTGAGGATGGTGATCCTGCTTTGCAAGTCTTCAAAGACAGAGCCTTAGAGGTTGCAGGTGCGACCAAATTCACCGCAGCCGAAGTCTTGCAAGGTATGGAGATGTTCAAGCAGATGGGTGTGTCTGGGGCCGATACACTCAAGAACATGGGGATGATGGCTAAGTTTGCTGAGGCTGAAAACATATCGCTTGAGAAGGCGATCAAGATGGGGGTCACTTCCACAAAAGCGTTCGGTATGGAAACCGATGATATGAGCCGTGTACTCAACCGCATGATGTTTGTTGCAGCGAATAGTGCGGCCAACGTCAGCGAGTTGTATAATGGTATCCGCTATATCGGTGGTGTGACCAACTTCACGAAGTCCAACTTTGTAGAACTCATAAATATCCTCGGTCTCTTCCACAACAACGCTTTGATCGGATCTCGTTCGGGTACTGTTCTCAGTAACATGGTGAACCAACTATCCAAGAACGCCTCAAATGGGAGAATTCAGATAGGCGAATACACGGCCATGATCCACAAGAACGCCGAGGGTGGATTAGATATTACGCAGAGCATCTTGAATGTGGCAACGGCGTTCAAGAAGATGCAAGAGACCACACCTAAAACAAAACGTGGACTAGAAGAAATACAAAAGATTGCCAACAAACTCTTTGGTATGCGTGGTTCTCGTGGTGTTGGTGCGCTTCTGAATATCGTTGAGGGTAAGGACTTCCAGAAGACCGTAAAGATGTATAAGACGGGTGAGCAAGAGGTCAACAAGACGATTGATACTGTCTATAAGATCCGCTCTCAGAACATCATAGATGCCTATATCCGCTTCACCTCGGCGGTCGATGCTTTTGCAATCTCTATGGTGCAGAATTTCAAAGACCCGATCTTCTCAACACTCGAAAGGTTTAGCGCAAAGATAACGGGTGCAAGTCGGGTATTTAGCCTACTGTTGTCGGACTTTTCTCTTGCTGGTAACGCGGCCCGTACTATTCAGAAGATGGTCGATCCTACAGGTGCGTTTGGGATCTCTGCTGGTTCTGTTGCGATCATGCAGGGCGTTGTACAGGGCTTTGGTGCAATTGCCAGTATAGCACAAATGCTTGGTCGAGATCTTATGGCTGCTTATGGTATCGTCGTGGAGATCACAAGATCTTTTGGTGGCGCAGAGAAGGATCTGGCGCGTATCGCAACTATGGTTGTTGGTGGTGGTGTACTTATCACAGGATTCACAGCCCTCAAGTTTCTTATCGGACTTACTGTGGCCCCCGTTCTGCGTATCGTCTGGGGGTTAGGTGCCGCTGTTGTCCAAGCGGGGATCTGGTTAGGCAAACAAATCGCCTTGGAATACTCCATGCACAGGGCTGCGTTAGCTGGTACAGCTATGAGTGGCGCTGTTGCTGCTGGTGCGGTAACAGCACAGATGCTGTTACTCAAGTTTGCAGCGGCGGGTGCTGTAGGTTACGGCATCTACAAGATTGTACAGAAGATCGATGAAGTCTTCCTTAACGGGGCTATGTCCAAGTTCGGCCAGAAGATCGGCGATTGGTTATCAAAATTCGAGTCTTTGCGTGGTATCTTGGCTTCAATGGGTCTGATCTCTGTAGGCGGCACAGCCAGAGGCGTCACCGCAGAAGGTACGGCAAGCCAAACCCTCTCCACGCTATCGGCGATGAGAGATCGTGGTATGGCTACGGTCGGAACTGCAAGCGGTGGTCGCGTAGCACTTGACCGCGCATACGCTACAGAGCGCGTTCGTAAGTCGCTACAAGCGAGAGGTTATGGTGAGGCTCAAATTGCGGCTACACTTCAACAACTCGCACCCGCTCTCGATCGGTTTTCTTCTCCTAGTACAAAGCCGCAACAATTACCAGCACACGGAGGTAACATCACAATTGTCAACCAGACTGTATTGGATGGCAAAAAAGTGGCGGAGTCAATTGCTAAAGTTCAAAACGACCAATTGGAGCGTACAGGGCAAAAAGTGGATCGACGTGGCGCGATGATCGGAGTTCCTACTCCGATGAAGGGTGTAAGAACATGATTTACAAACCAAAGATTCGAGCCGACTGGTATATCAAGGACTTGGATGATAATGTTGTTTGGGAACCTCAGTTTCCTTTGAGTGAAGGTGTACAGATCTCAGTAGGTAGCGCTCTATCAAAAGCGGATCGTTTTGGTCAACAGTATCCGATTATCCAATGGACAAAGGGAAAAGAGCGCACCTTTACGTTTCAGACGAAGTTGTTTGCGGCAGACCGAGACCAAGGTAAAGAGATCCTTAAAGCCTACCAGACCCTTGAGAAGATGGCTATCAAGGACGAGAAGTTGGGACGTTCAAAGATCTGCTTGTTTGTGTATGGAAAGCATATCTCAGAGACGGTTCTGATCGAAGCGATTGATCCCAAGTTCACAGATGTGCTTTTGGATGGGACATACAGATCGATAGATCTCTCTATCACACTAACGAAGTATGTACCCTTCACTCAGTTCACAATCGATCCATCACGTCGTCCGAAGGAGTCTTACTATCTTGTAGCAAGTAGAGCAGAGGCATCATGGGAGGCTTTGGCAAGAAGGTTCTATGGTGATCCGATGTTAGGAGATCGTCTGAGGAAAAGACACCCAGAGTACCCGTACAAGCCGCCTGTTGGTGCTAAGATTCATATACCACCGAGATCAGTAATCTTGAGAGAATCTGTAGTACCATCGTGTCATGTCTTTGCAGACGAACCAGACGCTCAACTTGCATTTCAGTACGTTTTGGACGAGAGAAACAAGAGAACAGCAAGGCTTAGTATCTGATCTGTGTGTTAGATTTTATCTTACGTTATGTATTGTAGGAAATCGTCATGGTGGATCAAGATTTTTCGTCATGGTGGATCGTGGATGTTTTCTTACAGTATAATCTAGGGCAAAAAGAGAATGATAGCACGATCCACCGTTGAACATAAGATCAGTAGATCCAGATCTCCCTACTCTACCAAGGTCATGCGAGGCTCCACCCTCCCTTTAATGATCCTATAGAGAGGGTGGATCGCAGACAAACAAGATTCTGTAAGAAAATGGACTACTGAATAAAAGATCACACTTAGAGGCACACAACAAGCAAGGTCAAAAAGATGGTAACGATCATTGAGCAAAAAAGACACGTTGAAGCGGCCAGAGAAAAGCAGCCAATAGATAACCTCACACCCGCTTTTGACATCTACATCTCTGGCAAGGATATGTCCAAGATCACCCCCATCGGATCTCGACTCCTTGATCTGCTTGTCTCTATCGAATATGAAGACGATGTTAAGATGTCTTCCCTTCTTACTATGAACCTCAAAAACAGAGCAGACACACAGCCTGATAAGTTCGCTGACTGGTCTGCCGTCCTTGAGAGCCTAGCCTTTCAAGAAGGCAACTATGTGGATCTCTACCTTGGATACGGAAACCTTCGAGAATTCGTGGACAGGTGCGAGATCCTTAAATGGATGCCCAACTTCGATGCAGACGGTCAGACCCTCACCATCAAAGCGCAGGATGGCCGTCACCGTTTGCAATCAAGCCACAGGGCGCGTTTCAAGAACGTAGGACGCAAGAAGAGGCAGACGGTATGGAAGGGTCTGTCTGATGAAGAGATCGTGCGTAAAATCGCAGCTAAGTACCAATACAAAGCAGACGTAGATCCAACAGAGGTCAACAAGAAGACCACAATCAAAGTGATCGCACCACCCATCGGATCACCTGTAGGTACAAAGCCAAAGACTACACCCCAAACAGTAATTCCTAACCGCATCCAAAAGGCGGGGCAGACGGATTGGGACTTCCTTATGCACCTCGCCAAGATCCAAGACTTCGATCTCTGGGTGGACTTTCAGAAGTCTAACGATCCCGCTGCGCCTATTGAGGGTGGTTCTTACGTTGTCCACTTCAAAAAGAAAAGAGAAGCAGGAGAAGAGGTCGGTTATCTATTCAACTACGGTGGTAGTAACCCATCCATCCTTAACGCATCACCTGAGTTCTCTATCAAAGATAAGCCTACAGGTGTTGAAGTCCTACACTATGACCGCTCTACCCGCAAGATCAAGTCAACAACTATTGAAGACACAACCAAGACAGAGATTATGCGTTTGGATGGCCCAAAGGTAGGCCCGAACAGTCTGAGAGCAAAAGACGAGATCCTACACGGTGCGCGTGTACGCTTTACAGCATTTGGTCGATCTATTACCGCTATTGCAGACAAGCCCTTCTATTCCAAGCAAGATGCCTTGGACTTTGTTGACAAGTTCTTGCGAGAGAATGAACGCAATTTCATTATGTTACGCATGACTGTTGTAGGTGTACCTTCTCTGCGATCACGTCAAGTCCATGCCGTAGAAGGTCTTTCCTCTCGTTTGGATGGTTTCTACAAGATCACTACCTGCAAGCACACTATGTCCCCCGATGGTATCTACGTCTGCGAGGTTACGGGCTACAAACTCCTTACCGCAGAGATTATCCCCAAGAAAACAGGAAAAGGTAGTGCTGGTGTCTTGATCACCAAATGGAATCGTGTTCAACGCTTTGGTGCAAAGGATGGTCTTGGTATCCCCCCTGCTCTCCCACCTGTAGGAAAGAAATAAGATGCTTTTTGCACACACCAAGGGCTTTGTTGAATCTGTGGATGATCCTGCTTTGGCGGGTCGTATCCTTTGCCGTATGGCTGAGTTGGATGATGCCACATACCCAGAATGGATTTCCCCTATCTTCAACGGTGATGCTTTCTTTCCACCAAACGTAGGTGATACGGTGATGCTTCTGATCCCCGAAGACGATGAAGAATTTGTTGAGTACGCGGATGAGATATACTACCTTGGTATCATCCGCTTTGAAGAGACCACCGCACCTAATCGCTTTCTTTATTCCTATCCAAAAGCAAAAGGTATCGTCACCCCTGCGGGTAATTACATTGTCTTGGATGATACCAAGGATCTTGAGTTCGTTTCTATTGGAGCCGCAGACGGTGTACCGATCCACGCCAAGAAGAACACAATCCACCTTGGATCGGAACTCGCAAACCATCCTCTCGTACTAGGCACAGAGTTGGCGACGTGGTTAGGCAATCTGTGTACGGCACTTTCGGCTCACGCGACTTTCACGACTGATCCTGCACTAACTGCGGCGCTTATACCGCTTAATGCCAACATAGCAGGTCTCTCTTCATCTACCGTCTTCACGAAGTAGGTTAGAACATGGCAAGAGGCATAAAACTTCCATCCAAAGCTGTCAATGGACGCTTCGCCTTGCTAGACGGTGACGAATACATCGCACAGTTGATCCGTGTTGGTCTAGGCTCTGCCGACTCGGAGAATCCGTTTCAACCCCAAGAAGATCTTGATAGCCTAATCTTTGGTATCAACGACGATACCACCTCTTCTACAGCGGGTGTTGTGATCCAGAGGCTATTCCAGTCACTAGAACAAGATCAACTCGCAAGACTAAGAGACATCTCTTTCGAGACAATAGACGGCGAACTCAACGCCCTTATTGAGTATGTCAACCTTGAGTCAGGCGCAAGGCAACAACTTTCCGTACCTATCAACGGAGGTCAATTCTAATGGCAACACGGGTAATCACTACCGTTGGTGGTCTAAACTTCGCAGGGTTCTACTACCCTGAGATTTACAGATCTCTCTTGCAATACCTCCGTATAAACAAGGATCGGTTGGGTCTTACGGACGAAAACGACTATGAAGTCCACACGCAATTGCTATCATCCTTTGCGGCTGTAGGACACATGAACAATACCCGCCTTGACTCTATTGCCACAGAGATGTTTATTGATAGCGCACAGTTGAGATCGTCTATCAAAGAACTCCTACGGCTACAAGGTATTGAACTCAAGACAGCGACCCCCGCTGTTGCTGAGATTCTAGCAAAACTATCCACTTCTACTTCTGTCAACCAACTCGACTATGTACCATCCCTGTCTCTTTTTGAGACAGAAGGTACACCCCCTGTTGCCTACGAGAACCTTGAGACGTTTGACCTTGACCGAACAGATCGCCTTACATCCCTGTTCTACACAACAAGAGCCTCGGCGTCTGGTGGTTCTGATAAGGCAAGTGTTGATACGAATAGCGACGTAGTAACAAGAGCGTCAGGAACATGGTCAACAAGCATCGTAGGGCAAGAGATATACCTAAAGGGTAGCCTTGCACCTAACCTCGGTTTCTTTCGCGTTGTATCGCGTTTGGATGCCACTAGGATTCGAGTCGTACAAGTCCCAAGTGCGAGATCCCCACAGTTTCAAACTGAGACTGATATTGTATGGTCAACCTTTACCTATTCTACAGACCAAGCCGCAGTAACATACGGTGTAGGTGACGTTACACCATTTGGCGCTACAAACTACGACGGTGAGTGCTTATACGGTGGCCACAAACACGTCATGCCTAATCGTATAGACTTTACGATCACGTCCGCATCTACTAGCGGCCTATACGGTGTCTGGGAATACTATGATGCTGAGCGTAGTATCCTTGAACCTGATAACATCTACTACGATGCGACTAACCTGTATTTCGATATAACTTCACTTATGAGTACACGAATTGGTAGTGGCGCAATTGTAACTATTTCTCTCAAGAAAACAGGTGCAAGCGAAAAACGTGTATCTAGTTATAACGTGGCAGGTCTAGGTACGGTCAACTACGTCAAGGCCGAGGGTCTTTTTGGGCAGACTACACCTAGCGAAGATCCTTCCGATTACTATGTAACCGCTGAGTGGGTTCCTTTCTCGAACCTAGATGATACTTGCAATCTTAGCGGCACAGACCTTGCGCAAACAGGACGTATCACTTTCGATATACCTCAGACGATTGATCGTTCTTGGTCAAAAGGTGAAGTCAACCTTATCGAAGGTTACTGGTGGAGATTTCGATACACGGGGTTCTTGGGTGCTACACGCCCAACAATTGATACGATACAGATCGACCAAGACGATCTGTACATTATCTTTCCAGTCACACAAGGCGAGACAGTCGGCCCAACCATCTTTGGTTCGAGTGACGGTTCGGCGAACCAGTTTTTCACCCTCACAGAAGGCCCATACCTACAAGATACAGAGACAATTGAGGTGGACGAATCTGGTACAGGCGTTTGGTTAGAATATACCATCGTGGATTCGTTCAAGTTCTCTGGACCACTTGATCGACACTACACCCGTAAGATCAACAATGAAGATCAGATGGTGATCTACTTCGGTGATGGTACAAACGGAAAAATCCCCCCTGTTGGCGCAGGTAACATCCGAGGAACGATCCGTGTTGGCGGTGAAGAGAACGGTAACGTAGGCGTTGATCAGATCCTATCAAACGCCACAGGCATCGGTGGTATTGTCAATATCACAAACCCCAGACCCGCAAGAGGTTGGCGTCTAAAGGATGGTGGTGACGAGATCGATCTTGAGCGCCTACGTCACCAAGGCCCAACACAACTCCGCGTTAGATCTGTGGGTACTCGTTCGGATGATATGGAGTATATCGCGGTAGAAGAGTACACAAACTCTTCTGGCATCAAGTTGATCGAGAGGGCTGTTGCCGTTGAAGAGGGCTACGGCCCCAAGACCGTGAAACTACTTGTTGTGGGTCTTGGTGGTGTGGCACTTAGCAATACAGAACTCCTTGACTTGGAGACTTTTTTCAACGGAGATCGTTATGCCCGTCCACCTATCAAGGGTAAGCTACTGGTGAATCACAGGCTCACAGCCGTCAACTACGAACCTGCAACAATCACCATCGAAGCAACGGTGGTATGGCCGCGTGGGAGTATTGCAGAGATTCGTACTGCCCTCTCCAACTATCTAAATCCCCTTGCTGTTGAGGGCGATCAGACCACTTATATTTGGAATTTCGGTGGTCAGGTGTCATACTCCAAGATCCATAACTTGATCCATGAAATTTCACATAACATCCGAGACGTACCAATCCTAAAATTGGCGAAAGGTACGGCCACGCCTACGGCGGCATCTGTCACATTGTCTGAGAATGAACTACCTGTAACCATCCCATCCAAGATCCTTATCACCTTGTTGGAGGCTTGATATGCCTACGTTTATACCTCTTATGCCAGAAGGCGCGATCATACGAGCAACAGATCCCCCCTCTGCTCGGCCAACGAAATCGCGTGTATCGGGTACAGCTAGTCAAAACGTGACCTTAGACTTTCCAGAGGGTGTGGCTGCTTCTGCCATCTGGCGTATCTTACTACCATCGCAGAACCGCATGGGTGTATTAACTTCGGATGATCTAGAAGTCGTACTTCGCTATACATCCCAAGATGCAAGTGGTGGAAACGTAGGTTGGCAAGTAGAGGCGGCTATAACTGATCAAGGCGATCCCTTTGATAACGTGACCGCAGCCTCGTTTTCTGCGGTGGATGTCAGTACAAACCAAGCCTACGCGGGGGCTATTGCAGACGAACAGGAAAATACAGTAACACTCGCAGGGTTATTCACAGGTATCGACACGGCTAAAAATTATACACTTTTCATAAAGATCACACGACTTACTGTTGGCGGTGATCTAGTTGGTGGTATATCTCTATTGCCGTCTTTCCTTGTGGTACAGAGCGGCGTGGGCGGTGGTACACCAAGCGGCGTTTTGATGTACACAAACGCAAAACGCGCAGATTCCGCGATCTTCACTCCGAGCGCCCATTGGAAATTCGCCGACGGCGCGGGCGCGACCGTAGCAGACAGCAGCGCGAACGCGAACGACCTAACCCTAAACGCCCCTTACGCTTGGGTGGCGGGTGGTGCGCCGAACGGAGTTGACCCGTCGCTGCGGCTATCGAACGGGTTTGTGACGAACTATCTCACCACGTCGCAAAGTCGAGACTTTACGCTTTCATGCGCAAATTACTCTGCAACCGTTATTAACCTAGGCTGGACGGCCTTTTTCCGCCTCAAGTTGAGCGCGGTGGCGTCAAACGGTTCGCAGTTTGTCGCAAACAAGCAACTCCAACCCGCCACGTTCAATAGCGGGTCGTGGATCTGTGCCGTGTACGGGAACACTGTAGGCGCGAACGCGGGGAAATTCGCGTTTTACGGATCTGGTGGTGGCGCGCTGTATTACACGGCGGCCCGCATCGACGATGGCGCATGGCACGACATTGTTGTGATAAAGGATTTTTCGAGGGCTGGGGAACCGCTGAAAATATACCTAGATGGCGTACTAAACGCCACATACGCATCGCTGTTTGCCAACGCCGATCAAGACGTGCATCAGTTTAAGATGGCAAACGAGGGGACAGGTGGAGAACTACCCGAGATCGCAGAGGCCGCGTTCCTCCCGTTCGCTATCCCCACCACCGTACCCGCGCTCCTTTGGAACGGAGGGGGAGGTGCGCAGCGAAGGCTAGACGATCTAGCGACGGGACTGATCGAGATCGCTAAGATCTCGATTTTTTTTGTGTAAAAAACGCACACTAACGGGGTCACTATGTACACGCCCAATATCGTTGGCGACACCTACGCCAGTTTCTCCAATCAGATCCCCGCAGATGCCGCTACTGGTATTGCATACAATACAACTGTTGCGTTCGATCTAACCGATCCCATGCACGATATAGACTTATCAAGTGTCGTGATTGAGATCGACGGGATAGAGGCTTACAGTTCAAGTTCGGCTCAGAACTCATTTTCTGTTGCTGTCTTGAGGTTGGGCGACGGCTACAATTTTGAGATCACATCACCCTCCGTATTCACGGAACTTACTAGCGTGTATGTGGAGGTTTGGGCGGAAAGTGTTGAGCCTTGTTTTGAGTCATTCAATGACTCGTATTCATTCACCACAGGGTACTCGTCGGCTCCATACATTAACTATTACGAACCTGCCGACAACGCAGTAGATCAAAGCCGCACACCAAAGATCGCTTTTGCCTTGGGTGATATGACGGGTATAGACATTACAACCGTGTTATTATACATCAACGGGCGTGTGATTTATACGGGGGCTACGGATACCTTTGCAAGCGCATGGTCGTCTTCTCAGAAGATCTCTAATGGGCTAAACGGATTTGATTTCATTCTTGCTACAAGTGTACCTTTTGATCTTGGAGACACCGTTGAGGTCAGGATCTACGCTGAAAACGTGTTAAGTTTGAGCGTAGATTTCGTCTGGTCGTTCTTTGTGACACAAGATGGTATCGTCTTCTCTACTTACAATATGCTACGCTACAGTCTGCGTCAGCACGACAAGAATAGTCCATCACTTCTTGAGAGGCTATTGACAGGTACGGGTGGACCAGATGATCTACAAAAAACACTAATCTATGATCGGTGTTCAGAACTCTCTAAACTATACGATCCATTTGAGATCCCCGCCAAGTTCTTGCCTTGGCTCAAAAGCCTCGTTGGATTCACACGAAACATGGACTTGAGTGCAAACGAGTCGGAGGTCAGGGAGGTTATTGCAAAAGCGGGTAGTCTCTGGAATCTCAAGGGTAGTGAACCTTCCTTTGAGGTGGCTTGCCGTATGGTCTCTAATGGCCGCTATCGTATTCAAAACTGGTTTGATCGCCGTATGCAGGTAGATCAGACCTTTATCACAGAAATGTTATTGGACTATGACCCGATTGCTTTAGATTTCAATACGCCCACACCAGAAGGATCTCTTTGGCAAAACGTAGGTGTAGCGGTATCCGCTTACCCTCTTTCACAGCAATTCGCTATTACAGATCTCCCTACATCTTTCTTTCCCAACCGTGTCTTTGAGAAGGAAAACGAATATGCGTACCTTCAACTCCTAGACGTACCACTTGATCCTGCTCGAAAGGGATTCTACCGCATCACAAGTTTGGTCAAGGGAACCTACCTTGGTTATCTTGATACCTCTTGGGTAGCACCTGCGGGTTACTACGGTGCAACGTGGAGGCTATGGGGTGCAAACTCGGAGTATGTTACAGAGATCCGCATCGTTGACAAAGGAGATCTCAACAAGGATCTCTTCAAGTATCTGATCGATGTTGTAAGACCAAACGGTGAGCGAGTAGATATTGTATATCTTGCTTTCCTTGATCAGTTCGAGGATGCCAAGTACATCTCCCAGTGGGATGCAACAGGTGGGTATGTTCTTGATGGAGAGAAGATCGAGGTGGAGTCTGGGGGGGAGATCATTGTGTCCGACACCGCCTACAACTCTTGGGATCTTGAACGGCAATTGAGTGTGCGTGTACGCGCAAAGACAGCCTCCACGTTGGCAAAGATTTATCTCCTCTACGACGATGCCAACAACAACATTCATGCAACGATAAATTACACTACAGGGGCTTTGACGGTCAACCGTGTCAACTCTGGTGTGACGACTGCAATCGGATCTCCTGTAACCTTGGCACACCTGTACTACACCGATTATTGGGGTGTGGACTACGAGTACCGAGATGTCTTTCGCTTCGTGATGATCCGAACAAACAGCGGTGCAGACGCAAAAATTAAAGCCTACCGCGCAGGAAATCTCGTCTATGAACAAACCTACTCGTCTGTCCCATTTGGTGCAGGTAAAGTGGGTATCGCCTCTTCTGGTTCATCTACTTACACGGATCTCGTAGAGGTGATCACACTTCCCGCAAGCCAAGATCGTGTTGGGCCTAACCCTTAACGAATAGAGAACAACAATGCCAACAAACCAAAACCGCATTGAGATCACAGACAATCGCCTTCTCTCCAAAGAGGATATGAAGGATAACTTTCTTGAATATATCGAAGACCTGACGGATGAAACCGTTGCAGCTTTCCTACAAGGAAAGTCTGGCGTCTTTGAGTCAACAGAGATTACCCTTCAAGAAGACTCGACTACGGAAGATTTCGAGTTGTTTGATCTCACAACGCCTAAGCGTGTTGCTGTGGCTACGGGTAAGGTGATCACCTTGTATGGTAGCCTTGTGGGTGAGACTTCTGAGATCGTTTTTGAGAATACCTTGGGGGCGAACTACGAGGTAGGCATCCGATGGAACCAACGTGCCGACCAAGCAAGCATCAACCCAAAACGCGGTTATCCTGAGTACCGATCCAAGAAAGATGTGTTTGGTGAGGTTGGTGCGCCAGATACTGTGACAGATCTGGGTACATCGATCCGACTTTGGATCAACGGTCTCACAGACCCCACAGGTAGCCATACTTTTGCAGGGAGAACTGCAAGGGCTTGGTTGGATACCCCTGTGAGTGGTGACGATAGTGTGGCGTTCTACGAGGGTACGATTGCTTACGATGGAGGTACAGGAGAGAACTACCTTGCTATTCCATACTCAGGTGGTTCTGGGCCATTAGGTCAAGATACCTCGGCATCTGCACCCTCTACCACCGCTTCGGATTATCGTGTCCATGTTCTCGGCCCCTCTATACGCAAGGGAACCAACACGGCTATCAAGACGGATGCTGACAACTACGTCTTCCTTGGGAGTATCACAGGGGCAGGTGTGGGGAGTTCTGCAACCTACAGTATGGTTGGACAAGTCAAAGTATTTCTGATCACTTTGGATAACGCCTACGACGGTCAAGGATCGGGTGCGGGGAATGAGATCAACGTGGATGTGGCAAACAAGCCTGTCACACTCAATTCATTTCAAACCTCACCCTCTATCCGTCCTAACCAAAAAAATATCTTGGATGTGTACGATCCTGACGATGCTTTGCAGATCCGCTTTGAGCAGTATGGCCGTATTGCAACAACCCCACGATTCTCTGACGAGTTTATGTACCCTCAAAGCAAGTGGACTTCTGCGGCGACTACGCCAGATCAGTATGTTGCCACCGAGGGCGGTACAGGTGTTGTTCGTATGCTAGACAACACACACGCCGTTTGGCAGAACGTAAAAGGGGCCGTTCGTATTGTGAGTCCAGATGCACTTGCAACCAATTCACGGTTACAGGGTGCGGAGTTTTCTTGCTATACAAGAAGACCTCGTTTCTTTTCTCGCTTTGCGATCAAAGGTGTGGAGGCAACCTATACAGCATATATTGGGATCTCAGATGCTTGGGATACGGCGGGTGCGTTGGATGGCCCGTTCATCGGTTTCCGTATTATCAACGGCGCAGTTGTGGGACATTACAAGGCAGAGGCGGGTACAACAGCCTCTACAGCAACACTCGCTACTCTTGCTGACGATACGATCTTGCAAGGCTGGTTTGTGTGTACCGATAACGTCACGGCAGAGTTTTGGGTGACGGGTATGACCACACCTGTCAGTCTTACGCTACAGGACGACTTGGATGCTGATCCGACGTATTGGGCTTTGTCTTTGGGTGGCCGTGTGGAGAGCGAGGTGGGGTCTGCGAACGATCACGAGTTGGTTGTGGATTTCTGGGAGATTCAATTGGATGGGGATGTTCGGGCTGCGGTCTAAGGGATTTCTTGTCCGAGAAGTTTGAAGTAGATTTCTGCGTGACAGAGAGCGGGGGCGCAGAAACACATAAGGTCTTTTCCTTTCAGCATCTCAAGATTATCAAGAATCCACTTACGGCGTTCGGGTTCGACATCTTGGTGGGCCGTACCTTCTAACCACTCTTCAAACATTTTCACGGCCTGTTTCCGCCCGTAGATGCTTACTTCAAATGGGTTTCCAAAGTGGTGAGGCGTGTCTTTCCTTCTGCCAACATAGAAGCCAGAACGCCAACCCTCTCTTTGCACGTTGGTTATACGAGGCATTTCATGTGTGCCTTGTGTCTATGTATAGGACGCCGATGGGGTTACATTTTACGTCGCATTGGACGAGTCGGATGATCTCTTCAAGAGTGATGTAATTGTCAATAAATGCTAGATCCATAAAGAAGATCTGATCTTGAGCAACAGATCGTATAATCTTCCGTTCTTTCAACCGTTCGATCTCGTTCGGATCTCCGTTATTTGTTTGGAGATCCAAGATCTTGCGCTTCAAGATGCGATCAAGGATCTGAATGGCGCGGAGATCCTTCCTCTCCGATAGGCCGATCCCACCGAGCATAGCTGGGATCGCCTGAGGTGGCATCTTCTCGTACAACGCAAAGATTTCTTTCGCACCCACTATTTCACCTCTTCTTTCAAGGTAACAACCTTGTTATGCAACAACCTTGTTATGCAACAACCTTGTTATGCAACTTGACGGTTCTCAAAACTTACAGCGAAAAACTCTTCGCCGTCTTTATTTGTATAAATTTCGCCAGTTTTAACAGCCCAACCTGCCTCTGCAAACTTTTGGACGATCCACCCACGTATTACAAAGTATCGTGGGTGTAGGGTGAAATGCCCACCCTTGAACCGTGTTCCGTTGGGGTATTCCTTCTCTGCGTAAGACTCCACCATCGCAGCGGCAATAATCAACTTTGCTTCTTCCTTGAGGGCTTCCCATCGCTTATTGTAGGATTCTGCGATTTCTTGTGGTGTTGGAAACGTCATTGTTTTACCCTTTCTTGGTTAGTGTGATCGTCCTGATCACCGAGGATGTTTTGGTTATATCCCAAGAAGGATAACCTGTCAACAGTTTTTTTAGTATTCGTTATCACCCCACCAACGCTGTACGGCTATATCGATCTTAAATGGGATCTCGAATTTATGTAAAGAGTCCGATGGGAAGGTCGTTTCCATCCAAGATCGGATCAACGGTTTAGCTTCCTCAACGTGATCCTTGTGGACGTTAAACATAAACTGGTCATGTAGAGAGAATACGATACGGAAGTATGGGATATTGCACGTCTGCATACCCTCGTACACGCGCTTGGTTGCGCGTGTGAGTTCGTCGGATGCTGTAGATTGGATCTCGAAGTTACACGCTTGAGATCGTAAGTTGTTTTTGTCGATATTGTGGAGCCTTGTATTCTTTGACCACTCTGTTTTGAGCCAAGAGATCGCATCATGGAAACGTCTCTCTCTCTTGGTAAAATAGGTTCGCAGGTATCCGATATTCTGGGCTGCAAGAAACTGGCGGTCAAGGTACTCTTTTACTTTCGCATACCGTTCAAAGTAAGCGTCGATCATATCCTGTGCGATCTCGATCCGTTCCTCTACAGGCATATCTGCTTCAAAGGCGTCAGGGTTTCCATCCACGATCCCTTTTGCAGAGATATTGTACGGTGTACCGAAGGAGACCGCCTTTGCAACTGCACGTTCTTGTTTCCACGTTGGAAGTTTCACCAGATCCGCCAGTATCTTCTCGAACTCTTCCTCTGTAGGCGCTCTCTTGAGTCTTTTGGTAATCGCTGTTTTTGCGTGGAGGTCGATGCCTCGGATCAACTCGTCAGCCATCACAGGATCATTTGCACACCAAGCCAAAACGCATAGCTCGATCTTACCGTAGTCGCAAGATAGAAAGACGCTATCTTCGTTATCTGGGACAAACAAGGATCGGATACCCCATAGACGGGGTACGGTCTGTACTGCGGGTTCTGTTGCGGATAGGCGACCTGTTGCGGTGAGGGAGATATTGTAGGATGGACGACAACGCAGGTCATCGTCAACATAGTAGAAGAAGCCCTTGTCTTCATTATCCTTTACCTCACCCACATCATCAAGGCCGCAGTCAACAGGCTTACCGTCAAGGTAAGTAGAGAGTAGCTTGTTGGCGTTGCGTAGTTCTTGGGTGAGGTTGGAGATCTCGGCTACCAGTTGATCGGGTTGTGTGGCGAGGTACTTGAGAACATTCTTTCCAGTAGAGTCTGCACCTGTATCTGTTTTATGTAGAAGCAAAGCCCCCGCATCTTTGAGTAATTTTGCGAGTTGTTGGGAAGAGTTGGGGTTGAATGGCTTTTCCGTTGTACCGATACCGAAGTCTGTAGCGATTTCGCGGAGTCGTGTGAGCGCCTTGGTTGCACGATCTCGGTTGTGGATCACAAGTTCGTCCATCTTTTCCTTGTTGAATCGGATACCCACGAGTTCAACAGGGAGAAGGTAGTTTGTAAGGGCTACTTCTGTTTGATAGACGTTTTCAAGATCTTTTGCGGGGATCTGAGGTGTGAGTGTTTCGTAGAGTAGGAATTCACCTAGAACGTCATAAGCAAGATACTGGTGACGGACTTTTGTGGGGGCGTCACCAAAGTCTTTTCCTGTCTTCTTGTACGGCTCCATCGCGGCTTCATAGCGATCCCACCCAAAGAAGTGACCGAGTAGAAAGGTGAGGTTGTGTGGTTTGTTTTCGTCAAGAACGTGGTGCATGGTCATGGTATCAAAGACGTTGGGGATAAAGAGTGTTTCACCTAACCACCAAGAGAGGAAGCGCATATCAAACTTGAAGTTATGCCCACCGACTTTTGCGTTTGGATTGAGCAGGACGGACTTCACCAGTTGTTTGATCTCAAGGAGGTGATCGCCCCAGAGGTTGCCTTTCTTTTTGTCGAAAAGGGGGAGGATGATAGCAGGTTGGTTTTTGTCGTAGCAGAAACCGATGTCTAGGATAGCGTGTTTGGCTACACGCAAACCAAGCGTCTCTGTATCCACTACAATCACATTCTGCTCCAAAAGCATACCGAGGTATTGCCTAGCCTCTTCTATCGTCTTAATCGTGACGTAAGGCGCTTCTGGTAGCGTGTATGCCTTCTCACCTTTGGCATAGATCTGAGCGTCTTGGAGGGTACGGATGATCTGCGTGTCTAGTTCCCATTGGCGCAAGGCGGCGGCGGGACTGTGTGTAGGTATCACCCAACAGTCAAACTCTTCATCACCCAACAAGAATGTATGATAAACAGGAAATCCAACAAGGTGCTTGAATTTAGAAGTCTTACCGATCAAGGCTTTTGTAGCAGGTTCACCAAAGACAACGATCACCTTGGGGCGTACTTCGTGGATCTCCTGATAGATGTAGGGCTTGCAAACATCAATGTGCGTTTTTTTCTTAGGTGTTTCTTTGTCAGGAAAGCATTTGACGAGGTTGGTGAGGTAGATCTCTTTGCGCTTGAGTCCACTTTTGCCTAGTAAGTATGTGAACTTACGTCCAGCATCCCCAATAAAGACTCTTTGCGCCTTATCATCTTCCTCACCAACCCCAAACCCAACAAGCATGATTGGGCTGCTTTTGTCCCCTTCACCCCAAAGGCAGGGTGTATAGCAATTCTGGCTCAAACTGCATAGTGAGCAGTTCCGATCTCTTTGTCTGCACTCCATCCGATCTCTCCATGTGGGTGTTACCCTACAAGTTCTCGAAATGAAAAATGGCCGATAGTCAAACTACCAGCCATCTTAGTAGAGCATCGAATCGGAGATCACTAATCAAAAAGGATTTCCATACCCTCTTGGGCGTACAACGCTAGAAGTTCTTTGCGTTTTTCGTCGTCCTTTTTTTTCTTCTCTTCCTTCAAAAGCATCCATTTCGTAAGATCGCCGATCACACCTGCTTGCGGCTTGTCGGTTGTACCGTCGATCAAAGCGTCGGTTGTCGCCCGTTTGGACTCAACGATAGAGATCAGGTAGTCCTCAATCGTACCGTTAGCTGTAAAGTACCAGCACGTCACCGCGTTCTTTTGACCCATACGCAGAGAGCGATCTTCCATCTGTGTATGAAGACCTGCTACCCAACCAAACTCGAAGGTTGCCACATTTGAAGAGGCCGTCAACGTAAGGCCCACCCCCCCCGCGATCAGGTTGCATACAATCACGCGGCAGAACTCAGAGCCTTGAAAGCGATCTACATACTCTTGTCGCTTCGCGTGGGGTGTTTGCCCTGTGATAGAGACCGCCCCCCAAGTAGATAGGTGTTCTACTACCTGCTCGATCAGATCGGTGTGGATACCGCAGATGATCAACTTCTCTCCAGAGGAGAGGAAGTCTTCACACCAAGCAAGGAATGATGCCATCTTGCCCTTTGCACAGAGATACTTTAGACCTTGGATACGGACAAGGTGTTCGGCTCTCTGCGCTCTTGCCGCCTTCTCTTCTCGGAACCGCTGGATCTCGATCTTCTGTTGATCTTTTGGGAGGTGTTTGATGCTCTCCAAGAAGTCCTTTTTGATTAGGCCGTCTCTGCGTAGGAATTCAATAAAGTCTGCTTCTGCTTTGTTGTACTCGGCTTGAAAGGCGGCATCGAATCCGAGTGGTACGGTGACGCGCTCCTTGTCTGGGAGTTCCGTAAGGACTTGCTTCTTGGTGCGTCGGATATAGACCCCCTCTTGACGTAAGATTTTATGAAGTTCGTCAAGGTTCTGCGATCCATCGTATGTCGTACCCCATCCGTTGTTGCTTGGGACGCAGTATCTACGCAAGAAATTGGTCTTGCCTCCAACCGCAGAGATCCGTCCAAGGTAGTCAAGCTGAGGTAGCAGTTCGGATGCGCGGTTGAGGATCGGGGTTCCAGAGAGGGCGTATTTGTATCGGATGTTTTTGGCGATAGACAGCACCGTCTTTGTGCGCTTCGCTTTATAGTTCTTGATGTTGTGAGACTCGTCGATCACCATTGCTTTGAAGGGTGTGTTGGAGATCTGATCGTAGAATCTGTCAAGGATGTCGTAGTTGACGATCACGATCTCTGCGCTGAAATCATTGCAAGGTACGGTACAACGCTCACCTTGCTTTGTTGTGACTGTGAATTCCTGAGCCTTACTATCAAGAATAGTCACAGAAACATCTTTGATCCAAGAGATCGCCTCTTTTGCCCAATTCAGTTTGAGCGATGCGGGTGTGACAACTAGGACAGGTAGGCGGTTTGGGCCGCAAACTACTGTTGCAAGGGCTTCGCAAGTCTTACCTACCCCAAGATCATCGGAGTTTAAGACCGACCCGTTATCGATCAAGAAGCGCACACCGACACGCTGAAAGGGTCTGAGTTCGAGACGGAGGCGCGAGGTATCTAGATCCACTTCCGCGTTCACGGCTTTCGAGAAGGCTTCCATCTTTGCCTTTTCTTCTGTGATCTCTTTGAGGGCGTTCTGGACTTGCCCCGCGTAGTCACGATATGCGGGGTGGGCGTGGAGACAGAAATTATAGAGATCATTGAGTGATCTTGGTGAAGGTGTGACAGCCCAATACTTCTCTCCGATGTTGCGGAAAGACGCACCAAACACCCTCTTGATCTCGCTTACAAGGTGTTCTGAGTATGGGAAGAAAACATGGAAGGTTCCGTCTTTCTCTTCGATGCGGTGGGGGTTCTTCTCAGGCTCTTTGGGGAGTTTTGCTGTGGTTTCAATGAATACATCTAACCGTACATCATTTTCTGGTGTAACGAAGATGTCCCACTTCTCACAAAAGGTTCTGATGTCTTCGCTTGCTGCGCGAGAGAAGGCCCACTCCTTTTCAAAGTGTCGGTTGAATTCGCCCTTGGGTGTGATAAGGCGAATATCTTTCAGCATCTCAGCATTATAGGGGAATTTTAGAAACCATTGGTTATGCTGCTCTTTCCATAGCAGGAGATGTGTTGTCTTCCGTAGGTTCTTCTTTTCGATCTCTTGAGAGAGGGCATTGATCTCGGACTGTTGGGTATAGGTTCCCCGCTTGTATGCGGGGAGATCGAAACCCATAGCCTCAATCTGGTTCTTGTAGGTGGGGAGTAGGTGATTGGCGCAATAGGAGAAGTGTTCTTCTGTCCAGTCTTCTAGGGGAAGGTTGGCAAGGCGTTTGCCAAGGTGGGTATGTGTGGCGTTGAATCCCACGTTGTCTCGGTTGACTGCGCCGTCGCATTGGTTGGAGAGGGCTTTTACAATTTTGTAAATTTGTTCTTTCATAGCAGAAGTCTCCGTCGTGATAGAGCCTATAGCGGCTATTGTTTTCTATACACTACGGAGATTGGTCTGTCAAGGACTTTTTATAGTTTGTGGACAACACTACGGAGAGGTTGGCCGTGTTCCTGCTCAAAGAAGGTTGAGGTCTCACCCTCGTAGTACAGCTTGATACGGCCACCACTACGGAAACGGGTAGCATCAAAGATCACTTCGGTGATCGGTGACAGGATCTCTTGTGGTTCCTCTGGATCACCATCGCTATCGAATTCATCTGTCTCGGATGCCATAGATAGGCGGTGTAATAGTATGATCCAGTCCGCGTCTGTGGCAATAGATACTGAGTCTTTGAGATCGTCGGATGTCGGGCGCTGTCCGTTGAGTTTTCGAGGTTGGGCGATCAGGATCACAGAGATCCCGAACTGCATTGCAAAGGCTTTGAAGCGGCGCATTACATGGCCGATCTCGTCTCGGATGTTCATGGATCTGCAAAGGTAGTGGAGGTGGTCAAAGACAACAACACGGATACCGTACCGCCGTACAGCGTCTTCCATAGCCTCAAAGATGCGATCTGCATTGGAGAATCGGCCTTCTCCATCTTCAAGAAAATAGAACGGCTTGTCTTGTAGAAACTGACGTGTGAGTGTGTAGTCCAACGGCTCGATCATATCGTCGGACTTGCAACGTACAGACTGGACTACCTTGTCGATCAGGCGGGGTACAGGCATCTCAAGGTTGACCATAAGGGAGTTGACACCCTGAGAGGCAAGCCAAGTAAGCCATTGTAGGGAGAAGGTGCTTTTCCCAACCTTGTATCGTGCAGAAAGGATCGTGAGGTCGCCTTGTTGGAGACCTTTACCCAGAAGGCGATTGATGGAGGGCCAAGGGGATAGGATACCGTGACGATCACTATCAAGGTTGTTTTGCCGTCTTGAGAGTGCTTGTTCTAGTGTTACAACGCCTGAGACCTCAAAGGGTGAGGCTTGTGTGATTGCGAAGTGTATGTGATCTTCGCCGAGTTCGGTCAGGACTTTGTTGGGATCTTTGAGGGGCCAGATCACATTGACACATCTTGCGAAACCCAGACGACGGGCAAGATCCTGTGCGCCCTTTTGTCCTGCGTTATCACTATCAAGACAGATGTAGATCTTTGTTGGGTTTGCGAACAGATCAAACCACTCTGGCTTGAATGTATCCGCACCGACCGTAAGCCCCACGACGTTCTTGTAGCCCACACACCAAAGGGAGATAGCGTCTATTTCGGATTCTGCTATGTAGATCTCTTCTGCTTCATCAAGGGCATCCACGTTGAATAGTATGCTTTTGTATCCCTCTTCCCTGCGCCACTTATCGGCGGGGGAGTACGCACCTTCATCCTCAAGGATACGGTACTTGACGTTGCGGCAAACACCGTTCTCAAGGTGAGGGATACAGAGATAGACGGGGCCGCCCTCTAAGAGAAGCCGTATGCCGAGTCTGAATTTCTTGATAGCCTCTAACGTGATCCCCCTGTCAAGGACTTTCTGTAGGTATTCCTGCTTGTTGAGAAGGCGATTGTGCCACACCTCTACGGTATCCGCAGAGATGAATTTGCCCGAGTCTTGCTTCTCTTCTTTTGCTGTGAGATCCCCAAGGTGCTTCTTGAGGGTAGAGAGGTTTCCAGTCTCACCACAAGAAGCCTTCATACAACGATACTGCGATGTCTTGGCTGACATATAGAAAGACCACTCTTCGGAGTGGCAAAAGGGACAGACCTTGATCTTGTACTCTTCTCCGTTGAGTTTTGAATCCCAACGCTTTAGCGTGAGGTACTGTTTGACCTCTAGTTCGATGTGTTTCATGTTAGTCTCGGAGTATTGTGTAGAGGATAACAAAGAAGAGGGAGAGGGCGTATGCGATGATACCAAAAAGCAAGACGGTAGGTAGCCAGATCCAAGAAGCGATCCCCATTCTATATTCTTGGTAGGTGTAACCAAGAAAGAAGAGGGTTAGCGAAAAGATGATAGCCGATATAAAGTGGAGTACGGTCTGTTGCGGGTGTTGCATGGTTGAGCCTTATGGGGTTAGAGTAAATAATTTCTCTACGCCTATCTTAGATCCTGTATCAGAGGTAAGGCTGCTATGTACCGCTTTACTCCATATACAAGTAAAATCTTCTGGGGCGGAGTACTCCGACACAAAAACCGTGTGACCCTCAGCCCACCACACCCTAACACATTCCCAAAAGCACGTATGATCGAAATCCCCATACCCTGTGCAATTTTTGTATGGCGGATCACAATAGATTACAGAGGGATCTGACAGCGGTGTATCACCATAATCAGCGTGGATAAAAACTGCGTTAGAGATAAGAGGGCTTTGTATTTTTGCGGATCTATACGCCTCTGCCACATAGTCTCGCGCCCCGTGTGCATCACGACTCCAACCGCCCAACCATTTACCGCCGTAAGAATAAGCAAAACCAGCAAACCCCTTAAATCTATAGTCATCTGAGTGTCGTAATTTTTTATAGTCAGATTCAGTAAATTCCGCGTTGTTTTTAGGTAGAAGATCTACATTGTCTCTGATACTGATAAGGGCTTCGATTGCATACCTATTACAATCCACCCCTATCCTTGGGCCGTCAACGTGTTGTATAACATTCCCCCCCCCCCACAAAAGGCTCAACCCAACATTGGTTGGGTTTCCGCTGCTTTAGCATAATTGGTAGAATTTCCTTCACCAACTTACGCTTACTGCCCATATATTTCATAATACCTTACCTCCGAGGGTCTTGACAATCTCTCGTAAAGCCTTCTCCGAGGCTTTGTCAATCGTGATTGCGAGGGTGATTTGCTTTTGGGCTTTTCGCCAACGCTTGATGTAGGTTTCAAGACTACAGATGGGTTCCGCGCTGAAATCATCCACGTACTTGTACACAGTACCGCCCTCTACTCGGACAACATCAGTATCTTCTACATCAAGATACGTTGCACTATCATCGGACTTACCGTTGATAGTGATAACCTCGTCTTCGTGGGATATATCCGTCCAGAAGGTTTTATCGGTGTAGAAGGCTCTCCACTCTGCCCCTGACATTTTTACAGCCATGTTCTATTCACCCTTCTCTTCGAGTTCTTGGGATAGAACATCGATCTGAATGTTCAACCGATCCACAAGTGAGAGCAACATCTGGATCTCAGCAATACGAGGATCAGGTGGAAAGTTCTTAGGTGTGACCTTCCACACCCAAGACTTATCATCGTGAGATCCACGCAGAAGCGACGCCTTGGCATCATTGCCAAAGAAATAGATAGCAGCGGCTTGTGCTTGCTCTCTGTTGTCGTAGTCGTCTCCCGACGTGACGATCTGGCAAGGTTGTAGGGTAGCGATGAAACGACGCTTTACATCGTTTTGGTAACGTACAGATCGGTACTGTGGGAGGCTTTCTTTTTCATTTGTCACGGTTGTTTCTCCTTTTGTTGTTTGCTGTACTCGGCATTCATATCCTTGAAGTGCTGTTCTGCACTATCCAATTCTTCTTTTGTCTCTTGGATTATTGCAAGAAGATTGCAGAGTTGTTCAAAGAACATACACATATATTGACCATCATCACCATTCACTACAACGTATTCATCACCATCAAACTTGATAGTGAAGTTACCTTCGTCGGTCTCAACGCGACCCGTATAAACATCACCTTCTTTGAGAGGTTTCGCCTTGTTCTTCTCGTAGAAACCTACGATCTCGTCTTCAATAGCCAAGATGGTGTCCCACTCGGCAACAAGATAATTTTCTGTGTCTGAGATGGTTATATGCCAGATGTGTTTGTTGTAGTACCAAATACGGTACTCCACCAAAGAGTCGAAATCCTCAAACGCGATTGTATCCTCAACGATGATGGCTTTGATGCCGTCCTTATCCTCAACACGTCTTGTTTGCATGACCTTTACCCTTTCTTTGTTTCAAGAACATTTTGGTTGTACACGAGGCCCACCTAACTGTCAAGGATTTTCTTTGGGAGGTTGAACTTCCGTCACATCAAAGCCGCGTTTTGCTTGTGTGTGAAGGATAAGATCAATTAGTTCGGGTGTTTTGAGTTGAAAAAATCCCTTCTGGGCTTCAATCACAGCGGCGATCCGTAGCAACTTCTCACGCTTGATCTGTTCGAGTGCAGATCGTTTGATGGGAAGCATACTTAGGATCTTGATCGCGTCTTGTTCTCGTTCGGCAGCTATGATCTTCTGCTTTGTTTTTTTGTTGCTGATCCGCTTTGTTACTACGGCTTCGATGTCTTCTGGTCTTGTGGCTTGTGCGTCGTGGACTGCAAGGCTTTGGATCTCGATCTCACCAAAGTTCTCGTCTTCGATGGTGTCGATGGTGGCATAGTCGGGGTCTTCGTACTGTGGCAGAGGCGCAAGCTGTACGGTGCAGTATGGGCAGATAGGTACAATATCTGTGATTTTCCGTTCACAAGAGGGGCAACCATACTCACCGTAGGTATCGTCCTCTTTGAGATGTTTGGTGATGGCAGATTCCAGTTGTGTGACGGAGGATCTAGGATCGAAGGAGATCCCAAGGACAGTTGCACCTGCTTTGAGTTGTTCGAGCGTTACGGCTTTCATGTTGTTACAATATCTACCCTTTCTCTTGCGATGTTATAGTATTTTTCTTCCTTTTCCATGCCGATGAATGATCTCTTGGTGTTCAGAGCCGCTACACCTGTAGAACCCGATCCCATGCAATTGTCTAACACATTCTCACCCTCGTTTGTGTAGGTAAGGATTAGCCTCTCAAGCAGGGCTACAGGCTTTTGCGTGGGGTGGACTTTGCCTCTTTGCTCTCTAGCGCAATACTCAAGAGAGGTGGGGAGTAGTTTGTCAGGTTCATACTTCTGTCCAGCTTTCCACGACGGCAATTTCCAAGACTCACCCATAATTTCCTGTACATGGCCCGTAATTCTCGATGGGTTCTTGTGTAGGTGTCTTTTGGATGGCCCCTTGGGGTTCTCTCTCTTCTGTGGGTTGTATGTAGGCTGTTTTTTGTAGAAGACCGAGATCGTTTCGATCACCTTGAGAGGCATCCGATTACCAAAAAGGAAGTTCGCAGCCCGATCTTTCTGCCAGTAAATATCATAGCGGTAGTCTTTGATATTACTTAGGCGCAAGGCTGACGAAAAGGGTTCTGTACCAAAGAGTACAACCGCACCATTCTCTTTGATCACACGGTTGTACTCTCTCCAAAGATCTTCAAATGGCAGGGTCACGTCCCAAGAGCAGTAGGTTGTACCGTAAGGTAGATCCGCAAGGATCATATCCACAGATCCACTTGGGATCTGTGGTAGGTAGTCGAAACAGTCACCTAAGAAGAGTTCTATCGTTTGCATATTATCCCCAGAAGGAGTTATCGAAGGCTTTTTTGCACTCCAAGGCCCAAGCGTAGTCGAGGTCTTGGGTCTCAAGTTTTTTCTTGGTATAGACAAAGGCGTCAAATGGCCCTTGTTTTAGGGTGTTCATATAGACTGACATATAAAACCCGACATGATGGGCGAGATCGTCGGGGTGGGCGGTCTGTACGCTTGCTTGTACGTTCTGTTGGGCATTTGGTTGTTGGGGGTATTGGGCAAACATTTGAACTTGCTTGGGTTCCTCTTGGGCCTCACCCTCTTCTCGGTCAAACTCGCTTGTATCAACCAGTCCGTGTCCGTTTTTCCACTTATCAATTGCGGTCATGTATCGGTTTCTTTCGTAGGTTGCTTGCTCAAGGGCGTAGCGTGTTGCTTTTTCTTCAAAGATATAAGCACGTGAGCCACTACCTGCACGGATAGATGTGCGTACAATACCGAAATCACTACAGATCTGGCCGAGGTTTGAGGAGAAATTATTGTGTTCGGATACGCGAGTACCAAACACCTTCCCATAGGCACGAACATCCTTGAAGTATGCGTTCATCACCTCTTCGGTTGTCACATGGCTGAGATCGGAAGGTAGCGCGTTCGGGAAGAATTCAAGCAAAAGTTTGTGAAAATCGGGGATCTCTTTACAAGCCACCGCCAACAACAAGCACCCCTGCTTTGCTCTCAAGTAGTAGTGCGAAGCGTCCATTTTTGAGCGGATCTTGGGGTACACTTTTGCTTCTTTGTCCGACGTATCGAAGACAAGATCGTGTTGATCTTGGAAGATGTTGTAGTCACGAGCAGCGTGAAAAGCCGCCGAAGTCACAAGAGATCGGATGGACTTACGAGCCTTACCTTTGTTATCCCAAACAAGGATCTCTTCGGTGGGGGCTTCGGGTGCGGTGTGTTTGTCTTCATGTTGGCTGTAGAACATCGCTGCTTCGTGCTTTTTGATCTCAAGTTGTTGAGCCTTCTTGAGTTCTTGGCCACGTAGAGGTTCGGCTTCTGCGGGTGTGAGATCTTTTGCATCAAGGATACGCCCGATCTCTTTGATGAATACGGCCTCTTTTGCAACCTGCATTTCACCTTGGATCTTCTTGCTCTTTTGGGGATCGCCAGTCCCTGTTGTATAGGTGATCTTGATCTGGCGATCTAGGAGGGTTTCGCAGATCCACTTTGCGGCAAAGTGCGATCTTTCCTCCCCTTGTAGCCTCGACAGTAACCAAGCACCCTCAAAGATCTGTGTCGTTGTTGTGACCGCACCTCGGATCTCTTCAACCTGTCCGATGGAACGGAGGATTCGTAGCGTTTCACTTTCACGACGTTCAAACTCACCGCGCATCGCTTCGAGAGTCTTGATAGGTCTTTCAGACTCAATGATGTAGGCTTGGACGGTTCGGCTTTTAGGGTGACGGACGCGACAAGCGCCTTGTAGGTATTCACTTGCAGGAAAATCCACAGGTGCATGATAGCCATTGACATAGACGGCATCGAAATCGTCCTTTACGTCGTAGGATACACCGCTACCCGCCGATGTTGTCACGAATACCACGTCTGCGTCTTTCCATAAATTGTTGACGCTTTCGAGGGTATCGCGGTCTTCATCTTCGGCTTCACGGTGGATGGCTACGACTTTTTTGCTAGGGAAATGTTGCTTGATCCACGCTTCATACTGGATCAATGTGGCTTGGGATGCAAAGAATCCAAAGATCTTCTTGTTGTTTTCGAGATCATCGGAGAGTTGGAGTCTCCAAAGATCAATTGTTTCATGGAAATTCCACGTTTCGTCAGGGTGATGCCAGTTGTGATCGATGCGGTTTGTGACTTCTTTACCAAACAGCATTTCGTAGGCTTTGAGTGTGGTATCACAGAGATCGGCGGAGAGTAGAAGGATCTGCTTTGCTCCACCGCCTGCGATAGTAAGGCCCATCATCTTATGGAAGATCGCGTCACTAGCTTGGCGGTTCTTGGATCGTTTGATCACAGACCGAAGTACCTGATCTGCTTCATCGATCACAACGAGATCATGTTGGGACGCCACGCGAGAAATCGAGTCAACACACACGATCAATTTGGACTCTACGAGTTTGCCTTCTTTGTCGAGGTAGAGCGAGAAGGCTTGGGTTTCACCCTCGTTGAGGCGTTCTTGGGTGTTGCGCGTAAGGGCTACGCGGTGTGCCAACCAAAGGACAGACGGGTACTTCTCGCAGAGGGCTTTCGCTACCTCTGTCTTTCCAGTACCCAGAGATGCGCGTACTGCGGTGATCCCCGTTGCCACATGGAGAGGGGCCATATAGTGAGGTGTTGGGCTGAATCCGCAGGGGGCTTGGGCGGCGGAGAGGTTTGCGTAGTGGTAGAAGATCGAGTTCTGGATCTTCTCTTGTGCGGCCTTCTCCTTTTGCTCTTTGCTCTTTTGGGCTTTGGTGATCTTCTGTGGTTTGTTTTCCACTTTGAGATCGAGAAGTTGGGGCGAGGATTCACCCTCAGACCAGCCGTTTTTGAAGGATACGCGGTAGTCGCGTAGGTCTGCGGCAGATTGACCTGCGAGGTTGACGGCTGCGCTTTCGAGCATGGTTTGGGCGTAGGAGATCGAGAGTCCGTTGCGGTGTTCCGAGGCGACGGATGCGATCCACTTTGACTGCCCAAAGATCGTTTTGCCTCTGTTGCCGTCTCGTGCGGACATGATCTTACGAATGGCAGTATTCAAGATGCTTTCTGCAAGGGCTTTGCGTGAGGTATAGGAACCTTCTACGCCGTAGGTGCTACGTTGCTCTTGCTCTTGTTTTGCGTGTCGTTCTTCGCGTTCTTTTGCCTCTTCTAGCTTACGTTGGGTTTCTTGTTCGAGGCGTTGTTTGTACTGTTCGGTTGTGAAGATCTCGTGTGTGGTGATCTTCGTGGTGTCAAGGGTGTCACGTTCACCTTTGATAAGAATGACGCGGTGTTCGGAGGGTAGAGGGTGTGTAAAGCCCTCACACACGGGGTCTGAGGTATAGTGTTGTTGGATGGTGTCGGCGAGGGCGGAGTCTGCCCCGATAGCCTTCAACCAAGGACGAAGAGACTCACCGCAGACTTCACGATCAAGCATGATCCAGAAATGTGCTTTTGCTTTGTGTGGGTCGAAAGTATAGGTCTGGCTGTCAAGGAAGGCGCTATTAGACCATTGGACGACAAATGAAGTGCCGTGAAGGTCTTGGGGTAGGTGGGCGTACAATGTCTCTTTAGCTGCTTGGATAAGGCTTTCCTTGTTGGATGGATCAACGGTTGTCTTGCAGCGGTAGTTGTCGATGTCGATGCAGATCCAGTCTCGATCTACCTCTTCTACGGTAGCAACGTAACCTGCTTTGTCAGGTTTGTCGATCTTGCGTCGGTACTGATTCTTGGGGGAGAAGCCTTGCTTGAGGTTTCCGCGTATGATAGTAGAATGTGGATCGCGGCGGAGTGTAGATAGGATACCAAAGAGACCTTCGATGGTCTCAAAGTATAGGGGTGAGAAGTTGAATGTAGCGGGGTGTGATTTATCGGTCTTTTGTGGGTATCCTTGAGGGGATAGCACAAACTTTTTTGCAACGATCTCTTGACAACGTAGTCGGTAGGCGCTTATTTTTCTCATCAGAGTTCCTCAAAAAGCCCCGTGTTTGTGACACTTTGGGGCTTTTTTTTTGTCTTGGGGTTTAGGTTTTCATCGGTATGTCTCTTGCACACCTTGTTCTCCTAAGATAGTAGAGTATTCAGACAGCAAAGTCAAGAAGTATGTTTGTTTTTTTTGTGTGGAAGGGTAGGTCTGGCGAAAGTTGGGCCTACCCTTTTTTTGTATCTAGTGATCTCCTCGTCTCAAAGTGAGACAGATGTCTCGTAGCGAGACACAAAACCTGCTCCAGCACAGAACAGGTGTACAGTAGATCCATGTCTCCTTACTCTACCAAGGTCATGCGAGGCTCCACCGTCCCTATAATGATCATATAGAGATGGTGGATCACGAAAAAACAAGATCCTGTAAGAAAATGGACTACAACCCGCATGACCTTGGCGCTGTAGGTCGAAACAGGTGCTACTTTTTATGCCTGTATAAGTTTTTCAGCATGACCTTGGTAGAGTAAGGCGATCTAGGATCGTGGTGTTGTTATACAAGAGTGCTGAATACTTTTTGCATCTCTTACATACCGCATGATCTTGGTACTGTAGGTCGAAACATCTAAACGGCATACCGCGATCATACTTATTCCTACAAGTTTTGGATCTAGCACGATCCACCCTCTCTATATGATCATTATACGGATGGTGGAGCCTCGCATGACCTTGGTAGAGTAGGGCGAAACAGGTGTAGCAAAAACTATACAGTATGTGTGTCCCCGCATGACCTTGGTAGAGTAGGAAGATATGGATTTACTGCTAATGCGCTCAGCGTCGTATAAAAACAACACAAGATCTATTTGACAACCAAAAAGTTAACACTCTACATATCTATGTATGTTGATCGCCCCCACATAGACAAAGGATACAAAATGTTCAACCCAAACTTCTCCATCAATTACAGCCGCCTCAAAACTGCCCTAGCCACACTCAAAGACTTCTGCGTAAAGAAATCTACAGCCATTCAATTCCTTCTGGTGCGTGTCCGTACCATAACCAATGCTGTGGAATTCTACGCCACAACACCCGACAAAGAACAGATCACACTCACAGTCACCGCCACAATCCATAACCCCCTATTAAAAGACATCAGCATCTACACCCAAGATCTGATCCGAACTTTCGATAAAGGCACAAAAACAGACGAGATCGAATTTGCAGTAACCCCCGACGGTCTCACGATGAACTACCATCTCCCACGTCTCGCTATCTCTGGTGCTGTCCGCTGTGTAGAGTGTCAAGAGGCATACAACCTCTTCACCAACGTCAAGTCTATCGGCTCCTCTGTACCCGTTACCTTCAAAGCAGGTACACTCTCAAAGGTGTTGGATAGCCTACCCGACTTGATTGGTACACGCCCTAACTTGGATCGGGTTATCTTTGATTCTTTGGGCGGTCGTGTGGCAGCTATCTCCACAGATGGCAAGACACTTACCGCTGTCTCTTCTGAGACGGATAGCATGGAAGACGGCAAGGCTATCGAGCCTGTTATGGAGATATTCAATTATCGCCCAACCGCCTCAGACAAGATCCTCAAGGCTATTTGTACCCTGCAAAAGAAAGATACGATCCGCATTTACTTCACTCATGCGCAAGACGACACCCAAGATCTCGTTAGTCTATATTGCACTTCGGCTAACGGTATCTCTGCCCGCTTTGAGATGCAGCGCAAATCGGGGATCGATGTGCGCCCCGTCTGGCCGCGACAAGACAGAACGCAGATCCGCATCCGACTGAGTGTAGCTGCTCTACTTGAAACACTCGAACACGTTTGCGTCCAAGTCCCAAAGGGTTACGGTGCATGGCTTGAGGTGAACCCTACAACCGCTCGTTTTACCGCAAGATACCAAGACGACAAGAAGGCGTATAGTGTGAATGCGCCACTTACCGTTCTTGATCAGGATCGCCCTCAAGATGACGGCTACACTATCTGTATTGATCCTCGTTTGTTGCAGCGGTTTCTAAAGGGGCTTCCTCGCGTGGAGACTGTGAATTTGAATCTTCCAGATCGGGGTTTTGACCCGATCTTGTGTGAGTGTGTATCTCAGAACCTAAAAGCCCTTATCATGCCGATGCGTACAGGCGATGGCGATAAAACATACAAGGAAGAGGTGGAAGGTGCGTAAAAGCCGATTTCGAGTCTGGTTGGACGCGATTACGCTCTACATTACAGCGGTGATCCTATCCGTCGCAGTCGTATTTCTTATCGTGTTTGGTGTCTATCTTGATTACAATAGATCCTCGGCGTGTATCTCCCACTACCAAGATCGCGGTAAGGGTTTCTGGTCTTCTTTTGCCCTGTGTATCCACCAAGAAGAGGATGATTGAAAGAAAGTCCTTGACAGGTGATCCTTTTTGGTGTATAACCAAAAACATCCTCGGTGATCAAGAAGATCACCTTAACCTAGAAAGGGTAAAACAATGAGCAAAAAGAACAAAAAGAACCAAACACCAGAACTCGAACTCAGCTACCCTTACGCCGAGTTCACGCCGCGATACTGCGGCGGAATGTGGGTATCTATTCAAGATAATTCTGGGTTAAGCACCAAAGGTATAGTAAAAACTACATCCGAGGCCCACTATTTCGCAGCAAAACACGGTTGCAAGGTGTGGTTGGATTGTGATAAGGTAAAAAAGATTTCGGGTGTGGCTCTTGCGAAAGTGCAAGATGAAGAGACTGAAGCCGCACAAGCAAAACAAGCAGAGGAAGACGCAAAAAAAACGCAAAGATCGCTTCAATGAAAGATCGCTTTCTTACAGAAGAAGAGATCAAAGAACTCCCAAATCTCTTCTGCGGTGGAGAGTGGTTTGGAAAGAACGGGTGTTTGGGTCACGTTGGGTTGTTTTTTGCGCGAAGATTGCGTGACGGTAACTGTATGGTGTTCGCCAGAAACTACGAGCCTGATGGTGTTCGTCTCGTTAACACCCCCTACGAACGCTTAACAGAAACCTACGTAAGTCGCGGTCGTGATCCTAACCGCACCACACGCCTAAACGACGATGGACACTTTTAGTCAATGATCACAGAATCAGATCTCCAAGAGATGCTGCTCGTCACCTCGGATCTTGAGTCCGAGTTTGAGCAGATGGCCGCATCTTACGCACGACTAGCATACCAATATGCCAGAGCGTGTGACACGCTACGACACGCAGAAGCCGTATATGAATTGGAGTACAGCCAGTTGTATTTCGAGGCAAAGAAGGAGATTGGATCGTCCTGTAAAGAGGCGGAAGCCAAAGCCTATATCCGCCTACAGGCAAGGCATGAAGAGGCATTAAAACAACTCAACGAAGCAAAACGCGACAAGGACATCTTATCGGTGGCGAAAGAGGCGCTTATATTGAAAAAGGAAATGCTACAACAACTCGGCCCTATGCGGCGAAACGAGTTGGGCAACTACCTTACAAAAACACCAGCGATGCCTCCACAAAGACCACGCAAACCAAAGTTCACAACAGAAGACGTGAACGCATTTGTAACAAAAGAAAGCGAAGAAGACAATGACTGAGATGAAAAGTATCTTCGGTGATCTTAAAGCCGCAAAAGCAAAACTCGAACAAGATCGTGCAGGTCTGTTCGCACGGCTCGTCAAAGGCTCCAACTGGTTCTACATTGTACGAAATCCAAACCTCGGAATCTCAACGGATCGCGCACGACATGGAAAGTACGTCTGTCCAAAGAAGACCGAAGGAAAGCCTTGCTATGGTTGCCAAGCCATTGCCGAAGCCAAACGCAAGGGCGACAAGGCAACAGAAGACAAGTGGAAACTCAAAACAGTCGGTTACTTCTGGGTGGTTGCCCGTGACGCAACCAAAGGCCGTACAGAACTCAGCCTAGAAGACGACGTGAAGATCCTCCAAGTACCAACGGGGACGTATAACTCGATCATCGAAGATATGATGAACGATCAGTTTGATCCCTCTCTTCCCTCAGCAATGCGCCCACTCTGCATCACAAAACGCGACACACCACAGGGTGTACGCTACGCTATCTCCTTTGGTGAAGAACGCGATCTCTCCAACCTCTTCACAATGGACTTCTTGAACCAACTCACCGATCTCAATGAACACCCAGAACTCCGCGCCTCTGACAACGCTGCGATCCGCCAAGCCATCGTCAACAACGAAGATCCTTTTGCCAAAAAGCCACGCGAAGATAACGGAGGCTCCTATACTGGCGGCGGTAATCGTGGCGGCTTTGACGATACACCCACCTATTCCGACACAGATACAGACATACCTTTTTGATCTCCCCAACACACAAAAGCAGGAAGCAAAGATGGGGGCAAGGATGCCCCCACCCTACCCAACTTTTAACCCACCAGAGAGAAGAGATAAAAACATGACAGAGAACCAAGAAAAGAAATACCCTAGTCCACATTGGGGTATGGTGATTCGACACTTTCGCCAAGCAGCAAAAGTATCCTCCAAGCAAGCCGCAGAGTCTCTTGGAATAGAGGTCTTTACTTACATGAAGATCGAACGCGGGGAATTCAAGGACATCGGCATCGAACGCCTTGAAACCTTGGCCCACTTGTTCGGTACTTCGCTGCTATATATGCTCACCCACAAGGAAAACCTCGCCAAAGCCTTCAAACCACAATAACACAAAAGGTACACAAAGATGCAAACATCCACAAACGCACAAACCCAACCCCAAAACACCAAGACCTACGCACTTGTTGATATGAGTGGGCTTATCTACACCAAGGCCCACGCCTACCGCAATGCCCCCGCCCCTGTTGAGACTTCTGTTACCAGCATCTTACTGTACCTCAATCGCCCACCATTCTACGCTAACAGAATTATTTGTGTATTCGATGGCCCAAATGGAAAAGACCGACGCAAAGCCATCTACCCAGAGTACAAGGCAAAACGAAAAGACTCGGATCTCAAGGATACTGTGGTAGAGGTCGCAAAACGAACACGGGAGATCCTACAGCACAGCCCCTATATCGTGGTGTACGAGAACGGTATTGAGGCCGATGACGCGATAGCTGCTATTGCAGAAAAGATCAAAGGCAACGTCCTTGTGATCTCTGTGGATCGTGATCTCTACCAACTCACCTCCCCCCGAACCGACGTGATCACCTTCAAGGGCGATCTTCTACGCTACGCCTGTACCCCTAAGCAATTTCTTATGATGAAAATCCTCACAGGAGATCCATCAGATAACATCAAAGGGATCGAAGGTATTGGCCCAAAGAGCGCAGAGAAGATTGTCACACACTACGAAACCTTCGCGGATCTATACGACTATGCCTTTACATCTGATGGTCTTGGCAAAAACAGCCGAGAAGAGACATTAGAGATCCTTGACCGCAACAATTTCCTTATGCGACTCACACCACCGATCCTTGTGACAGAGCAAGAAAAGAGCGAAATCCTTGAAAGCATCGCCCACCAATGGGGCAGGCGCACTTGGGATGTAGTCTCAGCTTGTGAGGTCTCACACCTCACACCAGAAGAGATCCGAACAATGGAGTTACTGAAAAAATGATCCGAGTTGATCAGATAAAAGAACATACACTTGAAGCCTTACGCGTCGTGGAGATCCGTATCCACGACGTAGGGTTTATTCGCCTGTTGGATTGGATGGGTGGGGATCGGGACATCGAAGACGCCGCCCGTATGTCCTACGGAAAGGGTACAACCAAGAGACAAGACACGGGGGCTTTGATTGACTATCTTTGGCGAAATGGTCACGCATCCCCCTTTGAGATGTGTAGTATCAAATTCAACATCCGACTCCCTATCTTTGTGATGCGCCAATGGATACGGCACAGAACGGCGTCTGCGAATGAGATGTCTCTGCGCTACTCCGAGGCTTTGGATCTCTACTACCACCCCGAAGAGTGGAGGGTCAACACAAGCCCAAACAAACAAGCCTCGCACTACGCAGGAGACGAACTGAGAGAGAAGCAAGACCTAGCCTATAGTGAGTCTCTGGAGGCGTCTCAAAATGCCTACAACGACCTTCTGCACTATGATACTGCAAGAGAGATGGCCCGTATGGTTCTCCCCGTCTCGAACTACACCGAGATCGTGTGGAAGATGGATCTCCGTAACTTGTTAGGCTTCCTTCAACAGCGCCTAGATGAACACGCACAAAAAGAGATCCGAGACTACGCCGAGGCACTCAAAGAGATCGTTCGGCTCTGGGTTCCCTATACATGGTCTGCGTTCGAGAACCACACACTCAAGGCTCTCAAGTTATCGTTTGACGAGACAACCCTGATCTCTAAGATGATGGCAAACGAATCAATTGCAGATCACCTCAAGGGTATGGGTGTACTGTCTCGTGGTTTCTCGTGGAACCAGAAAAGCACCAAAACCGAAGCCCTTATCAAGAAAATGGAGCGTCTAGGCTTGTTCGCTCAGATGGTGGAGCAGGTTGCAGAAGAGAAAGAAATCCACGCCTCCGCCAACGCAGATATTTTCGATAAGTTTCTCCGAGAAAATAAGGATGAAGATAATGGCTAAGAAGACCAACACCGCAGCAACATTTGACAGCAAGAACGCAATCCAAAGCCTTGCCGCAGTTGCACGAAAGGCTCTCTCCAACGAGGCTGTATTCTCTGGGACAGAAAGCGATCTCGGTGAGCCTCAGCACTTTCTACCTACGGGTATTGAAGAACTTGACGAAGTGCTTGAGGCAAACAAACGCGGATACCCTATGGGGCGCATCATCGAAGTCTTTGGTGAATCCCAAACAGGAAAGACCACACTTGCCTACAACGCAATTGCAAAAGTGCAAGATCGAGGTGGTATGGGTGTCTTGTTCACCGCAGAGGGTGAATTCTCTCGTACTCTCGCCCTTGCCTACGGGATCAACACGGATAATCTTCTGGTTGTTGACTCCAACATCGTAGAAGAGGTCTTCGAGACAGTACACAAGTTGATCGAAGCCAACAAAGAGATCCCTATGGTGATTGTGGTGGACTCCGTAGCAGGTCTCTCCACAAATGCAGAAGTGGCAAACGCCACTTTCGATCAGGATCGCCAAGCCCAGATGCGCGCACAACTGATCTCCAAGGCACTTCGCATCATTGGCGCACTAATCCCCCGATCCCCACACCTGCTCTACCTGATCAACCAAGTGAATGAGGGTGATGTGTCACCCCAAGGATTTAAGTCAAAGGCGAAGCCTGTAGGCGGTAAGCGTATTGGTTTCTACGCCTCTCTACGTCTCCGTATTGAGCCTTTGGGTAAGGTGTACCGAACCAGAGACAAAAAGAAGTACGTCGCTGGTCTCAAAGTCCGACTTACCGCAGAGAAGAACAGACTTAACACACCATACGGTACTTGCGATCTGATCATTGACTTTGAAAAGGGTCTGCGATCCGCTTCATCCAAGACCGATGCCGAAGAGGTGGATGAATGAGAGTAGCAACCTCCACACCCTCACCAAGAAAGCCTACGACTTCACCCAATTTCATCTGCATCGGAGATACCCACCTTGGCAAGAAGTCTGCGGGTTATAGTCTCTCCAAGCGCATCGAAGAGAGGTTATACGAATTCCTATTCCAAGCACAAGGCGGCGGCTATGACTTCGCTGTCCACCTTGGGGACGTGTTCGATACACCAGAGCCAGAAGTAGCAGATCAACTGATCTTCTTGGACTTCCTTGTGGCTTGGGAGTCTGTGGGTATTCCATTGTATATCTTGGTAGGAAACCACGACGCATTTGCTTATGGCAAAACATCAAGAGAACACTCAGCCTTGAGCCTATACGCGGCATACCCATTCAAGAACGTGAAGATCATCGAACGACCAAGACTGATTGACGCTTGTTTGTTCTTACCTCACCCATCACCGAGTATCTATAAGTCTTGGGACGAGTACGTCTGCGATGTCCAGTCCGAACTAGACTCAGACGGATACCTCGAAAACACCCCCTTCAACGCCGCTCTACCTGTCTCTATTGCTTTCACGCACCTTAACCCAAAAGGCGCAAACATCAACGGCCAAGAACTCCCATACAAGGGCGCAGACTTTGTGTACGACTGGCCATACCCCGCAATCAGTGGCCATATCCACAAGTTTCAGTACATCGAAGAGCATGATCACCTATGCCTTGGATCGTGTATGCCCCTCTCGTTTGGCGAAGAGGCTAACCCTTCTGTTCTCTATTCTCGAAATGCCTACGGAGAACACCTGATCCAGACCCAATTACAACCTCGACTGTTCAAGACGGTAGAGATCCCCGCAGAGATCCAAACCACAGAAGATCTACTTCTGTATGCTCGAACCTACCAAGGTTGCACACAGTTTCTAACCTATGGCAAGATCGTCCGTGTGATCCGTCTTACCGATGCAGAGATTGACTGGTCTGCCTTTGTCTCTTGGTTGAAGAACCTTGGTGCTTTGGCTGTCAAACTCTCACCGATCCACAAGCAAAACAAGCAGAGAGAATTTGATATAGCACCCACACCCGAACAGGTGTCCAACCCAGATACCCTACTCGAAAAATACATAACCTCGTCAACACAACAAGGCGAGAAGGTTTGGAAGGAGATCGAGCCACTATGGGAAGAAATCAAAACCTCAGTCTGATCTCGTGCTATGCGGGTGAGATCGTATCACTGCCAAGGGGCGCAATACCTACACACGCGATCCTAGATGGAGGTGAAATCGTACTGTCCTACTCGGCCAAGCCATCTACAAAAGGTGTAGATCAATGGTGGGTTGAGATGCGAGAAGCCTTCGTCACAGGCGAGAACTGGAAACCTTTAGGGGTTGGTCGCCTATACAAACAAAATGTAGTGATCGCCGCTTTGAGGTTGGAAGACGATGAAGAAGACACTCAAGAGAACCTACCGCAACCTTCCTAACGAAGAGTGGAGAGAGTCTGCGATCTCCAAATACCTTGAAGTCTCGAATATGGGGAGGGTGAAGTCACTCCTAACAGGAAAACTACGCAAACCATCGAGCGGTTTGGATGGCTATCTGCGTGTTCGAGTGATACAGGAGAGTCGAACCTACCTGCTCTCAAACCTTGTGGCAGATGCCTTTATCGGGCCACGCCCTTGGGATCACTACGTCCGATACAAAGACGGAGATGTCACAAATTGTAAAGTTGGTAATCTGTACTACCAACACCGTAACGAGGCGGCAAAGAGGGCGTCAAAACTCGAAGAGGCTGAGCCTATCCGCGTTACAGATGAAACCGTCTATAAGATCTGGGAGTACATCTTTACTTTACGAAAATCCGATATACGCCGTACTTTACGGGTACATAAGGCGATGTTCAACGCGATCCTCTACTATGGTGCGTTTCACCATGTAGATCACCCCAACCGAGATCGCTGGTATGCTGAGTTAAGGCTAAAAAGGAAAAAAGATGCGGCTAAAGACTATAAGATTAAAGAACTTCTTGAGTTACAAGGATCAAATGATCTCGTTCAACCCGAACGAGACACTAGCGATCGTCGGTCATAACGGATCAGGTAAGTCTTCAATCTTCAAAGCACTCACCTACGCCCTCTTTGGTAAGATCCCATCTACACCAAGAACTACCGAGACGGATCTGATCAACACAGAAACACTTGTTGGGCAGATGTTTGTCGAGGTTACGATCATCCTCAACGACCAAGAGATCACGATCAAGCGTGGACGTACCCGTGACAATCAGCCTGTTATGGAAGTGACAGGCTTATCGGGTAAGGTCTCGGAGATCCAAGTAGGTCTCGCAAAGATGCTCAACTGCACCTACCTCGACTTTATCAGCCTGACCTACTTTGTGCAGGAGGATATTCACCAGTTTCTCTTGGGGGATAAGACGGACTATTTCGCAAGATGGACAAGTGGTTTGCAGGTGTGGACGCGCTACTCGGAGATCATCAAAGAGAAGAGACAAGAAGTAGCAGACAAGATCCACATCCTCAAGTACAAGATCCAAGATCTCAAGGGGCGTATATCCAACAAAGAAGACTATCAGCATACCTTGGAATTTCTGCATACCCAACTCTCTGAGGTATCCGAGAGAAAAAAGAAAGCAGACGAACTCCTGCATAGCCTTCAACTCCAAGTTGATCAGCATCACAGAGAAACGTGGCAGAACGCGGCTAAGGACGCTGAGAGGTCGCGACTAAGGGTAAGGTATCAGTCTCAGTTAGATTCGCTTCAAAACGAACTGAAACGCATCCAAGAAGGCATCTGCCCTACACTCTCAATTCCTTGCGATCTGCTACAAGTCTCTCAAGCACAAGCCAAGAGCAAAACACAAGAGCAGATCAATACCCTGTGCAAAGAGATCTCTTCTCTCGGTGACGTACAAGAGGTAGCCTATAACCCACTGCAAGATCTCCAAGTCCGTATTGAGAAGGGAAAGCACGTCGTTCACAACTACGAGACTGCGATCTCTAACCACACAAAGAACATAGCGATCCATGAAGATCGGCTACGAGAGATCTCCGAGTATGAACAGACCCTCTTGGCTCTCGAATCCCAGATAGCGCCTCTTGAAGTTAGAGGCTTGCACCTTGCCCGTCTTGCTCACGCTTGTTCTGATAAGGGCGTACCTCTCTCGATCCTTATCCAAGAACTCCACCAAGTCTCGAATATATGCAACGAGATCCTTGAAACCTTGGAGTCCAACAAGAGAATCCAATTCACACCATACCAAGAACTCGGTACATACGAGAAAGTCTGCCCTGTCTGTGGTGGTTCGGAGTGGGCAAGTGGTCGTTGTACGGGTTGTGGTACAGATAGACCAAAGAAGAGAAAATATCAACCGAGTCTTGAGATCGTAGATGGACGATCTACCCGTATCTTTGAGTTAGAGTCTGGCGGTGAAAAAATCTTGATCTCCTTTGCTGTACGCCTAGCTTGCGCCTATCTTGTATCAAGTATGACAGGCTTTCAATCCAACTTTATCATCTTGGACGAGACCTTTGCAATGCTTGACGCCTCTAACCGACAACGCCTACTGCACCTTGTCACCGAGAAACTACCCAAGATCGGGTACAAACAGATCTTTCTTATCTCCCATCACTCCGATATTCTCTCCACGATCTCACGCACGATCACGGTAGATCGGAACACAACGGGCCACTCTGAGATTCAAGAAAGGTAGGGGATAATGACACGGCAGAACCTAATCCCCAAAGATAGTGTCGTCCTTGACCTAGACCCAGACGAGATCGTCACAATCAAGGGTACACACGACCGCACAGACTATGGTGATATTGAAGGTCTAAAGGAGTCCATCAAAAAAGACGGACAGATCCAACCTATCACAGTCATGCAACGAAAAGTCCAAGATCGTATTATGTATATCGTTGTGACTGGTCGCAGACGCCGCCTAGCCTGTAAGCAACTCGGTATCAAGGTCAAGTGCTTGGTGGTAGAGCCTGACGACAAGACACACCTTCTCGATCTACAGATCGCAGAGAACGTCTTTCGTAAGGACTTTGACACCCTCGAACTCGCAGAAGCCCTAGCCCTACGCAAGAAGGCTTACGAGGAAGAGAACAAGGACTCCATCGAAGCGGGTCTCGTACCTCAGTTCGTGCAAGCAATGGCAAAGGCTCGTGACGTATCACCCAACACAATCAAGCGCCTTATGGAACCTGCAAACCTCCCAGACGAGATCAGAGAGAAGATCAAACGTCAACCTGTCTCTACCGCAGAGAGAAACTATCTTGTGCGCGAGGCTATCCGCCTAGTCAAAGAGAAGAAGGCGCAGTTTCAATACGAAAAGAAACGCATCCAACGAGCAGTCGGATCGGGCAAGGATCTCGTGAAGCGCAGTGAAATGACAAGGGTGTATAATGGGGAGTACACACAGATCCTCAAGACCCATATACCTGAGAGATCGGTGGGGCTTGTTCTCACCTACCCCACGCCTGACATCAAAACAGACTGGATCGAGAAGATCGTACCTTACCTTGCCGTAAGGGGTACGGTTGTTGTGCTGTGCGATCATATTGATACAGCCTACGAGTACAAGGCGGCTATGCAGAAAGCGGGGCTATTTATTCGAGAGGGCTTCCATGCCTGTCTTGAGTTCAAAAACCTCGGCAGGAAAAAGGCCCGTAAAGACTACAAAAACAGTATGATCTACATGGTGCGTGGGTGTCAGCACTACAACTACATCTACAACCCATCACAGAACCTACCCAATCACGGGCAGTACCGCTCAAAAGGTTGGGTGGATGGTGTCGTACACCCTAGATGCCCACCTACGGCCTACCTGCGCGATATTATCAAAGATATGAGTGCGGCATACCACACGCTCCTTGATCCCTTTGCAAACGTAGGCTTTACAGTATATGAAGCAACAAAGCTAAACAGAAAAGTGATAGGCATCGAATCCGATCCCACACGGTTTGCCTATGCAAAAAACAGGATCTCCACTTTGATCCGAAGGATGGAAGACAATGAAAGCACAGAAGACCTCGACAACACAGGGGAAGAACCAGAAGACGGACGATATGACAGAGAAGAAGACGACGAAATCAAAAGAGACACAGAAGGAGATCCGTCAGAAGGTACTCAAGAAACGTGAACCAGAAGCCTTCAAACGATCTGATTATGTTCGTATCTTTGGTCTTGATCTCTCTTTGACGGGATCAGCTATCGCAGTGATCGATGCTTGTCCATCTCAAAAGAAGTTTGAGATTGTGGACTACAAGGCGTTCACACCCGCCAAGAAGATGCTAGACGGTAAGCACAGAGATCACTTTGTTGTCTTTGATTGTCGCTATACCGATCTTTATGATCACCGTATGCACCGCCTTCATGTTGTGTCTCAGTATGTCCTTGACTATATTGACAAACACACACTTGAAGATCGTCACAACTACGTTGGTATCGAAGACTATGCCTTCTCGCAACAAAGTCACCGCGTATCTGAGATCCACGAGTTAGGCGGTCTTGTGAAGGTCGGACTCTGGCAAGCGGGTCTCCCCTTCAAACTCTACAGTCCAACGCTTGTTAAGGGAGTATGCGGTGTAGGCGGTCGAGATCCAAAGGAAGCCTCCGTCGCAGCCACAAAAGAAATCTTTTCTCTTGACTTGGACATCTCCTTGAAGTATGATGGGAAGAAGAGATACGGTTATGACTTAGCTGACGCCTTCTTGGTCGCTTATACAACACTCAGCGATCTTGGATTGGCGTATGGTGTTGAGTTCGGAAACACCAAGTCTCTAAAGGAAAGTGGGGCTTACCCAGACGGATACTGGCGAGAGCCTTTTACAACCAAAAACGACGGCGAGTACGCTGTCATTGAAACCAACGAAGGATGAAGACCATGAACAACTACTCTCCAATGACACACCACACCATACAAGATGCTGTACCTGTGCGAACAAAACGACGCAAGGCCCACAACCCCGTTATCATCGCAGACGAAGACCTGATTGCCCGTATCCGAGGTAACGTACTATCCAACATGAGAGCCGTTGTGGACTACGAGTTTGAAGATGAGGTTGAAGTGTCTGTCTCGCGTACAGATGCTCAACACTTCACCGCAATCGTCTATGTCCCAGACGCCACACGCGGAGTAGCATGGGGCAAAGACGGACAGACTTTCTCGAACATCGCATACTTGGCAAAATTCATTGCCAACAAACACGGCCACCGTCTCTTCCTTGAGATGGGGCCGAACGAAAACGAAAGATAAACAGGTCAACGACCCACCCCTAAAGGGGCGGGCTTGTTTCGGCAAGCCCAGTTGACCAGACGACAACAGAGGAAGTGGCGCAAGCCAAGTTGTTGTACACGATAGAGAGCATGTAGAGACCCTCGGATGCCGCCTCAGTTCGGGGCCAAGGGCGTGGCACTGTAAACATCTGCTTGGGTAAGCGGAAGTCAACCACAATGCGAAGGCTCTTTTATCCCGTCGAGAGGATGTCGGACTCTGTGCTTGCCTCAAAAAGCACAGATACGCACCACCTGAAAAGGAAAAACGTCTTGTTCGTTTTTATTCAAAACCAACACGGAACTCCCTTGATGCCTTGTTCTCCAGCCAAGGCTCGCCGTTTGCTCAACGATGGCAAAGCCAAGGTGCTCCGAAAAACCCCCTTTACGCTCAAGCTTTTGTATGGCAGTTCGGGCTACAAACAGCCTGTGGTCGCGGGCATGGATGCGGGTACGCAAACCCTTGGATGCGCGGTGGTCGCCAACGGCCAAGTCGTGTATCAGTCGGAGGTCAAACTCCGAACGGATGTCTCCAAAAAGATGCAACAAAGAGCGGTGTATCGAAGGAATCGCAGAGGGCGCAAAACCCGCTATCGCAAAGCTCGCTGGCGCAATCGTGCGAGTCTGCGCAAAAAAGGCCGCATCGCACCGTCGGTACGCTCGAAGATCGAGAGCCACTTGCGCGAGAAAAAGCAGGTGGAGTCCATACTTCCTGTCACGAGATGGAAAGTCGAGACCGCCAGTTTCGACATCCACCGCCTCACGAACCCCGAAGTGTGGTCTTTGGGCTATCAGGAAGGCGGTCAAAAGGGATACTACAACGTGAAGGCATACGTACTGGACCGAGATGGGTATCGCTGCCAATCGGGGCGAAAAGTGGAACACGACAAGGTGTTGCAAGTCCATCACAAGGTATTTCGCTCTCAGGGCGGGACAGATACACCCGACAATCTTGTCACAATATGCCGAAAGTGTCATGAGGACTTGCACGCTGGGATGTTTGAACTCAAAGCCAAAAAAAGCAAAACGAAACACGCGACAGAGATGGGGATCGTGAAAGCGCAGTTGAAAAAACGTTGGAGGTTTGAAGAGACGTATGGCTATGAGACGAAGTACAAGCGAGAACAGTGTTTGGGCTTGTCGAAGAGCCACGCCAACGATGCGGTGGCGATCTGCTGCGAGGAAGGAGAGACGGTGAAGTTGGACGAAGTGTTGTACTTGAAGCGGCACGTTTCGGCAGGAGATTACCAACAAACGATGGGCAGGCATTCACAAACACGTCTGCCCACAGGAAAACTGTTTGGGCTACGCAAACACGACTTGGTCAGAACAGAAAAAGGCACAGGATGGGTCAAAGGCAAGCGCAGTACGGGCTTTTTCGCACTCGAAACCATCGACGGCCAAACCCTCACCCCTTCCGTCAACGTCAAGAAGGCCACCACTCGGCTGGCCGCCCGAACCACCACCCTCACAACACAAAGAAAGAGCGGCGCTTCCTCCCCCCTCTAAAGAAGGGGGTCTCCGCGCCTTAAAAACGATGAACCAGAAGAAGATCGTGACCATGAAGCAACAGCAAGAGACCAAGCAACAACGCCAAGAACACAACCGCCGTCAACAAGAACTGGCCGTGTTCAAGAAGCGATTGAAAGAGATTGTCTCTAAAGAGACGCAGATGGTGTTGTTCGAGGGTGGTAGCCATCAACTCGTATTTCCACCCTCTCTTGCACGAGAAGGCTATCGCCTGATCGTCGAGGGTTTGATCGAAAAAGAAATGCAAGAGGCAAAAAAAACTCTTGACAATGATCAACCCTTCGAGTATAAAACAATTAAGGCCGAGTTGATGGCCCGTGTAAAGGGAAGATTCTTTCAGATCGCAGAAGCATCCCTTGCAAATTACGAGAAGATGTATTTCCCACAAGAAGCCCAAGAAGGCGAAACAAAAAAGGAAGAAAGCCATGACCAACAAAAAGATCCGACTCGTGAACATGACCTCCCACGACCAGAAGAACTACCTCCAACAGTTTGAAGAAGCTGGTTTCGAGATCATCACCAAGCCCCTCGGTTTCAATGTCCAGACTGATATGACCTTCCAAGGCGTCAAAGAGAAAGTGGCAGAGCAACTCAAGGTCGTTGAAGCGGAAGGCGTCAACTTTGATGATGCGGAACTCGGATTCCTTCTTGGTGGTCTGACCTCTTCTACTATCGCCGCCTACCAAGTGGCAGAAGTGAACGGTTGGGATTGCTACGAGGTTGTGACAGAGCGAGAGCAAGACGAGCAGGGTAAGTTCGTATTCAACTTCAAAGGCGTTCGCAAACTCGGCTAAGTCTAATCTATGCCCACTCTACCCTACTGTGACGGGGTTGTCGTCACGACTGGTCATGTAGTCGTAATGGGAAGCACAAGCAGACTCCAAATCTGCAAAGCGGCGGTTCGAGTCCGTCCATGACCGTGACTTACACCAATAACATATAACCAAGAAAGGTGAAAACGATGCCGACTAAAAAAATCCATACTCGATCAACTGGCAGTACGCCCGATAAGAGGTTACACCGTGAAAACATACGACGTGATCCTAACAGATCCACCTTGGTCTTACTACGGATCTACACACGGTATGGGTGATGTAGGCAAAGAGTACAAGACCATGACTGACGAAGAGATCTTTGCCTACACTTACCCTCTCTCTTCTCGTGGTGTATTGTTCCTCTGGGCCACTTGCCCTCGACTTGATACTGCTATGGAGTATATCAAGCGCCTCGGTCTCACATACAGGGGTATTGCCTTTGTGTGGGTAAAGACCAAGAAGGATGGGAGAACGCCTATCGGGGCGCAAGGTGTACGCCCGTCTGTTGTGAAGCCCACCACAGAACTCATCCTTGTGGCTTCCAACGTCAAGAAGGGAAGACCACTACCCTTATCCTCGGAAAGCGTCTCTCAGATTATTCTAGCCCCAAGGACGGGGCATAGCCAAAAGCCCGATGAAGTACAAAAGCGGATCGACCTTCTCTACCCCAACGCAACAAAAGCGGAGTTCTTTGCAAGGCGTCACCTCAAAGGGTGGGACTGCTTTGGCGACGAAATACAAGAAAAGGACTTACAACGATGATACAGGCTATACACACCGTTGTTTCTGAAAATGAAAGCACTACATACATTTGCATACACGCTACAGCAAGTAGCCGAGAGGTTTTTTCTATCTGCGAATACGACATCTATACCAGATCTCAATTCACAAGCCAGATTAACTTTGAAACAGACAGCAAAACACATTATAAAGAAAAACTCCAAGATCTCTTTTTGAAGGTAAGAGACCTCGAAGACTTCACGGTTGAGATAGGCGACGTAACATACACAGGCCGACACGAAAAAGAAGAAGCAGCTTGGAGACGAAAGCGAAAATCCACAAACGAACCAATAGATCTGTGGCATACTTACGAGATCTCGATCCGTTCTTCGGATAATAGGTGGATTACGCCAGAAGAATCTTTCTTTATTACACACCGCGAAATAACAAAAGACAACATACACACAAAGATCGCAGATTGGTTCCTCGAAAGACTCAATCAAGATCCTCTCCAAGAAAAGTAAGCAGACAACCACCCCAAAACGTATCACACAACCCACACACCGCCCAACAAACCCTGTTGGGCTTTTTTGTCACGGAGAAGCCAAATGGCTGGAAACCCCTTCGACCACACAGTCAAACTTGTTCCTATTCCCACTAAGAAACACCACGTCAAGATCAAAGACTGGAAGACAGGCAAGACCGTATTTGAGCAAAAAGATGTTGAGGCTCCCGATACTTGGAGCGATACCGCCGTCAACATCGCAACCTCTCGTTGGTTTCGCGGAAAACTCGGTACACCAGAGCGAGAAACCTCTACAGAGCAGATGTTCCGACGTGTAGCAAGAGAGATCACTACGGCAGGTGTGTCACTCGGCCATATCAAAGCAGATGAACGTCAAGGCTTTGAAGACTATCTTGTCTTGCTCCAACAACACCAAAAAGGTGTGTTCAATACGCCTGTGTACCTCAATTCAGGGTGGTCAAAAGAACCCCGTACCTCTGCTTGCTTCCTTCTTGCTGTAGAGGATAATTACGAAAGCCTCACGCATCACACCGAGGTTGAGGCTCGTGTGTTTCAGCATGGTGGCGGCGCAGGTGTGTATGTGGGTAATATCTCCCATGAGGGCCGCGCACTCTCCAAGGGTGGTTACGCCTCTGGCCCACTCTACTTCAACGAGGGTTGGGATCGTTCAAGTGGCGCTATCAAGAGCGGCGGCTCTCACCGACGCGCAGCCCGTGACGTGACCCTCCCAATCGATCACCCAGACTGCTACCGTGACAAGGAATACCTCGCCTCCCTTCCTGTAGCTGCTCTTGACACAGACTTCATCCGAGAAAAGCAGATCTACGAACAGATCCGCAAAGACCTTGCAAGCCTTGGCCATGATGTCTCTATGAATAGCCTTGTGGATTATGTTCTACCCGCCCAGAACGCCAACCGCGCAGTTCTTGTGTATGACACGTTTCTACACGCAGTCAAAGAAGACAAAGAGTGGGATGTGATCTGCCCCCGTACAAAAGAGGTGGTCTGGACATACCAAGCAAGAACCGTCTGGGAAGCACTCTGCTATGCAACGTGGTACGCCGCAGACCCCACGATCAAGTTCTTTGACAATATCAACGAGTGGAATGTCTGCACAAAGGGCCGTATCACACTCAAAGACGGAACGATCCTCGATCTTGATAACATGGAGATCACCACCAGTAATCCATGCGGATCGCGTGAAATGCGCCTAAAGACAATGGGGGGATATAAGGAGATCGGGGAGTTGGAAGAGTCAGGCGAGACCGTTGAGATCTGGGACGGTAAGGCTTTTCGTCCAGCGGAATTCAAGGTAACAGGTCGCCGTCAACTGTGCAAGATTGTGTTGGAAGATGGCCGTACCTTACGCTTCACCCCCGATCACGTTTTCTTTGCTTACGATATACACTCAGAATTTGTATATGAAGAACAGGTCGAGGTCAAAAACCTCTTGGGTTGGTATCTGTACGACGAAGAGAAAAATGTGTTGGATGAAGTGGATTCTGCGATTGTGCAGGTCGTTGGACTCGAACTCTGTGAAGGCACGGAATTGGTGTACGACTTCACCATGCTAGAGGGTGAACCCTATGCGATCTGCGAAGGGTTCAAGATCCACAACTGCAACGAGGTTATCTACCCCGTCCCACTGGTCTCTGAGGCTCTTATCTCCTGCAATCTTGCTATGCTTCGCCTCACAAGATACTTCGATACAAAGACCATGAGGTTTGATGTTGATGCCTACATCGCAGATGTGCGTGTCCTTCTCACTTGTCAGGACATCCTTGTTGACTACGCCTCTTACCCTACAGAGATCGGAACTGAGTGGACACGAGCAAACCGCATCCTTGGACTCTCTATCTCTGATCTCGGTGGGCTTTTGATGCTGCGCGGTCTCCCCTATGACTCCGACGAGGGGAGAACATTTGCCAAGAATATAGCTGCGCTCCACTTCTTTGCCGCGTACAACCACTCGACCCACATGGCTGAAAGTCTCGGCTCATGCGAGAACTACGAGCGCAACAAAGATCAAGTCCGTAAGGTGTTCAATAAACACCGTGATACGTGGACGTATGTAGAGTCTAGCACTACAGAATCTTACCTCGAAGAAGTTGTATCCACTCTTATCTCCGCTACATCCAAAAACCTTGACGATTTCGGTATTCGCAATATGCAGGTTGTTTCCTATGCCCCACAGGGTACAACGGGTATGATCACCGACTGCTACGCTACGGGGCCAGAGCCTCTTATTGCGATCCAGTCCTTCAAGACCCTCTCAGGTGGTGGTACGGTTATCCAAGCGCCCCCTGTTGTGGCTTTGGCGATGGAGGCTATGGGTCTTGACCCAGAATTACACTACAAGGAACTCGTGGAGACAGGTACGCTTGAGGGATACCCAGAGAGTGTTGTGAAGGTGTTTGAGACAGCTTTGGGGATCTCTGTGGGTAACGAGGTGAATTTGCATATCCATCCAAACGGCCATGTTGATATGATTGCTGCGGTTCAGCCCTTTGTGAGCGCGGCCATCTCGAAGACGGCCAATGTGCCAAACAGCTATACGCCCGAAGACATCGGGGCTTTGTATATGCGAGCGTGGGAAAAAGGTGTCAAGGCTATCTCTATCTATCGTGATGGCTGTAAGGGCGCACAACCTGTTTCTATCAAGAAGGAAGAGAAGAAAGAGGATGCAGAGCAAGCGGAAGTGATCGACGCTGCTTTGGTGCATAACCTCCAAGAGCAGATCGCAAACCTCAAGGGTGAGTTGTCCAAACGATCTGTACCTGTCCAAGCGCATCGTGTCAAACTTCCCGATAGTGTTTGTTCTCAGCGTGTTAAGTTGCGTATGGCAGGTCACGAACTCTATATGCACGTTGGGTTGTTCGAGGATGGATCGATTGGTGAAGTCTTTCTGACAGGTGTGCAAGGTTCTTTTGTGGCAGGTATGGTGGATGCGTTTGCTACCCTGTTGAGTTTGGGCTTGCAATACGGAGTACCCTTTGAGGATCTGTATCGGAAGTTCGAGGCCGTGTCCTTTGCACCGCAGGGTTTTGTTGCTGGTCTTGGCTTCTGTGCTTCTATTCCTGCTTTGGTGGTGAAGTCTTTGAAGGTGGGGATTGATACGGGGGCATACAAACGCTATGCAGATGCGTTCTACGGCAAAAGCCATAGCGAGGTATTGCCTGTGGTCGAGAGTGTGCCTGTTGAGGCTGGAAGCGATGTTTCTGAGGAAGGTGGACACAACCATACTGTGACGGGTGAGCCTTGCCCCAACTGTGGATCTCTTCTTGTGCAGACGGGGAAGTGTAAGACGTGTGTTTCTTGCGGTTACAATAGTGGTGGTTGTGGTTGATAGGTTCTGGTGGTAGAGTCGATAGGGCTACTAGGCTTTGCTTGGTGGCCCTTTTTTGTATTCGAGAGGGAGACGAGACTTAATCTGATCTTGTGTAAGACAGAAGCACTTATAGCCTGTAGTCCATGTGTGGTTTTTTGTTCTAGTGTCATGTAAGACTAAGTATGATCTATGTGACATAACAAGCGTTCAATAAAAATGTCACACGAATGTCACAATCCAAATAGGTGTTTCGGCCTTGATAGAGTAGTGTGCGTTTTTGCTCATAAGATTGTGCGTGAATACACCGAACTTTTTGCCTTCTCCCCCCGTCCCCATCTCTCAACTGGGGGAGATGGACTCTCTGAGAGTCACTTAGATATTGAAACTAAAAAACGACAAAGCGATAAGAGATACAAACCAGACCAAAACAAAAACAACTAGAGAGTTTAGACTGACCACGAGAGATGTGTTCATGGTCGAGATCTATTCTTTTATTTCTGAACGCTTGTTATTTTATGTTCTTGGTAAAAGAAGGTATCTTACCAAGAAGGTATCTTACCAAGAAGGTATCTTACCAAGAAGGTATCTTACCAAGAACATCTCTCTCTACAGACCCAAGAAGAAATCAAATATACCTATTTTGAACGCTTGTTCTAAAAAGAGGTGGAACGTCAAACTTACCTCCAAGAAGAAATGAATATGTCTTTTTTGAACGGTTGTTATTTTATACACAGCAAGATCACGATCCAGCACAGAACAGGTGTACAGTAGATCCATATCTTCCTACTCTACCAAGGTCATGCGAGGCTCCACCCTCCCTATAATGATCATATAGAGATGGTGGATCATCGAACAACGGATTTTTGTAGGAAAATGGACTACAACCCGCATGACCTTGGTAGAGTAGGATGAAACACTACATACTGAACATACTAGCACACTATAGTCACCAACCATACACCATACGCACAACTACCCACTAACCACCGTACACACAACAACAGATCACTACAGGAGACCAACATGGCCAGAACCCTTGACAACCTACCCGAACGCTTCCCACCCGCAGAAGTTATACCCGCAAGAGAGACAACCGCAGAGATCCTTAAACGTCACCTAAACGGTCAATCCTCTGAAAGCATAGCTAGAGAACTTCGCCTAGATGAAGAGTATGTAAATCGCTATATCGAGATCGCCTTCGATAGCCTTGCCTCACACTTCACTACATCCGATGCACTACGCCTCTTTCTCAAATATGCGGCCTTCCAACTACACCTTATCAACGATCTTGATCTTGTGATCGAAAACTGGAAGGCCGATAGAGATCCAAGAGGGGCTAGTGCTGTTGTCAACGCGATCAAGCTCAAAAGCGATCTCTACGACAAGATCTATAACAAAGGACGTGAGACTGGAAACCTCAAACTCGACACAGGTAAATCTGAGATGGAAGCCCTCGCCTCGTCGCCAGATCGCCTTAAAAGCGAACTCCGCAGGCACATCACCGAGGTTTCTCTACTACTCTCTGCGGATATGCAGAGAGATCCACAGCCTGTATATGAAGTCCACAAACCAATTGCAACGAGATCACTTTTGGGATCTGAGCCTCAATACCTCGCCGATAGCTGGTCAAAGGGGCCGCGTATCTCCTTGAAAGAATGGGCAGTTGAGTACGCTCGACTAAAACTTATCAAGCAATCTGCAAAAAACATTTGACAAACCCAAAATTCTTGTGTAGAGAATAGCACATCAAAAGGCGATCACCGTGATCGTAACCCACAAAGGAGACAAACCATGAACATCCAAGACTTCGCAAAGAACTTCGGAAAAAACAGAGACTTCAACAAGAAGCAAAGCGCACCACAGGATCAACCGCAAAAGAAGACAGCACAACAACAGGTCGCACAACCCGCGCCAGATGTTGTTGTCCAACCATCCTATACACCTGAGTTGAAAGAGGTCTCAGACGACTGCATCCTTGTTGTGGTTGACGGCAACCCTGCCCTGTTCATCAACGGGCAGGGTAACCTCTACGAACACTCTGTAGAAGGCTTTGGTGAAGACGGCGTGTTCCTCTGCCGCGCAGAGGCTTGGCGATGTACACCAAGCCTGATCACCTACAAAGTAAAGGATCTACACACCCCCCAGATCCAAACCCACACGACTCCTTGGGGTCAACATTTTGGGTGGTACAGCCTACCAAAACTCACACTTGATGTGGGTGTAGGTAAAAGCAACGTACTGTACCGACAACGCTACAGCCCAGCAATCGAAGCCTACGAGCGTTGGAAAGAGTGGGGCATGGCCGCATACCAGAACCGCGATGAAACTTGGAATTCGTGGTTTGCCTCGGAAGATGGAAAAGCGTATCTCCTTGACCTTTTGGTCTCTGGTGTTGAGGTGCAAGAGTTTGACTGCTTGCACCTCACAATCAAGCATTTCGTTTCGCACTTCCGAAATGTTATTGCAGAGGTAGAGATAAGGTTCCGTAACGCTCACGTTGTTGCACCTTTCTTACCGCGCAGAAAGGCAAAAACACCGATTGATACGCAAAGCAAGATGCCTGAGAGTATTGTACCCACACACTCGCGTTATAGTCAACGCGGAACGCACTCCGAAGGTATGTCTTTCTTTGATGGCCGTTGGGTGCGTGATTCCGAGGCGGGTTGGTGTGATCCAGATTGGACTTCTGGTGATTGATCCGCTCTCTTTTCTAGTTGGCCAAAGCCTCAATTTCTTACCAAAAAAGACAGGAGATCCGAACATGAACAACCAAGTATTCAAGTGGACAAAGATCGATATGCAAGATCTATCAACGCTTCCCGATGTCTTCGACACCAAGAAGGAAGACTGGACAAAGCCCGATACTTGTATCTTCGAGATGGGGCGCGAGGTTCTTGTTACAGACAAACGCGGTGCTGTCTTTGCAGCCTACCCAACTATTGACATCCAAGACGGGGTACTCCAAGAGTTTCGTTGGTCGCACGGTATCGTCTTGTTGATGGATGACGACGTGATCGCTTGGTCGCACTTCCCCGAACCCTACCAACCATAACATACTGCCGTTATGGGAATTCCCATAACGGATGCGGTGGAGACTAATATGGCAGAAGATAGAAAGACGATACATGATATGCTTTTGGATATGCTGATCGGCGATCTCAAGGTAAATGGATTCGAGATCCTGATCAACTCACCACGCGAACACCACAACACAATACGTCTTGTGAACGGTGTTCTTATACAGGTGTACAAGACGTGTAAGATTGTTGTCCAAGGAAATCCTGAGAAGAAGACCGAGGTGTTTTACTTTCTCAACAAAAGATATGGAGAGGTCTCGAAGGGATAACATGAAAAAGCCGCTACCCAACAACACAAAGACGTTTTGGATGATGTTTGATCTGAAACTCGAAAAGCAGATCCAAGAAGAGTACGACCTGAGCATAGCAACTTCGGATCTTCCTGCATCCGTTAGAGAGCAGATGATCAACCGCTACACCCACCTCTTTAAGTTCCGAGTGCGAGAACGCTCAAACCGCGCACACTACGCAGATGTAGTGCAAGAGGTAGCCTTGGCCCTTTGCCTCGCGTGGAATGTGTGGGATCGAAAGCGTGGTTTCTTTGGGCATATCGCTACGATGTATGTAGTGAGATCCCTACGAGAGTACGACAGCAAGATGTGCTACAGCGCCACGCTTCCAAAGGACTATTTCACGAGGAGGAAGCGATACGCAAAACATGATCCAGAAGAATTTATCTTCAACGTGTCCCAATCCGAAGAGGATAAGCGGGAAGACAGCTACGCTACCTTTGAGGATAAGCGCACAGTAAAACAATGCTTACGTTGCTTACCCCATATGCAACGCAAGTCTGTGGAGATGAAACACTTTAAGGGCATGAATGAAAAGGCGATAGGTGAGGCATTGGGGTATAGCCGCCAATACATCTACCTCTTGCTCAACCAAGCATACGAGCGTATGCGTGTGTACGGTCTAATGCTACAACCAGAAGAGGTGTAGCATACTCTGGGGGTGGGTGGACAACACAGGCTGAATAACTAACACATAATCACTAGCAGATTCAAAGACATAGGTGTGCGCTATTAAAGAAGTGTTAAGCGCACTATACGCTGATACTTTGCTCAGGCTGCTAGATACCAACCACCGAACCTCGCTAGATACTACCTCTACCAACCAAAACCGCACACACCTCGCAGATCACCACAGAAGATACCGCCTACACCACCCACCCACATCACACTCACCCCACCCGCCAGACAGCTACACCGCAGACCTAACCGTACACTAACACCCATACCAATACACACCGAGATAAAGAGTCGAGCGCACAGACGCCCTATCCTGAGAAAGAAGCGGTTAGGTGTATGCCTAGGTATAGGTTTGCATCGAAGGCAAGCCCTATACACGTTACCGTTGCACCTTGGCCATGTATCCGTTTGTGTCTGGTGTGGCTAGAATTTGGTGGGTGGGGAAAAAAATCAGGGCGATCTTGACTACGGAAGATCCTATGTACCAAAAAATCCACAATTAGGGCGGCGTGAGGTCGGTTTTTTTGACCACGAGATCCTGCCCTATTTTAACAGATGCAAGATCCTGCATCTGTGCATCTGTGCATCTGTGCATCTGTGCATCTGTGGGTGTTTTTTGTGTTCAAATATTAAGATGTTTGAATGTGTGCAGATATAGAGATTATGACACAGAGATGATCCGTTTGGATATACTGTTAGCCTGTCTAGTGTATAGATGTCTTTACACTAGACATTTGAAACGTAACCAAATAATCTAAGGTTATGTCAACTTTTTTAGGCTGCACGCAAAAAAAGGATCGCCGTGTTCCTTCCTTCTGGTACGTGGCGATCCGATCCTTTTCGATCTCGGATTATGTCAACTATTTGTAGGATAGTCGGATCGCCCTAGGCTGTCAAGCCTATTCTGCCTTTTTTATAGTTTACAGCATAGTTATTATGTCCACTAGATAAGGGGGGGGGATCGGCGTATAGCTAGACATCACAAGGCGATCCGCGTATTCGATAGGGGGGAGATACTGGATCGAAATAATCACAGGGTACTGTGTGGGGAGGCATACTATCGGGGAGGCATACTATCGGGGAGGCATACTATCGGGGAGGCATACTATAGGGGAGGCATACTATCGGGGAGGCATACTATAGGGGAGGCATACTATAGGGGAGGCATACTATAGGGGAGGCATACTATAGGGGGATGCACCGCCCAGATCCCCCCAAAAATAAGGAAAGTCCGCCCACACGGAGAGGCATACTATAGGGGGGATGCACCGCCCAGATCCCCCCGCCTATTTTCTCAAAACGAGAAATCATGCCCCAAAACGAGAAAGTATGTAACGGCCTACTCTCGCAAGGGCGATCTACAATTCACCGTCTCAAAACGAGAAAAAAGGGCGATCCTGTGGGTTGCGATCAAATAGCGGATCGCCTTACTCTAGCAACATGGATCGCGTGATCTTGGATCTTGGCATCTTTTTCGCTATAGTGTCCACCGTCGCCAAAAAGAAGGCGAAGCAAACCAAAACAACAAAGGAACAAAGAACATGGCAAACAAGATGATCCGCGTTTGTGAGAAATTTTGGATGGGAGAAGAAAATAACACAAGCTACGTCTTGGTCGGACTTTCTTGGCACACTACTGTTGAAGCCGCAAAACGATACTACAGCAAACACAACACGTTGAAAAAAGAAGAATTGATGTGGAGTGAACACGGAACTGGTATGCCTTACATCCCCCTTTATCCACGTCTCGCAAAAAAGTCTTGATGTTTTTTCTTGACAACCCTGTTTTTCTTTGATACAACGCTACTCCATCAAAGGCGATCATGTTGATCGCCCTTACAACCAACAAAAGGAACAAGGCAATGCCCAAATTTACGGCCTCCCAGATCCAAGAAAAAGCAAAAGAACTTGTGGAAAAGAATGTTGTGCAACATCTGCAAGAATTGGTGGACTTTGTGAACCAGTACCAACCAGAATTGATCCCAGAGCTTGTCTCCGACGCATACCACGATCGAGAGATCGATCAAGATGAGATGTTCGCGTATCTCAAAGCAGAGCATAACGAAGATCTGGTTTGTCTGCTCGAAGGGTGGTACACGGACGAAGATAACGAACTTGAGGGCAAAGAGCTTTTTGACGCATACCACAGCGACCCCAACTTGATCTCAGACGAGATCGAAGAATTGTACCACGAAAAGAACGAAGATCAGCCCGAAATCTTGCAATACGTCCAGATCTCGAACGACTGGATCGCCCGAAAACTGAAAGAACAGGGCGAGATTGTGATCGAATTGTTTGGCTTGGATGTGTGGTGTCGTCAAACCTTTGGGCAAGCCTTCTATCTGGATTATGCGTGGGAGGCCCTAGCGATCGAACATCTCGAAAAATACGGCCTTGACAACTAATCTTCTGTGCTTATCTTAGGGGGCGATCGTGTTGATCGCCCCTCCCCCCTCCCTCCCCAAAACTACAAAGGAACAAGTCGATGAAATTTCTTACACAATCGGAAAAACAAGCCGTCTCTGAATTCCTCGGATTCCTCAGCACAAAAGAGGCTTGGCACATTCCTAGCCTTATGGCACATCTCTCGTGCTGTGGATCGCGTTTGTCCGTGCTTAACGAACTTGCAAACCAAGTCGAGATCGACATCGATCAATTCCCCCCCAAAGATGCGATCTTTTCGTTCCTTGCGGTGGGCGATCTCTACTCCCCTACGTTGTGCTTTGATCATGTTCGCAATGAGATCGTGTTCTCTTGCGAAGGCGATATGCGCGATGAATTGGAGTCTTATGGGTACGTTGCTGATCCGAATTATCCGATCGGTATCCCCCTCCCCTGTGTGCTGTCAGAAGGAACGTGCAAATTGAGCGACATCTTGCCCGTGCTTTTTGATGCCCTGAAATCCTATGATCCTGACAAGGCGAACGAGATCGCCTTGGAGTTGTACAAGGGTCGCGTGGATCTCTCAGACGAAGATCTTGATCCAGAGGAACAGGATTTCTGGTACAGCGAGATCGAAGAAGCGATCAACTCTGCGTCTTGCATCGAAAAAGAAGGTCTGTACTGTGGTACACATGATTTCGACCCCGCTTGTGTGGGGATCTGGCGCGTTGAAGAAGAGCAAGACGAAGATCAAGACGAAGATCAAGACGATAGCAAATAAGCCTTCTTGAGTCGAGAGGGGCGATCTGGTATGATCGCCCCCCCCCTCCCCTCCCCCCTAACCAACAAAGGAAAGAAACACATGAAAGCCGAAAAGAAATTGTGTTCTATGGTTGTTGACAGCGCATATCGAAACAACGATCGCTCTAAGGGTCAAGAGGCTTATGTTATCCATCTTGATGGGCAAAAGTATTCTTGCCCTAGCCGTTCGCGGCTCTTTGCTCTTGCGCTTGCACGCGGTTACACGCACGTCTCTATCTACTACATGAAAAAAGACTTGACCGTTCTGGTCAAGCTATGAACCGACCAAGCCCCTATCCAAAAGGGATCGACTGTAACAACACATACACTTTTTTGGGATCGCCTGTGTACTTCGCGCCACACATCGATCCTGTGACAAAAGAAAAGGCCGTGCTTGTCCTATGTAGCATAGGCGGTAAAGAGTACCAGATCCCCCCCGATATGTTTAAGGATCTGGTATTGGAGAAATCTTGGTATGACAACGAACAAAACGACACTTGACCCCAAGACGATCACAAAGATCGTTTGCATCTTGCGTATAAAGGGCTATACGGTACTCTTCACAGGGCGAGGTATCATCATCCGCAAGGGCGAAAAGTCCTTACTTTGGAAGGGCTTACGCAAAGAAGATTTGACCTTCTGAAAAAAGTCTTGACAACCCTGTTTTTCTTTGATACAACACGACTCCACAAGGGCGATCATGTTGATCGCCCTTACAACCAACAAAAAAAGGAACAAGGTAATGACAACAATCACGATCAAGGGTACGAACTATCATACGCATGATGTGCTTAGCTGTGGCGACTACTCCAACAATGGAATGGTTGGAGTCTCCAACCTCGAAGTGATCCTCGAAGCACACGAAGGAAAAGTTTTGGATGTGTGGAATGATCTTTCGTCTCAAGAAGAGCAAGATTTCGATCCGACTGAGACCGAAGTGATCCTTGTGCGCGGGAACTATTCTTCAAAAACGATCTTTCTTCGTGAGGATCTCTATCCTGCGTATGAGACACAGCTTGACAACTACCCCCTTCTTGACGAAGAAGATTACTCGTTTCGTGAGTACGAAAAGGCTCAAGAAGATTGGGAAGATTACGGCGCAAAGGATTTCTTGACGGATCTCAAGAAGAAGGCTATGGATCTCCATAACAACGATCCAGATCTTGAGATCTATTTGGATCAAGCCTACGAACCTAGCACGGATGATCTTTGGAAACTGTACAACGACAACACAAACTACGGATCGTGCTACGAAGGGGCTTGCACACATTTCTACATCGAAGAAACGATCAAGGAGATCTCTGGTACAGACTTCTTTCGAGACCTTCTTATTTCGGCTAAAGAGTATTCTGGCAAGTTTCTAGATCTTGCAAGCGATCTTGAAGCGATCCTTTTTGAATAACCTTGACAGCTAATCTCTTGTGCTTATCTTAGGGGGCGATCGTGTTGATCGCCCCCCTCCCCCCCCAAACTACAAAGGTTTGCACTACCATGCAAAACACAAACACAGAAATTCTCAACTACAACGGAAAACCAAAAGACAACCAGATCCTTGTGTACGAAAAGGGCGTCCTATCCTTTCATCTGTGTGCGAAGCAAGGTTTCAAAAACAAGAAAGAAGCACAACGCTACTACAGCTTTGGGCTTACTGTGGACTCCATGCCATACTTCACCCTTTACTACCAGAAAGGGCAAGTGTATCGTCGCCTTTTTCCCACAACAATACGGGCTTGCAAGGCATTGTTAGCCCGTCTATCCCCCCCTAGCCTATCCCCTATCCCCTAGCCTATCCCCTAGCTACCCCTACCCTACTCCGAACCTATCCCCCTACCATAATCCCCTATCCCCCTACCCTTACCCTACTCCGAACCTATCCCCCTACCCTTACCCTACTCCGAACCTATCCCCCTAGCCTATCCCCCTATCCCCCTACCCTTACCCTACTCCGAACCTATCCCCCTACCCTTACCCTACTCCGAACCTATCCC
>ERZ869921.27-NODE-27-length-89645-cov-7.092845_pt1 | contig 89645 bp, 116 predicted proteins | sample MGYA00579310_ERZ869921 | MGnify/ENA primary metagenome ERZ869921 (study PRJEB32216, sample SAMN09231816) | wastewater metagenome | place: USA: Maryland | collected 2016-06-21 | study: EMG produced TPA metagenomics assembly of the PRJNA472060 data set (Reclaimed...
ACATCGGCCGCGGCTTGTCGCTGATTGAATCCTCCAAGCTGCCACCGCAGATGAAGGCGAAGCTGAAGCAGGAGTTCACGACCGGCGTCGAGAAGCAATCGATCGAGCGGCGCCTGCAGCGCGGCGACGACCCGCTCGAGGTCATGAAGGACTTGCAGGCGCGGCCGAAGATCCAGGAGCCGGTGCCGGGGCAAGAGAACGAGAACGACCGGCCGGGCGGCCTGCCCGAGGCCAAGGGTGTGCCGGAATCGATGCGTCCGCGCGGCGGCATGCGTGGCGGCCAGCTGCCCGTCGGCGGCTCAATGTTGGGCAAGAGCTGGGACGACGTTCCCGAGGATGGCGGGCGGCCGAAGTCGCGCGCCTTCGGCGGCCCGCGTCCGGGCGGCCTCAACCATGCCGGCTGGGATGTCCCGGGAAATACCGGCGATCCCGTCATGGCGCTGACCGGCGGCACGGTGCTGCGCGCCGGCCAGGGCCAGGGCTATGGCAACATGGTCGACGTCATGACGCCGGACGGCACCGTGCATCGCTTTGCCCACCTCGACAGCATCGCGGTCCGCGACGGGCAGAAGCTCGAGCCCGGCTCCACAGTCGGTGCGCTCGGCTACTCGGGCAACGCGGGGCGCGAGTTTCCGCATGTGCATATCGAGGTGTTCGACAACAAGGCGAAGTACGAAGAGGCGGCCGGTCAGTCGAGCCGGGTGGCGTGGCGCCTGCGTTCGGATGCGCGCGAATACTATCGATCGGCGTTCGGCGGCGGCGAGGGGGGCGGCGTCGCGAGCGCTGCTCCGTCTGGCGGATCGAGCCGCATCCCGGCAGAAACCATGGGCGCGGTTGCGTCCGTCGCCAAAGGAATCGGCGCGGATCCGTCCGCGATCGGCGCCGTCTTCACCATGGAAAGCGGCCCCGATTGGAACCCGAAGACGCGCACCGGCCAATATACCGGCGTCTCCCAGGTCGGCAACGACACGCTGCGCGAGATGGGGATGACGCGCGAACAGTACGACAAGCTGGGGCAGGCGGGGCAAGCGCAGTTCTACGGCAAGTGGCTGGAGCATTACAGCTTTTCGCAGAAGATGAAGGATGCCGGGATCGACTTCGCCAAGCAGAAGCCGGAGCGGCAGGCGGCCATCCTGCAGGCATTCCAGTTCGCGCCCAATGGCGACTGGATCCGGCGGCTTGGCAACGGCGATACGTCGTCCCCCGTCACCGAGCAGAAGCAGGCGCGTGCGCTCGGCTCGACGTCGATTGCCGACATGGAGCGGCACTTCTCGGGCAACATGGGCCCGGCGCAGCCGGTGCAGGTTGCCGATGGCCGCAGCGAAGATCGCGGCCAGATGCTCTGGAAGCAGGGCAAGGAGGACGGCGCCCACCTCGATCAGGACGGCCACGACCCGACGCGTTACGACGCCAACGGCGACCCGCTCGACGGCACCACCTACTACCGCGACAAGCCCGGCCGCTACGTCACCACCGATGAGCGTCCGCCCGGTACGCTCGATCTCAAGGGCCGCGCGCTGACCGCGCAAGGCCGCAACGATATGAAGGTGGCGGACGCCGCCGGGACGACCGTACCCACGCCGAAGTCGTTCATCGAGGGCAACGTCGCCGAGGACGGCAAGGCGGCGCCCGGACCCGCGGTGCAGGTCACTAGCCGGAACGGCATGCCGATCGGGGCGCTGACCGATCAGGGCCAAGTCGCTACCATCCTAGACGGCATCCCGGACAGCACGCCGCTGTCGGCCGTACCGCCCGACGTGCACAGCCAGATCGCGCGCATGGTGCCGCCGGACGCGTTCAAGGCGCGCCAGATGCCGGATGGGTCGACGGTATCGGCGGCCGATGCCGTCACCGTCGGTGACGTAAAGCGCGCCATTGCCGCGCCGCTGCAGGACGCGCAGCGCGCGACACTGCCGGAAGCACGCGTCGCGGACGCGACCAGCGGCCGCCCGGCACCGACCTTCGTCGACAATCCCAAGTACCGGTGGCTGCGCGAGGCTGACCGCGAGATCTTGTTGCGCAAGGCCGAAATGGCGATGCGCAACAAGATCCTGACGCAGGCGCAAGGCGAAATCGCCCAGATCAAGGAATCGGGGGAAGAAAGCCGCGACGCCACCGGGCAGACCCTCCTCGAGCGCTCCCGCTCCTTGCTGACGCCCAATCAGTACGAGAAGGCGCGCATTCAGATCGAGGGCGCGAAGTGGCACTATCAGGCGGTGAGCGGCATCAAGACCATGCCGGAATCCGATATCGAAGCGCACCTCGCCAACATCCGCCCGACGCAGGCCGACGCCGCCGACCTCGAGAAGTACAAGATCAAGTCGGACGCCTACCACGCCGCGCTGAAGGAGCGCGACAAGGTGCAGGACTTGCGCGATAAGAACGGCGCGCTCGCCGCCGACGCCGACCCGCGCGTCCAGCAGGTCTGGCAGACCATCCGCAACGCCAAGACGCAGACGATGGCGATGGGCACCGGTGGCAACGGCAAACTGCAAACCTGGACGGACGAGTTCAGCGAGATGACGCCGACGCAGGCGCGCGAGCGCCTTGTCGAGGCGCGGCTTGCGGCGCAGGAGCGGTTTTTCGGGTCGAAGACCGATCTCAGGATCCGCACGATCACCAAGCGCGAGGCAGAAGACATACTCGGTCTGCGCTCGGCGGCCGGGGTCGGCGAGGACCAGTTGCTCCAGCATTTGAAGATGGGAGCAGACCGCGCCGACAAGATGTACGGCCAGTACGCCGATCGCGCTTTCAAGGACGCGGTCGGCATGCTGATCCACTCCAAGGAGGGGGCGGACAGCGCCGCTGGCGTCATGAAGAAGCAGTTGCAGGGCCGCCCGGTTTCGGCCGGCGACATGCAGCGCTACCAGATGATGCAGGACTTGACCCCGTCGCAGCAGTTCCTCGCGGGGAGTGGATCGACCCAGCCGCGCGCCGCTGGAGCGGCGCCGACGAGCGTTCCGCGCGATCTCGGCCAGGGCCGTGGCCCGACCATGGACGGCATGCGTCCTGGCCCTGGACCCGTCCAGGCCGGTCCCGCCGGGCGGCCGGCGATCATGGACGCGGCACAGATCGGCGTTGGCGGCCAGGGCGCGCCGCAACCCGGCATGGCGCGCGGCGCAGAACCGGTGACGATCAACCAAGCCGGCCCGCGCGCGCTGCAGTGGCTGATGCAGGCGCCGACCGACCCCAACCGCATCCGGCAGTTCGACAGCCAGTTCGGCGCCGGGGCAGCGCAGCAGCACATCGATTGGCTGAAGACCCAAGTCGCCAAGCAGCCGGGCATGATGGACAAACTCAAAGGGATGCTCGGGAGATAGTGCGACAATCTGTCGCATTGTGTTTATGAAATCGCCATAGACCAGATGGCCAACTCACGGTAAACGATTAAGTAATTCGCCGTTTCCGCGCCCGCTGGTGGTTCCCCCGCGGGCGCTTTGCTGTCCGGACATCACCAAAGGCTCCCGCGCTGCCGCGCCGGGGCCTTTTTCTTTTGGGGCCCCGATGACGCAGAACATCGACGACCAGAACCTCGACGCTGATTTCCAGTCGGCTCTTGCCGAGGACAGCAAGGCGCACCAGCCGGTGCCGGTTCCGGAATCGACACCCGATCTTTATGCCTCTCCGACCTATCAGAAAGCGATCGAGGACGGCACGCTCTCGGACGCCAGCTGGACGGGCTACTTCGACAAGTGGTCGAAGGAACTCGAGGAAAGCCGGCAGAAGGGCGAGGCGGGCGGCTACGGCGGCGTTGGCATGCTGTCGAAGGAGGAGACGCAGGCCGAAGCGCAGCGGCGCAAGGACGCTCTCTCTGGCCCGCCGTCGATGTGGGAAAACCTGCGCGTCGCGCTGAACCCCGGCCACCTCGGGCGCGCGGAAGCAGCGAGCCGTGACGATCTGATGAGCGGCGATCCGGCGCGGACCGCCGCGGCCGTGCAGCGCATGGCGGCCGACGTCCGCAAGAGCGAGGCCGAACAGCTCGCCAAGGACCGCGAGGACGAGACCGCCGCCGTTGCCCGCATCTTGGGCAATCCGAATGCGCAGATCCCCGGACTTGCCCGCTCGACCGCAGAATACACCGTTCAGGCATCGGCGAACATCGTCGGCGCCATCGTCGAATCGATCGGCATCGGTGGCGAACTGGCCGGGCGCGGCGCCGGCCTCTGGGACAAGGTCGGCGACAACGCCGTGCAGGCGATGGGCCGCTGGGCGCAGTCGGGCGCCGCCTACCTGTTCCCCGGCGATCCGCTGCGGCAGAAGGACTTCTCGGCCGCCATGGGCCAGGGCGTCGGCTCGACGCTCGGCTTCTGGGGCGCTGACGCGGGCGCCAAGATCCTCGGTCTGGCGCGCAAGGGCGAGTGGGTGACGGTCGCGCTGACCGGCGCGCTCTCCCAGGCGAACCAGCCCTTCAACGACGCCAAGAAAACCAAGGACGTCAGCGACGCGCAGCTCGCCATGGCCTATATCGGCGGCTTGGCGCTGGGCGCCACCGAGGCCGTGCCGGTGATCGAGAACATCCCCGGCCTGTCGCGCGAGACCAAGAACAAGGCGATCGCCTTCCTGTCGACCATCCATCGTGAGGGTCTGGAAGAGGGCATGCAGGAGTTCGTCCAGCAGCTTGGGCAGAACATCATCGCCAAGCACGGCGTCCCCGGCATCGCGGGCTACAAGCCGGACCAGGATCTGTGGGAGGACGTCGGGCCGAACGCGATTGTCGGCTATCTGTCGGGTGCCGGCATCACCGCCGCCCGGCTGGCCAAGAGCCGTCAGGCGCGCGAACAGGCGCTGATCGAGGCGCGCGGTGGGCATGCTCCCGACACCGGCCGTCCGGCCGCTATCTCGCCGCCGCCGGCGCCCGAGCCGAGCGCGGTGCAGCCCTTCACCATCGACCTCGACAAGTACGGCGCCATGCCGGAGCCGCAGCCCGCGGCCCCGGCCGCTCCGGCGGGTGACGGCACCTACCCGGCGCCGCAGCCCGTTCCTGCCTTCGAGCCCGGTGCGGATCTGGCCGGTTCGGCGCGCATGAAGGATGGCTCGGCCGGGGGGGGAGGTGGGACCGCGCCGGTCGCCGTCAACCCGCAGATCGCACCGACCTTCGACGACATCCGGCCGCTCTTGCCGCTCGATGCCAACGGCGACATGGATATCGAGCACCTCTACAGGGTGTCTGAGGAACTGACCGGGAAACGCTACTGGAACCAGCTGAACGTCGAGGAAAGGGACGCGGTCGCCACCGTGCTCGCCGCGCAGCAGCAGGGCGTCGACCCGGCGCAGGCTCTGGCGGAGGCGCAAGCCGCCAAGGTGCAGGCTGTGCAGACGGCGCAGCCCGGCGCGCAGCCGGCGGCCGCCGCCCCGGCGCAGCAGAAAGCCGTATCTGCCCCCGTGCAGGCGCCCGGCGCCGCACCGGCAACTGCCGCTCCGCGCTCGCAGATCGGCGACAAGGAAGCCGCCGCCGCGCTCGCCCGAGCGCGGGAGGTGACGCGCGACGCGATGGACGGCCTCAACGAAACCAGCGACGGAAGCCCGGCGTCTCCCGCCTTCGACAATCTGGGCGAGTACGACGCCGCGCTGGCCGGGATCGAGCGCGAGAAGGCCGACATGCAGGCGAGCGCCGCCGCGCTCGAGGCGCAGCTGGCCGCCGAGACGAACCCGAGGAAGCGCCGTGCGCTCGAAAGCGCGCTCGCCTCGACCCAGCAGGACATCGATACCCTCGACGCCGAGGCGGCGGCGATCAACAAGGGCCGCGACGGCTTGTCGGCCCTGCAGCCCGATATGTTCGACCCGGCGCTGGCCGCGGCCGAGCAGCTCTATGACGGCAAGGCGCCCGCCGCCTCCTGGCCGTCGGAAGCCCTGCGCGCGGGCGAGAAGGCCGGGCTCGTGCGCCTGGACAACGAGGGGACGCCGCGCCGCGCGCCGCGCCCTGTCGTGGACACGTCCATCGACGACGGGCTGACCGACCAGCGCAAGGCGGAGATTCTGGGGGCCGCCCGCGCCGCGTCCGGTCCCGTCCGCCCGGCGCGCTTCGGGGAAAGCCACGCCAACGGCGATCCGGCCGGCGTCCGCGCGCTCGTCGACAGCCTCAACGCGATCGACACCGAGAGCCTGAAGGCCGGGTTCCAGCGCTTTGCCAATCTGGGCCGCGCCCGCAATCGCGCCCAGGTCATCGCCAAGATCGCCTCCGGCCTGATGGCGCACGAACTGGCCGTGCAGGACGTGGACTACAAGCTCTCCAATTCGGCGCGCGAGCTTATCGACCAGACTGTCGAGGATGCGCTGCGCCCGGTGCCCGTTCCGATCGAAACCACGGTCGAGACGGTGGCCGCGGACGAGGCCACGAACGCCGTCGTCGATCATGTGCTGCAGGCGACGAAGTATATCGACAAGGATGCCGTCGCGATCGCGCGCGAGCATGGCATCGCGGCGCTTCGCCAGATGCTGGAGGAGGCGCCGAGCAAGGACTTGCAGCAGGTCATTACCGGCAACGGGCTGAACCTGATCACGGGAACCTACGGCAACCGCGCCATCATCGACGGCATCATCGGTGCCGTACAGATGCGCTTGGAAGGCCGTGAAGTCCCGCGCACCATCGCTGACATCGCCAAGGCTATGGGCAAGCTGGAGGTTATCGGCATCGGCGATGCCAAGGCCGGTACGCCTAAGTTCAACCAGATCGTCGACGCGGCCAAGGCATCGAGCGTCCGCGCGCCGGAAAAGACGGTTGACGAGTTCATCGCCGAGGCCAGCGGCGACAAGGTCGAGACCGGTTTCGATCCCTATGCGCTGGGCGCCGTCGCCAAGCTAAAGCGCGAGGGCGAAGCGAAACTGCGCGAAGCCCTCGGCAAGCTCAGCGAGGGCGAGATCCTGTCGCTCGCAATGGCGCAGCATCTGGCACCCGTGCACATGGGCGCCAAGGCGGCGATGGTCGAGCAGGTGGTGCAGGCCGCGCGCCAGCGCCTCGCCGAGCGCCGCGGCAACATGGCCGATATCGTTCCGGTCGTCGCCCCCGACGTGGTTGATGAGACCCTTCCGGACGACCATGCCGTCGAAGCGACGCTGGCCGGGGCGCCCACTCAGACGACCGGCGTCCAGACGGTCGACCTGCCGGGCTATGGCACCGAGGCATTCGAGCGTAGCCGCGAGTTTCGTTTCGATGGCGAAACCGTCGTTGGCTACGAGGCCGCTGTTGCGCGTCTCGTCAGCAAGGCCATCGCCTATGCCGGCCCCGATGGCGTTGCCAATGAGCGCAAGGCAACCCTCCTGATCGGCCCGCCGGGAGCCGGAAAAAGCCATATTGCCAAGAAGCTCGCCGTCGCCACGCGTTCTGCGTTCTCGACGGCGGACGATGCCAAGTTCGTCATCCCGGAATTTCAGCAGCCGGGCGGAGCCATGCTGGTGCATGAGGAAAGCACCGAGATCGGCCAACGTGTTAGCCGTCAGTTGATCGAGGATGGCGCCAACATCATCATCGAAAAACTCGGCTCCAATTCCGGCTCGATCACGATGCTGGTCGACCGGCTGGCGCGCGAGGGGTACGCCGTCGAGCTTGTCGCGGTGACGGCCGATCGTGATACGCTGGTCAAGAGAATCGCCAAGCGGGCCGCTGAGACCGGCAGCGATGTGCCGATCGACGAGGTCGGCAAGGCGCTGAGCGGCATCAGCAAGACGATCGGCGACATGAAGACGCGGGCTGACGTCGGCGGCGTGACCACCGTTGACACGAGCCTAGGGTCTCCCCATATCACGGATGGAGGTTTGATACATGGAGAAGACGCGGCCAACCTCTTCGCCCCCGGCCCCGGGCGGCCTGGATTGGTACGGAGCAGTGGAGGACCGGGCGACGAGCAAGCTGGTGGCGTCGCTGGACCAGAAGCGAGCGGGCACGACGGGGACGGAGTCGCCCGCCAAGCCGCGACCCCGGCAGAAACCGTTGCTCGGCTAGAAGCCACCTACAACAAGCCTGTTACGGCCAAGGCGCGGCGCTTTGCCGTCGCGCTGTTCGCGGTGGGGACGGACGGCAAGCTCTACCACGATCTCGTGCGCAAGATGATGAAGAAGGGGGGCGCCAACAAGGCGGACCTCGACGCCATCGCCTACCTTTACGCTGGAGCCGGGGCGAGCCGCACGCGCGCCCTGGCGCTCGGTCACATCGATGCGGAGTTCCTGAAGCGCTCGCGCGTCGAGGCCGATGCAGCCATTATCGCGGGCGACAAGGCCATCATCACACGCGAGGTGGAAGACAATGCCGATGACCGCAGGCGAGGACAGAGAGATCAACGCGTTCAGGCTGGCGCGCGAGCGCTTTCTGAAGGAATCCTATCCGGAGGAGTACGACCGGATGCAGAAGGACGGGACGCTGGAGGCGAGCCTGCAGGAAACGGCGCTGGAGGCGAAGGAGATGTTCGATCGCGTCGAGCGGCAGATCCGGGAGCAGGCGCTGGCGAAGCCGGACGCGTCCTTCCAGGACACGGCGGAAGCACTGAAGCGGGCACCGGTGATGGCCAGCGAAGTGGTGGCGGAGGAGCTTATTCAGACGCCGCCGTCGTAGAGGCCGTCGAGCAGGCCAACAAGGAGCGCGAGGAACGCCGCCGCTCCAACTATCAGATCAGCGACGAGGACCAGATCGGGACGGGTGGCGCCAAGGCGAAGGTGCGCGCCAACATCGCCGCCATCCGCATCGTCAAGCAGCTGGCCGAGGAAAACCGCCCCGCGACGCCGGAGGAGAAGCGCGCGCTCGTCAAGTTCGTCGGCTGGGGCGCCTTCGCGCAGGCCGTCTTCAACGAGCGCAACGACGAGTTTAAGACTGAACGCCAGCAGCTGACCGACCTGTTGTCGGCCGACGAGTTCGCCGCCGCGCGCGCCTCGACGCTGAACGCGCACTACACTTCCCGCGACGTCATCGACGGCATGTGGGAGGCGATGAAGCATCTGGGCTTTACCGGTGGCAAGGCGCTTGAGCCAGCCGCTGGCATCGGCCACTTCATCGGCATGGAGCCGAAGGCGCTGCAGGCCGTCACCGATTGGACGGCGGTCGAGTTGGACCCCATCTCGGGCGCCATCACCAAACACCTCTACGAAGGCTCTGACGTGCGCGTGCAGGGTTTCGAGACGGTTGCCTTCCCCGACAGCTACTTCGATCTCGCCATCTCGAACGTGCCGTTCGGGCAGTATTCGCTGTCTGACCGCAAGTATCCGAAGATGCTGATCCATGACTACTTCTTCGCCAAGAGCCTCGACAAGGTGCGCGAGGGTGGCGTCGTCGCCTTCATCACGTCGTCCGGCACGATGGACAAGGAATCGGGCGCCGTCCGCCGCCTCCTGGCGGAGAAGGCCGATCTTGTCGGCGCCATTCGTCTGCCGGGCGGCGACAAGGGCGCGTTCGCATCGAACGCCGGCACGGAGGTCACGACCGACATCATCTTCCTGCGCAAGCGCGTCGCTGGAGAGCAGGCGAACCATGCCGCCCCGTGGATGGACGTCACCGAGATTAAGACGCCGGAGGGCAAGACCAAGATCAACGCCTACTTCGCCGCGCACCCGGAAATGATGCTCGGCAAGATGCGGCTCACCGGGTCGATGTACCGGGCGCAGTCGCCCGTGCTGATCGGCTCGTCGGCGAACCTGAAAGAGAAGATCATCGCCGCCGCCTCCAACATGCCCGCCAACGTCTTCACCGATGCGACGCAGACTATCGAGGATGTCGCGCAGAAGGGCGAACTGGCCGAGGCCGGGATCAAGGAAGGCGCCTTCTACCTGAAGGGCGGCAAGCTCTTCCAGAACGTCAACGGTGAAGCGGTGGCGCAGAAGGCATCCGGCAAGGTGCTGAAGCGCTTCCGGTCGCTGATGGACATCCGCGACATCGTCAACGATCTGCTCTCGGGCGTGGCCAAGGGCGGAACGGACGCGTCCGCCGAGCATCTTCGCGCCAAGCTGAACACGTCCTACGACAAATTCGTCGCCGAGTTCGGGCCGATCAACAAGGAATCGGTGTCCGTACAGACGCGCAAGATCAAGGGTGAGACGCGCGAGATCACCACCGTCCGGTATCCCAATCTCGACGGCTTCCGTGACGACCCGGACGCCTTCAAGGTGGCGGCCATCGAAGAGTTCGATAGCCAAACGCAGACGGCGCGCAAGCGCGCCATCTTCACGACGGACATCGTCGGTGCCTATGAACGGCCGCAGATCGCGGGGCCGGCAGAAGCGCTCGCCGTCAGTCTCAACGAGGCGGGCCGCGTCGACATGCGCCGCATCGCCGATATGCTGAAAGTATCGGAAGCCGAGGCCGCCAAGGCACTCGGCGAGCGCGTCTTCAAGGATCCTGCCGGCGAGCGCTACACGCCCGCCGAACTCTATCTCTCCGGCGACGTCGTCACCAAGCTCGAGCAGGCGCGCGAGATCGCCAAGACCAATCCCGAGTACGACCGCAACGTCACGGCGCTGGAAGCCGTGCAGCCGGCGCCGCTGACCCGCGTCGATATTCGCACGACGTTCGGTGCGCCGTGGATCCCGACCGACGTCTACAACGAGTTCATCGCCAAGGTCATCGGCATCCGCGGCGGCGACGTCAAGTTCGAGAAGGTCACGTCGCAGTGGATCTACACGAACCCGAACAAGCCGTTCATCAACCCGGCGGCGCAGAGCGCCTACGGCACCGATCGCGTCAAGGTCACCGACCTCGTGCTTGCCGCGCTGAACGACAAGCCGGTGCGCGTCTTCAATACCGTTCGCGAGAACGGCAGCGAGGTCAAGGTTCTCGACGCCAAGGCGACCGAGGATGCCGCCATCAAGGTCAAGCTGATCGCCGAGACGTTCACCGGCGACCAGAACTCCGGCATGCCGGGGTGGGTCTATGAGGACGAGACGCGGGCCCAGACGCTGGAGGCGGTCTACAACACCTCATTCAACCGTCTGGTGCCGACCAAGTACGACGGGTCGCATCTGATATTCCCCGGCATGTCGCGGACGATCATGCTGGCCAACGGCAACACTGCGGAGCTGTCGCTGCGCGGCCACCGCGCCAACGCGATATGGCGCGTGATCCAGTCCGGCAACATGCTGATGGATCACTGCGTCGGCTCCGGCAAGACGTTCGCCATGATCGCCGCCGCGATGGAGATGAAGCGTCTCGGCCAGATCCAGCGTCCGATGTTCGCCGTCCCCAATCACATGCTCGAGCAGTTCACGCGCGAGTTCTACGTCGCCTATCCGAACGCCAAGTTGCTGGTGGCGGAAAAGAAGCACATGGAGGCAAAGAACCGCAAGGCGTTCGCCGCGCGCATCGCCGCCGACAAGTGGGACGGCATCATCATCACGCATTCTGCGTTCGGGCGCCTGCCGATGAAGGCGGCTGCGTACGAAGATTTCTACAAGGCGCAGATGGATGAGATCGTCGAGGCTTGGCTGGCTGCCAAGGCGGCTGCAGGCGAGGCGAACAATGGCAAGGCGTCGCGCGACCCGACGGTGAAGCAGATCGAGCGCAAGAAAAAAGCGATCGAGGCCAAGCTCGACAAGCTGATGGCGGAGGAGCGCAAGGATAGCGGCGTCACGTTCGAAGAAACCGGCGTCGACTACATCATCGTCGACGAGGCGCACCTGTTCAAAAACCTCGATTACCAGTCGCGCCATTCCAACGTGAAGGGCATCGGCGTCAAGGGCTCGCAGCGCTCGACCGACCTGTTCCTCAAGATCCAGCACCTCGAGAAGGCGCGACCGGGCCGCTCGGCGCTGTTTGCCACCGCCACGCCGATGAGCCGCAGCATGGCCGAGATCTACACCATGCAGCGCTACCTGCAGCTGCCGCTGCTCAAGGAGTACGGTGTCGACCGGTTCGACACCTGGGCGGCCACCTTCGGCAAGATCATCACGCAGACAGAGCTTGCCCCCAACGGGCGGGATTTCAAGGACACGACGTCGTTCTCGAAATTCGTCAACGTGCCGGAGCTGCAGGCGCTGTACTCGCGCGTTGCAGACAGCGTCACCGCCGACGATATCAACCTGCCGCGTCCGAAACTCGCGGGCGGGCGGCCGCAGATGGTCGAAGCGGAGTTGTCGGGGGACGAGGAAGACGCCATTCAGCGCGTCATCCGCGAGATTGCCGCGTTGAATGGCCCCGTCGAGAAGGGCAAGGACAACCACCTGTCGCTGTTCACGCGCGGGCTGCAGATCTCGACCGATATGCGCCTCGTCGACCCGATGGCGGAGTTCAACCCCAACGGCAAGATTGCCAAGCTCGTATCGAAGGTTTCCGAGATCTACAAGGCTGGCGCCAAGCCGGCGCTGGCGCAGATGATCTTCCTCGACATGGGCGTGCCGTCGACGAGGGCGAAAGCCAAGGTGGCATCGGTAACGGCCGTTGCTGAGGACGAAAACAAGATCGAAGGCGTCCGCGCCAAGCTGGCGCAGAACGAAGACGACGACGCCGACGAGGCGGCCGAAGAGGCGGCGCAGATCGAGGAGATGCTGGCCGGCAAGTTCAACCTCTACGACGACATCAAGAAGCGCCTCGTCGCCGAGGGCATCCCGGCGAAGGAGATTGCCTTCGTCCACGACGCCAAGAACGACCAGCAGAAAGCGCAATTGTTCAAGGCCGTGCGCGAGGGCAAGGTCCGCGTTCTGCTCGGGTCAACGGGCCGTATGGGCGTTGGCACCAACGTCCAGCGCTACCTGATTGCCATGCACCATGTCGACGCACCGTGGAACCCGGCCGACGTCGTGCAGCGCGACGGCCGCATCATCCGTCAGGGCAACCTCAACCCCGAGGTCTCTGTCTACCGCTACATCACCAAGCGCTCGTTCGAGGCGTATCGCTGGCAGCTTCTCGACCGCAAGGCGCAGTTCGAAGCGCAGTTCCGCGCCGGCGCGCGCGGTCTTCGCGAAGCCGAGGACATCGATAGCCCGCTGCCGGAGGCAGCCGACCTCAAGGCGGCCGCGACCGGCGATCCGCGCATCATGGAGTACGCCGAGCTGACGCGGACCATCCGGGAGCTCGAGGCGGCCAAGCGCGGCCACGAGCGCTCGAGCCTCAACGCGCGCGCGGCGCTGGCCTCGACCAAGGCGACGATTGCCCAGTACCAGACGAACCTCGCCAAGTACGAGCAGGACGTGCAGCTGGTCACGGATCTGCGGGGCGACAACTTCAAGATGCGCCTCGACACCGCGACGGCGCAGGGCGAGGTGACGAAGCGCGAAAAGGCGGGTGTTGCCATCCGCGACGCCATCCTCTCCGCCATGCGCTACCATTGGGGCAGGGATTCGCAGGAGATCGATGTTGGATCGATTTCCGGCTTCAAGGCGACGGTCAGCGCCTGGAAGGGTGAGCACGGCATCGTCGCCAAATTCGGCGTCGAGGGGGCGGCCGCCTACGAGGCGATCGGCGGCGCCGCGATGATCAATGGCGAGACCGACCCGGTCGGCATCGCCAAACGCTACGAGAACATCGTGCTCGGCATCACCGGCCTTGCGGTCAACGCGCGCCGGGTGATCGCGGAAAAGACACAGGACGCCGCCCGTCTGGAAAAGCAGGCCACCCCGACGCCGTTCCCGAAGGCGGTTCAGCTCGCCGCCGCCAAGGCGCGGCACGAGGAACTGGAGCGGGCGCTGAAGCCAAAAGGGCCACAGACGCCGCCCACCGGTGGTGCTCCCGTCGACACCGAGGCCAAGACGGAGGCCGAAGTCGACGCCGCGCTGGCGTCGCTCGTTTCCGATATTCCCGGCATGCCCGAGGATCAACTGTCCTCGCTCGCCGGGGGCGAACTGGAGTGGGCACTGCGGCAGGCCAAGACCGCGACCGTCAAGGCCCTGGTGCCCAAGCGGGTCCGCGATGTGCTGGCGGGTGCCGTGCTCTATGGCCGCGCCCGCGACGCGCGGGAGCGCGGCTGGCCGGAGGTTGCCGACCGCATGCAGGCGAAGGCCGCTGCGTGGGCCTCTGGTAACCGCGCCGAGCCGTCCCCAGATGGCACCTTGAGCGGCAACCACTCGGCGCCGTTCGCGCGTCCCGCCGGGGATCGCCTTGCCGGGCCGTTTGTGGGCGACCGCGAAGCACGCTATCAAGACGACATGCGCCTGCACGAACTGCGGCGCACGATCGCAGAGGAGATCAGGAATGCAGAGCAGGAGCGAATTGCTCGCGCTGGCGTCGGGATTGATCGCGAAGGCGGAAGCGCTGCCGAAGGGCAGCCGCAAGCGCCAGCAGCTGATCAGGGACGCGGACAAGGCGCATCAATTGGCGAACGCCTTGCCGACCCCGTCTTCCGCGCCCGCGCCATCGATGCGTTCCTCTCCCCTGAGCTGAGGAAGGACGCGATCGAGGCGCGCGCGTCAGCGCAAGGCTTCACCACGATCGCCTACCACGCCCGCCAGGGCACGACGCCCGGGCCGATCAACGCCTTCCGGCCCGGCTCCGCGTTCGGCTTCCACGCCTCGGTCGGGGAGCCCGCCGGCGCCAACGCCCGCATCGGCTACCCGACGACGTTCCTCGACAAACTCTATGCCTTCCTCGATCCCGTTATCGGCGGCCGGCGCGACGACGCGCGGCCGGCGAACGTCGCCCGCGTCCGTATGCGCGTCGAGAAATCCTTGCGCATGCCGCATGTGACGGCGCTCAACTACGGGCATTGGCACGAGCCGATGGCCTGGATCGCGGGCATGAAGCACCCGGATTTCGACGGCCCGGAGAGCTTGCGCCGGTTCGTTGCCGGGTGGATGGCCGAGAACGGCGTCACGCTCGAATCGCCGCGTGTCGGTGATCACCGGTTCTCACGCGCGCTCGCCGCCGAACTCGACCGGCTGGGTTACGATTCCGTCATCTACCGCGATACGGCGCAGGGTGTCGGACGCGACAGCCTATTTGTCTGGGACGCGTCCCGCATCCGCTCCGCCTTCGATTTCTTCCATCAGGATGCGTCCGGCGCCGAAGGGCTCACGGCGTCCGACGACTACGTCAACCAAGATCTCGAGGCGCGTCTGCGCGCTCTGAAAGAGGAGGAGGGGCTGACGGAGGCCGAGGTCTACACCTTCGACGAGATGCGGACGGACGACGGCCTCGGCGAACTGTCGGCGATCGAGGAGAACAACCAGCCTCAGTCTGAGATCGTCAATCCCATCGACGCCGACGCTACGGACGAGCAAAAGCTGGCGCAGGTCGAGGAGTTGACCAAGGAAAACGAGGCGCTTGTCGAAGCGCTCGCCAAGCGTATCGACGAGCGCATTGGCACGAAGTCTGGCGTCTCGCGCAAGATGTCCGAGCGCATCGTCGAGAAGGCACATCGCCCGTCGATCCTGCGGGTCAAGCCCTGGCACCGCCTCGAGCACGTCCGCGACACCTACCGCTTCCGGACCGATATCACGAGCTTCGATCAGGTCATTCCGGCGTTCGAGGAAATCTTGAAGGCCGGCTTGCGGCCGGTGAAGATCGACACGGTCAAGATGTTCCAGCCGAAGGAGTGGGGCTGGCCGATGATCGCCTACGATCTGCGCGCCCCCAACGGCCAGATCATCGAGTATCAGCAGTTCCTCGACGAACTGAAGCACGCCAAGAAGGCCGGCGGTCGCGCTATTTTCGAGAAGTGGCGCAATTTGACGCCCGAGCAGATCGAGGATCGGAAGGCCGAATACCTGAAGGATCAGGCGCTATCCCTGAAGCTCTATGCCGAGGCCAGGGATGCGGCCTTGTCCAAGATGGGCTTTGCGTCGGTCACCGAGGCGAAAGCTGCCTGGGACAAGATCTCCGCCTCTTTGCCGGTGATGGCCGAGAAGTTCTGGGCGAAGTCGTTCGGGTCGATGACCGGGACGTCGGCGCCGTCGGCCCAGTTCCCGGAGGTGTCGCGCCGCCAGCACCTGACCCGGTCGCCGTCGACTTCCGTGACTTGGGCCCGGCCGGTATCGCGGTCGAGCCAGACTGAGATGGGCATGAATTTGGCCTCCCTCGGTAATGTAGGAACAAATGCAGGCGCCGTCAATGTGCCGGGGGAGGTGCTGACGGTCCCGAAAACCGATGTCGAGGGGTGGCTGCGCAACACGTTGAGCGCCAACGGCGTCGATCCGAGCGCCTTCGGCCGCGGCAAATCCCGCTCGCTGCAGGCGCTGACCGACGAATTGGCCAGCGGCGAGGCGCAGCTGGTGCGACGCAACGGCAGGATCGAGCGGCACATCCGCCCGCTCGGCCTCGATATCTATGCCAGGGTTAACGGGCAGCTCATGAAGCTGCGCGAGGACCGGCAGGTTTTCAAGGATGGCCGCACGCGCAAGCGCGACCTCGCAACGTCGATCGGCGAAAAGATGCTGCCGGGCGAGACCCCGGCCGATGCCGCGCGCCGGGCGCTGTCTGAGGAGCTTGGTGTCACAAAGTTCGCGCTGAGCCGCAAGCTCTCGCGGTCGACCCAGGAGCGCACGTCGAGCGGCTACCCGGGTCTGCCGACGGTCTATGACGTGCACGAGACCGCCGTCATGATCGACCCGTCCGAGTTCAAGCCGGAAGGCTACACCGAAGAGCAGCCGGAAAAGACCAACTACACGGTCTGGGATCGCGTCGATCCAGGCAAGGTCGGCGACGAATTGTCATCGCTGACCGCGTGGCACGGATCGCCGCACGATATCGACGGGGATTTCTCGCTCGATCGCGTCGGCACCGGTGAGGGACACCAATCGTACGGCTTTGGCATCTACTTCGGCGAGGCTCAGGGCACCGGAGAATCCTACGCCGAAAGCACGGCGAAGTTCGTCTACACGCTCGATGGTAAGCCGATCACGAATGATACGGTCAGCGTTGCCGCCTACCGCATTCGTAAAGTCGAGCCTGGGCGCCGCGATGCCGAAGTTCGCGTGACGCCGGAGATCGTCGGCAAGGCCCTTGCCTCGTGGGTCTCCGATACCTACGGAACAACGGCCGATGACCCGGACGTCGCGTCCGAAGTCGGCGACATGCGCGCCGCGCTCGATTCCATGCTCGGGAAGATGGTCGGCGGCAAGATGCAGTCGAACCTCTACCGCGTGAAAATCAACGTCGACTACGGCGACCTCCTGCATCTGGAGAAGCCGATTTCCGAACAGAGCCAGAAGGTACGCGAACTGCTTGTCGAGCACGAGGTCGTGCTTCCGTCGGCGCTGACCGACCCCTACGCGTTTGGCAGCAAGGCGTATAGCTACCTGGAGGACGACATCGGGACGCGCGCGGCCGCGCGCTTCCTGGCCGAGATCGGCATTCCGGGCCTGATGTATGCCGACCAGGGCACGCGCGGCGAAACGGACGCCAGCAAGGTGACGCACAACTTCGTCATCTTCGACACGTCCGTCGTCGAGATCACGCACAAGAACGGCGCGCCGGTCTCGCAATCCGAGCGCGACGATATCCTGTCTTCGCTGAAGAGCGATAACGACAAGTACGATGCCGCCCTGCAGCGGCAGCAGGCGCGCAAGGCGATGCGGTCAAACGCCATCCGCGGCGGACGCATGACGTCGGAACAGATCAGCGCGCTGGAGTTCGCCCGCTACCGCGACGAGGTCAGCGACGATGAGCGCCGCAGCGGCTACACCTCCGCCTACCGCGTCGTCTTCGACGACGTCTACGGCCAGACGGTGACGGTGCGCGAATTGTCGATGCCGGAGCCGACCGACCTGCCGAGCTATCAGGCGGCGCGCTCCAACGTGCTCACCGATGCCGATACCGGCCGGGTGATCTCGCAGGGACACAACGGCCTGTTCTTCTCCGACGAGCTGCGCGCCATCGCCGAGGAGATCGCCGCCGAACGCGTCGGCCTCGACGGCTCGGAGCCGGGCTCGAGCGTCACCGGCAACAAGCGTCTGACGCCCGCCGCGCAAGCGCAGTACGGCGCCATCCTCAAAGACGTCGAAACCCGTCTGCGGCAGATGATGCCCGGCGACGTCGGATTGCGCTTTGCCGAGCGTCTGTTCGCCGTCTCCGGCCAGGAGCAGTACGGCCGCTTCCGGCCGCTGACGCGGATCATCGAATTGTCTCTGGCGTATGGGCCGGAGAACGCCTTCGCGCATGGCGCGCACGAGATCGTGCACGCGCTGCGCAACGCGGGCGCTTTCACCGACGAGGAGTGGGCTGCGCTCGTCGAGCGGGCGGGGAAGATCGACATCCCGGGCGAGATGAACCTTCTCGGTCTGACGACGGCTTACACGCGCGAGGCCCGCAAGCAGGCGGCGCGCATGGGGTTGACCGGCGATCTCGCCAACGAGTTCGTCGCCCGTCGCGTCGAGGAGGAGCAGGTCGCGCGACTGGCGCAGAAGCACTTCGCCGCGCCGCGCTCGCGCTTTGGCGCCAAGGTCGACGCGCTGCTGCAGCGCATGGCCGACGTGCTGTCCACGATCATCAAGGCGTTCAACGGCCGTGGCTTTACGACCGCCGGTCAGGTCTTCCGCCGCATGGAAACCGGGCAGATCGCCAAGCGCGTGACGCCGGCCAAGGCAGAGCCGAAGGTCGCAGCCAACGACCAGAGCGATATCGATGCGATGGAAGTCGGGCGCATGTGGTCGAGCCTGATGGACCGCAAGGGCAACATCCTCGTCGGCAAGAAGCGGCCGCAGCCGCGCCGCCTGACGATCGATTACGGGCGCTATTCCAGGTCGCAGGTCATCGAGACGATCGACGAATTGGAGCGCCGTCTGGCGCGTATGGAAGCGGCCGAGTATCCCTACAACGAGGTCGACACGAAGGAACTCGCCCGCTACCACCTCCAGACCGAGGAGAGCTTGGCGCTGTTCAAGGCGGCTCTCGCCCGTTTCGATGTCGAGAAATTCCCGCGCGGCAAGCCGTTCGCCCCTTCGAAGATCATCGAGGCACCGAACGGCTTCGTCGTGCGCATGACGACGGACGAGCGCCACGGGGCCGACGAGGACAGCCGGGTGTTCCGCATCTTCGCGCCGAAAGACGCCGCCAAGCTCGGCGACAAACCGCCGTCGCGCGCGCTACGCACGGCGCTGGGGCAGGTCGACCTCACCCGCCACCCGGACGGACGCTGGGAAGTGTCGATGGTCGAGGTGCGCGAAAAGCACCAGGGCAAGGGTGTGGCGAAGGCGCTTTATGCCGCCGTCGAGCAGGAGCTTGGCATCGAAATGCGCCCGTCGGGCATCCTGCTCGAGCCCGGCTACGAAATGTGGAAGCGGCGTAACCCGGACCTCGTCAAGTGGCACCGGCCGATTGGCGAGCCTGGATATGCCAGATACTACGCCTCGCCGAAGTATCTCTACGCGCGCATCGAGGGCACGCAACGCAGCATGGCGTTCGCTCAGGACGCCATACCGCGCCTGGAAAAGGAAATCGCACAGTGGGCCGCCGATCGTGATGCCGGCCGGGTCAAGGCCGAAGATGCGGACCGCTACATCAACGACCTGAACGCGCGCTTCGACTGGATTGTGCGCAGCATAACTTACGAGACGGCCCGCATTGCCGAGTATCAGCGCGCCCTCGATAGCGTTCCCGCCGAAGGCAAGACGCCGGAAGCACTGGGGCAGATGTTTGCCATCAAGAACGTCCAGGATCGTGCGATTGCTGCGGCCGAAGCGGCGCTGTCACGCGGTCTCGACTACTACGCTCCGGTCGAGAACTTCCGCAAGGTCTTCGACAATCTGCCCGAGACCTATCGTGACACGGTTCCCGAAGGGGCCAAGGTTGCCGTCCTCGACCGCGTCGAGGCGCTGAACTGGGGCAAGCGCGTCGTCAAGGCAATCGGCCGCATGGAGGATGGCTCAGAGATCGAGCTTCCGGTCTCTTGGGACTTCCTGCGGCGCACCCGCGCCAGCTTCGTTGCCGGCGGCAAGAACGTCATCCTGCTTGGGCAGCTTCATGCCCTTGGCGATGACTTCGTTGATTCCATCGGCGGTGAGGCTTGGCATGAAGTCGTCCACGCCAAGCGGGTTGTCGGCGCCCTGATCGGCGACCCCTGGAATGCTCTTGTTGCCCATGCTGCGTCCCTCGGGGTGATGGATGTCAAGTGGCGGACTTATCTGCGCGCTATCGGCCGCGCCGACTGGAGCGACGCTGGAGAAAAATACACGATTCGCCACGCCTACAATTTTATGTATGAGGGCCGCGCCGATAAGCAAGAGGTGATCGACCAGGAATCGGTCACGCACATGCTCGATCTCGGCCGCGCCGGCTACTTCTCCGCCGATCAGCTGAAGCCGATTCGCGATATCGTCGAGGCGAACTTCCCCGGCTACCTGCCCAGCGAGGGCATCGGCGGCGCCGACGTCATGGAGCCGACGACGCGGGCATTCAAGATCGACGGTTACGATGGGTCCGTTGAAACCCGCGTTACCGAGGCCGGGTTCCGCTCGCGCCGCTATGCCGTGCAGGCCGACGGCAAAGACCTGATCCAGGTCACGCTGATCGAGCGCGACCCGAACGTCTGGCAGGCGGTCGGCATCCGGATCGTGCCTGAGATGCAGGGCAAGGGCGTCGCCGTCGACGTCTTCCAGGCAATCGCTGCCGACCTCGGCCGCGGCATCGCCAACGACGGCATTCTGACCAAGGCCGCCTACGAGCAGACGCTGGCCGCCGATCCGGCGCGGGTGCGCTACCACGTCGCTGGCGGCAAAGCCTTCGACGGGCTCTACCTTCCGGCGCAGTCGGTCGAAGCGCTACGCCGCGCCGTCACCGAGGCGACCAAGGCCGGGCTGTCCGAGGATGAGACCGATGAGACCGCCCGCCTCGGCGCCGCGCTCTCCGAGATCGAGGCGCAGATCCCGGATGCCTACTATGCCGACAGCCGCATGCTGGCGGCGCTGACGCCGGATGCTGCACCGAAAGCGGAGACGGGGCCGGGCAACTTCGACCTGCTCCGCCGCGCGGTGGCGCTGCATCTGCGCCTGCACAACGCCCAGTACGGCAAGCAGGGCCCGACCTCGAGCGAGATCACCAATCACGCCATCCACCTCGCGCCCATCCTCGGCATCGGCGCGGCGCATCAGGCGCTGGTCCTGCCGATGGTGCAGGGCGACCTTGCGGCGACCGCCATGACGATCGCGGGCGGGCCGCTGGCGCTGTCCTGGCAGCACATCCGCGAAGTGGCGAAGATCTACGGCAAGCTGAAAGCGCAAGCCGCGCGCGCGGAAGCCGAGCGCATGGCCAACGGTCAGCCCAACGACATGATGGCCGCGCTGCGCCCGACGCCGCTGCATCTGCCGAAACTCGGCGATCTCGGGAAAGCCGACACCAAGGCCGTCGAGACCGGGCTGTCCGACCTCGTCACCCTGGTCAACGAGGCGCTCAACACCGAATCGCGCATGGGCCGCCTCAACCCTGGCATGAAGGCCGCCATGGGCCGGCTCGGCGCCAAGCTCTACGGGCACTTCTCGCGCGCCACCGGCATCATCCGCATGGCGATCCCGAACGATCTGCCGACCCTGGTGCATGAGGGCGGGCACGCGCTCGAGATCCATCCCGATCTGGGCCCGCTCGTCGAGGGCATCAAGCAGACCTACGCGCACGAGTTGGTGCCGCTCGCCACGCCCGGCGGCAACGCGCTCTCGGAAGGGTGGGCCGAGTGGTTCCGCTCGTTCCTCGTCGAGCCGCAGGCGGCGGCGACGAATGCCCCTGGCACAGCGCAAGCCTTCCGCACCATGCTGGAGGCGCAGAGCCCGGAGATGCTGCAGGCGCTGGAAGCCATTCAGGTTGCCTACCAGACCCTGCAAAGCGCATCTCCGGCCGGCGTGGTCCTGTCGCGCACCAAGTCGACGGTGAAGCCCGACGGGTTCCTGGCCGAAAAGCGCCAGGACGTCGCCGACAAGGGCTGGCGCGGGGCGATCTCGGATTGGCTCTATGCCGCCACCCGCGATTTGACCGACAGCAAGCACCCGATCCAGCGCGCAACCCGCTTCCTGATCGACGAGGCGAGCCGCAACCTGTCGGCCGCCAACAAGATCGGCGCGCAGGAGCGCATCATCCTGAAGGCGATCAACGACCCCTACAAGCATGCGCGCATGATGGAGCACGCGCGCATCCACGCCACGAGCGTCTTGCAGAACGGCGTGCGCCGCAAGGGGCACGATCTGCCGACCGGACCGAGCATGCGCGATGCGCTCGTGGCGGCGTTCGGCGGCTCAGACCGCAAGCTGTGGAACAACGACATGGCGCAGAAGTTCGGCGCCTACCTGATCGCCCGGCGCATGAATGCCGAGTGGGACCGCTACGACGTCGGCTCGCTCGATGCTCCCCCCGATCACTTGATGACGCGGGATGCCTGGGGCAAGGCACAGAACGACCTGGAAAAGGCGCACCCGCAGTTCGCCAAGGCCGGGCGGATACTCGATCTCTTCATGCGCAACACGCTGCGCTGGAAGCACGAGAACGGCTTCCTGACGCAGGATCTGTACGACGAGTTGCGCTTGCGCGACGGCTACGCTCCGCTCAACCGCATCATGGACAAGGACGGCCCTTCGTCGCTGAAGGCCAAGGGACAGAACAAGCGCAGCCTGATCATGAAGTTCAAGGGCTCGACGCGCGACTTCATCAACCCGATCGAGAGCATCGTCGCCGATGTTTACGCGACGCAGGCGCGCATCGAGCTGAACGAGACCATCAAGGCGCTGGACAAGCTCGCCCGCGCCGCCGGCCCGCACGGCGGCAAGATCGCCGAGCGCATCCCGGCCAAGGATCTGAAGGGGACCAATGTCGAGAAGCTGACCGAGAGCCTGCGCAAACTCGCCGAGGAGCAGGTCAGGAAGGCGGTCGCGGCCGGCGCCATCGCGCAGTGGGACGCGCACGCAATGATGCAGAACATCGACCTCGCCTTCGACCAGGACGCGTCCAAGGTTCTGTTCAAGGCGACCGATACGAACGAGAAGGGCGAGCGTATCGTCTACCTGTGGGAGAACGGCGAGAAGGTGCCGATCCTGCTCGGCTCCGATCAGCTCGGCGAGGACATCTGGAATATCTTCGCCGCTGTCGGCAACCCGTCTGACATGGGGGCCGGGCTCGAGGCTGCCGTTTACTTCACGCAGTTCTTCCGCGCCGGCGTGACGAAGTCGCCGGTCTATATCGTCACCAACTGGTTCCGCGACCAGCTGGCGACGTGGGCGCTGAGCCGCGACTTCACCCCGTTCTGGACCGGCTTGCGCGGCATGCGCGACGTCGTCAAGCAGGGTGACGCGGTGAAGCGCTACAACGCTTGGGCCGGGCAGGGCGGCGGCGTCGACAGCCACCTGATCGATACCATGGGCCGCCAGGGCGACAGCATGCAGCTGCGCGAGAACGGCTATTTCGCCGCCCCCACGCGCTGGCAGAAGTTCCTGCGCACCATGGAGATATCCGAGCTGGCCAGCCGCGTCGCGCACATGGAGGCCGCCTATCAGCGCATGCTGGCCGACGGCTTGAGCGAGGAAGAGGCGGCGTTCGAAGCGGCCTACAACGCCCACGACGTCATGGACTTCTCCAAGAGGGGGAGCCGGACGATGGCGATGGCGCGCCTCGTCGCCTTCCTCAACGCGCAGATCCAGGGCCTTTCTGCGGCGCTGCGCACCATGGGCGGCAAGCGCGACGATTACGTCAACGTCCGAGATGCCATTACGCCCTACCTGAAGGCCGCCGATGGGCACCCGCTCTCGATCGGCGAAAGGGAAGCGCTGCCAAATTCGATGCGGATCTGGGTGAAGCTCGTCGCGATCGGTCTCATCGGCCTTGCCTTGAAGTGGATCAACTGGGACGATCCCGAGCACGAGGAGCTGAGCCGCGGCGACATGGGCTTCACGCATTGGTTCGTCAAGGTCGGCGGGCACTGGTGGCGGGCGCCGAAGCCGTTCGAGCTGGCGATCTTCTCCAACCTGTTCGAGGCGATGTTCGACCGTCTGGCCAAGAATGACCCGACGGCGGCGACGCGGTTCCTGAAGTCGATCCGCGACACCGTGCTCCTCAACCCGGAAATGCAGACGGCGAACGTCATCTCGACCGTCTACCACGGCGCCACGGGGCTGCTCGATTCGCTCACCGGGAAGTCGCAGTACGCCAAGGACAAGAGCGACATCCCGCAGCGCCTGAAGGGCCTTCCCCCGGAGATGCAGTGGGACGCCTACACGAGCGAGTTGTCGAAGCTCTTGGCCGGCACGTTCGGCATGAGCCCGTACAAGACCGACAACGTCATCCGCTCGCTGTTTGCGACCGTCGGCAAGGACGTGCTGACGGCATCCGACTATGTGCTGCCGCGTCTCAACATGGCGCTCGGCGGCGTCTTGCCCGGGGTGATGAAGGAGCCGCGCGCCGACAAGAGCATGGAAGATTACTGGTTCCTGTCGCGCATCACGCGGCGCTCGAGCCGCGGCGCCTATTCGACCTACCAGTTCTGGCAGGAGATGAGCCAGGACAACGGCTCCTACGCGGAAGCCTATAAGGGCTACCACAACCTGCTCGACGTGCAGAAGTCGCAGCGCGACGCGCAAGCGATGCTGATGAAGCTCGATCCCGACAAGCGCGCCTATGCCGTGCTGATGGAGCACTACAAGGAGCAGGACAAGGATCTGCACCCGATGCACCGTGCCGAGCAGGCGATAGGCGCGATCAATGGCATCCGCCGCCAGATGGCAGAAGGCCACCTGTTCCGCGATGCAACGATGAAAAAGGGCAAGGAAGCCGACCGGATCGTCGTCTCGCCGTCGACGCAGCGGATCGTCAACGAAGTGCTCGAGGACATGGCGATGCGCGAAGCGCGCAACGCACAGGTCGTCCTCGGCAAACCGGGATGGGCCAATGCCGGGGAAATGCGCACCGAAGGCTTGTGGAAAGAGTTGCGCGCCGCGTCGCCCGATGTGGCGGACGAACTCGAATATCGCCTGACGCACGGCAAGCACAAGGTCTACAGCTACGATGCCGTGAAAGCCGCGTGGCCGCAGGTCAAGCAGCACCTCCTGACCGAGGATCCCGGCACCTCGCTCGCGTCGTTCCGATCCGACGTCAAGGGCGGCGGTGACCCGGTTCCTCCGGCGCAACAACCCGACGGGGTACGCCCGCCGGGCATGATGCGGCTGGGCGGCCCGCTGCCAAAGCCGGACACGGAACTGAAATACGACGGTGTCGCCAAGACGTTGCCGGTCGGCGACGCCGCCAAGATGGCCGGGCGCTAGACAGCCGGGGCAAATCAGCATAGCCCTTCCGTCAGCGCGGAGGGGTCTGCGCCCGGTCGACAAGCCCGTGGAGCCAAGCGATGGCGATTGCCGCCGCGACCCCGCGTGTCGTCTATGAGGGCGATGATTCCTCGACGGCGTTCGCCGTAATGGACGAGCACAGCGCGGCTATCGCCTACGCTTCCAACTCCCACATCCATGTCGCGCTCGTCGTCGTCGCGACGCGCGAGATTACGCCGATCGTGGAAGGCGTCGACTATACGCTCACCGGCTCCAAGTCATCGAACGGGCTCTACGAGAACGGCATCGTCACGATCCCCTTGGCGCTGCCTGTCGGCGTCATGCTCGTGATCTGGCGCGAGAGTTCCCGCGATCAGGCGGTGACCTTCGGCGCCAACTCGAACTTCTCCGGCGCCACCACGACGCTGATGGCTGACCGCGACCGCCTGATCGACCAGGAGATTGACGATAAGATCGCGCGGGCTCTGGCAACCGACGTCGCCGGTCTCTCTTACGATGCCGGCGACAAGCAGATAAAGAACGTCGCGGCCCCGACCGAGGGAGGCGACGCGGTCAACAAGACCTACGCCGATGCGATAATCCTGGTTGCCGAAGGGCATGCCGATGACGCGGCAGATTCGCAAGCTGCCGCCGCCGCGTCAGCAAGCGCCTCTGCCAGCTCGGCGGCGCAGTCGTCCGCCGCTGCCGCTGCTTCATCGGCCTCGGCGAGCGCGGCCGCGACGTCGGCGCAGCAGTTGGCGGCATCTTACGTCGGGCCAAGCCCGACCATCCTTTACGAGCATGCGGTCCTCGACGACATCGCAGGGTCGTTCAACGGCGTGCTCGCCGTCTTCTCTCTCGCGATCGGCGGCGCAGCGTTCACGCCATCGAGCGCAGCGCAGATCTGGCTGTTCCTTGGGGGCGTGTACCAGAAGCCCGGGACGGACTTCACCGTAGCGGGGACGCAGATCACCTTCACGACGCCACCGGCAGCCGGCCTCGACATCGTCATGGTGGCGATGAAGACGGTGACCGGCGTCTCGAGCGTCACCCCGACCGGCTATATGACGACGCTGTTGCAGACGATCGCCTCGGCAGCGGCGCTGCGCCAGGAGGCCGGCACGCGCTCTACCGCGATTGACGATGTCTCGGCCGGCTTCAACGGTGCCACGACGACGTTCGCCTTGAAGGTCGCGACAGCGGCTTTCACGCCGCGTGACGCCTACGGGATCTTCTGTGTCTACAACGGCGTGGCGCAGATTCCCGGCGATAGCTTCACGGTTGCAGGATCGAACCTGACGTTCACGTTCACGCCGCAGGCAGGCGACGTCTGCAAGCTCTGGGCGATCAGCACGTAAGGAGAGCGGGCAATGTCACGGCACGAAATCTTCTCTGACATGGTGAAGCATGATGCCGTGGCAGTGGCCTCGGCGGCGACGTGCGACATCGGCGCCGCTGCCTCCGACCGCATTTCGGTCACCGGGACCACGACGATCACCTCGTTTGGCACAAAGACGAACAAGCTGCGGTTCGTCACCTTTGCAGCCATTCTTACGCTGACGCACAACGCGACGAGCCTCATCCTACCAACTGGGGCAAATATCGCCACGGCGGCCGGGGACAGCGCGATTCTATCATCGGACGGGTCCGGAAACTGGACGTGTCTCGTCTACCAGAGGAAAAACGGCGCCGCCCTAATCGCGGGTGATTATTCGGTTGGGGCCATTGCCTCGGCGGCAACGTGCGATATCTCGACCGTTGCCTCGATGCGTGTCTCTGTCACGGGGACGACGACGATCACGTCTCTGGGCACCGGCGCCAATCTCCTGAAGTTCGTCACCTTCACCGGCGCGCTGCTGCTCGCCTACAACGTCACGACGCTGATTTTGCCCACGAGCGCCAACATCACCACGGCAGCGGGCGACGCGGCGATCTTCTCCTCCGACGGGTCGGGCAACTGGACGTGCCTGCATTATCAGCGAAAATCCGGCAAGCCCGTCTATGCCAACACAGCCTACCTCGACCTCGAGCAGATCTGGACAGCGGTGCAGACGGCGCAGCCCACGGCGCTGACGCACAACACGGGCTGGGACGGCTACGCGATCCAGAACGCAACCGTGGCGGTCAACGGCTCCAATTTCACCATTGCCAACCCAAGCCAAGCGCGAACCGGGGCTGCATACCTATTCACCATCGACTACGCGACCTCGCATTCCTTGAGCTTCGGCGCGAACTTCAAGGGCATCTCGGCGATCACCCCGTCGAATGCGGCGGGGAAAAGCGACAGTTTCGCGTTCAGGTACGATGGAACGTACATGCGCCTGATCGGCTACCAGCTCGACAACAAGGCGTGACCGATCATGAGCTTCGCGCTTGCCGCCGCCGTCGCCAATGCCACCAAGGTGCAGGCGTATTCTGTCGGAAAGTCGCTGCGCACGCGCAGCGGAAATAGCGCGCAGCTGAGCCGGACGCCAGCTGGCGCGCCGACCAACGCCAAGATATTCACGCATAGCCGGTGGATGAAGCGCGGCGCTCTAGGCGTGCGAGCGACCATTTTTGCTGTTGGCACGCTGGGCTCGGACACGGCAACGATTCTGTGCGAGTTCGATGCATCAGACCGTCTTTACATCGGCGGCGGGGTGACGTCGTGGCGGGTCTCGACGGCCGTCTTTCGAGACCCTACTGCGCATATGAACATCGTTGTCGCCGTCGACACGACGCAGGCGACGGCGAACAACCGTATCCGCGTCTACGTCAACGGTTCTGAGATAACGAGTTGGTCGACGCTGAACAACCCGGCGCTCAATTCTGATCTGGCTTGGCACAGCGTCGCCACCAACTATATCGGCTACAATCCCGCTTTTGGCGGCAACTACTGCGATGCCGTTCACTCGGAGATCAATGATATCGACGGCCAGCAGCTCGACGGGTCGTATTTTGGCGCGATATCCGCGACGAGCGGGGAGTGGGTGCCGAAGAAGTATACCGGAACCTACGGGGCCAATGGGTTCTATCTCGACTTCTCTGACCCGTCCGCGGCTACTGCGGCGGCGATCGGCGCTGATCGCTCCGGCAACGGCAACAACTGGACGCCGTCGGGAATCTCGGTGGCGAGCGACTACACGCGGGACGCGTCCCTCGATACGCCTACGAACAACTGCATGGTGCTCAATGCGTTGGGCAAGGACAGCTCATTCACAGTTACGGAGGGGAATTGTCGCGCAACGATCAACACGACAGCGTCTGCTGGCATCTGCCCCGCAACATTCGCACTACCAAAAACGGGCAAGTGGTACTTCGAGATCACCAACATTGCTGCATCTCCATACCTCGCATCTGTCGGACTGATGGATGCAAATGTCGTTAAAGACTACCGCGGCATGGGATCTTATAACGCCAGCGTTTCCGACGCCGTATACGCGGCTTTGTGGTCGACGTATGGTCCATACAACGGTATCTCGACATCGAACTTTTCCGAATTTCACAACGTTAACGGGCCTTTGTGGTCTGCTGCTGCGGCGGCCCCTCCGTCCGGAGCCGGCGACGTGCTGATGGTCGCCTACGATGCCGACAACGGTAAGCTATGGATGGGCAAGAACGGGACGTGGTGGAACACGTCGGGGACGGCAAACCCGGCTACGGGAACCGACCCGCACTGGTCGTCGATTCCGTCAGCCTTTCTGGTCCCGCTCGTCCACGGCTACTACACGACCTATGCCGACCTCGCCGTTAACTTTGGTCACCGCGCCTTCGCCTACACGCCGCCCACTGGCTTCAAGGCGCCGACGCCGCAGAACATACCTGCAGCGACGATCAAAAAGCCAAAGAGCTATTTCAATAGCGTTACCTACACGGGCACCGGGTCGGCGAAAAGCGTGACCGGCGTCGGCTTTCAGCCGGATCTGGTGTGGATCAAGCGGCGCGACAGCGCCGCCAGTCATAACCTTTTCGACAGCGTGCGCGGTGTGCGCATCCACCTCTCATCTGATCTTGCGGCAGCTGAGGTATCGGAAGGCGCTGGCGTATCGCTGACGTCATTCGATGCCGACGGCTTCTCGCTCGGCACCGATAACGTCGGCGCCGGTCAGGTCAACGCCAATGCCGGGACGTTCGTCGCGTGGTGCTGGAAAAAGTCTGCGACGCCGGGGCTCGATATCGTCGCCTACACGGGCAACGGCGCCAACCGCACGATCGCGCACGCGCTCGGCGTGGCCCCGTCTCTGATGCTCATCAAAGGGCGTTCCGGCGCCACCGACTGGACGGTCTATCACAAGTCGGTCGGCAACGGCTCCAAGCTCATTCTCGACACCACGGCGGCCAGCGCCGCCGACGCAACGGCGTGGAACAGCGCGAGCCCCGACGCATCGAACTTCGCGCTTGGGACGCAGGCCTCCGTCAACACCAATACGGCGACGTACATCGCCTATCTGTTCGCCGAAGTCGCAGGCTTCTCCCGGTTCGGTTCCTACCAGGGCAATGGCTCGTCGGATGGACCGTTTGTCTATTGCGGGTTCCGTCCGGCGTTCGTGCTCATCAAGCGCACGGACACGACAGGCAGTTGGTATCTGCTCGACGCTGCGCGCGGCACAGCGAACCCTATCGATGAGACGGGGTTCGGTGACGCCCTCCTCGCCGAAAGCACTGCATCAGAAAGCAGTATCTTATGCCCGGCCACAGACTTTACCGCGACGGGGTTCAAGTTGCGCGACACGATCGCTGATTTCAATGGCGCCGGGAATACGTTCATCTTCGCCGCCTTTGCCGAAATGCCATCTCAAACCCCTGCCGCTGCTCGCTAACGGAGACACGCCCATGCCGCTCTACCGCCGCAACGGCCAGACCCTGAACCCGGACGCGTCCTTCATCGGTAATGATGACGTCCAGCACTTGGCCGGATGGCTGCGCACGGCATCGGCGGAAGAGTTGGTGGCCGAAGGGATCACCGTCATCGAGCCGCAGCCGCGCCCCGACGATCGCTTCTATTACGTCCACGACAACGGCGACGGCACGTATACGACGACCCCGCGCGACATGACGCCAGTCATCGCCGCCGCGCGCGAAACGCGCATTGCGCTCTGCTGGTCGCTGATGGCGGCGAAGCTCCAGGCGGATACTGTTAGTGTCGCGACGTCGGCCGGGACGCACGCCTACGGCATGGACGATGGGTCGCGTGACAACGTCGACAAGGCGCTGATGGGTGTCGCACTCAACATTACGCCTAACCCGCGCACATGGACGCCCAAGGGCGCGACGTCTCCGGTGATGTTGACGCATGACGATATCAAGGAGATCGGACGCCAGATCGGCGCCCGCTACGATGCTTTCATGCAGGCGTATTTTGTGCACAAGGCGGCACTCAAACAGGTCGTAGGCGCCAACGACCGCGCAACGCTGGCGGCAATCGAAAACTACGACGTTCTGACCGGATGGCCGACATGAGATTTTCCAAGGCAGACCTGCAGCGACTGTGGCCGCACGCCGACCCGGCGTGGCTCGACAGCTTCGCGCGCATGCACCCGGCACTTGGGGAAAAGTACGGCGTCACCACGCTTGCCGGCTGGCACCACTTCCTGGCACAGGTCTCGGCCGAGACCGATGGTCTGTCACTGAAAGACTGCCGCGAGGAGATGCGTTTCCACGCGGAGCGCATTCTGGAGGTATACGCCAAGCGCGTACGACTGGCGATCACGACGATCCCCGAGTTTGCCGGGTGCACGCCGGAAGAGGTGGCGCGCCGCTGCGCGCGCAATGGCGACCTGCTGGCAGAGACCGTCTATGGCAACCGCGTCAAGGATCTCGGAAACAGCGAGCCCGGGGATGGAGCGAAATACATCGGCCGCTCGCCGCTGCAATGCACCGGCCGCGAGATCTACACCCTGATCGGCCGCGAGCTTGGCATCGACTGCCTTGCCAATCCGGCGCTTCTCGAACGGCCCGAGTTCGGTTGGCCGGCGTCGTTCATCGAGTGGAAGCATCTCGGCCTGCCGCAGATGATCGCCCGGGGTGCCAGCGTCGAGGCCGTGTCGCGCCGCGTCAACGGCGGCAGCAACGGCATGGCCCAACGCAAGGCATGGTTCGCCAAGGCCAAAGCCATCTTGCGGGATACGGACGAACCAGCTACGGCGGAAGCACGGCCAGTCGCCGAACACGATCCGTGGCTGACAGACGTCAAGATGGCCGACGTTCCCGCGCCGGCCGACGCCACCGTTCAGACCCTGCGTCCCTTGTCGCGTAAGCTCGCTCTCATCGGCCACGTCAAGCAGTTCTTTGGCGTCAGCACGGCGAGCGCGGGCGGGTACATGACCTTCAAGGATATCTTCTCAAATTCGCAAGGGGTTGCCGATGCTGTCAAAGCTCTGGCTGAAAATCACGTCCTTCTGGGCGTCGTTGCGGTCTCGGTGGCCGCGATTGCCGTCTGTGGTGTTCTGGAAGGCTGGCACGTCGACGACTATAAATCCGGCAGATACGTCCCTGCCGGCGCCAGCGAATGACGCGACCGGCGCGGTCGCGGCCGTCAGATCCTACTGGAAACCGGCGCTTGCCGTCGTTGCCGGCGCGCTGCTGATCGGCGCTGCGCTCGCCGCCGCGGACAGATCGGGTGTCGCGGTCGTGTTGCTGCTCGCCAAGTGGGGGTTCCCGGCCGGCGCTGCGGCCGCGTCCGCGGTCCTGGTCTACCTGCACGCCATGGCGACCGGACGTGTCCTGCGCTGGATCGTGCTTCCGGCCATGGTCGCGTCCATGATCGCAGCAGCCGGGCTGCAGGTCTATGACCTTGGCGCCGCCGACGGCCGCCAGGAGCGCGCGGGCGAGATCGAAGACCTGACGACCGCGCTCAGGGCCGCCGAGAAGAAGGCCACAGAGAAGCCCGCAGAGGCCGCCGCGCTGTCGCCCCTGCCTACCCCCCAGCCCGCCGTCGAAACGCCGCCAGAGCCCACGCCGCTGGCGCCGCGCCCCTCTATTCGCAGGATCAAGCCTCGCCCCCTTCCGGCGTCGTCTGGGTCGACCCTCGAAACCATGAAGTGGCCGTTCTGATGCTTGGCATCCTCGACAAGGTGCTCGCGGGCACCAGCGCGGCGCTCCTGGCGGCCCTGATCGGGTTGTGGGGCTACATGCACGTTTGGGCGCTCCCGGCGGCGTACCGCGCCGGACGGGACGAGGGGGTGCGCGCCGAGCGCGCCGCGGCCGCGGCGGAACTCGAGGTGAAGAATCAGGCGATCCGCGACGTCTCGGAAATTGCCACGACGGCCTGGGCGGAGCGGGACGCGGCGAACCAAGCTGCCGGTGCCAAAGCAGAAAGCTGGCCATTGCCGGAGGTCAATCGCACCGTCGAGGTGCAGACGAGCCTGCCCAAGCCAGTGCTCGACGAGCTGAATAGGATCAGATGACCATGCGAGAATTATTGGTCCTGTCAGTAATCCCACTCCTCCTTGGTAACGATGGGGGGTGTGGAACCACGGGGGCGCAACAGAGTGGCCGGGGGATCGCGCCTCCGGCCGCATGGATGCGCATCGAGTGCCCAGATCTGCCGGACATCCCGGTAGACGAGGGGCGGAAAGAAGTGCGGCGCGGATACTACAAGCAATCGCGGCTCATGTACGCCCAATGCAAAGCGAGGCACGGAGGCTTGAACGCCTTCGCAACGACGGTGACATCCCGATGACTCGAGGACTTGAGAATGCAGAAGCCCGGTGCATGGCCGCGTCAGTGGAGCGGGGAGGCGGACCCGCCGCGCGTGAACGGAGCGCACTACCCTCAAACATCGGCTCCGGATTTGCAGATGGGCCTTACGCTCGGCCAGCTACTGTCCGGCCAGGACCGGCAGATCTTCGTCTCGGAGTTGATCGCGGACAAGCTCGACCAGTTGCCGTCAAAGATTGCCGAACAGCTCTCGCGCCATGCGCCCACGCCGCCAGCTGCCCCCACTTCATCGCAGTCGGAGAAGCTCAGCCCATGGCAGATCGCGCAACTCGTCATGGCGGCGATCGTCGTCGCCTCGGCGGTTATCACAAAGACGCCGCTCAAGGACGTCATCCCGTCTCTGATGAAGCCAATCGGATGATTTTTGGCGTCAGGAGAACATGGCGTCAACTCTCGTGGCCGACGCGCGCGCTTATCCAGGCTGCGGCCTTGGCGTTGCTTATCATCGCCGTCTAGCCGGCCCTTTTCGTCTCTAAATTCGTTTGAAATTTTCGCGGTAGCGGCGAAGCGCCTGCTCGGCATACTCCTGCGCCCCGGCCACGTCGTCGGGATACCCGTGATCGGCCGCCGTCGCTGGCCAGTCAGCAAGAGCTTCTAGCGCCCGCGCCATGTCGGCGATCATCGCGTCACGAATACCGGCGCGGACAACCACGTCCTTCATCACGTCATACGGAGCGCTCATGCCCGGGGTCTTTCGTCCTACGCGGCCGGAGCCGCTTTTGCCTTAGCCTCAAACTCGGCCGACTTGCGATGATAGTGCACCATCGCCCGTTCCAGAGAGACCGCCGATTGCCATTTGTCTGATGCAAGGGCGGCCTGCACAAGCGCCTCGCCGCCGATCTCGCGCAGCACGTCGATCCGAGCCGCATAGTAGGCGTTCGTGCTCTCGCCAATCTCGTCGTTGTAGTCGGCGAGCACCTTCTGCACGTCGGCGATGTCGGCCTCGCTCAGTACGCGGCCAGCCTCCCATGCGTAGACACGGAAGTATTCGCTGACATCTTCGAGCGGTTTATCCATAGGCTGGCCTCTATTGTCGTTCGAAATATTCGTTGCCGTGACGAATTCTGGCCGCGTCTTCACTCGACCAGACGTTCAAGGCAGTCATCTCTCGAAACACCCGCGCGTTGCAAGCTGCTGAGCAGACGTATCCGCCGTAGAAATGGTCCATGGCTTTCACGCCATACGGACGAGATCGCGTCTTCGTTCCTGGCACGTAGGCCGAGCCGCCAAGGTGGAACGCCTTGCCGGCAAGCTCTCGCCCGCATCCGCGACACGTTGCTTTTTCCTCGCACATGGCCCGGCCTCATTTGTCTGCGGCGAACTGATCGCTATCTGCGATTTTTTCGATGGCCTCGACGAAGCCGGGCGAGTCTTCGCGGAGCTGGTCAACGACATCGGTCGGCAACTGCTCCCAGAAGTCGAGCATGTTTCCGATCTCCTGCCAGAGTGCTTTCGGTAGGTTCGGCATGGCGGTGTCTTTCGTCCTGTTAAAATGGTGCCGGGGATATACCGGCCCGGCTCGGTTGCCGTCTCACCAGCCGCCAACATAACCAGCGTCGAGCGGGTAGTCCCAGTCGGCGGCCTTAATTGCTCACTGTGTTGACGGTAACGCGCATGTCCTTAGCCTCGACCTTTACCCACTCGACGCGACGGTTCGTCCTGGCTTGAAGGTCGAGAAGAATTTCGCGGATTGCGCGCTCGGCGGCAACCTCCGCCTCAAGCACCGCGTCGATATTCATTGGGCCGTCGTGCTCTTGCACATCGCCGCTCCCCGTCGTCATTCCGTTTGGCATCGTCGCCATGGCGGCCTTTCTTTCCTCTCTAGCGGTCGTCTTCCGGGCACCACGACATAGCGTTGTCGTAGAGCGCGTTGTGGATCGCGGTGCCGATGGCTTCTTCTTCCTCGGCGGTGATGTTCATCGCGTTCAGTTCATCGACGGTCTTGCCAGCGATCAGCCACTCGTAGGGCTCGCGCCGGTCGGTCACGTCGATGTCGACTTCCTCGCCGCGAAGCACGTAGCTGATGAGCATATGCGCCCTCAATCGTTGTCGGCTGTGACGGGCAATTTCGCGCTGAACGCGACCGGCACTTCTGCGGTCCACGCCAGGAACTCAGCCCCGCACTTCGGGCACTCAACGATGTTCGGATCATCGTAGGGCTCGCGCCCGTCAACCTCCGAACTTGCAAAACAGTACGGGCAGCAGTGGTGATCCCCGCCGCTGTTGCTGTGGTCGTGCATGCCATCGAACCGTTCGGCCTCGGCTGTAGTCAGTTTGCGCGTCATGGCGGCCTCAATGGTTGTTGGTCGTCCAGCGGCCCCATGCAGTCAGGGCGGCTTCGGCGTGGGCGCTACGAGCGCGATTGCCAAGCTCGCGGCCCCACTGAGCCGAGACGATGGCAACGGTTAAATCTGCGAGCTTCATAGGCATCTCCCGTGTTCGATGGTGGATAGATAAGCACACTGCTTGACGTTTTGCAAGCACCGTGGCATGGTTTTGCAAATGAAGCGTGCAAAACCCTCTCCCGTCGTCCAGTTCTCCGTCTTCGTTCGCGGCATGCGCGGGCACGAAGCGGAGACGCAACGCGACGACTGCGCTGCCGAGGCCAAGCGGCGCGGCATTAAAATTCTGAACGAATATAACGGCGCAACGCCGGGCGACCGCGACGAGTGGATCAAGCGCTTGCGGGGCGAGAAGGGCGACGGCGCTATGCTGTCCGGCCTGTACGTGCTCGCCGAGCCAGCATCGGCGAACTGCCGCCCGAGTGCTGACTTTGTTGTGGCGCTCGGCAAGCTGCTGCGAAACGCCGCGATCGTTGTGGACGCGGAGAGCGGCATCAGCTCGGAAGATGGCGAAGCCTGGGATGAGCTTGTAAGATCGGCGATCAACGTCGTTGCGGGTGGCCGGAAGATGACGAGCGAGCGCGGGCGCAAGATGCGTGCGAAGCGCAAGCCCGGCCCGAGCGTCAAGGCGGAGTGGTCGAAGCCTGAGATGATCAAGGAGCGGGAGCGCTGGGAGCAGTTCTGGCGCGACCCAAAGTTCAAAGGCAAGGGCGATGAGTACGTGTTCCTGAAGATGCCCGCGAAGGTTCGCGAGATGCTTAAGTCGCCATCCATGGCGCGGCGCGTGTTCGGGCCGAAGCGGCTTGGCGATCCTTCGGCGGGCGGGCGCGGACGCAAAAGAAAACCGAGACGGAAGGGGTAAGGCTGTGGCCGACGACCGCCCAATGATACCAATGGAGACGGCGCGCGAATTGTCGTTCGCGAAGCTGCGCATCGCTGAGCTGGAGCGCGTCACGCGCGGCCAGAATGCCATTCTAAACGAGATTGCCGAGGCGGCAGGGTTTACGCTTGGCCAGACCTATTCAGCGTTCTCGCTGATCGACGCGCTACGTCGGCAGGGTAGCGCTACCAAGAACGACGGCCGATCGGCCGAGTGCGCTTAGAAACAGAGACAAGAGGGGTAAGCCAGTGGCCGCATATGAAGCCGCCGGAGAGACTGACGAATGGTACACCCCGCGCTACATCTTTGATGGGCTCGGGGAGACCTTCGATCTCGACGTGGCGTGTCCGCCGACCGGGCCGCGCCATGTGCCAGCCTCGTCGTGGTTCCACAGCGATGCACTTGAGCTGCCCTGGCATGGCTTTGTTTGGATGAACCCGCCGTTCGGGCATCAGCGCGTCAAGCGCGCGTGGTTGTCGAAGTTCTTCGCGCACGGCAACGGCATTGCTCTCGTGCCTGACCGCACGTCGGCGCCGTGGTTCCAGGAATACGGACCTCGCGCGGATCTCATCTTGTGGGTGTCGCCGAAGATCAAGTTCGAGCGCCCAGACGGATCGCGCGGAGAGTGGCCGGGGACTGGTACGGCTCTACTCGCGGCCGGTGAGCGGGCACGGTCGGCGCTGCTGCGCTCCGGGCTCGGGTTTTGCACTGAACCATGCAAAATGAGGTAGCCGTGCAGACCTATAGAGACGAGATCGCGCCCGGCATGGGCTTTCCGCTAACGGCGCGGCCGAGCCTGATGATGAACCACATCGACGGCCCGCTGCTTACGTTCCGCGACGGTCAGATGCACTGGCTGACGTGGCGAGAGCGCATCTCGGTTTGGCTCGGCCGCGATGACGCGGAGTCGTTGGAGCGAAAGCACAGGCCGAAGCTGGTTGCGGCGGTAACAGGACAAGGGGGGGGTAGGCTGGTGGACGAGATCGAAATGGAGCTTGCCGCCGTGCTGCGCGAGGAACGCATGCGGCAGTACCGCGATCAGGATCGTGCAAAGTGGCCCGGCGGCATCGCCGATTATGAAGCAAACCAGGGGCCATGGCTTGAGGCGCGAGCTGCGCTGGCGTTCCTGCGTGCGCGCAACATGATCAACGATTGAGGTAAGCCCGTGGACGACGAAACGCGCGCGATGATCGAGAGGAAAGCGCTGAAGCTCGTTTGGTCTCAGCACGAGCCCCACCGATACAGGCCCAAGGCTATCGGCGAAGGGCCTGGCTGGGAAGTATGGGACTACCTGGAAAATCGTCGGGTTCCGCTAGGCGAGCTGGTCGAGATGGTTCCGGACGAAGTGATGCAGAAGATCGAGAATTGACACGATTGAGGTAGCCGGATGACCGACGATCAGCGCCGGAGATTAGGAGCGCTGCTCCGCGACGTGAAGCGCAGCGGTGGTGCCGATCGGTGGTCTCACTTGTCCTCGCATGGGCACAACTTTTCGACCGTCAGGGCCGCAGTCGCGCGCGGCTATCTCGTGGCAGTAGACGGCGCGGCGTATCATTGGCGCCTGTCTGATGTAGGCGTCGCAGCAACGAGCGAATGAGGTAATCCAGATGAGCCCAGCAGAACGTTTTGCATGGCTGGTCAAGTCGATCGAGACGTGGCCAGAAGATGTGCGGCCTCAGATCATTTTGCAGATCGAGGCAATCACCACCGCCATGCGCCGCGATATGGACGAGGGTCGAGCGCTTCTCGACTTTTTGCAGCTCGGACTTGGCCGCTGCGTCCGCAACGAGCACGGCGGGATTGATGTTGTGCTCACGGAGAAGGGCGAGGCGGCGGGCGCTGTTCTCGTCAAAGAGATGGCCGGAAGCAAGCCAAACTAGGACAGGAAGGATAGGTCGACATGGTGTCGCCCGTGCCGCGCAATTTGCGGACAGACGCGGAAATCGCGCGCATACCGGAGCAGTCCAAAACTTGGCTGCTGTTCTCCTGCGTTCTCGTTGCGTTCTCGTAATGCCGAGCTGAGCGCTACACATTCCCCTTTCGTTCGTTAACGCGGGTTCGTCTAGCCGGCGGCCGCAAATCAGCGGACTTATGCAGCAAGCACACCCAACACATCCAACTCCGCCGCAATGGTCGAAATGGATGCGTCCACGGCGTCGTGCCGCGCTCGATAGCAATCGAACAGGGCGTCATCCAATAAGGCTCGAACCTTATTGGCGTCGCCGCCGCTAGCGCATTCCGCTAGCGCGTCTACGATACGCCTTCCGGCGTATCGTAGCTCTTTGATAGCCGGAAAAATGACTTGATTTCCGACCTGCTCAGCGATTTTCAGGCTGTGCTCTGCTTTGTCCCACTCACGGCGAATTTGAGTGAGCGTCGTGGCGAAGTCTGTGATTTCTGTCATCAGATAATATTGCTGCCAGATTAAACTGTAGATCAGCAATCGCACGATCGCCCACGGCGCGCAACTCATCGAGAGCCGCGTCGTCTATCAAGTTGCCGTTCTGGAAGGACACGTTGCCACGCGCAAAGCGCTTGATGACCCCGATCCGCGCATAGCGGAGGGCCTCGTCATAATCAGCAAGGCGCAGCCAATCCAGCAAGGGGACTGCGTTCATCCGAAACATTGTGATATGTCCTAGACGGGGCATAGGCGGGTGGTGAACAAGCGCACGAAGCTGCGGATTGTACCGCCAATGCAGGATATGGCGCTTGACTCGCGCCGAATCACTACACAACCAAGTTACAAGAGTCGATACATTATCGCCACGACGGATTTACGGCGTGTGGACGAAAAGCAAAAAGATGTTGTGGATCCGCATCTTGCTACCCCGACGTCTGTTGGTAGTGCACCGTACTGATGTGCCATCAGACTAGTCTCCACATAACAAATGGCCCATCGCCGTCAGACGATGCCGCTTCGCCATGTCTGCGGTGGTTCCGGAGCGCTCTGCTAACGCGTTCCGTCAGGTGCCGCATTAGACGAGCATCTGCCTTGACCTCCAGCGCTTCCGGTAGCTGTAGAGCGATCTGCTCAGCGGTCATTGGCCCGCCTCCCTGCCGCAGGATTTCAAGAACCACGCGGCCCAGCGGCCTCCTGCTCTGGTACCGTTCATCCTTAACGCGCTTCGCCCGGATTTCGTCGATCGGGTAGCTACGGTCAAAGACCCGGATCGCGCCGTCGAGGCTTTCGAGGTCCACAATCATCTTGCGCAATCGAGCCTGTGTTGCTTCGATCTCGCCCGCAAGTTCGGCTCGCTTCTTAACTAAGCCGCCAAGCGTGAATGCGTTGTCTGCCATGCAGAGGATTGTAGCGGCGCGGCCCGCCGGCTCATACGGCGCTCAAGGTGTGCTTGCTGCATAAGTCCGCAAATCAGTGCATCGTCACCACTACCGGGCGCCACCCCGCACCGGTTTCCGTACGTCCCAGGAGCCCGGGTTTCCGCCCCCGGGCTCCACCCTTTTCAGGAGCACCGCATGAGCGCCGCGCGCGACGTCATTATCGACCTGCTGCAGGGCGTCGAGGCGAAGTACCGTGTCAAGCCTGACGACTGCCGCCTCGTCTATGGGCCCGGCATCTGCTCGCCAGATGGCCCGATGCTGGCGCTGATCGACAGGACCAGCCCGACACAGCTGCGCTTCTGCGGCTTCCCGGTGACGGTCGACGAGCGCCTGGACGCCAACGCAATCGAGCTGCGCCGCGACGGGCGCGTCCTTGCCGGCGCGCTGATCACTCGGCCGCTTGCTGCATGCGCAGGAACCCGTAGCGCGGGTGCGTCGCGATCTCGGCCGCGAGCAGGTCAGCATCAAACACATTGAACGTCTCGGCGATCGATCCGAGCAGCACCCGCACCTTGTCGGGCGGCTGGAATGTCCAGTGCGAGCGCGGGATGCGGAGCCGGGTGTAAAGCGCCGTCTCGGCAATTCGCGCGCGCCGCTCGACCTCGGCAGATTCCCGCGCCGCCCGCTCTGCTTCCGTCTCGACGAACCTCGGGATCTGGAATCGCTTGCGTCGGGGTGGGTCGTTCCACACCCGGATGCCGCGCTTGCCCATCAGGTAGCCGCGTCCCATATCGGCGTACATCTCGGCGCGTACATCGTCGCCATAGTCGCCGTGCGCGGCGATGATCTCGATGAGGTTCTGGACGTGGGCGAAGCGGTCGTCCCTGTCGCAAAGCAGGATGCCGGCCCACTCGAACGGCGTCATGTTCGACTTGTCGCCGTTGCAGCGGCTGCACACGGCCAGAAAGTTGTCGCGCACGTTGGGGCCGCCGCGGCTCAAGGGGAGCACATGGTCGGTCGTCGCCAGCGTCTCGCGCACGTCCCAGCCGTTGGTCATGATCACCGCGCAGTACGGGCACGGCCAGCCGCGCGCTTCGATGCCGGTGAGGCCGAACGTGATCCCTTCGGGTTTGATCCTGACGATGCGGTAGCTCATGCGGCGGGGAGAGCGGGTTGGCGCTGGGCGGCGATGGCCGCATGAAGGTGGCGGACGTCGAGGAAGGCGTAAGCGCGCTCGGTGATCGAGATCGAGGAGTGCCCGAGCCAGAGAGAGACCTTCTCCATCGGCAAGCCACGATCTTGCAGCAGCCGACAGCCGCAGGTTCGGCGCAGGTCGTGCCAGCGCAGATCGGTGATGCCGACCTCGGCTGCCGTGGCCTTCAGCCACGGCGCCAGATCGGCGTAGCGCTCGCCGTCGCTGTCATGCAGCACGAAGCGTGTCCGGCGCGGCAGGTTGTTGACGAGGATCTTGCGTGTGCGCTCGAGCAGCGGCACGGCCCGGTGAAGCCCGCTCTTTGCCCGCTCCGCCCGGACCGTGATCTGGTTGGCCTCGAGGTCGACGTCGCGCCATTCGAGGCCGAGCAGCTCTTCCCGCCTGAGCCCGGTATCGATTGCCAGGATGATCGCCGCCCACAGCATGAAGTCGCGGTGGAAGTGATAGCTGCCGTAGCGGCGGGTTTCCATGCGCGCCAGGATGCGGTGCAGGATGGCGCTCTCTTCCTCGTGCCCGAGGTAGCGCGTGCGCGGCGGCGGTTCGGATAGCCCCCGGCGGTTGGCGCTCTGCAGGAACTCGGCGGCGACGTTGCTGCGCAGCCACTCCCATTCTCCGGCGCAGCGCAGTAGCGCCGATAGGCACTGCAGGTCGCGCCGGATGGTGGCGTTCGCCGACCCGCCCTTGCGCCGGGCCGCCTCGAATGCGGCCAGATCCGAGCGCCCGATGTCCTCGACCGCCATGCCGCCAAAGTGGCGGGTCAGCGCCAGGAGGCTCGTCGCGTAGCGGTCGGATGATGCCGCCCTGAGCCGAGGGAAGTGCTCGTCTTGGAAGCGGCGGGACGCGTCCGCAAACGGGTGCTTGACGGAGGAGCGCCAGCCGTTTGCCTTCAGCTCATCGACCCATTCCTCGAGGCGCTGGCGCGCCACGGCCGCGCGCGTCGTCTCCAGTGATTTGGTCCGCTTGCGCCCGGCGTGGTAGATGCGGCCATGCCAGACCTCGCCCGTCTGCACCTTACCGTCCGGCCCCCGCCATGACGGTCGGAAGATGCTGGCCATTGTTCACCCCCTGCGCCCTCGCCCGGACCTGATCTTCTCCAGGCGATACTCCATCCCCGCCGCCTTGGCAGCGGCGGTCAGCGTGTAGTGGAGCGGGCAACGCACCTTTCCGGCGCGCCAGTTTGAAACCGTCGAAGCGCCGATATAGCCGCCGCGTTCTGCGACCTCCTTCGCCGTCATGCCGTCGATCGCCTTCAGGATATCGGCGAGCGCCGGATCCCGATTCGGGCGGTTCAGCTTGCGCTTCGCCTTGGCCTTGTCCCGCTCCACTACCTGCAACATGCACATCACTCCGGTTGACTGGTTAGTCGACTGCTTCCTCAAGCACGGCAACGGGTGCGGTGCTCTCCTCGTTCAGCGTCGCCTCGGTGTCGACGTCCTCGAGGACGGCGCCATCGTCGCCACGCTCACACCACCACGCGTAGCCATCGGGGGCAAGCGTCCAATACTCGCACTGCGTCGCCAGGAAATCGCTCTCGTAGACCTCCAGGTCAGCGCCGATGAAGCCGCGCTGCGGGTGGACATAGAGCGGGATGGCCGTGCCGCCGTCACTCGTCAGCGCGATGATGTGCGACTTCGGCTCCGGCGTGCTGTCAGCTACCTTGTTCCACATGGTTCCAGGTTCTCCCTCTTGGGGTTTATGAAAAGATTCCCGGCGGGCGGTGCGAACACCCGCCGGGTCTATTTACACCGGGCGGCGGCTATGTCCGGCCGATGTAGACATCGATAGCGGTGTCGTTCGCGACCTTCTCGGTGAATGTCTTGAAGGCTTCCTCCTCGACGAGGTCAGGCCGGTCGACCTTCAGATTGAACGTCACTACGCCTTGCGTCAGCTTGTAGCGAACGAAGACGTCGACCGCGAACGGCTCGCCGCGGTAGTAGACCGGCATGCCGATCGTCAGCTTCTCAGGTAGCGTGCCGGACTTGCCCTGCGCCGACACCTTCTCGGAATAGTTCAGCACGACGCCGCCGTTGGACTGGTAGGTCAGGCTGTCGTAGTCGACGTCCTTCTTCATCTTCAAGGTGCGCACGACGTCGAGCAGCGAGGCGGCGGCGGGATCGTTGATGTCGAAGCGCCGTTCCTCGATCAGTTCGGCAAACTCGGCCTGCTTCAGCACCGCATTGGAGCCGCCGTTGAAGCGCGACCAGAACGTCCAGGCTTCCGAGTAGCGCGGGACGAACATCGCCGTATGCGCGCTGTGTCCGGGCGTCGTGGCATCCTGGTGGTAGTCGAGGACCGCCAGCGCGTACGCCTTCCCACCGCTCGCCTGGAAGCCGGCCTCGGCGAAGATGCGGGCGGCTGGCGTCTTGAACTGGTTGACGTAGTTTATGTAGCTCTCCAGATCGTGCAGCGTTACCGCCTGACGGATGCGGGTGATTTTCTTCTCGAACGGAGGAATACGGTCGAACTTGTAGCCCGCAGGAACCATGATGTGCGTGGCACCATCTTCGGCTTCGTATGTCGCAGGCTTGGTGCTGGCGCCGTAGCCGATCAGCTGCTCGACGACGTCGCGGTAGGGGGATTGGTCTTCGGACATGGAATGATCTCGATTATCTGTGTGTCAGGGAACGCGGGTGGTTACTCGCTGGCCCGCTTTGCGGCGATCTCCTTCCGCTCGGCCGGCGTCGTGTTGCCGACCGCCTTGCGGCAGAACTCGGCGTTGCGGCGCGCGCCACGGTAGGTGGCTGCCGGGCGTGCACCTTTGAGCTTCTTTGCCATGGGTTACTCCCCCGCCTTGCGCAGCGGCGCATTGGCATCGCCGTAGACCGTGCGCGGGGCGGCGTCGTTGTTGTCGGGCACCGCGCGCAGCGGCAGCTTCGGCTGGTTCGGGTCGTCGCGCAGCAGCGTGCCGTCCGGCGTCTGGAAGAAGATCGTCGAGGGGCGGTCATGCTCGGGCTCGTTGGCCTCGAACTCGGCATCGATCTGCACCGAGCCTCGGCCGGTCGGTGTGAAGTTCAACGTAATCTTGAGCTTGCCCTTTTTGCGCGTCTCGCGCACGGCATGGGAGATATTGTAGGTGGCCTCGGTGAGTTCCTTGAGGAAGCCGCCGTTCTCGAGTTCGCCGAGCGTGTCGGTGAACGGTCGGCCGCGCGGCTCTACGTTTTTGTCCTGTATGTCGTCGCTCATTTCGTCCCTCGAAAGGTTTCAACGCGCACGCGTCGTGTCATCCCCAACGGTTTAGGCGCCGCTCGTTGCGCACGTTCGCCTGCTCGCTGTTCTGTTCCCAGATGCGGATCTCGATCCACTTCATTTTGGCTTTCTGCAGGTTCGCTTTCTCCCGGGCAGCTACCATGCCGCGGATGTAGGTCTCCCACTCGGCTCCGGCCTTGACCAAGCGCTCGGCTTTGGCATCCGACATCTTGGGATCTTCGTCGAGCAGGGCGAGCTTCAGGCGCTCGAGGTTGGCGTCGCGCAGTTCGCGCAGCAGATCGGCCTCGGCGTCGAGCCGGACGTGCTCTTTCGAGACAATGCGCCATTGCTCGGACAGCGGCCGCTCGTGCTCGGGCATATCGGAGACGGAAGCGGGACGCGATTGGTCGCTCATGCGTGCCCCGCCGCGTCCGCGAGCAGCACGTCCATCTGCTCTTTGGTGAAGCCGAATAGCGCGCGCGCGGCATTGAGGCGCTTATCGACCATGGCTTCGAGCTGGCGCGCCAGGGCCATCGGGCAAAAGGTGCCATTGCCGAGCATCACTGCCATGACGGCAGAGACCGAATTGAACGCCGCCGCCTCAATCAGCAGAGTTTCGATCTGCTTCATGGCTTCCGCACTGATTTCTTTCGGTTGGCCCATGTCCTGCTCCCTCGTGTTCTGTTCGATCCCCGGGCGCCGCGTCCGATCCCCCAGACGCGGCGCCCGGTCTCGAGCGCGCCAGCCGACGGACCGGGGGGAACGTCAGGCGGCGCGCGAGTGGTCAGGCCACAGCCCGAGCGCGCTGCTCGCGCCAATAGCGCGCGCACCATTTCGTGTCGTGATCCATATCCGATTTGTCGATGATCCAATCGAGATAATCGAGCGGCACGCGATCGTAGCGCTCGCCCTTGTGCTTTTTGCCGAACGTCACGATCGCCTTGAGCGGCGGCTCGCTGCTGGCCGCAACGAGTTCGGGCACCGTGATCCCTTGCTCTTTCGCTTCGTGCAGCACCTCGGAGAAGACGCACGCCGTGACGAAGCAATCGGCCAGCGCCCGGTGCGGAACGAGCTTGTCGGGCGGCAGCGAGTAGGGATGCACGTAGCCGAAGTGGTAGCGCAGGAACTGATTGGAGTGCGCCGGCAGATCCGGCCACAGCCGCAGCGCGCAGCGGTAGGTGCACAGCCACTTGGCGTCGAAGCCGAAATGCGGGTCGAGGAAGCCGCGCTCGAAACTGGCATTGTGCGCCACGTAGAGGTCGGCGCCACGGTGCGCGTCGATGATCTGATCGAGCGCCGGCTTGCCGCGCACATCGGCGTCGACAAGATGATGCACGGCCGATGCTATGGCGGGGATCGGGATGCCAGGGTCGACGAGGTGCGAGCGGAACTCCTGCGGCGTGGCGTTGCCCTTCAGCGCGTCGACGCTGGCGATCTCGACGATGCGATCGGCCGCCGGGTCGGTGCCGGTGGTCTCGATATCGACGATGCGTACGGTCATGGCCGCGCCTCCCCAGCCGTCTGCGCCTTGACAACCTCGGCTTCCTCGCGCTCGCGCTCGGCCTTCGCCGTCGCTTCGTAGACCTCGAATGCCTTTTTCAGGTCCAGGCATTCCTCCGGCTTCATCGTCCAGAACTCGCGGAACGACGCTCTGTTGCGATCCCAGAACGCAAGCAGCGTGCCGGGCTCTTCGCTGTTGCGCTTGATGTAGTCGCGAACGCGTCCATGCACCTGATCGACGGGCACGCGATCCAGCTGGTTCTTGCCGTCGATCCAGTCGAGGATGATCGCCGGGCCGCCGAGCTTGGCTTCGCGCGCCTGCTTCTCGCTTTCCTCGAGGATCTCGGTCGCCGTCAGGTCGATGACGTTGTCCATCTCCCCGTCGACGTAGGAGCCGGCCGTCTGCGCCTTGACAACCTCGGCTTCCTCGCGCTCGCGCTCGGCCTTCGCCGTCGCTTCGTAGACCTCGAATGCCTTTTTCAGGTCCAGGCATTCCTCCGGCTTCATCGTCCAGAACTCGCGGAACGACGCTCTGTTGCGATCCCAGAACGCAAGCAGCGTGCCGGGCTCTTCGCTGTTGCGCTTGATGTAGTCGCGAACGCGTCCATGCACCTGATCGACGGGCACGCGATCCAGCTGGTTCTTGCCGTCGATCCAGTCGAGGATGATCGCCGGGCCGCCGAGCTTGGCTTCGCGCGCCTGCTTCTCGCTTTCCTCGAGGATCTCGGTCGCCGTCAGGTCGATGACGTTGTCCATCTCCCCGTCGACGTAGGAGCCGGCCGTCTGCTCCGGCCAGCCCTTGCGGATGGCCGCGCCCTCGGTGCACTTGGCCAGCATGGTCTCGCCCATCCTGCGCCAGTTCGGCTTGCCCAGGTCGAGCTTCTCTACGCTCTCGCCGACCGGCACCTTCTTATATTTCGGCTTGCCGGCCTTGGCGTGCCCGGGCGGGTAGACGTCGCCGGTCTTCTCCCACTTCTCGCCGCCTTCGCCGCCGGTAATAATCGGCGCGCGCTCGTCCCAGCGCAGGCGTTCGCGGATCGGATGCCATGCCCCATGCGCGTGCTGCCACACCGTCACCGTGCAATCGACGATGCCCCTCGGATTAGCCGGGCCAATCAGGCTTTCGTCGTAGGTGAACAGCGGCGGCTCCTCGCTCGGGCGGTAGTCCTTCGTCCGCGCCGCGATCTTGCGGTACATCATGATCGACAGCACCGGCGTCAGGCGCCGGTTGCCGTCCTTGTCCGTAAAGACAAAGAAGTAGATGTCCTTGACGAACGGGTTGGCGCCGAACACTTCGCACCAATCGATCGCCTCGTCGATCTCGTGCGGCTGGAGATCCTTGCCGATGGTGTGCTTGAACAGCTTCAGACGGCGTTCGTCGGAGCGCGTCAGGGCGCCGTGGAACCGCTGCACAGTGACCAGAGATGTTCCCATGTTCAAACCGCCTTTATCGTCAGGCTTTCGCCGCCATTCGACAGGATGGCGCCGGGGATCGGCGGCGCGGCGTTGAGCTTGGCAACGAGATCTTTGTCGCCGGCCGCGGCGGCATCGGCGACCGCCTGGACGCGCGCCTTCAAGGCATCGAGCAGGGCCTTCTTATCGAGTGCCGGCGGCTGCGGTTTCCAGAAATCGGACGGAATCATGGCCTCGTCCGTCACGGTGACCTTCGGCCCCGTCGGGCGCAGCGACAGCGTCGCCTGCGGCAGTTCTAGTTTGCGCTGCTCGATCACCCCCATGGCGTTGTGCACAGAGGCACGCAACAGATCGGCCTGATCGTCGAGGCGCTTCTTGCGCGCGCCGATCTGCTGTGCGCGGGTCTTCAACGCGTCGCTCATATCCTCGAGATCGAAGATGCGCGTTACCGCCTTGTCGATGACCTCGAGTAAGTTGGTCTCGCCCTCGGCGATCATCAGTGCCGCGTCGGGGTCGTCCTCTTTTGAGAACCCATCCATGACGGAGCGGATGTTGTGCACGAGCGCCTTGGCGGCCTCGGTCTCGATGTGAATGTCGCGGGAGATCGAGCGGGGAGCTTTTGCCATGGGGATATGGCCCTTTCATCGGATATGAATAGCGGGAGGGTTTTACGGGGAACCCTCCCAGAACCGGCCCCGTCCGCCCGGGGCAAGCCGGTGATCCGGCGTTAGATACCGAGCGCGCGTCTCTGGCGCGCGCTCACGCCGGGCCGCGTGGGGTCTTAGGCGCCGTCGTCGTCATCCGCCGTCGCGGCGATCGGGCCGTTGTAGAACTGGAAGTGCCAGCTCTCGGCAGAGAAGCGGATCCACGCGCCATCGCGGCGCACCATGATGTCCATGTCGGGCCGGTCGATCGCCTTGGAAAAATCGCGCGCCGGGGAAGCGCCGTCCGCCGGATAGGTCGACACCACCAGGAGCGGCCCTTTCGGGTCGAAATTGTACTTCTCGGCGCCGTAGGTGTTGGGCATCACCAGCGACCCGGGCTGGAACGGGTTCGGCCGCTTGATGTCCTGGAATGCGTCGATCAGCACGCGCGCCTCGACGTCATAAGAAATCGCCGGCTGCTCGTTGCCGTTGCCGTTCTTCTTCTCGATAGCCTCGGCCAGCATCTTGCCGAGATCGCTGTCCATAGGGATGTTCATAATTCCACCGATCATGTTCTCTCCTTGCGAGGTTCGATTGCGGGAAACATACGCTCCCAGTCTGCACGCATCTGCCAGCCCTCGCGCCATGCCGGGCTGGCGTCTTGATCGTCCCCTATGCCATCGCGGCGCGCCTGCCAGCCTTTCAGCCGGTCGAAGCAGACCTCCGTGGTATCGGGTTCGCTATCCATGGTCTTTCTGCTTCAAGCGCTTGGCGATCTTCGCCTCGCTGATGGACTGGTTGAGCGAGCGCAGCGCCGCATCGACTTCGGCCAGCGCCAGCGCGACGCGGTTCAGTTCGTCCGGGTAGCGCTTGGCGTCGGCATTGAGCGACACCGCGCGCACCAAGGCGCCAGCGATTTCCGGCATGCTCTCGACGTAGCCGCGCGCAAACTCGAAATCCTGATCAACACTCGACGCTGCCATGGCTGTAGGCTTCCTCGCGCTTAATGGCATCTGACAACTGCTTGGCGTATTCCGGCCGGTACTGCCACTGGCCCTCGCGTCCCCACTGGCATTCGCGCTCATGGAGCATGCGTAGCCGCGCGATGTAGTCGGCATGCGATTGCCCCGGGTCGCGCGCCGGGACGCGTGGCCGGAATGAGCTTGCATCGCGCCGAATAATTGCCATGGTGCGCGCGCCTCCTATCTCCTCATCCCGGGTGAGACGCGGCGCCCACCGCATCCCACCCGGACCCCCGCCGCCGAATCGTCAGCATCAGCGGACGGCGGCGACTGTTGCGCGTCGCGCAACACTTTGTCAACCACTTTTTGTTGCGGTCAGCGCAACACCTGTTGACCGAAATTCTGACCCTTGACTGTGGCGAATCGCAACCCACTCGAAAACAAAGGCTCTTGACAATGTGTTGCACGACGCGCAACAAACGAAGCATGGCGACGAAGCGAGAGAAGCCGAGGCTTGAACCCGCAAAGTCGGTGATCGCGAAAGCAGGCGGCCCCGCGGCCGTGGCAGGCATCACCGGCAAGACGCGGTCGACGGTTTACCGGTGGATGTGGCCGATCGAATCGGGCGGCACGGGCGGGTTGATCCCGTCCGACGACCAGCAGACGATCCTGGCCTACGCCATCGAGCACGGGCTGAAGATCAAGCCGTCGGATTTTTTCGTCGTCGCCAGTAGGAGTTGCGCTGCGTAGGCGTCACGCGCGAAAAGGTGTGCCTCGCTGCGTGTCTGTCGCATTCTGCTCAAGGGCGGGCTGAATGTGGCCGACAACGGGCTGTCCCCCGGGATGGGAGACGCCCCGTTTCGCAGTTGCCCGTTGCCTGCGCCAGCCTTCCGGGGGCAAAGCGCTGGTTGGCACACCCTCTCACGCGTGATGCAGCGTCCGTCCAGTTGCGTTTCTGTTAGCTCGAATCGCTCCTGGTGGATGATCCATGCGGCTCACCTATGACGCCCATCTTGTGCTGCGTGCGCAGCTGGCGAAGCGCCGCGCCGTGCAGCCCGACCGCCCGACGGTGCTCGAGATCGCAAAGGATCTCGGCTGGCCGATCGTCGAGGTGACAACGACGGACGCGCCGCCCCGGCGGGAGCTTGGCTCATGAGTGGCCGGTTCTGGACCGACGAGCGCAAGGCGCTGGCGCGCAAATACTTCATCGGCGAAGGGCTATCGGCGGAGCTGACGGCGCAAAAGATCGGCGCGGGCTGCAACCGCTCGATGGTCTGCGGCATCATTCACCGCATGCGCCACAACGGCGAGATCGGCAAGGACGGCGCGGCGGCCCCTATCGGCAGCAAGCAGCTCCGCGAGCGCGTGTCGCGCGGGCGCAAGTCCGGCTGGCATAAGCAGATCGACGCACAGTACGCAGCGGCGAAGGGCAAGGCGAAGGCCGCCGCGCCGCGTCCGCGCGCAGCCCCGCCGACCGCACCGGTTACTTTCGAGCCGTCCGCCGACGAACTGGTCATCCCGCTGGCCGAGCGCAAGACGCTGTTCACGCTTGTCGAAACGTCGTGCCGCTGGCCGATCGGCGACCCGAAGCACGTCGACTTTCACTTCTGCGGAAAAACGAAGGTTCCGGGCCTGCCCTACTGCGAGTTCCACGCGCGCCGCGCCTTCCAATCGCCACCGCCGCGCCGGCGCGCGCCTGCTCTTATCACCGTCCCTGAAAATGAAAACGCTCCAGCCTGCCAGCCGGAGCGTCGGAATCCCCTCGTTGATGCCTGAAGCGCGTTTCGATCTCTGACGCTAAGGCTAAACGTGGGAGAGGGGCAATGTCAATCAGAAGTGCGCTTGCGCGGCTGTGGCCGCGTGCGCGCGCGCCAGAACCGGAGACCGAGCCGCCGCGACCGATGGTGCTCGTCTCCAGTGCGGCGCATGTCGAAGACGACTTTTGGACTGACCCGGCCGGGTACGAGACGGCCGCGGACACGTCCGAGTTCGCCGCGTGGTGCCGGGAGATCGACGAGGTTGCCGACCTGACACGGCGGCGGCTCGACGCGCTCTACATCGAGTTCTGCTGCACCAACAAGGTGCGGCCGCTCGGGTGCCGGGCATTCGAGAAGACTATGCACGCAGCCGGGATCTTCGGGTCGCGGCCGCGTGTGCACAAGGGAGCGACGACCAAGCAGCGGCCGACGATCTACCGCATCGAAGAGCCGCCGGAGGAACTCGCCGAGGCCGCATGAGGACCGACAGTCTCCGCTGGCAGGCACTCATGGAAGCCATGAGCGTCAGCCCGGTTGATGCGTCGGAGGGAGAGATTACGGCGCTGGCCGACAGCTATCTGGCTGATCCGGTCTGGCGCATGTTGCACATGCCGGTCCGCAGGCAACCGGCAAAGACACGCAATCGCGGCGATTCAAAGGCGCGCCGGGGTTGCAAGCGGACCGTGCACTAGCATAGCGTGGCTGGTTTGGGGGCGTCGCGATTCCCGGCCGGTCTGAGGACGAGAGCCCAAAATACAAGAGGCCCCGGTTGTCGCGACCGGAGCCTCTTAAGGACAGACCATTCCCTCAGCAAGGAACAAAGCATGTCTACCATATGGAGTGCCCCCGTCAAGAGGACGGGAGAAAAAATCTCAACATCTTGTGCACGGCTTGTCCACAGGTCGAAGATTAATTTCGCCCGCAGGGAAAAAGAGCGGCGGGCTGCTCGTCGCCGCGGTGCTCCAGATGCGCTTGCCCGGTTGAAGCGGGCTTTCGGTGACGTGTGCCAGTATTGCGGCGCGAGCGGCGCCATCGACTGGACCGTCGACCGCATCGTTTCGAGCACGAAAGGCGGTGATTATTCGGTTGTTAACATCACGCTTTCCTGCCGCCGCTGTAATTCGAGCAAAGGTCAGAATGACGCTCCCGCAGGGGTGCGCAGCCTCGCCGACATGGAGGCCGTGTGATGGCAGGACATAGCATCACCTTTGGGGCCTGGATCCTCGACCTGCTGGCCAGCGACATGAGCGCGGCCGAGAAGGTCGTAACGATCGCCGCCGTCATGCTGCAGACCGCCAGTAACGACGCGCTCGCCATCGCCTGCGGCGTCGACCGGCGCACCGTCATCCGCGCCAAAGCGGCGCCGGCCAAGAAAGGCTGGCTGCACATCGGCGGCGTTGCCGTAGGTGGGCGCGGCAATGCGCCGAGCTTCAGACCCGGTCATCCCAAGGTTGGTTGCAGCGTCAATTTCATCCATGGAGAGGACGCAAAACAGGGGCAACTTGTCACCCTTTTGGTGCACAAAGAGTGGCAGGCTGCCACCGTTTCGGGGGAAAAAGAGGGGCAAGATGTCACCCTTTCCGCTCAAAAGGGTGACAATAATGAGGGGCAACCTGCCATCCTTTCGGGTGGAAAGGGTGACAGTTTTGCCGGAAAGGGTGACAGTTTTGCCGGAAAGGGTGACAGAAATGCTCGAAAGGGTGGCGTGAATGAGGGGCAAGTTGCCACCGTTTCGCCGCCTCGCGTATACGCGCGCGCGCAAAAGGAATCCCCTTCGGGGATAGTTAATATCAATAGGTTAAGTGAAGATTCTCACCCCCTTACCCCCTCAGCGCCAGCGGCCAGCGCTGTGTGTGAGGGGGAGATCCTCGGGCCGAATGAGGAATTGCTGGGCCATGGCGTGATCTCGAATTGCGAGACCATCCGGCACACGGCGTTCGTGATCTCGATTCCGAGCATCGAGATCGGCGCGCTGGCGGCGGGGATGAGCCGCGACGAGGTCAAGCAGCACTGCATCTCGCACGCCCTGCAATGGGCCGCCGAGATCGAGAGCGGCAAGCCCGTTCGCGACGTCGTGCCGGCGAAGATCGCCAACTTCCTGTCCGCCTCGCTGATGGGCGTTCGCAACCGGTCGCAGCGCGTCCCGCGCGCACCATCCCCAAATTCTCCTCGTGTTGCGTCTAGCGCAACAGGCGAATCGCAGCTAGAACGGACAGCGCGCCAAGTTGCAGCGGCGCGCGCCAGACTGGAGGGGAGGGCCTAAACCGCATGATGACCGCTGATCCCGTCGCCAAGTTCATCGGCACCGTGCAGGTCCATTTCCCCCGTGGGGCGAAGGACGACGACATCGAGGCCGCCTGGATGACCAGCATGGTCAAGTTCCTGGCGCCGTATTCGGAACGCGTTCTGGCCGCTGCCGCCGAGCATATCCTGCGCACCCGCGACCCGCGGAAGCAGGGCAACCGCTGGTTTCCGTCGCCGCACGAGTGCATCGAGGCGTGCGAGCTGATCAAGCGCACGATCGATATCAAGGAAACGCCGCTGCTCAGCTACGGCAACCGCGATCCAAGCCCGTGGGCTGGCTGGCGGATGAAGCTCGCTGACGACCTGATGCAGACCGAGATGGGGCGGCAGGCGGCGCGCGAAGGCTGGAACGGCGCGCTGTGGAATTTTGCGCGCGAGCATCAGCGCCTCCCCAAAGGAGACGACGAGATGCGCACCGTGCGCGGTGCCGCCGGCCGCTTCAAGCGCGCGCTGGCGGATTGCGAGGAAGGCCGCGCGGGCGCGTTCAGCAGCACGTTCGCCAAGCTCGGGCGCTCGATCCGCGACAAGCACGCGGCGGCCGCGAAGAAGATCCTTGGGGCGGCCTGACGGTGTTCCCTATCGCAACTCTCGACATCGACGGCGAGCCGGTCTGGCTGACGGTCGGCGGCGTCGAGTTGCGTGGCTCCCTGCGCACGCTCGCCTCCGGCCGCCGCGTCTTCAAGGTCTGTGTCGGCGGGCGCAAGACGGTGGAGCTTCCCGCCCATACCGAGCCGACAGCGTGGCGCCCGGTCGACCCCGTTTCATGGCCGGTGCCACTGCCGTCCCAGGCGGTTTCAGGATCGCTCGGCGCGCTCGCGGGAGATATCGAAACAGACGGCGACAGCCTCGGCGAGCACTACTGGTGGGCGTCTGGGCAACTCCATCTTGGCAGTTCGCGCGACAAACCGGAGACGCCGGAGGAGGCAGAGGCCCGCTTCCTGCGCGCTCTGCGCACCGCCGACTACATCGAGCACCACACGCGCGACGACATGCGCCCGATGTCAGCATGGCCAGCCCCGCTCATAGTTGCGGCCGCTTGCGTGCGGCGCCTCCTGGAAAGCTCTCACTCCGGCCAGCTTGGTTTCCTGCAGCGCGCCGATTACGACGACTTCCATGTCGACCGGTCGCGTCTCGACGCGCGGCGCGAGTTGTGGCTTCCGACACCCAGAGACATTGGAGATCTCGAAGCCGGCGTGCTCAAGCATCTGGACGGAAGCCAGCGAATATGGGAGATGCGATCAGCTAACCCACCGTACTCGTGGCGGCAGATCGCCGATGCCATTCGTCGGCACCGCTCCGGCGTCAAGCCGATGTATCTGCGTTCGCGTCAACGCAGTTTCGAGAAGTGGCTGTCAGCGTAGAGTTTCCCTCAAACCTGAAAGGATAGCGCCCGTGAAAAAGGCCATTGCTGTTGCTATGCTCGCGATCTGCTTCGCGCTCTGCGCGACGATCGCCATCTCGCCCAAGGCATTTGCCGGTGACAAATGGACCGGCTGCTATGGCGGGCTCATCGTCGGCTACTCCGCCTCCAAGATCGACACCACCGCTGACGTCGCCGGTCTCGGAACGGCGCTCGGCGTCGATGGTCTCGGCGCTGCTGGCGCGACGTTCGGCGGCACGGCTGGTTGCGACTATCGCGTCGCCGGTCCCTTCGTTCTCGGTGTTTGGGGCGAGTATCTGAGCCATGACCAGACGGTGACGATTTCGAGCGCGCTCTTGCCCGGCACGGTGGCAACGGCTGGCCTCGATACGCAATGGGCGATCGGCGGCCGCGTCGGCGCGGTGCTCAACGACAACGTGCTGCTCTATGGCGTCGCCGGCTACACGCAGGCCGCGTTCGATGCCATCGACGTGCCGCCCGCGGGCGTGTCCTTCAAGCTCAAGGACGCGTCCGGGTATATCGTCGGCGGCGGCGCAGAGTTCGCCCTTCCCATGAAGGGATTTTCGCTCGACCTGCGCTACACCTATTCGCACTTCGACAAGGAGAGCGTCGAGGTGATCCCCTCGCTCGTCTCGCTCGGCATGCAGCCCGACGTGCACACCGCGCGCCTCGGTCTGCTCTACCGCTTCGGTGCAACCGATCTGGCGGCCATCCCCGTTCCGGGGAAGTAACTCCGCGTCTGCGTTCCGTTATGCGTATCCGGGCCCCGCTCCAATGGCGAGCGGGGCCAATACCCTGCCATTCATTTTCGATCGGATACCAAATGCCGTCATTCGCTCACGATCTCGAGCGCCTGATCGACCGGGCGCAAAGCGACAACGATGCGATCGAGCGCGCCAAGGCGGCGCTCTCGCAATTCCTGGCCGGGATGCACGACCTCGCCAAGCTGATCGACCAAGCCGACGATTGGCGGGTGGCGCTGTATCACCGCATCGCCGCAACGATCCCCAACGCCCCGCCCGCCCCGGACTATCCGCGCACGCCGCCCGTCCTCAACCCGGACGACGAGGAGCGGTTGCGGCGCTTGGCGCAATCGCTGACGCAGCCGCGGGCGTGAGGCCATGGGCGGTTCTGCCAAGGTGAGCGATGGCATCCCCGAGTTCCGCCTGAAGAACGGGCCTCTGTTCCGTTGCTACACGCTCGAGTGCGGGCGGTTCGAGTGGCGTTCGGAATGCGGCACGTACCGAGTCTCCCGCAACGTCGGGACGGCGGCATGTTCGGCGTGGCGGGCGGGCAAGCTCGTCGGGGAGCACTTCGGCACGTTGAAGGCCGCCATGGTCGCGGCAACAGGGGGCGAGGCGAAATGGTAGGCGACGAGGTCTTGATCGCGGAGCTGCCCGTCGATCCTGGCGAAGAGCTTCTCGGCGTTGTTGCGGTCCGCCGCATCACCTGGGGCGGCGCCTGCGTGATCCTGCTTCGGACCAAGGACGACGTCATCGCGACCGGCATCGCGGCGCGCTGGCCGGGGCAGACGACGAGCCCGTATCTGGTCGCCGGAAACGCGCGCTTCAAAGCCTTTGCCAACCTGCAATGGCTCAATGAAAAGAAGCGCGAGTACGCCGCCGATCAGGATAAGAAACGGAAGGCGTGAGCGATGGGGCGGCGGGACAGCGGGCGCGAGCGCGAGGCAAACGACCTCTATGAAACACCGCATTGGGTGACGGAAGCGCTGTTGCCGCATCTGCCACCGATCAGCGGCTACGTGTGGGAGCCGGCGGCGGGTAAGGGAAAGATCATCGAGGCTCTTGTCAAGAACGGGATCGCGTGCATCGGCACCGACATCATCGCCCATCCGATGAAGCTCATCCTATTTGCTGATTTCCTGAAAGAGACGGCGGCTCCGATTATCGACCGGCCGTGCTGCGGCATTCTCAGCAACCCGCCCTACAGTAAAGCCGACGCGTTCATCGAGCAGGCGCTGCGCATGATGGCGCCGTTGTGCGGGTTCGTCGCCATGCTGCTGCCTTCGGATTTCGACGCGGCGCAGAGCCGGGCGCACCTGTTCGGGGACTGCCCGCAGTTCGCCAAGACGGTCAAGCTCCGCCGCCGCATCCGCTGGTTCGACGGGCCGGTGCGCTGCATCCATTGCGAGGGCACCGGAAAGCAGGGCGAAGCGCGCTGCGACCCCTGCCGGGGGCGCGGCTGGCGCAAGCCATCACCGTCCGAAAACCACGTCTGGCACATCTGGGACTTCACCCACGGGGGAGCGCCGACGCTGGCGTATGCCCCATGAGTTTGGCATCGGTGCGAGAAACATACGGCCTTTTAAGCGAGCATCATTATCTGGGGCCAACGAAGTCTGCCGGTTTCGCCTGGAAGGATGAACTCGGGTGCATCGTCTTCGCGGCTCCGCGTGGTCGTGGCGTCCCGCATCAATGGTTGGAGGTCGTGCGCTGGTGCATCGTAGGCGGCAAGAACTCAGGGTCGCAGCAATGGGCGCGCGCGGTGGCAGAGGTTCGCCGTCAGCGCCCAGACTGCACGACGATCATTTCGTACAGCGACCCCGGGCAGGGCCATACCGGGGCGCTCTATCGAGCGTGCAATTGGCTTTGGGCGCCGACATGGATACGGCTGCGCCCCCCCCTACTGGAAACGGGGCATGGACCGAAAACAAGAAGCAAGGCGTCAAGGACAGGTGGGTTTATTTGCTCCGTCCCGACGATGGGCGAGAAGCTGCACTATCGGTAAAGGACGACAGCATTATGCGCCGCGCGTCATGGGCATCGTATCGAGAGCCTAAGTGGAAGGGTGGAACGCGTTTCGATCCGCGATCCGGAGGCGGAGACTACAAGCGGTTTATGGCCGAAGGGTTGCCGTGATGGAGTGGGTGACCGTGCTCGTGACGAAGCTCGTAGCGTTCGCGTTGGCCATCGTGTTCGCCGGAGGATTCCTGGCGGGCATGTACTTCGTGGAGACCTTCGGACGATGAGAGTAGGAGCCCTACCCGCCGAGCTGAAGCGCGAGTTCGTCGTGGGGAAATTCGCCGCGCTCTATGCCGGCGGGCCCGGCCGCGCCGTGCCGCCGACACCCGAGGAAGGCTCGCGCCGGATCTCGAATATGTGGTGGTTCCCGGTCCGCTTCGGCATCACCAGCGCCTGGGAGGACACGGTCTCGAATACCCTCGACACCGGATCCTGGTCGGTGGCCTCCGGCGTGCTGTTCCGCATCTGGACGGAGGGCAAGCCCTACGCCGGCAAGCTCGAGGAGATCGTCGCCGACGGGCTCGGCGCCGAGCCGCTGCGCAAGGCGTGGCTGAACCTCGGTCCGGACGCGTCCACCGACAAGCTCAAGGAGTACATTCTGCTCACCGCAAAACAGCGCCGCGTCCGCGCCTGGGATGACGTGACGCTGATCCAGGAGTTGCAGTTGCGCTACGCCAATCGGTTGCGGAAGGGACGCTAGATGTGCGGGTGCAGGACGATTGCGCACGAATTGGCAAACGGATCGTTCGTCTTGTCGACGCGACATGATCTCAGCTGCGCGTGGATTTTGAGGCGGATGGCCGCGGCGGTTGTGCCATGACAGGAAAGTGCAAAAAGCACCGCCGTAAAGGCACCTACCGATGGCGCATCTGTTCGCACGGTCCGTGGGAGTGGGTCTGCGACCAGTGTGATTTAGAGTTGAACAAGCTCGCCTTGAAGTGGCGGTTCCCGAAGACGTGGCGCAAGCGCTACGAGCGCTACCGGAAGAAGATCGAGAGCAGGACATGAGCATCCCGTTCGCCTCCAGCCGTCACCGCCAGGGCGGCGGCGCGCTCGCCCGCTTCAAGGCACCGAAGCCGATGCCGGGCAGCACCTACGTGCCGCGCGAGGATAGCTTTGCCATGACCTACGGCGCCAACAATCCAAAGACCGGCAAGCGCATCACCAAAGGGCTGTGGGCGGGCATGCCGATCTATACCCTGACGTTGGAGGAGCGCGCCTCCTGCCCGTCCTACTGCCATATGTGGCGCGATTGCTATGGCAATCGGCATGCACCTCGCCCGGCGGGTATGACGGCGAGGTGTTCGACATGCTGGAACTGGTCAAGGCCGAGTTCCCAACCCGGTTCCGCGTGCGTTTCAGCAGGTCGGAACCGGTTCCGGACGGGACCGTGGTGCTGCAGCGGGCGGCGGACGCGTCCAAGGGCACGATCGTTTGCCCGGCGCAGGTCGAGGCGACGGCGACGTGCGGGCTGTGCTGGGCTCCGGCCTCGGTCGTGCCGACGATCGGGTTCGTTCAGCACGGACGCGTCAGGCCGTATGAGCGGCGGAAAGCGGCCGCCCGGCTCGAGGACGCGTGACAGCAGGAGCCGGGCGGCTTTTGGGCGGTCTCGGCGGGTACTCGCGCCGGCCCTGATCCACAACGCATCACATAAGAGGATGTTCCCGATTCGTGATGGCGGTATTATGGTGCTCGCATGTTCCCGCTCGGGCACTTTGGTCCCCGCCAGGGTGTTGCAAGCCGCTCTTGTTACCGAGCGGGAACATGAAAAGTCGTGGAACTGGCGTGGAACCAGGGGTGGAACCGGTGACAGTCGAGCGTACGCAGGCGGAACTCGGGCGCGTGATCTTACGCATGTTCCGGTCGGGGGCCGACACCCTCGACATAGCCCGGCGGCTCCGCATCATGAAGCAGAATGGGCGGCCGAATGAGGCGCGGGTGTGCGACATGTTGCACGCCGCGCGCGCGGCGGAGCGCATGGCGGCGCTGCGTCAGCGCCGGGCGTGATGCAACTTGACGAAGTGAGGGGGAAACTTGACGAACGATGGCATGCCGGAACCGAACATGGTGCTGACGCGGATCGACTTTGACCAGAAGGGGGACTGCTGTGACAGCGAGCACCAGTACATGCAGCTGTTGCGCGAGAACGGCGGGACGGCGCCGGAGGATGAGTTCTACGTGATCAAGACGGAGCGCTGGGCGTTCGACAGCATCGAGGACTTCGTCGCGCTTCTGCGCCGCGCGGGCTGCCGCGAGAAGCGCGGTTAGATACAATTTTTCTGAACTGTGTATAACTCCAGATACGAAAAAGCCCCGGTCAGGTTTCCCTGCCGGGGCTCGTCGTCGCGTCTGTCGCCTTACGCCGCCTTACAGCGGCGCCAAGCCGTGGTCTTGGGCGTGCCTGGGAAGGCCGCCTGCAACTCCGGGATCTGGGGCGGGCGCCCCTTCATCCGGCGGAACTCGCGCACCCAGCTGACGACGACGTCGTCCTCGTCGCCGGGCGGTTCGTCCTCGGGGATCGGCGGCAGAGCCGCGACGTCGTTGGCGGCGCGCGGGACTGCAACCTCGACACGGGCGAAGATCACGCTGCCGAATGTCGCGATAAACACGACACCCAGCCCGAGTATCCACGCCCAGACGCGTGACACGATCGCCTCGTCGGCGGTCGCTTCCGGCGCAGGCGTCAGCCCGGCTAGGCGGGCCTTTGCTGCGTTGCGCGCACTCTCAGCGTCGCGCTTGCTGATCGCCTGTGCCATCTCGACGCGAAGGTCGAGGATGGGGCGGCAGGCCTTCGCAGCCTCGACGCCCATGACGGTCGCCGTGCACTGCGTCGTCTCTTCCCAAGCCCACTTGGGCACGCGCGCCTTGTCCATGCCCGCCTTCACCTCATCGGTGGAGCGGACACTTCCGAGCCGGGTCAACTCCGCCTCCGCCTTGTCGTAGTCGGACTTGGCGAGGGCGTAGGCGTTGCGCTCGTGGTTCTCACCACCGGTCTTGGCGCGACCGGCCTCGAGGATGTGCGAGGCCATGGCGGTGACAGAGATCGCCAGCAGCAAGCTGCCGACGATGCCAGCGACGAAGCGCTGCCGGGCCGGCCCCGACGGGGTCAGGGCCTTCCAGGCGGCGGCGGTCTGGGTGAGCGAGACGGCCACGGCGCCGAGCACCAGCACCACTCCCGAGAGGGAGATGGGGTAGGGGCCGAAGGCAACCGTGAAACGCTCGAGCTGCTCGCCCAAGCCGTAGGCTCGCAGGGCATTGGAGAGAGACTCGGCACCGATCGCGAGCCCGATCGGCAGCCAAGCCACTGGCGGGATGCGCCAGCGCATACTAGCATGTGATTTCATGTGTCACCCGACGCATGAGGGGTCCGCTGCTGCGTGTTCTCACCACGCAGGCCAACGGCGGACCCGTTTCTGTTCTGTCTGGCTGGCTCATCAGGAGGTAGGAGCCATCTCCACCTCGACCCGGATTTGCCGGGTTTCGCCATTCACAGTAAGTGCGTTCTCTTGTTTTTCTTCTTCAGGTTGTCAGAAGCCCATAGGGGGCGAAGGTTGCTAAGCGCCCAGCAGGCTTTGAACTCGGCATCACCAATCTCGCGAACAGAAAATTTCGACGCCGGAATGATGTGGTCGATGTGCCATCCTGATGGGCCGTAGTTGCTCCATGACATGCCCTTGGTGAATTGCCGCTCAAGGTGCCGACACAGATCGGAGATCGAATATCCAAGGTTCTCGACGAGGGTCTTGCTGGTCTTTCGGCTCCCTCGCAGAAGACCATTGATGCGACGGGAAACGGCCAGCCGGATCTTCCCTGCGGGGGTTGCGAGAATTCTTTGGTTGCGTTTTCTGTATCGATCGAGTTGGCGGCTGCGGGCCTCATCATCGGGCAGTTTGTTCCACCGCCCGTGAGGCTTTCTCGGTCTCGTCGCGCGCCACATTGCGCGTCGCTTCCGTGCTGCTTCTTTCATCGTCTCTTTGTTCGCAGCGTAGCGTTCGCGATCTCTTTGTCTTTTTCTAGCCGCTGACACAGCGGTGCGCTTCGCGTCCCACCAGATGGCGTTGCGTTTCTTAGTGCAAATGATACAGGCGTTCTTTCGCTTCGAGCAGTAGAACGCCTCTGGCGGCAACAACTGGCCGCATGATGGGCATGCGCGCATCATACATCCCCCCAGAAAATCCCCGCGATCAGAAGGATCGTGATGGCTGGACACACAAACGCCACAATTACAGAAGCCGAATGGACGTCCAGCATGGGGTGCCTCCTGGTGCTGGTGACGCGCACGCGTCGCAAACGGCCGCTCCGGTTGCCCCCAGAGCGGCCGTTCCTGTCGTCAGTAGGTCTCGACCTCGCCATCGTAGTCGACGAACTCGATCGCGCCGCTGGTCACCTCGTTGATCGCCTTGCGGGCGGCCTTGGCGCTCTCGGCGTCCATCACCACCTTGAACAGCTTGTCGGCGTCGGCCTTGCGGTCGACCTGCTTCAAGAGGCGGCGGGCGATGCCGAGCGCAACCATGGTGTTGCCCTCGGGCGAGCTGAGTGAAATCTGCATTCCAGTAGTCCTCCAGTTCGTGACAGCAGGGCCATGGTACCGGGCCCCGGCACCATCACGCTGACGTCAGTATTGCAAGAGGTCGAGCAGATCCTTGACCAGGAAGCTGCCGTCGGCGTTGGACACGATGTCGTCGCGCAGCAGGCATTCTCCGCCGGGTGCGACCGCTTCCGACCACACCACGAGGACGCGTCCAAGATCCTGGACCTTGGCGACGCCGTCGTGCTCGGTGAGAAACTGGATCGCGGCCGACTTGCTGACCGTCTTGATCTCGTCGATAACCATAGTGCCTCCTTCGTTTCGACTGCCGTCTTGGACGGGCGGGATTGCTCCCGCCCTCCGATGGTTACAGCGTTCCCCAGGGGTGCACGCGCTCCGACTCTTTGGGAGCCGACGTCTCGCCGAGGATGAACTCGATGTCGACGACGTCGCCGTCCTTCAGCGTGTCGAAGTTCTGGCGGATGTACTTGTGCGCCTCGTGCATCGTGCGGCCGGCCTGATCGTAGGGATCGCCGGTGACCCGGCCATCCTGCGCATCCAGGCGCATCAGCAGCACGTCGTCGAAGCTCTCCGACCATCCCGCGCGGCGCAGGTAGTAGCGTTGCTCGTCGTTGGTCGGCGTCGTCTTGATCGCCAGGACCGCAATGAACGTCATGCGGTCGCGCACTTCCAAGATTTTCGTTTCCATCGTTCCTCCGTCGTTGGTGGGTCCAAGACGGCAGTCGCCAGCGCTCTGCGGTGCAGCCGGCCGGGTGGAGGTGTCCCGGCCGGCTGCTGCTCATCCGCGCCCCTTCAGAATGGCGTGGATCAGCTTGGCCTCCTTCGGCGAGATCCGACCCTTGCCGCCCTTGCGGTTGGCTTTGTCGATCTCCTTCTGGACGGCTTGCGCGTCGTAGTTTGACATGTTGGTCTCCATCGTGGTCTGCACGGCGGAGCGCTGGCGGTCGTGTCAGGGCTTGGCGAAGTCCCGTTAGTCAGAGGTCGCGACCATCGTGGCGGCAAGGCCAACCCCGGCGATCCAGCTCCAGACAGATCCCGTCGTCAGCCCAAACATGATGTCGAGAGCGACGAGCGTCCACCCGATTGCATTGACCATGAACTACCTCCAAAACTACCTCCAAAGGGCGGGATGCCCTAGAGGCCGGTGACAGTGGCAGCGCTACCCCTCGCGGGTCAGTTCCAGTCGCTTCAATCCCTGGGAGTGCCGGTCCGAGCCAGAAGCCAGGGCGTGAGCTACAGCGCCATCACACCTCCAATATAGCACATCATGACAGCATGTCAACACGCTTTACGCGCGCGTTTAGCGGTATTTTCCGGAAAATCAACCCAATTCCCGATCACATTTTCGTGATAACAAGCCATCTTGAGGTCATGCAATCATGATGCTATGTCGTCACGCATGAGCACCGCAGGCAAGACGACACACTACGTTGCCCCGTCCCGCGCCGGGAAGGTCGGCATCACCGTTTACCTCGACCCTGACGAGCGGGATCAGCTGAAGATCGCCGCCATCGAGAGCGGGAAGTCTATGCAGGATATGGTCGAGGCCGCGATCAAGGGCATCCTGCGCAAGCGCGGCAAGGTGGCCTGATGCAGTACATCCAAGCTTTCGAGCGCTTGCCGCCCGTGTCCGAGGTCGTCCAACACGAGGACGTCTACGAGTTCCGCCGCGACCGCAAGTGGCAGTGGCTGCAGCGCCTCTGCTTCTGGGTGCTCGGCAAGATCGGCGCCTTCCGGCAGCATACAATGGCGGTCTACAACTATGGTCCGACCGACCCCAAGCCGCTGAAGGAGGCGGTATTCGCTCAGATCGAAAACGTCGTCGAGTTCGAGCGCTTCGACAGCGACGAGTTGGTCGTGCTGATCGGCCGTCCGCAGTTCAAGGAACTGGTCAGCAACCGAGAGATGTACCAGTGCCTTGGTTGGGGCATGACGCTCGACGTGCGCGACGCCTACTCCAAGCGCATTTACACAATCCCGATCGCGGCGGTGCCGTGGCTCGATGGCATCGCCGTCGTGCCGGCGGCGGTGTTGCGCTCGGGCAAGCCGCGCGGTGTTGTCGGGAGGTACGAGACATGAACTCGGTCGGCCCCTCCTGTCCACGCTGCGGAGAAACCCGCGTCGTCCGTACCTTCGACGACGTCGAGAACTGGGTGCGTCTGCGCTATCGCTGCGGGCGCATCGTCATGGCCGGAACGCGGTTCCCCGGCGATGACGAGGGCTTTGTCCGCGAAGAGCGCAAGTGCCGCCGCGGTCTCTGGTTGGGCCGGATACGCCGCGCCCTTGGGCATCTTCTGCCCAGTGGGCGCGAGGTTGGCGCCGCGTCTGTGCGCGTCGCTGGCGCGGGCGTGGCCTATGGGCTGATGCAAATCGCCGTCTGGCCGCCAGCGGTCTGGCTGCTGTCTTGGGTCGTCAAGTTCATGCTGCTGCTCGCCGCCATGGGCTTTGTCAGCCGCTCCGAAAAGATCGTCAACGCCTACGTGCGCGAGGCCATCTACCGCGCAGCCATGACGCTATGCGGGCGGCCGTTCGAGGCCAAGCCCGCCGTCGTCGAGCGGCCGGACATCACCGCATGATCAGGAGGATGGTCGCGGCTGTAACCTACATCGGGCTGATCTTGGCGCTGGCGTTGCTGGCGCTCATGGCCGGTGCCGTCGATCGCGAGGAGCGTGATGAGCGACGGTAGCCTGCCGCCACGACCAAAGCAGCTCTACCACAAGCCGACCATCGACGAGCAGATTGCTGCCGTCGAGTATGAACTGAGACAGCGCCACGCCTTTTACGAGCGCCTGATTGCAGAGGGGAAGCAGACCCGGCGGGGAAGCGAAGCGCACTTGCTGGCACTGTGGGCGGCCCATGACAGCCTCGTGTGGACGCGGGCCAACCGTGCCGCCGTGATCGACGCCTATGCGCACATCGAAAGTTTGAAGAAAGAGCCAGCCGTGCAGGCGGTTTTGAACGAGTTCCCGGACGCGTCCATCGATCAGGTCCGGGACATCAACGAGGAGGCACACGATGAGTGATCCGACCAAGCATCAGCCCTTATCCGTGGCCGGGTATACCGAGCAGAGCGACGAGCGCGTGCAGCTGGTCAACGAGGGCAAGGAGATGGAGGAGCGCGTCATGCGCTACCTCGATAAGCTCGCAAAGCACCTCCCGTCGCCGCGCGCCGACGAGGATCCGCCGATCAAGTGGTGGGCGTCCGGGCGGACGAACATCAACACCGGCTTCATGCAGGTGTTCCGGGCGGTGTTCTATCCGCAGCGGGTCAAGCTGCCGGAGGATGCCGCCTGATGCGCCAGTACCTGATCATCTGCAACGACATCGAGAGCGACGAGCGCTGGGTTCTGACCACGCGCGGCGGCTGGATGAAGGTCGGGGCTGACGATGCGACGTGGATGCGGTTCGCCACGATCGCGGCGGCGCGCGAGTTCATCGAGACGGATTCGCGCGCCGCTCTGCCCGACTGGGGAACCCGCCAGCGGATAGGCCATCGCGACTTCGGCAAGCAAGCGGCGGCGTGACATGGCCCGGCCGCCCATCCCGCCATCGATTCGCGCCGTGGTCTGGCACCGTGCCGGCGGGCATTGCGCCGAGTGCGGGGGCAAGGTGCTGGCCGGGCAAGGCGCCATCGACCACCGGCCGGCGCTCACCATGCGCGGCCGCGTGGCGGACCTCAAGGACACCGATCCGGCGGCCTACATCCCGCACGCCAACGACCCGGATTTTCTCGCCCTGGTGCACGACAAGCGCTCGGGTGCCGATTGTCACGACAGGCGCACATTCGGCGACGACGACAAGGGCGGCTTGCGCCGCGGCGACCTCACCGAGAGCGCCCGCTCGCGCGAGATCACTGAAAAACAAGCCGAGTTCCGGAGGACCATGCTCGCGAAAAAGGGCGTGGAACCTGACGGAACCGAGCCGGAACCGGAGATCAAGCCAAAGCGAAAGATCCAAGGCCGTGGCCTCACCGATGGGCGCGTTCTCTGCCATGTATGCGGCCACTTCGGTAGCCCATCGCAGGAGCGGTGCAGCAAGTGTGGGTCGGCCAATGTCACGACAGCGATGGCGCTTAGTCAGAGCGAGCGCAGAAAGGCAAGGAACGGGTAGAGTGGCGTGTGTGAAGTGACAGGGTTAGCATTTGAGCCAATGCACGCCAACGGGAGGGCGGGCCCATTTGCTCCATCCATAGACCGTATCGACCAGACGCTAGGGTATGTGGCTGAAAATTGTCGCATGGTGGTTTGGGCGTTTAATGCTGCGCGTGGCAGCGCAGGGACAGACGCAGACGTTCTGAGGATGGCAACGGCGCTAGTGGCTAAACAATCGGGAGGTGTACCGTGACGCTTTATTTGGATTGTGAGTTCAACGGCCACGGCGGCGAACTGATTTCGATCGCGCTCGTCTCCGACAAGAGCCCGCACAAGTTCTACGGCGTTATGCCCTTGCCGTTCGCGCTCACCGACTGGGTGCAAAAGCACGTCGTCCCGATCCTCGGGCAAGACCCGGAGCCGGAGAACGAGTTGCGGTTCCGCTTGAAGCTGTTCCTCGAGCAGTTCGAGGGCGAGGAAATCATCGCCGACTGGCCGGACGACTTCGCCCACCTCATGAAGCTGATGAGCGGTCCGACCTACGCCGCCAGTTTCAGCGTGCCGTGCATGATGACGCTGCTTAACTCCGGAGAGGTGCGCCCCGTGCTGCCGCATAACGCGCTCTCCGACGCCGAGGCGCTGATGTACTGGCACCAATCTGTCAGAGGTGCCGCATGAAAACCGGCGACAAGCAGCGAGCATGGCGCACGCGCAAGCTGCGCTACGGGCCGAGCGGGGATAGCAGACCCTTCCGGCCGAGGCCATTTTCCTACTTCGGCAACCACATGCTCTGCCGCTTGATCGCTGTCGTGCACAGCGAGGAGCTGCTCAGCGAGGGACAGATTGCCCGCGTTACCGGTCTCGATATTCTGTCGGTGCGGCGCGCGACCGATATGGGCCGCGAGCATTTCCAGGCCAAACCGCCAGCCGGGCGCTGGGCGGCCGGCGTATTGAAGAGGATGCCATGACCATGACGCCACAAGAAGCCGCCGCCCTTCTCGACGGGGTCGAGTACGTGCACCCGCTGGAGGCCAAGTTGCGCGAGATGCGGAATGATCTCGTCGCCAGCAATCTCGTCGTCGCCTACGGCGCCAGCGATGACCTGCTCGAGTTCGTCGGTGCCATCGACGACGAGGTCGGCGCTTGGGAAGGCAAGACCGTGCATCTGACGGCGGCCGGGCTACTGGTCAGCGAGTGCAAGGAGGGCGAAGATTGCCCGTACTTCTCCGAGCAAGAGAAGGCCGCTGTGCCGCTGACCGCCGTGTGGGCTCCGGAGGATGTAGATGGTGATCCTTCCTGGCTCATCAAGACCGACATCCCGCATGTCCAATTCAAGATCATGGAGGACGGCGCCGTGTTCGGTATCGGCATCGTGTTCAACCTGGACGACGTCGGGAGGATTTCATGCGCGGGCTAACCCTGCTCAACGAGTGCGGCGATTTCACCGTCACATGGGACGAAGCACAAGACGAGGCCATGGTCGAGCTGATCCGGCGCAAGATGGAGGCAGGCGTCACTTTCTATGTCGTCGCCGCCAAGAAGGACGGCCAGCCGCGCCGCGGCGCCGTGCCCAAGCCGCTGAAGGAGGCGGACGCCGCCGCCAAGCACCGGTCCCTCGTCGTCAAGGACGAGGATCTCGCCAAGTTCGTGCTCGACGGCAAGGGGAGCATCGTGCCGACGGTGTCGCTGCCCGAGATCGATCGCTCCATCCCGGCGCAGCGCCTCAAGGCGGCGGAAGACGCCAAGGGCAAGCGCGTCGTCGGCACCCGCGCGAGGGCAGGGGGATGACGAACGAGTACGGCGAATACCAGTGGACGGATGCCTCGGGCAACGTCGTCATCCCGCGTAGCCAGCGCGAGACGATCAAGCAGGAGATAGCCGTCGTCGCCGAGCGCATGGGGCTCGCGGTGGCGGTCGACGACGTCATGACCTGCCTGGAAGGGGCGACCATTCCCCCGGCGGATGGCGGCGACGCGCGGGTGCATGCCATTCGTTCGGCGATTCTCATCGTGCTCGGCAACTACATGACGATGACGACCGAGGGCGCCGCCAAGCTCACCGCGCGCCTGCAGCAGCAGGGCGGGCTGCCAATGTGGACGGTCTACGAGCGGCCCGAGGACTACCCCGGCGGCTTCATTGCCCGGCTGTTCCTGACGCTGCCGGGCGTGCAGGCGACGCGCCATGTGCTGATCGGCGAGACGCTCGACGCCGTCCGCTCCCGTCTGCCGCTTGGCCTCGCCTGCATGCAAAGGGCCGAGGACGACGACCCGAAGGTCGTCGAGACGTGGCTATGATCGAGCTGCAGACGACGCCGATCTTGCCCGACGTGCTCTATGGCCTCGATTCGATGTACGAGCGCAACGAGATCGACGCCATAACGCACATGACCGTCAAGTTCTACATGCCGCGCGAGCGCATTCGCGCCCATGTCGACGGCGACGAGCCCTTTGACGGCACCATGGGCCGTCTGCACTACCGCCGCCATTTGCGTCAAATACTGACCGACGAGTCCGACCTGCTGCTCGCCCAGTTGGACAGCGAGCGCCGGGCGGCGATCGTGCACGCCGGCCTCATGGCAACCCGGCTCCGCGTCCACGATCTGGCCGAGTGCATGTCCGGGTGGGCGATCGAGGACGAGGTCGTCGGGGGCTGCATGAAGCCGTGGAAGCGCGGGCGCCGCACCAAATGGAACCTGCGCTGGGAGCCAAACCCGCGCATGGCGCGCAAGCTCCACGCGCCCGGCTGGATACGCCGCTACGCCAGGGGGTGCAACCCGGACGCGTCCCACCTTCGCGCCGAGGGGTCGCGCGTGATCAGGCTCGCGTCCGGCCTGTCGCTCGACGCCGTCCAGGGTGCCGCCGAGCGGCTCCACGCCGAATTGCGGGCACAGCACGACGGCTACCGCCAGACCAACGCGCGCGTCCGGCAATCCTTTCTGCCTCGGATCGAGTTGAAGGATCGCCGCGCCAGGAAGCGCCGCCGCGCCGTGGTCAAGCGGGCGGCCGCGACGGCCATCGAGCTGATTGGCGCCGATGCCGTCCGTATCTTCGCTCAAGGCGGGGTGCTGCGCCTCAAGGGGCGCGATATCGACGTCGAGGTGGCGCGCGGCCTGTCGCTCGACACCGTCGGGCATTCCGGCCTCAATGTGTCGATCGTCACCGCCGACACCGGGGCCAAGCTCTGCGACGCGTGCGTCTACCACCCGGAGACCCCGGCGCTCGACCAGCTGGTGGCGTTCTCGCTCGCCATGGAGGCAGGCGAAGAGCGCGACATCATCGAGACCGCGAACCTTTTCAACATCCAGGAGGCGGCGCTGACGCATCCCGTCATCGCCGAACGGGCAAAGACGCAGTATCGTGCTCCGAGGCTCGAGCCTGAGGTCGACCCCATGAAGGCCCGGAGACAGCGTTACTGGCAGGAGACCAAGCATTTGTGGGTCGAGGCGCTGGGCGTGTATGTGCTCGGACGGCTGTGGAACCGAAAATGTGGCTATCCGGATAGTTGTGTGTAGAGCCACTTAATTCCCTCATCGAATTTCGCCTTGTGCTCCGTGTGGAAAATCGTGAAATCGCAGGACTGGCAGAGGTCATAGTGGAAGTCTTCGCCGATACTCGGAACGGGCAGTTTGTGGTGCCTCATGCTGGCCACGGGGAAGTGGCCCTTGCATGTGCAGCACTGCGCCGTCTTGCCAAGCGGCTCCGCCATGAGCGCCTTCGCGCGGATGGTGTCGAACGAGTAGCCGTTGCCCGCTCGGTTCAGTTTCTTGATGATGCCGTTCTTTCCCTCGGTAACGGCGTTGGTCACGGGGTAGTCGAAGAACGTGAAGATGGGGCCGCGCCAGTTGTCGACCATGTTGACAATGGGGCCAAACTCCGGCGCGATGCTGGCCGGAAGGCGCTTGACCCAGAGGTCGTAAAGCGCCTCGGCCTCGGCTCGCGACTTGGCGTCGAACACGTCGTAGAATGTTTCCTTGGCCTGCCACGCGGCGTCCAGCAATGCGTTGTTCGCCAGCATGGCGTCAACCAGCATCCGGCGCATCGGGGAAAGCCTGTGGCGGCTCGTCTGGAGCAGGAGCTTGCCCTGCCGAGGGTTGCGGCGCGGGTTCTTGCTGCCGCGCCTGACGCGGTTCCTGACGCGATCCAGGGCCATGTTGAGTTTGCTCAGGACATGCCACTTGTCCACGACGACCTTGGCCCCAGGCAGCAGCAAACGGACGGCATTCGCATACGGTCCCCACATATCGATCGCGACAACCTTGATGTTCTCGCGCTTCGGCAGTTGCCACATCCACCGCTCGACACGGCGACGGTCCATGCTCTCAATGATGTCGATCACCCGACGCGCCCCGATATCCACGAAGATCGTGCGCTTGCGCTTGAGCAACGTCAGTTCGTCGATGCCGAGGATCGTCGGAGCTTCCAGTTTCAACTCGGACATCTGACGCTCGAACTTGCTGTTGCAGATGGTGCGGACAGTCTTCTCATCAACGCCGATATGGCGCGAAAGCGCGGCGAATGTCTGCGGCACGCCCTGTTGCTCGATGTACGCCATGCAGCGTTTGGTCATCTGGCGGCTATCATCCACGTCGGGCAGCCGCTGCATGAACGTGGCATCGCAGGACCGGCAACGGTAGCGCTGGACCTTGGCCACCAGCAGCGATTGCTTGCCCCAGGACGGCGCATCGACGTAGCGGACGGTCTTATTGCCGTGGCGATAGAGATGGGCCACCACGCCGCATTTCGGGCACGCGGCGGGCTGCGAATCGCAGGTGGCGTGGTACTCGCGCAGGATCTCAGTGTCGCGGATTTCATTGACGGTCCAGCCGGAAAGACCGAGTGCGTTATGCATCGTTACACCGCATCCGCGATGTCGCGTAGCGCTGCACGCATGTCCGGCCCTGCGATGCGCTCCCGTGCCATCAATTCCATGATAAATGCCAGCAGGGCATTGTACTGCTCGTCGGTCATGCCGCTCTCCTTGTCAGTCCGCTCTGATGTCTTGCTCGGCCAAGTGGCACAGAAAATCGCACGATGGCTGAAGCGGATCGTTGGTTGGCCAGTCCGCAGGGATTTCGTCGATAAACTTGCGCTCGTTGTTGATCCGACACAACCTTGCACCAAGTGCCCTGGACTTAATCGCGGCGCGCTCAAACACGTCAGGAAAACATTTGCGCACGAGCGCCCAATAGTTCGGGCTCGTCGCCTTGACGCATGGGACGCAGTTGTTGTTGCGGAACCCGAGTTTGTACATAGCGGGCAGTTCAATGCCTGCATCCTCGACGATGGCGAGGCACGCTTCCTTGGTCAAGCCGCGGTCGATCAACGGCGTTTGGATCGTCAGTTCAAAATAATTCTTCCGCAGTCTCTCCGCGCGCTCAACGTCGGGCGCGTCAGCCGTGTATCCGAATACGTGGATGTCGCTCGGCATCTGCCAAGCCAAGCGCGGAGCAACCTTGAGTTCTACTGTGCAAGGTGCGCCGTTGTTTCCAGCCATGTACTTGCGCTTGTCCCAAACATCCCATGTGTCGGCATACTCATCCGAGGCGAGGCGCTCGATTGGGCGGTTGAACCATCGAACACAGTCGGCAATGAACCGCTCACTATCGGGGTGCTCGGAGTTCGTCGCGCAGTAGGCGACCACAGCCTTTGGATGCTCACGCAGCACCAGCTTGGTGGCCACAGCGGAAGCCGCTCCGGCCGAAAACCAACATACAGTCCTGCGTTCGCTCATCGCGCCCTCATTCCACACAGTTTTCCCGGATCAGAATACCATGAGAATACAACATGAACACGGCTCGTCAACACTAAAATCCGGAAAGCCGAAAATGTTTCACATGAAACATCGCGGAACTCCGTGAAACAAGGGATAGGCAACATGCGGCTGAAAGCATTTTTCTGGATCTACAAGCTCTGGTGGGCGGCGGCCTACACCTTGGTTGTCGTAGGAGCGGCGGTCAGCTTGTGGAACTTGGCGCACGGCCGCTATGCCGGGGTGCAGCCATGGGAGATGGTCTGCAACAGCCTGCTTGTTACCATCGCCGTCATCGCCCGCGTCGTGCAGAGGATGACGGCACCGAGTGCACCCTATGAAGACCTGGAGCCAGCCGATGCCGGATGACGCCACACAGCACGCGGCCACGCCCGCCAAGTTCGGCCCCGTTACCATCACCCCAAAGACGCCGGATCAGCTCGACCTCAGCGACTTCCAGCCGGGGGACGTCATCTACATCGACACGCACATCCTGGGGCGGCTGGGGCCCTACCCCATGACAAAGCTCGTGCACGATGTCGCCGTGGCGGCCGGGCGGCGCGGTATCGATTGGTCCTTGAGCGAGGACCATGAGCACGACAGGTTCAAGCTCGAGTTGCGCAAGGTGCGGCCGATATGACCACCTCGTTCTAGCATGCGACAACATGACGCATTGTCGTAGCTAAACCCCTGTAGACACAGGAGCCAAATCACACTACCCAAATCACGTATGCTCTGCAGCGTCGTGCGCCCGCGTGGTTAACCCCATGGCGGGCGTTTGCTTTTTAAGGCCCCAGCCAATCCGCTCCACAAGTCTCCAGACGACCGAGGCGATGACGGCACGGCCAACGAAAAGCACAGACAAAGCAAAGCGTTATAACCGCATGGAAGGAATGTGCGATATGGCCAAGGCCAAGCCGAAGGGCAAGGGCAAGAAGTGCTGACCCAGCCCTTCTCGACCGACGTGCGGCGTCCCGATCTCAAGTCGGGACGTCTGCACATCACCATCAAATCGCAAGGTCTCTGCTGATGGACGAGGGGATCGACATGCCGACGCTTTACCGCATCCGCATCGTTCTCGTCGCGCTGCTGATCTTCGTCGGTGTCGCCATGATGGTAGGGGCTCACCGATCCGGGGCGCCGGAAGCCGTGCGGGCGCTGCCCTGGCTGCTGCTCGCCGACCTGATCGCGGTCTACATCGCGGCCCCCAAACGGGGGCCGTAGTCGTTTTCGCTCCGGCTCGTACCCGGGGCGAGCGGTCGGCGGGGATCGAGGGCGTCTGACCCCTCCGCGCTCCGATTCTGCCGACCGCACCACTTGAAGAGGAAGGCTATGCCACTCGACCACGTCAACGGCGAAGACATCGGGCGCCTCGGCCGCGGCAGCGTCGTCGAGATCTCGAAATGGGCCGACACGCCGATGTTCGATCTCGCCTGCGACGCTGCCGAGCGCGCCTTCACGAAGGCCGGCGGCCTGCTCCCGATCGAGTTCGACGGCCAGGAGATCCTGGTCATGGAATACCCGAGCTTCGACCGGCTGGCCTTCGTCTTCTGTAAGCACATCGCCGGCAAGGAGCGCGTCTTCCCCTACGTCGTGAAGTTCGACCCGCCCGCGCTCGCCGCGCTTCGCCTCACCGGCCGCTGGCCGAGCGTGCAGTAGGAGACCGCAAGCCATGATCTGGGCCCTCCTCGCCGCCCTGAACGATCCCGAGAACACCGCCGTAACCTACCGCAACGGCGAGTTCTACATCGCCCCCCTCGCCGAGGTTGAAGCATCCGGCGCCCGCATCATCAAGAGCTGAACCATGGCCGCCCACCGCCCGCCCAAGCCCCGTTCTGCTGCCGTCAAGGCCGCAGCTGATCGTGCGGCCGCGCGCTCGGAGGGCAAGCCCGAGGTCGACACGACGCCGGCCGCCCCCATCGATCCCCCGATCAAGACAGCCTCAGAGATCACCGAGGACATCATCGAGAAGAAGCGCGGAGCCCCTGAGCTTCCATTAACCGATGATGTCGCCGCCGACATCTGCTCGTGGATCGCCAGCGGCAAATCCCTGCGCTCGTACTGCATCCGTCCGGAGACGCCCGGCCTGACCACGGTGTTCAAGTGGCTGAGCAAGTACCCGGCATTTGCGAATCAGTACACGCTCGCGCGAGAGGCGCAGGCCGACGCCTACGCCGATGAAATCGCTGACATTGCCGACAACGAGACCGACCCGAACAAGGCTCGCGTCCGCATCGACGCGCGCAAGTGGGCGGCTGGCAAGATGCGGCCGAAGAAGTACGGCGAGCGGCAAGTGCTCGAGCACCAGGGCAAGGACGGCGGGCCGATCGACCTCGTTGCTGGGCGCTCCGAGATCGAGCAGGCGCGCCGCGTCGCATTCGCCCTTGGACGCGTCCATGAGCGGCTGGCCGCGGCCAAGCCAGACGACATCACGACCATCGAGCAGGAGGGCTAAAGCCCATGGCAGCCGTATCGATCGCGTTTGGGAACATCTCTGATGCCAGCCGCAAGGGCGATCCGCTGCCCATGCTGGACGCTGACAGCTTGGTCTACGTGGCGAACCTCACGCCCAGCGGGTCAAGCCAGCAGTCGGCGGCCGCCCCCGCAGGCGGTGCTCGCTGCATCTGCCGCATCGCTACCGACACGACGATCTACGCCGCGTTCGGCGCCAACCCAACCGCGGCGGCGGGTGCTGGCGTGCTGATCTTGGCCAATACCGTCGAATACTTCGCTGTCCCATGCGGCCAGAAGGTCGCGGTCATCACGGGTCCGTAAGGGGTAGAACGCCGATGCTGAGACCAGGAACTTTGATGCGCCGCGGTGTCACGGTCCCGATGGCCGTGGCTATGTTGGCATCGGAGGCCAATGGCCTTGCCATCGACTTCACCGACAGCGCCTATGCCGGGTCGACCGGCCAGTACGGCTCGGCCTGCGTCAAAGATGTCGGCACGCCGGCCAACGCCTACACCGGCATCCCGGCGAACCTGCTGACCAACGGCGGTACGCTGAAGCTGACGCGGCAGTCAGATGGCGTGTATCGGTATCAGGCGCATAATCTGTTTTTAAATTCAGCGTCTCCTGCGACACAGACTATTACAGTTATTTCTGGTGCAACTTATAAGGTTAGCATCACGGGGGCCGGACAGATCGTGCTGTCCGGTGCAGCCTCGGCCACAGTGACGGCCGGCAGCCCGCAGACCGTGACGGCGACAACGACCTCGCTCGTCTGTACGGTCTCGGGCGGCCCGAGCACGGCGCACGTCCGGCGCACGCCTTGCGACGACACCTATGTTGCGACAACTGGTGCCGCCAAGTACGGTCTGCCATTCGAGTGGGACGCTGGCGGGAATCTTCTCGGCATTCTGCTTGAGCCGCAGGCGACGAACCTCTGCCTGCGCAGCTGTGAGATCGGCAACGCGGCGTGGGGTACGACGTCCGGCGTCACAGTGACGGCGGACACGACCGCCGCGCCGGATGGCACGCAGACCGCCGACACGCTGGCGATGACCAGTTCCGCCTATCACTACTGCCAGAACGCGTCGATCGGCGCGGCAACGCAAGCCTACACGGCGTCGATCTGGCTGAAGGGGACGCCGGGCGACAAGGTCGGCCTGCGCCTCCAGTGCGCAGAAAGCGGAAACGGCGCAGCTAGCACGCTCGTCACGCTGACCTCGACGTGGACGCGCTACACTGTCACCTCGACTATCACAACGCTGGCCGGACAGTCGGTGCACATGGGACTCGAGACCCGTTCATTCATTGTCGCTGGGACGGGCGCGGCGGTGACTTTCAACGCGTGGGGAGCGCAACTTGAGGTCGGTTCCGTCGCCACCTCTCCGGTCATCACCTACGGAGCGACGGCGACGCGGGCAGCGGATGATCCGCGCTTGGCTCAAAGCAAGTTTCCCTGGAACGGAGGTACCGGCACACTCAAAATAGATGGCATCACAACGAGCCCGACGACGAGCGGTACGGATTTGAAGATCGTTCCGCGTTCGGGGCAAACCTATATCAAGCAATATCTTTGGGTGCCGTCATGAAGCTGTTTTTCTGCATCTGGTCGCCTGACATGGCGACATTCCTCCAAAGCTTCCAGGCTGCAGGCATATTGGATCAGGACGGAAATCCTGTCGGCCAGTACGCCGGATCGATAGAGCTGAGCACGAGCTGGAACGGCATTGTGACAAAGCAGACCGGCGTCGATGCCAACGGTAACCCGATCATTGAGACGGTGCCCGGCTGGCACTGCAACGTGCGGGTCTCCGGCGCCATCGCCGAGCAGTTCACCGCTGGCCTGCCGCAAGAGGGTACGATATGGGAGCGCACGCGCGCCGCGCAAGCCTTCGCGCTCACCCTGCAGCCGGCTGATCCGGTCACTGGTTTCCCCGCCGGCATGCGCAACGCCCAGGGTGTTCGCTTTGCAGACCCGTCCGAGTTCTCCAGCCCGTCGAACGTGTGGGTGTAGCCATGCGCATGGACGCGTCCGGGTTCAAAGACTTCATGAAGGCGTTCGAGGCGCTGCCCGATCCAGAGCGCAAGGAAGCGCTCGATCTGGCGGATGCCGTCTGCGCCGCCTTCCGCTTCGTGCCGAACCCGGGACCGCAGACAGACGCCTACTATTGCGAGGCCGACGAGCTGTTCTATGGCGGCGCGGGCGGTGGCGGCAAGACCTCGCTGCTCTGCGGCCTGCCGCTCAACGAGCATCACGATATCCAGCTGTTTCGTCGCGAATCGACGCAGCTGCGCGGCGTCATCACCGAGTTGACCCGCATCATCGGCAACACCAACGGCTTCAACCAGCAGCTCGGCATCTGGCGCATCGACGGCAAGACGATCGAGCTGGGCGGCATCAAGGACGAGAACGACAAGTTCAAGTGGCAGGGCCGCGCCGCCGACTTCAAGGGCTTCGACGAGATCACGCACTTCACCCGCTCGATGTACCGCTTCATCATCGGCTGGAACCGGACCACGCGGCCCGGCCAGCGCTGCCGCGTCGTCGCCACCGGTAACCCGCCGATGGATGCCGAGGGCGCATGGGTTATCGAGCACTGGGCGCCGTGGCTGATGCAGAACCATCCCGATCCGGCCAAGCCTGGGGAACTGCGCTGGCCGGTGCGCGTCTCCGACAAAGACCAGGACCGCGAGATCTTCTTCCGCTCCTACGCCGAGGCCATGGCGCACTTGAAGACGTTGCGCAACCCGCCGCGCGATCTCGATGGCAACCTGATCCCACCGCGCTCCCGTACCTTCATCCCGGCAAGCCTTGAGGACAATCCCGATCTGATGCGGGCTGGCTATGCCGCCGTCGTCGCCTCGATGCCGAAAGAAATCCGCGCCGCCATGGAGGGCGATTTCGGCTCGGCCATGGCCGATGGCGAGGCGCAGGTCATCCCGACTGCATGGGTGATGGCGGCGCAGGCGCGCTGGAAGCCAGACGGCAACCGCGACTATTCCGAGAGCGACGACGGCGACCCGATCGCCATGAGCGCCATGGCCTTCGACCCGGCCGGCGGCGGCCGCGACGAGGCCGTGCTGGCGTGGCGGCATGGTCCCTGGTACGCGCACCTCATCGCCGAGGCTAGCCCGAAGACGGCCGATGGCTCGTGGTCGGCGGCGCTGATCGCCCAGCATCGCCGCGATGGCGCGCCGGTCGTGGTCGACGCAGGCGGCGGCAAGGGTCACGGCTTTGGCGGCACCACCGTCATGCGGCTGAAGGACAACAACGTCGACGTGCGGACGTTCAACGGCACCTTGCCGAGCTTGCGCAAAACCAAGGACGGCGCGCTGCGCTATGCCAATAAGCGCGCGGAAGCGTGGTGGACGATGCGCGAGGAGCTTGACCCGGATCAGCCGGGCGGCGCCGTGCTCGCACTGCCGCCGGATCCCGAGCTTCTCGCCGATCTCACCGCGCCGCGTTTCTCGGTGACGGCGCGCGGCATCCTGCTCGAGGAGAAAGACAAGATCCGCGAGCGCATCGGACGCTCGCCCGGCAAGGGCGACGCTGTCGTCATGTGCTTGTCTGAGGGCAACATCGCGATCCAGAAGCTGCGCGCCATGCGCCAAGGTGGGGGTTTGCAGTCACACGCCGACCTCGGTGGGCGCCGCCTGCACGGTCAGAAATCTCGTCAGAGGGGGAACAATGTGATAGACGAATCATCGTCCTCAAGTTGGCGTGACGAACAGGGTCTTTAAGGAGACACGCGCCATGGGTGGGGGATCATCCCGACAGCCTTATACGCCGCCGCCGGTCACGCCGATGCCGATCGAGGATTCGATCGCCACGAAGCAGGAAGCGGCGAAGCTTGCCTCGGCACGCGAGAGCGATGCGTCGCGCGCGGCCAACGATCTCAACGAGCAGGACGCGTCCAAGAGCGAGAGCGTGACGCGCAAGCAGCTCTCGACGACGTCCCGGTTTGCCCCGCAGGCGCAGCCGCGCGGTCCCATGGACCAGCGGCCGAAGAGCCCGCGCGGGCCGGCTCCGGGATCGATGATGTCGCAGATGGGCGCATCGTCAGTGCTGACAGGCTGAAGGAGACAAGGAACATGGGCGGCAAGGCACCATCGGCACCAGCAGAGCAACCCTACGTCGCGCCCAAGCCGCCGACGCCGGAGGTTGATCCGAGCGCAGCGCAGTCGAATGCCGAGCGCTCCGCCGCTGGGCAGCAGACCGAATCCTCCTCCACCGTCGCCAATGTCGACCAGGAGGACAAGAAGGCGGCTGGCGGCGGTTCGCGTCTCGGCAGCACCGGAGCACAGACGCGCAACAGCCTGAAGCGCGATCCGGCGGCGATGGCCTCGGGCCAGGGCAACCTCTCCCAGTCAGCCGTGCTGACGGGCTAACGGAGGCAACGATGGGCGGACATTCCGGCGGCGCAGCCGCAACACCAGCAGTCGCAGCGACGCCGATCTCGGATACGTCGTCGGCTAGCGCCGAGCAGGCCGCGACCAAGGCATTGGCCGCACAGGGTAACACGGCCGCGACCGCTGCACAGCAGGCGGACGCGTCCACGAGCAACGACACGACGTCGAGCGGCACCAAGCGCACGACGTCACTCGCCAGCGCAGCGCCACCTCCGCGCAAGCGGAAAGAGGCGCCGGGATCGGTGATGGGAGCCGCCCCAGCAGGCAACATCGCATCGAGCGCAGTTCTCACCGGCTAACAGGAGATCAGACCATGGGCGGCGGCAAGAGCAGCACACCGAGCCAAGCGACCACTCCCCCACCCCCGACCCCGACGCCGGAGGTCGATGTCGCGACGTCTGCCGCCGAGAAGGCGTTGGCGGCGCAGTCGAAGCAGAGCTACGCGTCGACCGTGGATGACACGACGTCGACCGACGGCACGACCAAGAAGTCGACATCGACCTCGACGCTCGGTCAGGTTGCCGCCCAGCCGCAGCAGCAGCCGCGCAAGCGCGAGCGGGCACCAGGATCGATGATGACGCCGGGGGCGCAGAACATGGGCGCTTCCGCGGTGCTCACCGGCTAAGGGGACAGGCGCAACGCCATGGCGGACAGCAACGCGAAAGAGCTGATCACCCTCGGGGAGAGGCTCTTCGCCAAAAAGGCAACTCTCGACCAGCTGCACCAGACGCTGGCCGAAGCCTTCTATCCGGAGCGCGCCAACTTCACGCGCTCCCGGACGGAGGGCGACGAGTATGCCGACGCCATGTATGAGAGCGAGCCGGCGCAGAACCGGCGCGATCTGGCCGGCGCGATCGGCGCCATCCTGCGGCCGCGCGGCAAGGAGTGGTTCAAGCCCGTCCCGAAAGAGACGTGGCGCCGCACTCCGGCCGCGCTGCGCTTTGCCGACTTCGCCCGCGACCAGTTGCGCGGCCAGCTCTACAATGAGACGAGCAAGTTCCAGAAGACCATGACGGACGCCGACGACGATTTTGTGTCGTTCGGCAACGCCATCCCGCTCCTCACCGAGAACCCCGACCGCAACGGGTTCATGTTCGAGTTGAGCCACGTCCGCGACAACGCCTGGACAACCAGCCGCTACGGGCACGTCGACTGCAACCATCGCAAGCTCCGCTACACGCTGCGCGCCATGCGGCAGCGCTGGGGCGAGAAGGCGATGAGCGAGGCGCAGCTGAAGACGCTGGAGAAGTCGCCGTACGAAGAGGTCGAAATCCGCCACGTCCTGATGCCTGTCGAGGACTACGAGCCCTACGACATCCGCAAGTCGAAGTGGCGCGGCAAGCCGTTCGCCTCCGTCTACATCAACCCGGACAATCTGAAGCTGCTCGAGGAGGGCGGCTATTTCGAGTTCCCGATGCTGCATCGGCGCTGGCGCGTGGCCGACGACAGCGTCTACGGCTATTCTCCCGCCTCGATGCTGGGCCTGATCGACGCGCGCGTGCTGCAGAGCCAAGCCCGCGTCATCATGGACGCAGGCGAACTGCACGTTGCCCCGCCCCTGGTGGCGAAGAAGGATGCCGTGCTCGGCGGCGTCAAATACTACGCCGGCGCCACGACATGGCTCGACGGCGAGTATGACGAGCGGCTCGGCGAAGGCGTGCGCGCGCTCGACGTTGGCGGCGATGTGCGCATCGGCCTCGACATGAAAATCGACACGCGCGCCATCCTCAAGGCCGCGTGGCTGCTCAACAAGCTGAACCTGCCGTCGGACAAGGACATGACGGCCTACGAGGTGTCCGAGCGCGTCGCCGAATACATCCGCTCTGCCGGACCGATCTTTGAGCCGTTCGAGGCCGACAACGCCCGCACCCTGACCCTGATGTTCAAGATGGGATTGCGGCTCGGCCTGTTCGGCGCCGTGCAGGAGATCCCGCCGGAAGTGCTGGCGGGCGAGATCGAGTGGGAGTTCGATACGCCGGTCCAGACCGCCTACAAGCGGCTGAAGGTGATCCGCGCCCGCGAGACGGTCGAGATGATCGCGCCGATCGCTCAGATCGAGCCGACCATCAAGGACAACTTCGACTTCGACCAGATGGCGCGCGATACCGGCGAATCGATTGGCGGCGAGGCCGGCTGGCTGCGGCCGATGGAAGCCGTGCAGCAGATCCGCGCCGGGCGCGATCAGCAGATGGCCGAAATGGAGAAGATGCAAAAGGCCGACGCCAGCCTGTCGCTCGCCGACAAGGCGGCATCGGCCGGGCAGAAGTTCGCAGGCGCCAGCCAAGCGCTGCCCCTGCTCCAGCAGCTGGCGCAGCAGAGCGGCCTGCTGCCGGAAGGTCTCGCCGGTCTGCTCGGTCAGGCGGCCGGCGCGGCGCAAGGCGGCGCGGGCGGCGGCGGGCAGGGCGGAGACCCGGCCGCGGCGTGGCCGGAGCCAGAGAGCGGACCGTTCTTTGGAACCAAACAGCAACCCTTTGGAACCCGGTTTGGAACTGGGTTCGAGAACGCACAGGACGTGACGGATGTCGGAGCAGCCGCGCCGTAAGGGCGAGGTCAGGTATCAGGTCGGGCATGTGGCGGAGCGCTCGCTGGCGCTGCCGCTGCATTTCGATCCGCATATGCCCGCGCCCTATGACGTTCGCGACCTGGGCGCCATGAAGGCCCTGGCAGCTGGCCACGCCAGCGATAGCCAGCAGAAGCGCGTACTCGAGTGGTTAATCCAGATTTGCCAGACCTATGAAAACCCCTATAGGCCCGGCGGCCGGAGCGCTGAACGCGCTTCGCAGTTCGCTTGCGGCAAGCAGTTCATTGGACAGCAGATTGTGAAGCTCATCAACATGCCGATGGCCGGGGCAGAGTCCTCCGAGCAGGGCGAGCAGGGGTAACATGGATATCGAAGCCGATCGCGCAACTGGCGACGTGAGCGCGGACGATACGGCCGACACCGGTAATGACACGGGCGGCGCGGCGGCGAAGACGGCCGACGCTGGCCAGGGCGCGGCCGACAAGGGTGCAACCGACGCCGGCAAGACCACCGATGCCGCTGGCAAGGCGGCCGAGACCGGCAAGACGCCGGACGCGTCCACCGACAAGTCGACGCCGAAGCCCGGCATGACGGACGTGTTCGGCGACAACTGGCGCGACCAGATCGCCTCCGGACTGCCCGCCGACCAGCAGGACAAGGCGAAGAAGTTCCTCGCCGCCCGCCAGTCGCCCTACGACGTGCTGCGTACCGGCATGGCCGCGGATCAGAAGATCTCTGAGCTGATGCGCGACCGCGTCCGCATCCCGACCGGCGACGGCAAGGACGACCCGAAAGAGGTCGATCTGTACCGCAAGGCGCGCGGCGTTCCCTCTGAGCCCAAGGACTACAAGGTCGCCGTGCCGGAGGAGTTCGGCCAGCTGACATCGCTCGACGAGGGCCTGCGCGACGAGTTCCTCGGCGGCGCCCACAAGCTCAACTGGGGGCAGAAGGACGTCGACTACGCCATCCAGACGCACTTCGCCATCCAGCGCACCCTCGCTGCACAGACGGCCAAGCGCGCGCTCGAATCGAGCCAGCGGGCGCAGGACGACCTGCGCGTCGAGTTCGGCAAGGAGTATCGCGGCAACGTCGAGCTGGTGAACCGCATGTTCGCCGAGGGTCTCGCCCGCCATGGCATGGAGGACGGTGACGAACGGCTCAACTTCTTCTCCAAGCGCTTTGCCGACGGAACCGCCGTCGGCGAACACCCGGCGTTCGTCAAGATGATGGTCGAGATCGCCCGCGAGCGCGCCGACAGCGGCGCCCTGCTGATGGGTGAAAGCTCCGACGGCGGCGGCCAGGATCTCGACAAGCGCGAGAAGGAGATCATGGCGATGATGCACTCCAACCCGAAGGAGTACCAGTCGCCGGAGATCCAGAAGGAACTGCAGAACATCATCGCCAACCAGAACCGGCGCAAGGGCAAGAGGTAAGCCATGGCCAGCCTCAACGACTTCCTGAATTGGTTCGCCGGCTACGCCGAGAACATCGAGAAGGCGCCGACGGCGAAGCAGTGGCAGCGCATCGTGGCGAAGGTGGAGGAGTTGAACGACGCACGCGCGGCCGGTGAGCCGGAGCGCGCTGTCGCCAATGCTCCATCGCCACCTCAGCCGCGCGGCGACGCCAAGCCGACCACGGCCACGGCCTGGAAGGCGCAGTACCAGGGCGCGCTGATCGAGGGCGGTTGTGACGAGGAGACGGCCAAGGACTTCGTCAGCGAGGTCAAGGTCGATCTCAGCACCCCACCGAAGGAGGCGGCGGCCGATACGCTCGCCAGCCTCGGCATCGCGACGACGCACTGAGCAGACAGGAGCACGCCATGGGGGTCATGTTCACCAATCCGGATTGTCTCGAGCCCGTCGACTTTCAGCCGGCGCAGCTGGATCTGTCCGATTGGCCAACCATCGACCCGGACATGGCGGCAAACTTTGCCGCAACCAACATCACGACGCGGCAGGCGCGGATTTCGATCGGCCTGACCGTCGTCAAGATCCATGTCGCGCGTAACCGACCGGTCGAGTGGCCGGTCGGGTCAAACCGCTACTACCGGGTGATCGACTGATGGCGGCAACAATCATCCCGCGTTTCTACGTCGCCTCGGGCTTCTGGCTCTGGCTGCTCGACCGGTTCGGGTTCGACGGCATCACGTTGCCATGGGGCGCGATCCACATGCGCGAGGCGTTCTTTTCCGACCCGTGGTTGCGTGAACACGAACTGCAGCACGTCCGCCAGATTCAGCGTCTTGGACGCGTCCGCTTCTGCGTTCGCTACGTCTACGAGATGGTCCGGTACGGGTATTGGCAATCACCGCTGGAGGAGGAGGCCCGTCATGCGGAACGTGAAAACGGCGATCGTCGCGCGCTGGCTATGGGCTACCGCGTTCCTGTCGCTGGCGCTGGATGACATGGCGCGCTCCGAGTACGAGGCGTACCGCAAGTAGGGTTTCCTGCAATTTTTGCAGGTAACTCCCGTGCGTTCATTTCGGTCAGTCTTTTAGGTCATTTTCAGCCGGGCACACCGCGCCAGCGGCCTCGGCAGCACGACCGCACGAAAAAGAACGAAAGTATTCGACTCGCGTGCGTATCTCGTGGCGGCCCGTTCTCCTCGTCTCACGCGTCGGCGGTACACCGCTCCATGGTCTTCACGCGGGGACTCGAGCTGCCGTTCTCTCGCTTCAACCACGAAATCCGGCTGAAACAGGAGAATCCCAATGGCCGACAATACCGTCATGCAGACGCTCTACGGCAAGGAGTTCGTCTCCGCCTACGAGCAGAAGCAGTCCCTTCTCCGTGGCACCGTCACGACCGAGGGCGACGTCAAGGGCGACAACTTCGTCTTCATCATCGAGGGCACGGCCGACGTCGCGGTGACCCGCGGCGCCAACGGCAACATCCCCTATGCTGCCGATGACCAGTCGTCTGCCACCTGCACGCTGAAGGAGTATCACCACCTCGCGCGCAAGAACAACTTCAACATCTACAGCTCGTCGGTCCCGCAGCGCCTGTCCATGCAGCGCCGCGGCATCGTCTCGCTGAACAACCGCACCGATCAGCTGATCCTGACCTCGCTCGCCACCACGACCTACGCGGCGAACGGCGGCGCGGCTCTCGCTGGTATGACCATCGGCGGCCTGCTCGAGTCGTGCGCCATCCTGGACGAGAACAACGTCCCGGACGACGGCGAGCGCTATGGCCTCCTAACCCCGCGCGCGTGGGCCTGGGCGCTGAAGATCAACCAGTTCTCGTCCGGTGACTGGGTGCCCGACAAGCCGTTCATGAAGTACCAGCAGTGGCGCAACTGGAACGGCGTCAAGTGGTGCCGCCATCCGAACCTGCCGGGCGTCAAGGGCGCCACCGCCTCGTGCTTCGTCTACCACAAGTCGTCGCTCGGCCATGGCCTCAACATGGGCGAGATGGTGACCAAGGTCGGCACCAACGACGAGCAGGACTACAGCTGGGCGCGCACCTCGGCCTACCAGGGCACGAAGGAGCTGCAGAAGGCGGGCATCGTCAAGATCGTCCACAACGACACCACGGCGCTCTAAGGCGCGGGCGGCAGCCGGGGCAACCCGGCTGCTTGCCTTCTCTTGCAACCCGCAATCCAAGGAGCTGCCATCATGGCCTTCAACGACAAGTATCTGACCTGCATCGGCGACATCGGCACGACCAAGCCGAACATCTGGGTCTACAAGACCGATGACGCCGCTGCCACCGTGGACACGTCCGGCTACTTCCCGGTCGGCTACGGCTTCAAGGTCGGCGACGTGATCCTGCGCGTCACCGTCACCAACCTCGGTCTCTCGAACGAAGCGGCCTCGACCGCAGGCTGGCATCTCGTCATGACCGCCTCGTCGACCGCCGTCGACGTCGCCGACACCACGGCCCTGACGGTGACCAATACCGACTAACCGGGATCGTCCCCAGACGATGGGGTGATCAAGAGCCGTCCGGATGGCGGGGCAACTCGCCATCCGGAACGAACACGAGTAGCGTCCCCGATACCTGCAACATGACCGAAAGGTATTTCCTCCATGGCGAAAGCCGCAACAGCTACCAAGATCGATCCCGAGACCGGCGCCGACGTGGCAGACGCTACAGAGACCGGCGCTCCTGCGCCCGGTGCCGAGACCGCCGCCGCTCCGGCCGTGCGCAAGGCGCCGGCGCAGATGACGGCGCACGATATCCAGCCGGCAGGAACGAAGTGGACGTCATGGAACGTCGTCGCCCGTGACGACCACACCATGGAGGACGCGATCCATCCGCGCTACCTGTGGAACAAGGCCGACCAGTTCAACCCCCTCGACGAGGTCACGATCAAGCACCCGCATGGCGACTGGGTCATCGTGCTCGACGTCATGTCGATCGACAGCGAGGCGCGCGCCGTCTTCACCAAGATCCGCCACATCCTCGACTACAGCCAGGAACAGCTTGCCGTGCCGAAGCCGGACCTGTCCGGCGCGCGCGTCGAGTTCCTTGGGTCCGACGAATGGGGCATCACCGACGGCCACTTCACCGTTCGCTCCGGTTTCAAGACCCGCCAGGAGGCGGAGAGCTATCTGCGCAAGAAGCGCCGCGAGCTGTCCGAATAAGGAGGACGCGTCCCAATGCCCACCAAGCTCTCCGTCTTCAACGATGCGCTCGGCATGCTCGGCCAGCCGCTGATGAATACCGACCTCGATCCGGGTGAGGACGGAGACACCTTGCGTGGGCATTGGGAAACCAAGGTCGCGTTTGCGCACGAGAAAACCGCGTGGGATCACGCCAAGGTGCAGTGGAAGGCGCCGCGTCTCGCGACGAAACCCGAGTTCGGCTACGACTACTACTACCAGCTGCCGCCGAAGTTCGCCCGCCTCGTCTCGATCAGCGAGACCGGCATGGTTGGCGACGATCTGCTCGACTACGACATCATCGACGGCAAGATCGCGACCAATGTCGCCAGCGTTTACGCAACCTGTGTCACAACCGATTCTCTCGAGCGCGTCGGCAGCTGGACGGAAAGCTTTGCGCATTACGTCGCAACCGAGATCGCGCTGGCCGCCGCGCCGCGCATCAACTCGTCGGCGATCGAGGCCATTACGAAGGAGCGCAAAAAAGCGCAGTCGGACGCGGGCGGCCTCGATGCCGCGCAAGGGCCTCCGCGCCGTCGTCCGCATGGAACGTGGAGCAAGGCGGCGCGCGGGTTCCGCGGCTCCGTCGACCGCGAGCAGAGGGACTAACGGGGGATGGCCGAGCAGAAGACCAACGCTCCCCTCGTCGTCTTCAACGGCGGCGAGATCGGCGCCGAGACGATGGACCGCGTTACGCTTGAAAACTACGGCGCGTGCGCGGAAGTGCAGGAGAATATGTGGCTCGACGCCAACGGCCCGATGGGCTTCCGGCCGGGGACTATATTCAAGGGCGTTCTGACGTCGGGGGACGCCGGATACGTGCGGATGCACCCCTTCGTGCGGTCGATCCGCGAAAAGTTTCTCTTGGCGCTGTCCGCTTTCCAGCTGCGCATCATCTCCAATGACGACGTCGTCGCGCGCGGGTCCGTCAGCGCGGCGATCACCAACGGCACGTTCGCCAGCGGCTTGACCGGATGGACCAACATCTCGGCGGCCGGGTCGAGCGCCGGAACTGGGACCGGCCGGTTGTTGCTCAATTCCGACGGCTCGGCGACGGCCGGCGTGCGCCAGCAAGTTACGACCGGATCGGTCAATGTCATGCACGCCATCGATATCGACGTGCACCACGGCCCGGTGAAGCTCAAGATAGGAACGGCCGCGGGTGGCGTCGATCTCATTGACGAAATGGAGTTGCGCACCGGCTACCACTCGATCGCCTTTACCCCGACGGCGACGGACTTCTTCATCGACATCACCTCGACGCTCTACCGGCAGGTCGAGGTCGAAAGCATCAAGATCGCCAGTGCCGGGGATCTCGTGCTCGATACGCCATGGTCAGAAAGCGACCTGTTCTCGTTGCGGCTCGAGGAAAGCCTCAACGTCATGTACGTGTTCCTCGGCACGACGCGGCAGAAGCGTATCGAGCGCTGGGACAATAACTCCTGGTCGATCACGGACACCGACGAGAAGGACGGCCCGTTCGCGGACGCAAACGCGGACACGTCCATCACCATCACGCCATCCGTCCGCATCGGTAACGGCACGCTGACCGCGAACAAGCCGATCTTTTCGCCAAAGCACGTCGGCGCCCTGTGGAAGCTCGTGCAGTCGGGCCAGTTCGAGACGCGCACCGTCAACGGTGCCGACCAGTGGTCAGACCCGGTTCGCGTGCGCGGCGTCGGCGGCTCGCGCGCGCTGACAGCGACCGTGTCCGCGGGCCTGACCGGGACCGTCCGCCTGCAACGCTCGATCGGCAACACCTCGTCGTTTGCTGATGCGGCGACGGGGTCGGGCACGAGCGGCACGGTGTCCGCTTCTTTGTCCGGTAATAGCGTCGCCTTCGCCTTCAACGATGGCCTTGATAACAATGACGTTTATTACCGCGTCGGCGTCAAGACGGGAGAATATACGTCCGGTTCCGCCGTCGTCACGATCGCGTTTTCCGGCGCTTCGACAGAGGGCGTCTGCCGCGTCACCAACTACACCGACCAATACCATGTCTCGATGGAGGTGCTGGCCAATTTCGCCACCGCGACGTCGACGAACAATTGGAACGAAGGCGCCTGGAGCGACAAGCGCGGCTGGCCGCGGGCCGGCAACGTTTTCGACGGGCGCCTGTGGACGCTGCGCGACGACAAGTTCTGGGGCTCCTACTCGGAAGCCTACGAGAGCCACGCGCATGACGAGGGTGCATCGGCCGCCATCTCGCGCTCCGTCGCCGTCGGGCAGGCCAACACGGGGCAATGGATCGTCGGCCTGTCGCGCTTGATCATCGGCACGGAAGGCGCCGAGGTCGTGGTGCGCTCGAACGCCTTCGACGAGCCCTTGTCGACGACGAACATGACGGTGCGCGAGATGTCGACCTATGGCGTCGGCGACGTGCAGCCGATCAAGGTCGATACGCGCTGCCTCTACATGGATAGTTCCCGTCACCACATGATGGAGATCGTCTACAACGTCCAGATGCAGGACTACGTCGCCCGGCCGCTGACGACGCTGCATCGCGACGTCGGCCGCCCTGGCGTGTCGCAGATGGCCGTCATGCGCCGCCCAGATACGCGCGTTTTCGCCGTTCGCGACGATGGGCAGCTGCTCGTCAAGCTGTTCGACCCGCAAGAGAACATCTTGGGATGGTCGCGCTGGATCACGCCCGGCGCCGATGGCGTCATCGAAAGCGTCGCGGTGCTGCCGGGCGGCATCGTCAACCAGGACGACGTCTACTTCTCGGTGAAGCGCACCATCGGCGGCGTCGATTATCGCTACCTGGAGAAGCTCGGCAACATCTACTACACAACCGCCAGCGACCTGCGGCCGCTCGACTCTTGCGTATCATATACGGGCGCTCCGGCAACCGTGTTCAGCGGCTTGTCGCACCTTGAGGGCGAGACCGTCAAGGTCTGGGCAGATGGCGGGTGGGCTGGCGAATACGAGGTTACTGGCGGCGCCATCACGCTCGAAAGCGCGGCGTCCAATGTCGTCGCCGGCCTCGCCTACGAGGCCAAGTACAAGGGGACCAAGCTCGCGTTCGGCGCCAAGCAGGGAACCGCGCTGGCGCAGCGCGGCAAGCCGGTGAAGCTCAATCTCATCCTGCGCAAGTGCTACCCGGGCGGCATTCGCTACGGGCAGGATTTCACCACCATGCACCGGCTAGCGGACCGGACGGTCAGCGACCCGAACAGCCAGGGCCCGGCGATGGTCAGCGATACCATCGCCGACATCACCATGCCGGGACGCATCCAGCCCGACCCGCGCGTCTGCATCATCATGGACGCACCCGGTTGGATCAACGGCCTCGTCGTCGGCGAGTTCATGAACGAGCGAGTGACCTGATGAGCTTCAACACCGAGCCCGGCCCAGAATACACCTACCGCGAGTTTCGCCCGACCGACGGCGAGATCGAGGGTATAGACATCACGCATCCGATCTTCGGCGGCACGATGGAGAAAGACGGCGCCGTTGTCGCTTACGCGGGTGTCAACCTTATCGCCGAGAAGCACTGGGCGTTCTTCTACATCAAGGACGACAACCTGCGCAAAACCATGTGGCTGATGCGGCTCATGCGCGACAGCCTAGCCATGCTGCGCAAGGGCGGGATCAAAGAGCTTTACGTGCTCTGCGACACGCGCATCCCGCGCGCGACCGAGTTCCTGAAGGCTTTGAAGTTCGCGCCGATGAAGGTCTACGACAAGCCGATCGACGTCATGGTCTATGAAAATATGATGGGCGCCAAGGCGTGGCGCATGGAGCTTTAAAGGGGGTATCACATGGCCATGCTGGGAGCAGTTGCCGGTATTGTCTCGGCGATCGGCGGCGTCGTCGGTGCCATGGTGCAGGCGCAGGGCGCACAGGAAGCGGCCGACGATCAGGCCGCGACGCAGGAAGCCCAGGCGCAAGCCGAGCGGCGCAAGGGGCAGGCCGAGGCGGCGTCCAAGCAGGCCGAAGCGGCGCAGCGCGACAAGCAGATGAAGAAGGTCATGTCTGACCAGCGCGCCGCCTTCGCCTCGTCGGGCGGCGGCGTCGACAGCGGCTCGGCGCTGCTCGTCACCGAGGATACGGCGACCCGCGGCATCTATAACCGCGATGCGACGCTGTGGGAGGGCGAGGAGCAGCGCGCGGGCCGCGAGAGCCAAGCCCGGATCTATGAAATGCAGGCGGACGCGACGCGGCGCGCCGGGCAGCGGCAGGCGACGAGCGCCATCATCGGCGGCGTCTCTGGCGCGTTCGGCGCGGTCGGCAAGATCGCCGGTTCGGCCGGCGGGTCGGGCGGCGGCGGTGGCGGTTTCTATTACGGCTGAAGGTGAGCGATGAGCAGAATCCCCGATCAGGAATCCCTTGGCGTCAAGGTTCCCGGCGCCGTGCGCCAGCTCGAGCACTTCAACCCGGAGGCCATGGCGGCACCGGGCCGGGCGCTGCAGCAGGTCGGCAAGTCGATTGCGGGCCTGGGCGAATCGATCGGCGGCGCCATTGGCGCGCTCGATGCGCAGACATCTAAGGACGAGGAGTATTCAACCCATACCAAGTTCCTCGATTTCGATCAGGCGCAATCCGATCGCTACGAAAGCGAAAAGCGCAACATGGCCCCTGACGGCATGGGGTTCCGGGATACGATCACCAAGAGCTACGACGACGGCGCGCGCGCGTTTTTCAAGGATGTTCCGGACAGACTGAAGCCAAAGTACGACTACATGCTGCGCCAACGCGGCGTCGACTACGAGCGCCGGTCGCGCGACGACGAACTGAAGCAGAACGACACACACCATTTCAACGACGTCAATACGCGCCTCGATGCCTACCGCGGCATGACGGACGAAAACCCCGACGACATCCGCGACAACATCGTCCGCGGCTTGTCGCTGATTGCATCCTCCAAC
>ERZ869921.28-NODE-28-length-87556-cov-13.890287_pt1 | contig 87556 bp, 111 predicted proteins | sample MGYA00579310_ERZ869921 | MGnify/ENA primary metagenome ERZ869921 (study PRJEB32216, sample SAMN09231816) | wastewater metagenome | place: USA: Maryland | collected 2016-06-21 | study: EMG produced TPA metagenomics assembly of the PRJNA472060 data set (Reclaimed...
TCCGGCACATAGAACTCTTCCGGCAGCTCGGCGTAGCGCGCCGAGACTTCGTTGTAGCTGAACGTGCGGTGACGATGCCACTGACGGAAGACGAAGATCGGCGCCTTCACCTCGAAGGTGAACACCATCGCCTCGAACGGCGACGTGTGGCGGTTCTTCATCAGGTAGTGGATGAGCTTGGCGTCCTTCTCGTCTTCGCCCACTCGCCAGTCAGCGTCGTAGCTGACGCGGGCGTTGCGCACCACTTCAAGATCGCCGGACCAGTCGCTGTGGTCTGCGGTGATGTAGCCGCTGGTGGTGTGGGCAACCGCATCGTGAGTCGCGATGGACTCGGGAATGGGCTGCATGCAGGAGACGAGGCGGACGAAGCCGTGGTCGAGAAGTTCGGTCTTAGTTTTCATGTGTTGAATGCTTTCTCTGGTGTCCAGTTATAAGTCTTCAGCCGCTGGTAGAGCATCATGTAGCTCTTCCCAGTTAGCTGCGCAATTTCGTGAAGGGTGCGGATCTGGCCTTGATACTCATATCGAAGTGTGTTTCTCCTGTTCAAGTTGTTCACGAGCCTCGTCACCCACCGAACATTGCCGGGCTTGTAGCCTTCGTTGTTTCGCTTTCGATCCATGCAGGCGCCTTCGAAGGGTGGGTCTCCCACATCAGCGTAGAAGTTCTCGAAGGTGTGCCACTCGGGGCAGACAGTGACACCGCGAGCACCGTAGTTTTTGTAGCCCACGTTCTTCGGGTTCTCGCAACGCTGGATCATCATGTTCCAGACATCATAGATAGACTCACCGCGCATACCGTGAGTAGTGAATCTCTCACTAGACGCCTCGGCGTTGAGACAGCCGCATGACCTGACTTTTTCCAGTCGGAGACTGTTGTGGTCACCTTCCCAGCGCTTGCCGCAGTCACACAAGGCAGCAACTTTCCAGTACTTGCCATCACGCCAAGGAGATCTGCACACAGTGAGTCTGCCTCTTCGGTCTCCTATCTCTAACTTAGCCACAGGTGCAGTCACGCCAGCTCCAAATTGTTTCGCTGTTCAGAGTTTATTTTGTTCCTGCCATTTGCGCAAGTCCTTTGTCGATCGCCTCTTTGGTTGGCCAGTCGCCGATCTCGAATTGCTCTCCAAACGAAGGGCCGAAGGAGATCGAAGACAAGATAGGCACCTTCATGCCGGCATAGCCGGCCACCATGCAAGCGTGCATTCTCGGGATGAACTCGTAGAGGTCTTCGATCATTACGCTGGCCACCAGCTCATCGTGCACAGGGCCATAGCAGACAGCATCGAAGTCAAAGAATAGACCGTCTTTCCACATGCGGCCTTCCGCCAGCTTGGTCATCTCAGCGCAAGAGCCTTGGGCCTTGAAGTTGACTGCTTGGCGTTCAGCCTTGCTCGCCACCCATCGGTCTCCTTTGAAAGCCTCAGCCAGATGCCTAACACCGCCAAGCATCGTTCTTACATAGCCGTTGCTTTTGGCCTCTTCAACAACTTCCTCTTTCCAGGCTGCAATTCGAGGGAAGGCCGCAGCTTTGGCATCCAAAAAGGCCTGTGCATCTTCTTCTGATACCAGAAGAGTTTGTGCAACTTTGGGTGCCATTGCGCCGTATGCCTCGACAAAGTTTGTCTTCTTCCCCATGCCTCGATCATTCTTGATGAACTGGGCAAGTGCGTGGCCTTTGCCTCCGTTATGCCTGATGTCCTCAAACTCTTCGTAGGTCAAAGGCTTCACACCTTCGAAGCGGGTGGCCCGGTCTTTTACTTTGTAGTTGTAGATACCAACACCAGTCAAGGCGTGCATGTCTTTGAGGTTGTCTCCAACATAGCAAGCAAGCAAATTGGGGTCTTGCGAGTACTCAGCGATGACGCGCAGCTCTTGCGCTGCGAAGTCCATCGAAACTACAACAGCGTTTCGCTTGTGCGGAACAATAGCTTGACGAAACTTCGGAGGTTGCCCTTCGATCTTTTCGTTCTTTTCGATCTGCTGTTTGTTCGGCGCGCTCTCACTTGCCCGCCGAGTGTTGGTCGCGCATTGGTTGTGCGACGGATGCACCATGCCGTCCTTCCAATGTACGAAATAAGGGTACGTTGAGTAAAACAAGCCGCGTCTAGTGCGCACCATTTGCATCAGCTTGAGGGCTTCAAGAACAGGCTTTTGCTCAGGCGTTGCGTCCATCTGCAAGGCATAGTCCAAGGCCAGAGCGTCGGTCTTCGGGTTGCCCTCGTAGATGCCGGCTTTGCGCATCACGTCGGTGGCCTTGTTGCGCACACGAACAGGCAAGCCCATCATCTCGTACATCAGCTTGCCCATCTTCGTGGGCGAGCCGAGCGGGTTGTCGGGCTCGCCTGTGAAGTGCTCGCCGACGTAGCGGTTGAATAGTTCGAGGCCTTGCGCCCCGCCCTTGATCGCCGTGTCCAGCGCAAGTGCGAACGAAGGTTCGTCTTCCACTTCGCGGCAGTGCGTCACCAGCTTCGACAAGATCCGCATCTGCGTGTCCATCTTCTTGCCGGTGCAGATCGTGAAGGCTTCCTTCACGTCAGCTGCTGTCAGCTCACGGTAGACCGGAGCCTGCGTGCCTTCGTACTTCTTCTCGATCAGGTAGGCGCTGGCCACTTTCCAGGCATTCGCATACACGATGTCATCGGCAGCCGCCAGCTCGTTGATCTTCTCCACCGACACAGCCATGCCGGTCAGGAAGTTGACGGCGTGCTGGTAGGCCGCGTCGATCTCGACTTCGAGGTAGACCTTCCACGTGTGCTCGATCTCCATCACGAGCCGGTTGTAGACGTGCAGCCCTGCAGTGCAGATCGTGTCGTCGCAGCCATAGCCGACAACGTGGTTAGCCGTCAGCTCTTTCATCTTGTAGCGGCGCTCTTCCCACTCGACCATGCCGTACTGGACTTCGCCGTCGACGATGTCGCCAACGGTGTCTGCCTGCTCGAACGTGCGCAGCAGCTTGCCGCCTGCAGGCAGCGTGCCGACCGGCCCGGCCAGCTTGGTGACCTGATCGAAGGTCTGCTGCTCGTAGCCAAGCACGCGCTTCGAGCGATCCTTCAAGCCGAGCTTGCTGTTCTCGTCGACGTAGCTGTTCTCGAACATCGTGTCGCGCATGTTCGGGAGAAAGCCGCGGTAGCCGTTGTCCTGCCAGTACTCGGCGAAGGCCTGGTAGCAAACGCATGCCTCGAACGCGAAGTTCTGAATGACAAGTTCCTTGTCCTTGGGCACCAGCTCAAGCACCTTGCGGGCTTGCTCCATAGAGATGTTGTTGGTGCCGGCGTGGTCGATGCTGAAGTAGCAGGTGTACTGCGTGTTCGGTCCGAAGGTAAGAGCGAAGCCAGTCAGCTCGCTGCCCAGCTGGTCGAGACGCTCTTCGTCCTTCTGTGCCTCGATCCACTGGTCACTCTCGTCGGATGTCGATGTCTCGATGTCGAACGTGACGAACGGAGAGGCTTCGAGCAGACGCGGCATCCACTCGATGAAGCCTTGGTAGTTGTCTGCCGTGACCAAGAAGGTCTGACCGTAGTGCTGGGCCACACGCTCGTCGGCCTGCGCAGGCTTCGGTGTCACCATGCCGGCCTCGATCACCAGCGGCACTTGCGCCGTGTTGACCCACTCCGGATAGATGCGGGCCACGCGGTACGAGCGGACGGCGTTCTTCTCCTGCTCGACGATCTTCTTGATCAGCTTGTCTTCACCGACCTGCGGGTAGAGCGGGCCGAGATCCGACTTCGCAAGCAGGTCAAGTAGCTCGTGCATGCCGTCTTCGCCGTAGGCAAGCAGCATGGCCTCAAAGGATTTCTCGCCGAAGCCTTCGACGCCGCGGATCTTGTCGGACGTGTCGCCGACCAGCGACTTCCACAGCGTGATCAGCTGGCGATCCCACGGACCATAGGGATGCTGGCCAAGCGGATCGTGGTTGCGCCGCACGATGATCTTCGAGCCGTGGGCGTTGGTGCCGTGCAGGATGGTCAGGTCGCCGTCGCCGGTGGCGATGACGAGATCCTGCTCGGCTTCGCGCGCCAGGTAAGCGAGCACGTCGTCGCCTTCGACGAAGTCCTGCGACATCAGCGTGGAGCCGAGGCCTTTCCAGAGGTTGCGCATCATCTCGCGCAGCTTCTCGAACTCGGCGTAGTTCTCGGGCGCCTTGTCTTCACCGGCCTTGTAGATCGGATCGAACGCGCGCCGCTTCTGCTTGGAGTGCATGCCCTCGAACACGAGGATGGCGTCGATGGGTGCGAGACCGAACTGGTCGAGCGCACCGACCATCATGTTCATCACGTTCTCGTAGCCGTGCTTGGCCGTGTTGATCCACACCTTCTTGTCGGGGTTCACCGGACTTGCGGCCTCGAAGCCGTTCTCGGTGTCCTTGCCTGCAAAGAGACCTGTCCAAATGAAGGAACTCATGTCATAGCAGATTCTCACAGCCGCCCCTTTTGCAGCACAACATAAAGAGGCAGACCTAAGTGATACCTGTGGTGGGCTGTTTTGTAAGGCACCTCAGCTAACCTAGCAGCTTCAGCAAGACTCATGTGCTCTCCTTGGTAGTGCACGCGCAAGGTCGCTCTCGTGTTCGTGTTGCTGTCCTGTACGGTCACCCAGCCACAGTTGTTCGGCGTGTAGTTGCCTTCGTTGTCGTGCCGATCAAGCCGGTGCTCTGCAGTCGGCTTCAGCCCTACGTCTGCGAGAAAGTTTTCGAAGCTGGCCCAACGTGTGCAGACGGAGATGCCACGGCCTCCGTAGTCTTTGTACGCCTTGTTCTTTTTGCGGGTGCAGCGAGACCACATCGACAGCCAAGCCCTGTACTCCTGCGTGCCGCTCATCCCGTGAGTCCGCTGGCCTCCTTGCTCGCAGCCGCAACTCAAAGTGTTGCCACTCTTCATCGCGTAGATCTGCTTTTCCGTCTCCACGCCACAGTCACAGCGAACAAGTGCGTACTTGTTGCCGTTCGTTGCTCGTTTTGGCGAGTCACCGATGACAGTCAATTTTCCGTAGCGCATCAGTCTTCTTTCTGTTCGCGGTAGTTTTCGAAGATGTCCATCTGCTTCTCGGTAGCGACACTGATCAGGTACACCCCCCAAGAGAGGCCTAGCAGCGCAGTCCAGAGCGCTGCTGTGAACGTGCTGGGGTTGTAGATATCCAGCGCCATGATGTAGATCAGGGTCAGGCCTGTCGGAGGGTAAGCAGGAATGCACTTGCGCGACAGGCGCAGAAAGCGATTGCTCTTGGGAGCGCTCATCTCGCGATCATCCTTTCAAGTTTCTCTTTTGCCGTCTGGCAATGCACGCAACGTATGCGACCGAGAGCAAGCCGAGCGGCAGGAATGTCAGCGTCGCAATCGAGACAGTGAGCACCATCAAAATCAGGGTCCGACTCAGGCGCAGTGAGTATGCGAATCCTTTCCAGAGCGGCGTCGTTATAGATCTGCTGAAGCTCAGCAGCGCGGTCCAGGTTGTCACTGTGGCTACCCGACATTGCGTGCGGCGTTGATGTACTGCTGCAGGTGGAGCACATCGACGCGGAGCTGGTCGAGCGTGCCGCTGTTGGTGATGACGTAGTCCTCGGGGTTAGGGATCAGGCCGTGCTCGCTCGCATGCTTGCGGTCGTCTTCCTTGATCGTGGTGGCCCGGCCCTTGACGTGAACCAGCAGGCCGCGCTCGCGCACCCAGTCCGCTTCGTTGTGGAAGCGGACATCGGTGATGGTCACGACCGAGCACAACGAGCGCTCGACGCGGGCCTTGGTGATGGCCAGCCAGATGTCCGGCTGCAGCGAGCGACCCCACTCGGTGCCCAGCGTCTGCGCAGCTTGCCGCCACGAGAACTGGTAGCCGGGGAGCGGCGCCTCCTTGTCGACCCGGTTCGGGGGCTCGGGGAAACCCATCGCAGCAAGGCCTTGCTTCAGCGGGCCGGCGAAGGCGAGCATGTGGTGGCCGAGCAGCTGGCCCACGGTGTCTTTGCCAGCACCGCCGGCACCTGTGATGCCGATGACGAATGTGTCTTTCATTCTTGGTCCTTGTTGTAGATGAGTCGCTCTTCTTCGGGAAGAGTGTCGATGAGATCTTGGCGCAGCCGGTTAAGGCTTTCCCTGATCTTCTTGATAGAGCTGTCGCGCATCACCAGTGGAGGCTGGCGCTGAAAGTTCCAGATCGTTGCGGCGAAGTCATGCTTGGTCAGCACCTCAGGCACGAGCCGCTCGCTCAGCTGCAGCAGCTTGACCCTGTCGTTAGCCATCCACTCCTGCAGGATCTCAAGGCAGTCGGCGACGATGCCGATCTGGCGCTGCACACTGCGCACTTGCGGCACGACCGCAAGGATCGCGTTCGGCAGCATGGACTCCACGCCTGCAGTTTCGAGGAAGTAGAGCGTCTGCAGCGCAGTCTCAAGCGCCTCAGCTTCGAGGAAGCGCTTGTCGTCTTCGTACAGCAGAGAGCGCATGCGGGCCAGCGGATCGTGACGGTAGGAGGTGATGATCCGTCCGCGAGGTGAGGTGGCCAGCGCTTCGATCAAGCCGTTCACCGGCACATCCCAGGGCGAGTCCGTGACTGCAGGCAGACCGGCGACAACGCCGACCGGGCCGCGCTCAGGAGTCACAACGTAGAAGTCTGCCTCGTTCCAGACCAGCGGTACGCCGCGAGACATGGAGATCGTGTGCGCAACTTCCATGCTGAACATCGCACCGGCGTAGTCTGCCGGTACAGGCCAGCCTTCGGGCGCAGAGAACCTCAGGTTGCGGTCTCCTATGGTCGTGTTGCCCATCAGACGTGAAGTAGCTTTCCAGCCGCTATCACCGATGACAGCTCGCGGCTTGCGGTGCATGTCGTGCAAGCCGTTGACCCAAAACTCGTACAGGGCGCTGAAGTTGATGCACTCCCGCCTGTCGAGATACTCCCGCAAGTTGAGCCCCTCCAGCATGAGCGCTGGGCCTGTCAGCGGCGGCGCCTGCCACGGCAGATCGAGATGTTTGATGTCGCCTTGCAGAAGTTCCACAGAGCCGAAGCCGGCCCTGTGGAATGCTTTGACGATGGCCCGCACTAGCGGGCCGCGACGGTCAGCTCGCGCCACCTTCGAGCACCTGGCGCTCGGCCGCAGTGTCGCGGTTCAGGGCGCGGTAGTCGCTGTACTTGTCGCCGTAGCGCAGCGCCAGCTTGTCGATGTTCTTGACCAGCGCATCGGACAGGGTGTACTTGGCCACCAGCAGGAATGCGCACAGGCCCATCGAGATGAGGCTGACTGCTTCGCGATCGGGAACGCCTCGTTCCCTCTCGTTGGCAAACAGCGTAGCTGAGAGCGCGGCCAGACCGAGGGCCATGTCGACCATCTCCCACGGGTCTTCGGAGATCTCCTTCTTGGCGTAGGCTGCAGCGCACTCTTCCCACTGGTCATCGACCAGCTTCCCGCCGAGGTGCATCTCGTGCATGTACAGGTTCAGATACCAGCAGCAGTCGGCCACCTCTTCCATGAGGTTGACACCATCGAACGGCTTGCCGTAGATGGCGAAGCGCTTGATGTTGTCGGCCAGCTCACCGACCTCGGTCACCAGACCGAGGATCGCGTGCTTGACTTGCTGGTCGTGCGGGAAGGGCTTCGCAGTGCGAAGAGCGAGGGGCATGTATTCGGAGAAGTTCACAGGCGTGCCTTTCGGAGAGTTTCAAGGGTGTAGCGGAGATTGGCGTCGATGTCTTGTTGCACGAGCCAGTTGCGGTAGTCGAGTGGGATGTCGGAGATCTTCTTTCCTTTGTGTTCGCCGAAGGGCATCTCGTACAGCATGCTCGGCTTGTTGCTCATGCCGACCAGCTGGGCGAAGCTGCGGCCGGTGAGCGGCACCAGCGCCTTGAGCACATCGAGCACGGTCAAGATGTCGCCCATCGCTTCGTGCGCCGGCCGCTCGGGGCAGCCCAGCTCGCGGCGAATGGTGCCGAGCTGATGGTTCGGCGCTGCCGGCATGTACTTGCGCGCCAGCTGCAAGGTGCACAGCTCGCTGACGATGTCCATGTGCGGCCCGAAGAAGCGCCGGTCGAAGCGTGCGTTGTGGGCGATGAAGACCACCTTCGGCTTGCCGGCCGGGAAGATGAAGCTCATCGCTTCCTGCATCGTCGGAGCGCCCAGCACCTCGGCATCGGAGATGCCGTGGATTGCCTGCGCACCAGGCTCGATCGCCACGCCGGGATTGATGAGTGACTCCCACTGCCCAAGCACTTCGAGATCCGGCCCCAGCTTGAGCATCGCGATCTCGCAAGCGCCGGCCAGCGCACTGAGCCCTGTGGTCTCGCAGTCGCACAGGTAGATCTCAGGTGTCACTTCATCCATGTCTGTCTTTCGTAGGTGGAAAAAGACCCGGCACTGCCGGGTCTTTGGGGGACGCTTCGGCTTACGCCGCGTTGTCTTGGAAGGTCAGCGTCAGCCGGGCCGGCTCGGAGACCGTGGCAGCCGTGTAGGAGATGTCCGCGGTGACCGCCAGCCCATCGGGCGTGGCCACGGTCAGGACACCTTCAGCGCTGACCAGCGGATCGGCCGGCTGAAGGTTGGCGCTGAGCGTGTCGTCGGCAGGCGAGACACTGAAGCCTTCGGTCACCGACCAGCTGGCCGGCGTCTTGGGCAGGATGTCGAGACCAGCGGCGTCGACTGCGCGCAGAAGAACCGTCGCGCCTTGTTTCAGAATGACTGTCATGTAGATGTCGCCTTTCAGGGTGATGATGTGGTGCTCGAAGACCAGGTAGAGCAGCTGTGGGCCGCTCGGCGTAGGGAAGTAGAACTCTAGCAGCCCTGTGAGAAAGTGCAGAACAATCTGCACCCCTCTCACAAGGCGCCGCCACAGCTTCTTCAGCCGGCGCAGCACTGGGTCACTCCGTCGCGAACTCGGCCGGGCCGACCTGCAGCAGCGTCCAGTTCTTGTCGCCCGTCTTCTTGCCCAGCGCCTTGATGCTCAGGACGTTGGAGCCTTCGGCCGGCTGCTTGCCAGCCGCCACGTCGAACGTGCGATCGAAGTTGTAGCGATCGAACGTCTTCCGGGCTTGCGACGACAGGCTGACCTGCACCGTGCGGTCGAGCAGGTTGGTGGCGTTCTCGGCAGCCAGCAGCACGCCGACCAGCACCATCTTCTGCGCGACCTTGGCCTTCGGGAACATCGGCCGCACTTCGTCGAGGTAGTCGGCGATGGTCTGGCCCGAATCGCTCAGCGTCACGCCGTCGTCCGAGTAGCGCACGTACTCCTTGGCCTTGGCCGAGTCGTCGCCCATGCCGATGTCCCACGCCAGCTGCCACGAGCGCAGCTCGATCGCGATCTCGCGGCCGAGGCTGTTGCCGCTGCTGTCCTGGATGTCACCGGCGCCGGCCTTCAGCCGCTCGAAGGTGTCGTACTCGACGGTGAAGGCGTCCTTGAAGGCGTTCAGGATCGGCTCGGGCATCGCCTTCACGGCGGCAGCCAGAGCGCCGGGGGCACGCACGAGCACGGCGCGCTGCGGACTTGCTGCAGGCACGACTGCGGCCGACTTGACGGGGATCTGCACGGCGGCGGGGGTGGTCTGTGCGGCCGGTTGCTGCACCGGCGTGGCGCCAGCGGCGGGATTGTCGGCGGGTGCCACGGTCTGCTGCACGGGGGTCTGTGCGGCGGTCTCGACTGCGGGAGCAGCTTCGGTGGTGGCGTTGGGATTGCGGCGGATCAGCATGATGTCAATGTCCTATTCAGGTTGGTAATCACATAGTGGCCAAGAGAAGACCACGAGAGAAGTCTAGCGGTTTCGGAAGAGGTGTCAAGTGCCTTTGAAGTTATCCACCCCCAGTTTGCGAAGTTCATTCATGTCGAAGACAAACGTGCCGCCCGGCGCCACCAGCTTGTGCGATGCGCCTTGCTCCAGAAGAGCGGTCGAGTCACGCATGGCGTGCAGGAAAGCCGGGTCTCCTGAGAACAGCGGCTTGTAGCTGATGTTCTTGCAGTGGACGCGGTACTTGTGATAGCAGCGGCGCATCGAGAACTCGATCGCTTCCTTGCCGCCGAAGTCGAAGACCGCGAAGTCCTGCCCCTTGACCAGCTTCGAAGGCGAGTCGTCTTCCTCGTAGCTCATCGACGCGAAGGTGTTGAGCACCTTCAGGTACTCGGCTTGCGTGGCCGGCAGCAGATCCTGCATGCGGGAGTAGATCGCCGCGTCGAGCGTGGCGAATGCCTCGGCGAACTCAGCCTCGCCGTACACCAGATCGATGATCCGCTTGAACTGCCGCAAGCCGAACTTGCTGACGGTGAAGTTGTAGACCGACCGCTGCTTCGCGCCCTGCTTGCGGCGCATCTCTTCGTCGGTGATGCCGTCTGTCAAATCCTGCGCGGTGAGCATGTAGTGGGCCTGTGCGGCGTTGTACATCACATCGAACTCGGTCTTCAGTTGGTCGAGGCTGTAGTTGTGCACGATGTCTGCCGCAAGGTGTCGGCCGATCACCGCCATGCTCTGCTTCTCTGCCACGAAGTGCATGAAGCGTGCGTACCAGGTCAGCGCCACCGACGACGGTGGGCGCACCACCGTGACCAGCACCACGCGCTCCATCGTGGCCGGCTCTTCTTCCATCACCTCACCGACGAAGCAGACCGGCGCCGAGATCTGCGTCTGGTTCAACGAGCGGAAGTCTTCGCTGTCCCGATTGCCGCCGCCCTTCGTGATCTCGCGGTTGTTGTAGGCGTCGCGCCAGAGCAGCTTGAGCTTGCTGTGCAAGTCCGGCGGCATCTCGTGCGGCTTGTACTCGTCGATCAGCAGCGGGATCGAGGCCGAGGCAGCCATGTGCTGCTGCAGCGCGAACAGGCTGGACTGCGGTGTCAGCTCCTTCGGTTCTTGGTTGAAGTAGAAGAGCGAGAGCATCGCCCGGTTCTGCTCGGTCTTGCCTGCGCCAGCAGACCCGTTGACGTGCAACAGCGGAAACTTCTGGTAGACCTTGTTGAACATCATCCGGTAGAAGCACGCCGTGTACCAGCCGAGGTAGTTGCTGATCACGTCCGGCTTCTGGCAGCCGATGAACGAGTGCAAGGCCTTGCGGAAAGACTCTTTACTTTCTGTGTTGGCCCAGTCCGCAAGCTCGGGCGCGTCGCTGAGGTCCGTGCGGTAGATGCCGCGTGTGTCGGGGTAGCCTTGGAAGGACATCGTGATGCCAGTTCCTGCAGCGCGTGGCTCCATCATCACGCCGCGGTTGTCTGCCCACACCATGAATGGTTTGTGCAGCTCGACCTGCTCGTGGCCGGGAATGTTGAGGACATCAAGGCCTTCGCGCTTGGCGACGTAGCGGACCTTGTCGTTGCTCATGGCTTTCTGTGCGACTCGCATATGAAGTGACCTGACGTGGGCATCGCTGCCTTGCATGATGTGGGCGTAGCGCCCGGCGAATTTGTTGAAGGCCTGCAGACCAGAGAAGGTGTCCAGCTCCAGCGTCTGCGTGCCGACGCTCTTGCCGTTGACGAAGACGGTGGCCTGGTAGCAGGAGACCGCGCTCTTCTCGGTGTCGCGCAGGATCACTACATCGTCGAACGACAAGGCGCAGATGCGCTTCTTCCCGTCTTCTGTGTTGATGTAGACCCCGTACTTGGTCATGTCGAGACCAGCAGCGATGTCGTTGTACGCATCGTTGACTGGCACCTCGGTGCTGGCTGTTGCTGGCGCGTTGACCGCAGCTTCGATGTTCGCCGCGACCTCTGCCTCGGTGACCGGAATGCCGTCAAGGTCAGGTGCATCGTGGCTGAGCAAGACCTTGAGCGCGCCCACCGAGAAGTCGTAGCACGGGTTGTCGTGCGTGTAGCGGTGCATGCGCACCAGCTCTGTCGCGCGCTTGTCCGGTGTGTTGTACCGGTTGCCATCACCGCCGTGGTTCTCGATCAAGCCAGCGGCCTTGGCCACCAGCGTCTCTTCATCCCAGCCCATCGCGTCAGCCACGATGCCCAGCTGCAGCGACAGCTGATGGAAGCCGACATCGGGCTTGATGCCTTGGCCTGCCAGCATGTATTCGAGCGACGGCAGCTTGCTCTGGCGCAGCTTGCTGTTGTCGGTCATCGCCTTCTTGCGGCGCTTGGCCAACTTGGCATCGACAGCCTGCACGGCCTTGTCATAGATCAGCGTCAAGTCGATCGACTGCGCGGCAGGTTCGGGCTGGATGAGCGGGCGCGGCGCAGAGGTGATCTCCACGTACTGCTCGGTCGTCATGGCCTTCAGCTCGGACCAGGTGATCGCCACTTTGTAGCGCCCGTTCTCGCGCTGCACGTTCGTCGACCGCCACATGCGGCCCTTGCGCGCCGAGTAGACACGAAGGTCGAGGTGGTCGACTGCAACAGCCAGCGCCATCTCGCGGTAGAACAGCGGCAGGTTGGCGATGCCGGTCTTCGGCGCCTTGGCCATGAAGACTTCCATCGGGATCTCGCAGTGGTAGCCGCGCCCGCCGGTGGCGAACAGCTTCACCGTGCTCATCTTCAGACCGCGCTCTTCGAGACCCGACAGCAGCTTCACGGCTTGCATGGTTGCCGTGTCGATGTCGTTGCAGTCCCAGTCGAGGTACATCGGACCCTCGTACTTGAGCTTGTCGATCTCTTCACGCGACAGGTCATCGACCATCTGCGAGACGGCCAGCACTGTCGAGTAGCGCGGTTGTTTCTCAGCGCAGAAGGCGGGCCACATCGGCAGCGGGATAGGCTGCCACGTCTCTTCGCCCCCAACGATCTGAACGTACTTGTACATCTCTAAGCGCCTTTTTGTGGGTAGTGTCTGCGCTCACCTGCATCTCTGGCGGCTACAGCCGCGCCAACGTCCTTAAACCGACCAAGGTTGAGTCGGCGTTTGCCTACTTTGATCCGCGCTTCCCACAGACATCTGGATCTGTCCCAGCTGACGCCTAAATGGCCTGACGTGTTGTTGCTGGGCAGCACTTGCCTGTTCTGCTGGTTAACCGAGAGAGTCACATCTCTGAGATTTCCAAAGCTGTTATCCCAACGAACACCGTTCCTGTGGTCTATCGTCTGCTTTGGCCACTGCCCGTATAGATGCTTCCACGCTAGATGTTGCGCTAGGTAAAGTACTCCATCGATCTGAACACCTAGATAGCCATCAGACCGCAGAGTGCCTGCAAGGCAACCGATCTCGACTTGAGGCGACGGCTTGACCTTCCATGTCAGCCAGCCAAGCAACGGGTCGTAGTCCAGAAGACTCCGCAGCCTTGCAGCGGTCAGTGTTTGTGGGCCACGCATTAAAACCTCGTCCCTGAAAATTGAGGCCACTTGTGGCGAAACTCCCCAACGGGGGTGAGATACGTGTCTCCTGCCACCCAGTGCGCCGGGTGGCTTCTCATCTTCATCGCAAGGCTCAGGCGTAGCACGCTGCGGCCGGGCGCCTTGGGGTTGGGCAGCCAGCGAACATCGTTGTGATACGGGCACCAGACGAAGACATCGTCGTGAACCTGCGCAGGCTTTTGGCCAACCCAGGAAGGTCGTGCCGTATTGCCCCAGCGAAACTCTAGAGCGATGCCCGATGTGAAATCTGCCGAGACAGCACGCAACTCACACGAGTCCACTACCTCCGGCGACCCGTCTGCCTTCGCCTTCCACAGCACCAGCACGCAGCCTTCGTGCACGGAGATGCGGTGCGCGATCCGCAAGCGTTGCCACTTGGCGTACTGGTGCAAGGGCAGCAGCGCTGCCGCTGCCTCGACCAGCTCGATCTCTGCCGTCTGTCGGTCAGTTGCCATACACCGCCTCTCTCAGATCCTGGTAGCCACCCTGCACACGGTTGAGCAGTTGGTCGTTGTTGAGCAGGTTCTGAAAGAGCCTGTTTTGAATGGTGCCGCTGGCGATACCGATGTGGATATTCGGCACGTTCGGCTGGCCGTCACGGTAGACGCGGCCGACGATCTGGTTGAAGTGAAGAGGCATGCGCGGCGCCTCAGCGAAGAGCACCTCCGAGCAGACATGCTGGTAGTTGCTGCCGAAGCCGCCGGACATCGGCTGGATCACTGCGATGCGGCAGGTCGGGTCGAACGTGAAGCGCTCGCTGTTGATCTCCTGCTGCCTCGGGGAGATCGCACCGTACATGCCGACCGCACCGAACTCCTGAAGGTAGGTCAGGATCTTTGCCGATGTCATCTGGTAGTAGCTGGCGATGATCAGCTTCGAGTTCTTCGGATTCATCACCGCGGCCGAGTCCATCACATGATCGATGAGATCGAACGTGGTCGACCGCGCATCTTCGTAGCCTGAGAAGTAATCCCAGTTGACGATGATCTGTTGCAGCGCGTTGTACAGCTTGCTGGCACTGGTGGCGTCGATCTTGCCACCGCTCTCCAGCAGGATCAGCTGCTCTTCGGCCAGCACCTTGTAGAGCGCCATGTGCTCCGGGTCCAGCTCGTACTCGAAAGGAATGTAGTTGGGCTTCTTCAAGTCCTTCAGCACATTCTCTTTGAGCAGCCGCGCACTGTGCAGCATCAGGTTGGCCTGCATCAGCTCGAGGTTTTTCCACTTCACCACGTTCTCGAAGAAGTCGCGCTCTTCGACGTGGATGTTCTCGAACTGGGTCTTGCTCCGATAGATGCCCGGCGTGATCAGCTTGACGTAGGCGTAGGCGTCATGCGGAGTGCTCAGTGGAGTTCCGGTGAGGAGAGCAAGGTTCGAGTCTTCAGCCAGGCTCGCGACCGCTTTGTGGTTGCCCGATGTCGGATTCTTGATCGACGTGGCTTCATCCACGTCGACGGTCTTTGTCTTGTGCGCAAGGCTTTTGTGGATGTGCTGGTAGTCATTCTTCAGGATGCCGATCGACATCAGAATCCACTTCGGCCGCGTCAGGTCCATGGCCTTGCGCTGCTTCGGGGTGCCGCGGTAGATGAGGATCTCGCCGATGCCGGGGATCGACGAGAGCCAACGATGCCACTGCTTGAACAGAATAGGTGGCATGACCACCACGTTCACCTCTGCATTCCAGCAGAGCGAGAGGTAGGTGGCCATGACCGTCTTGCCAGTGCCGACTTCCGCGTAGAGCCCGGCGCGCGGATAGCCCACCTTGTCTTCGATCACCTCGATCTGGTCAGGCCGCAGCGTGAACGGCGGTGGGTGATCCTTCAGCACCGACGCGAGATCCCTGACCGCCTGCGCGGTCGCTGCGAGCGCTGCGCTCACCTCAGACCTTCAGCCGAAGCGCGTCTTTGATGTGCTGCAGATCCTGCGTCTGCTTGGGGTGCGCCGAGAGCAGCGCGTCGAAGCGCCGCAGCGACATCAGGGCTGCAGCATCGCGCAGCCGGAATCCGCCGACTTTGTCGTTGCCGTGGCCCAGCACCCAAACGGCGAGCCGGCTGTAGCGCTTGTAGTCGTCGGGCGGTTGGCCGACACCGGACACGAGCCACATCAAGTTGAAGCTCCCGATGTCATCGGGGTAAACGATGCCCCAGCCGAAGGCCTTGCCGCTGTCGTGGAGGATGTACTTGTGGGGGTGCACCGGCGACCAGTACGGTCGGGTGATTTGCAGCATGAAGTCGGAGAACTGCATGAGGTGATCCTTTCTAAGAGTGGACGATGCTATCGAAAAGCGAGGGCTGGATCAAGCCCTCGTGAACGTGAATTTTCAGCGGAAGCGTGGCCGGTCGTCGTAGCTCGGGTCGTCTTCATCTCCTTCGATGCAGGCCTGATACAGCATCTTGCTGCACGGCGGGTGCTCGAAGTTCTGGTACATCCAGATCACGTACTTGGGGTCGATCTCGGAGATCTCGTTCGGCGTCTTGCCGCTGTACTTGCCGAAGTCCAGCGGCGAGTGATCCAGCTCTTCATCGCGTGTCTTGAACTGCATGATCTTCTCCTGTTGCTATTGACAAAACATCCGACCCTGTCTACTATCGTAATGCGCTGTGAGTAGCGCTACTCAATCCCTCTACTACTTGAACAAGGAAACTGCAATGTCCAACATCCTCGACGACATCAAGGCACTCGAAGCTCAGCTGGCCGAGAAACGCGCCGCCGCCGCCAACGAGATCCGTGCGCAGAAGGCTGGCATCATCGCCGAGATTCTGGCCCACATGAAGGAGAACAACGTCTCCCTCCGTGAACTCTCGGACGCCGCCGCCGTCGCCGCATCGAAGTACAGCTCGGGCACGAACACCTGGTCCGGCAAGGGCAAGCAGCCCGAGTGGCTGGTCAAGGCCATCGCTGCCGGCGCCACCCTCGAGTCGTTCCTGACGGTGAAACCGACGCCGGCAGCCTGAACGATCGCAGCCTGGCCTGAAAGAGCCGCCTACGGGCGGCTCTTTCACGTCCACAGATCTATCTGCTGCTCCACCCACCAGCTGTTGCCCTTGCGGACATTCGCGTCGAGTGGGCTGAGCGTGAGGTTGTCGGGGCAATGCAAGCCGCAGACCAGTGGGTGCCGCAGCGGCACGATGTGCTCTACTGACCAGCGCACGCCAGTGCCTGCCGTGGCGATTCTTGCCAGCCGATAGAAGTGACCGATGGCCGTCCGGTCAGCCCAAGGCGGGGTGGCCCGACGCTCGACGCGGCGCCGGTGTGTGCCGGGCAGTCGGCTGCCGAAAACCATCGGCCCCTTGACGATCGCCAAGGGGCCGAAAAGTGGCCCAACGCAGTGGCCGTCAAGCTCAAGCGTCAGCTGCACGCTCGGCCTGCCTGCGCATCGCCTCCACGGAAGATGCGTCGACATCGACGAAGAGCTTGTCGACCTGCTCGGCCGTCAGCTGCATGCGAGTGTCGACGAAGCAGCCTTCGGCATCGAGCGTCAGCCCGAGAAGCATTGGCTGCTTGCTGGCCGGATCTCGGCCCTTGATGAAGACGACTTGCGCACCGTCAGCTGCGCACAGGATCTTGGCGAACACTTTCAAGTTTCTTCCTTCCGTCTGCGAGCTGTATCGTCGCAATATAGACACCCTTGAGCGTCACCTTCACGAGCCTACCGTCTCGCGCCATGTCATGCCCAGCAACAGCTGCACCGAAGACTGACCGAAAAGAGACACCCCAATGAGGGATGTCAACTGCGCCGTCCTTGTAGACGATGAGACTGTTGTGAGGTACGTCCAGCATGTCAAGGAGTTCCGGCAACATGCTGGTGGGTTTCAAGCTGCCCTTTCTCGTTCTGTCTGAGGTGGGGCTTGCCCTCAACCTCCTTCGAGCATTTGGATGGGTCCGGGGTGGTCTCCGTCAGACGCTTGGGGCGCCCAAGGGGTGACGTGCTCTGTGTGGTTTCCTCTTTGACCTGCCGCATAGCTGCTCCTTGCCGGACGGATGGCGACTTCAGAGCGATAGTTTCCCATAGCCAGCGGAACGCTGGGAACTAGGTCGATCGTGACGACATAGCCGTGAAAGGCCAAGTGCTTCACGATCTGTTCGAGTTGCTCCTTGGAGTGCTCGACCAGCTCAGGCACCGACATGAATCTTGGCATCAGTCGGTACCCGGTGAGGCCGCGTCAACTGAGCCTGGTGCTTCCCAGCCGCCACTCGCGCCACCACCACCGAAGTCACCACCACCACTGAAGAACGCAGGGGCCGGGGGCTCGAGTGGTACCGGAGCGCTGTGATGCAGCGTCGGCCACGAAGTGATGTTGAAGTCCTCATCGTCGGTACTTCGACGGCGTTGCGCCGTAGATGCAAGTACCGCCGGCATGGGTCGGTTGGGCGACCAGTGACCGACCCTAGGCGGCGAGGGTGGTGGTGGAGGTGCTGGGTATGCGGGGGGTGGGTTCCGCCCGAACTCGCGAATTCGCATCACTTCGTGTGGGGGGTAAGGCACGCGGAGCGGCGGCTCTTGCAGCTTCCGCTCCGCAACAGCCTTGGTGTAGAAGAACTTTTTCAACCAGTTGAACATGTGGCTCCTTTCAAGTAGAGTGAGCACGCCGCCTCGGAAGGCCCGTCTTCATGTGAGAGTGTGGCGGACCATCAGGCCCCAAGACACGAGGCGGCATCCACCACAAGGTTGCCGAGAATCTCGACGTTGCAGCCAATCCTGCGGCTGACTTCGTTGAACTTGTCGCGCGTGGCAGCGCCGAGATCCACCCCAGCAGGGTGCGGAACTTTGTGGTCGAGACAGCGCCGTGCCAAGATGTCCAGATAGCACTGCACATCAGCCAGCTCCTTCTTCGCCGCGATCTCGTACTCCTCAAACGTCAGATCTCCGCGCTCGAACTTCTTGCGGATATTGGCGAACTCGCCCAGCTCGCCCACCACGGCCTGCAGCCACTGCGCCGGTGACCAGTCACTGCCGTCTGGCTGGCTGTGCGCCAGCCCACCGTGCTTGTTCTTGAACTGCGGCAGTCGAGCAATGTTGGCTGCGCGCAGTGTGCGGAAAGTCAAGGCCGCTTCTTCATTCGGATAGGCCGCGCTGATCTCGGCAGAAGACACGTTACGTGGTTCGCCTCTGGCGAGTGCGATCACCGGGGTGTACCCCTTGAGAACATGAGCCATCGAAGACTCGAGCTTCCGCAGGGTGTTGAACACAACTGCCCAGCGCTGCTCGAGCGTGCACTCTTCGGGGGTAACCTTGCTCATATCGGTAGCTCCAGTTCAGGGCCAAGGTGCTTGTACACATAGAGGCGCATCGCTGCTTCAAGCCTCGTGTCTCCAGGCGTCGCTGTCGTCTGCACAGCATTCGTCAAGCTGGCAAACCAGCAGAAGCCGCCGTGCCGATCTGAGTGTTCGTAGAGAGTGCCGATCTTCTCTCGGTCAATGATCGGGCCGGCGTGCCGATCTTCGGACGAGTAGCGCCGGACGTTGACACCCCACTGTTGGCTGGCGATGTCCCATCCCACCGAAGACAGTCTGTTGTCGCCCGGAATGGCCAACGGGAAGAGCAGCCACGCATCGGTGCGCGGCTGCGGATTGCCGAAGCGGTAGCCCTCGCACATGGCCACAGCCATGTCGAGCTTACCGCCTCGCAACTCTCGAGGGTTGTAGCGCATCAGACTGGCTTGAGCTGCGACGGACGAACCTTGATGGTGCCAGCACCCTTGGTGTCGACGAACACCCAGGTACCGTTGGCTTCGGCCTTGGTGGCAGTCACGCTGCCGCGGATCATCTCGTCGTTGCGGCGGCGGAACTTCACGGCAGCGCCGCGGGCAAACTTTTTGGTGGTTGTGGTCATTGAAGACTCCATTGAGGTTGTGAGAGAAGACAGTTTATCGAACCTTGCGGTCTGCTGCAATCGCTAGTTGGTGCCTCCTTGTTTGGTGCGCAGAGCCTGCATGTCCTTGTCACTGGGCACCCTAGGCGTCGTCACCCCTTGAACCGGACTGCTACGCAGCCGCTGAAATCAACCACAGTAAACGGATGCTTGCCGTTCACGCCGTCCCATCGGTTGCTGTGGCGTTCCAAGAAGTCAAGCGTGTCGGTCAAGGCTTCGCGCAGGGCCTGCTCTGTGCTTGGTGTGGGGGTCATGGGGTGGCCTTCAGAAGATGTTGTTGATCTTCACAACGTCGCTCGGATGCATCACAGCGACGCCGTTTCCGAGCATGTACGCAGTCCCCCTCGGAAGGAGATTCGTGGTGCCGAGAAAGTCAACTGACCAGCGGTTGATCTTGTCGCGGAATCCGGGAGGCCACGGCACGCCGGGGATGACTTCTTCGGGCAGGGTGTAGCGCGGACGGTCGGGCGATTCAACGATGTGAATGCCTCCAAACACGCCCAACGAAAACGGGTCGAAACTCATTTCGCTCCCCCTCCTGTGCTGGCTGCGCGGAGTGCTGCAAGAAGGCTCACGCGCGTGGCCGCGCTTAGCTTGACCTCTGCGCAACAGATGGCCAAGTGCACACGAGCTGCCGTGTCGCCGGGCAAGCCTGCCGAGCGCAGGAACTTGATCACGTCCTCGTGGTCTTCGCTGGCGCCGAGGCCTTCCAGCAGACCCTCGATCTGGCAGTTGATCAACCACATCGGGCTGTCTTCGTCCATGTCACTGGCCTTGTCGGGCGACTCGTCTGCCTCGAACTCGGTGCGGGTGGGGGTGGTCATCGAATGTCCTTTGCAATGGCGTTGATGAGCCTGCTGCGTGCCCGCATCGCTTCGCTCTCGGTGAGGATGCAGCGCACAGCCAGCCGCGCGAGGGCGTGAGCATCGGCGTCGTGGAATCTGGCGTTCATCAACGTCAGGCCCTGCTGCGCCGCTTGATCTGACGGGTCGGGGCTGAGGGCGCCGAGCGTGATCGAAAAGGTTTTCTTCTCCGGGGTGCTCATGTGGGCTCCGTAGGTGCGTGGGTGGGCTCTGTGTGGTTAGAGATGCGTACTTGTTCACCAGCGGCGTGACGAGTTTGAACATGACGCTGCGGGCCTTGCAAACACCGCATTGCACATTGGGATCGCAGGCGCATCCAAAGCCTTCAAGGTCAGCTGCAGCGCGCAACTCTTGAAGCAATGCCGCCAGTGCCCCGCCCTGCTCGGCAGTGAGGCGCAGCCGCTCCAATTCCTTGTAGAGCGCTCGGTCGTTGCAGTCGCCATACTTTGAGAATCGCTTGAGCACCTCTGCTCTGCCGCGTTCAATCAGCGCCTCGTCATGCTCGGCAGTGAGGCGGCGGTCAGCGGCGTCCTGTGCCACGAGTCGGGCGAATAGCCGCACAGTCGGTGCGTCGTCATCGCTCAGCGTGTACGTTGTGGCGCGCTCGTAAAGCTCGGCGATGTCGGCGTCACTGAGCGCAGCGCCTTTGGATGTCTCTGTCATCGCTTGATCTCCACCGTCGGGCACATCTTCTCTTTCCACCCTCGGTAGGCCTCGCGCAGAAGACTCCCGCCTGTTGTCGATGCTGTGCGCTCGCTCAGCATGTGCAAGCTCCCGACGAGCAGCGCCAAAGCGAACAAGGTCAGCGCTAACGCAGGCACCATGAAGAACCCCATATCGAACTCACCGAGGCTTATCCAGAAGAGAAGACCGAAGGCTGGCACCACAATTGAACCGCCGACCAGAAGAACGCCCACAAAAGTCAGCGCAATGAACTTGATCGGAGCCGTCAGCACCGAGCGCCAGAAGATCTCGCACAAGGTGTGTGTGTGTGTGTGTGTGTGTGCGTGCGTTGGTAGGGGTTGAGCCCGCCGAACTCTGCCCACTTGATGAGGGCGCTTTTTCTGTTGATTGTGATCACACTGGCTCCGTTCTGATTTTGACGCCGTCCGCGTCCTTGACGCAGACATGATGGACTCGGTGGGCTGTACCTCCGGGGTCCACCACGACTGCGCAGGTCTGGTTCGGTAGGTTGGACTTGCCGCCGAGCTTCTTGCCGCAGACCCAGCAGATAGGTGTGGGCCAGGCGATCATGGTGCTTGCGTCGGCTGCTTATCGACCCCTTGAAGAAGCGCCGCAGCTAGGTCGATCGCTGCAGCGCCCAGCCTGGGGCCGGAGATAGCCCCAAGCCCTTCAGCAAGGTTCGCTTGGTGGTGCGTGTAGGCGTCGAGCATTGCCTGTGCGGCAGCACGAACTGCATCTCGCTTGCTCTCGCTGCAGCAGATGGCCAAGTGCACACGCGCTGCCGTGTCACCGGGCAGGCCGGCAGCACGCAGGAAGGCGATCACGTCCCTGTGGTCTTCGCTCGCACCCAGCCCTTCAAGCAGCCCTTCGATCTGGCAGTTGACCAGCCACATCGGGCTGTCTTCGTCGAGGTCGCTGGCCTTGTCGGGCGACGGCTTCGGCGGCTCTGCCTGCGGGGGTGCTTCCACACTTTGCACGGCGTTGCGAATCGCGTTACCAGCTTCACAAGTCACGCCTTTCTCGCTGATGTGCCCTGCAAGCGCCCACTCAGCAACGACTTGCAGAACCTTGTCGCTCGCTGGGCTGACTGTGGGGGTCGTGTCCGGCCCCCCGAGAGTCCGCATCAGATCGTGCGCCGGCTTAAGCATCTTGGCGCTGTGGCCGTGGCTATCCACGAAGTCGCCAATATCAATCTGGTGCAGCAGTGCGTTTGTCGCTGCACGCAACGCGGTCAGGTCTTCGGCGCAGCAGTCGTGCTCTTCTGCCTTGATGCGTAAGGCGATGTCGGAGCGCTTGTTCCATTGCTCTGCCAATATCGGCCTTGCATCCTCTCCGCACGAGAATCGCAACCCTGTGCTGGCGTCGCACTGGTCGCACGAGATGTAGTGCCCACCAGCGTTATCTCCGTCGCCGCCAATGAATCCTGCGCTGGCGTTGCCGCCGCAGAACGGGCACGGATTCAGGCAGTCGCTGTCGTCCATCGGCTCTTGCGGGTCGCCGCTCATAATGCATGCCTCGGGCAGTAGTCAGAACCAACGGAAGCACACTCACACGGCGCATCGTGCGGCGGCTTCTCTGGCCAATCGTCTCCCAGCGCATACCGCGCTCTACTCTGCGCCCAGCGAACGAAGTCAATTGCGCGATTGAGGCCGCCCTCCCATTCGCTTGGTTTGGCCTCAGCGATGCCGCGCAGAGTTGCGCGCATCGAAACTATCGAAGAGATGGCTTCTTCTACAGCCTGTCGGCTAACAACGACCATCACACCGTCCGCGTCGTGCTGCCGAGCATTTCGAAACTCCTGAATCATTTCATTCATTTCATATCCTCGTAGTCCAAAAAGTAGCTGCGGCCGCACACGTCGCAGCGATAGCGCTCACCATCCATGCCCTCGTAGGTGCACTTCAGGTTCTCGCACATCTTCGGTCCAGCAACGCCGACGCACTTCCCAGCCTTGTTTTGCACGTCACCTGTGGCGGGTGCTGCTGGCGGGGATGCTGCGAGCCACGCAACGCATTTGTCGTGCGCTTGCTTGACGTGGTGCAGCGGCGGCTCGATGTCCCACGCGGTCAACTCAACGGCCAGCGCGGCGCGGCATTCTTCAATCAAGTTGCGCGCGTCGGCGGGTGCTGCTGGCGGGGTGGTGAGCGCCGCTGCTTCAATGGCTCGGGCAAGGTCTTCAACGAAGTCGGTTTCTCTGGCCGGAGTGAAATCGTCCTCCGTCATCGTGCCAACGCCCCACGCTTCCCACACACGAGTGCAGGCGTACATAGATGTCAGGTGGTCGCTGATGAGGCTGCGCAGGTTCTCGGCCTGCTCTGTTGGGGTGGTGGTTTTGCGAAACTTTAAAGCGGCGGGGCACTGGCAACCAGCGCACCAGCCCTTCGGGTTGTCGCCGCACACGATGTCCTTCTCCGGGCAAACGTAGACGCTCATGATCCCCCTCCTGTGCTGGCTGCGCGGTAGTAGTTGGTCTGTCCACCGTTGGGTGCTTCCGTCAGCCACTCCACTTTCCAGCCTTCATGCGCGTGCCAGTAGATGCGAACGTCTGCCTTTGGAATGGCGCACTTACCCTCGGGGCAGTGCCCCATTCCTTCGGCGCCGTGGTCGATCGCGTACTGGCACCGGCCATCGTCTCGGCACAGCTCGCTCACCGGGCTGGCTGCGGCCCCTGTGCTGGCAAGAGTTGCGCGGGCTTCGGCCTTCACTCTCCGGATGCGTTCGTCCACGGCGCGCTGATACCAAGTCGCCGACGCCTCGACAACGGCGTTGATAACCCAAAGGTGCGGCTCAAACGGCTCCGAGTAGTAGCTCTCGGGCTCGGCCTTGGCGTGCTTGCGAGCCAGTTCCTGCGCTTCCTCGAAAGAGATTGAACCGTCGTGTCGGGTGGGTGCTGCTGGCGGGGTGGTGGCGTCAGCCTCATTGAGCTTGTCCCACAACCCTTGCGAGAACGCTTCCGGGTCGTTCAATTCGATCCACTTCACAAGGACTTTGATACGCCCGTGAAGGCGTTGAATCTCTGCCTGCTCTGTTGGGGTGGTCACGATGTCACTCCTTGGTTGTTGTGTCGAACATATCGGGCGTGTGCTCGCAGCGCTGCGGGGCCTGCTGGCCCTTGGGCACGAACTGCGTGCACTTCGGCTGACCGTCTTCGCCGTGCGTCCATTCGGGCAGCGGCTCATCGGAGAGGAAGGACCGGCTCAGAATCTCGCAGTACAGGGTCGGGTCTTTGTCGGCATCTTCTACCGTGGCATTGCCGTTCATCACCTTGTCGCGGTCGCATTCCTCGCACCACATGCCGATGAAGTATTCGCCCTCGCTGCCGTTGCACGGCCTGTAGGGCTCGCCTGGCGCGTCCGGGGCGAACTCGACGCGCGGCAGCTTGGGCTGAATGATGTTCACAGGCCAGCACCCGCGCGCAGCCGGCGCCAGATGGTGCGCGGGCTCTCGGTGAACAGGCCGCGGCCCAGCACCAGCTCGCGCTGGCGCATGGCGCGCTCGGTGGCCAGCACCGGGGCCACGTCGGCCGGGAAGCTGGTGCCGTTGCGGCGGCCGGCTTCGCGCCAGGTCACGTCGATGAACTTGCGCAGCAGGCCGGTGCGGGTGCGGCGCACGCGCAGGCGGATGCAGGGCACGCTGCTGGTGTTGTTGCGGCGCAGTTCGTTGGGGCGCGCGCTCATGGCTTCGGCGCCTTCAGCAGGTCGAATGCAATCTGGCGCATGTCGTCCAGGTGGCGCTCGACGGCCGACAATGCCCCGGCGCTGCCGCTGCCCTCGCTGGGGCGCAGGCCGCACTTCCAAAGCTGGTCGATCAGCTGCTGGGCATCGGCCATGGTCAACTGGATGGCAGGCTGCTCGCCTGTTTCCATCCTGTCGCGGTCGACGTCGACGTAGGTCAACGGCTGGGCCACGTGGATGATCTTGGACTCTGGCCCGTAGGCCATGCTGATGTGCAGGCCGATGTAGCGGCCGAAGTTGTGCAGTTCAGCGTAGATGTCGTGTCGTCGGTTCATCAGAAAAGCTCCGGTGCGGCCGCGCGGTGCTCGGCCAGGTGTTTGGGGCAGTAGTGCAGGTTCTTGCCGACCTCGGTGCCGTGCTCGGCGCACACCGGCATGTCGCAGGTCGCCTCGCCAACGGGCCAGTCGCACAGCAGCGTGCTGATGCCCTGGCAGCGGCAGCTGACGCCCTCGCGCTCGACCGTGGCCATGCAGGGCTTCGGCCACTTCTTCGGGTTGCGACCGAGGTTCAGGTGCACGCGCAGGCCGTTGACGATGTAGAAGGGCATCAGACCCGCCTGAAGGTGACGACCCGGACCCACGGGTTGAACTCCCAGTCGCCGTTGAGCGAATCCCACAGGCGCGCGTATTTGTCGCAGTGGATCGACCTGTTGACCAGCAGATGGGCCGACATTTCGTAGTCGACCGTCGAGCGCTCGATGCCCTCGGCGATCGCGTCGGCATCGCTGATCGCGTGCAGCCGCTCGACCCGCACCGCGGTGACCTCGAGCGTGATCCGGCTTGCCCAGCGTGGTATGTGGATGCTCGGCTTGGGCTTTGTCCAGTCGCCATCGGACGGATTGCCGTCGGCCCAGTACCAGACCAGACCGTGTTGATCGGCGACCGTATTGCCGCGCTGGTACGAGAAGGCCTCGCGCACCCAGAGCCGGTCACCGACTTCGTAGCCCTTGGCCAGCGTGAAGTCGTACCCGGGCCCGTGCTGCGGGTTGTCCAGGTCGAGCAGTGGCGGCGGGTAGCGGATGTCGAAGCTGTGGCTGTTGCTGAACTTGCGCACCACGTACAGGTGCCGCCGGGTCTGGGTCTTCGAGCCGTCGAGCAGCGCCCGGACCATCGGGGCGCTGAACAAGATGGGGATGTCGCGCATGCTCAGTGCGTTTTCTTGGCGTCGGCAGCAGCAGGGGCCTGGCCGGCCAGGTCGGCTTCGGCAGCGTTCAGCAGCGATTCAGCGGCGCGGCCCAGCGCGTCCATCAGGGTCTCGCCCTCGCCGACCTCGAAGGAGCCAGAGGCGAGGACCTTGCCGTCTTTGAAAAGGCCAGCGCGCCGCGCGGTGCACAAGGGGCACGTGCACAAGTCGCCGGGTGTGGGGGCGCCGAGCCGCGAAGTGCTATCCGCTTCGTTGCGCGCGGTCGCCTCCATTACGCGGTCCTTGATGCGGTCGCGCATGGCCTGCTCGGCTTCCAGCCGGCGGTGGGATTGGATGTTCATGGGGATCCTCAAGGGGCACCGCCGAAGCGGTGCGGGTTGATCAGGCCGTTTCGCCGCCTTCGGAGTCGGTGCCGGCGGTTTCGGGTTCCGGCTCGACCATGCGCTCGAACTGGTACTTCGGCTTGATGGCCTTGTAGACGAAGGACCCCTTCGACTCGGCGGCCTGCATCGCAGCGAACACTTCGGGCGCGACGTCGGTGTACTCGTACACCTTGTCCTGCGTCGACTTGAACTTCACCGCCAGGCGCTTCGTGGCCGCGTCGTAGCCGTAGCTGTCGATCTGGCTCGATTCGGGCGTGGGGGTGCGGGGGATGGTGGAACTGGGCATGTCACTCTCCTTGGAGTCTGGATAGATTGTGTTGAGGGGGTCAGCCGCCGGCGAGCTCGCCAGCGATCGGGCCGGTGCCGACCACGTGCACCGCGGTGGCGCTGTCCGTGTTCTGCTTGGCCTGGCCGATCTGGTACGGCATCCAGCTGCACTCGCCGGGCGCCGCGGTCTGGCCAGCCGGCACCAGCGTGGCCGGCCGACCCGGGAGGGCATTGCCGAACTCGTTGTTGATGGCGACGTCGACCGCGGTGTCACCGCGCACGAAGCAGACGGTCGCGTCGAAGGGCTGGTCGGTCTGGAAGGCGCGTTCGTGCGGGAACGGCCAGTACCAAACCTTGCGGCCGATGGTGGGCTTCATCATTTCACCCCCTTCGGTGCTTTGCTGGGCCAGTTCTTCACCGGCTTCGTGGTCTCGGCCTTGGCCTTCTTGGGCTTCTTGCCCTTGGCCTCGACGTTGGGCGCCAGCACCAGCGCCAGGACGATGGCCAAGGCCATCATGGTGGTCTTCAACATTTCTCTCTCCTGCCGCGCGTGAAAGGGGCCGCGCGGCGTGCCCCGTTACTCAGGTGAATAGGTTGGGGCGCTCGCGTGCAGCCAAAGCGCCGCCCTTCTGCATCAACGTCTTCTTCGCAGCCACCTTCTTGGCGGCGGGCTTGGGCTTCTTGGCGGCGGCCGTCTTCGCGGCGGGCGCTGCGCCCTCGGCGAAGATTTCGGTCGCGTCCTTGGCCTTCGTCGGGTTGTTGTCGACGATGCCGTCAGGCCCGGCCGAATACTTGAACGGCAGAGCGGCCGTCTTCGTGTCCTTCTCGGCCTTACCCTTCTTGCCCTTGCCGCGGCTGGGCGTGCCGGTCTGCATGGTCGGCGGCGCCAGCAGGATGCTCAGGTCCTTGCCGTCGAAGGTGTCCAGCCGGCCCATCTGCTCCATGGTCAGGCCGGTGTGCGACGTGCGGAACAGGATGATCGTGGTGCCGCCCTCGCGCGGATCCACCTTGACCTTGGCCAGCTCGACGCCGGACAGTTCGAGCTGATCACCGCCGACCTCACCGTACTTGATGGTGAGCATGTAGCCGCTGCCCTCGTACTTCACGTTGAACGGGCCTTCGAGGATGGCGGTGCGCAGCTCGGGCGTGATGTCCTCGACGCCAGGCAGCGGCTTCGTACCGGCATGCTTGTACAGCGCCGGGCGCAGGCCGGGGTTCAGCCGGTCCAGCATCGTGTTCGGGCCTTCGAGTTTCCAGAACAGGTCCTTGGCGTGCACGAGAGCATCGCCGTGGTTTTCGGTGCGCTTGCTGACGTGCGTGCACGTGGCGCCGGTCCAGTGATCGAGTGAGAATTGCATGGTCTTCCTTCAGGGTTGTGCGGGCTTAAAGGGCGCGCGGGTTTACGGGCAACAACACGCCCAATTCGGTGGCTGCATAAGCGTTGACCTCGTGCATGTAGAGGTCGTGTTCTTCTTCGTTCAGGTCGCCGGTCGACATGGTGAGCTTGCGTTCGCCGTCGTCGGTGTATTGCCACTTGAAGATGCCCTTGGCACAGACCTCGGGCAGAAACATCGCCTTCATCAGCTTGTGCCAAGAGTTGGCCGGCATCCGGTGTCCGTTCATCCTGGCCTGCTTCTCCATCGGGACCAGCGTGCCGACCCACATGCGTGAGTTTTGTGCTGCCGTTCTGGTCGGCGCGTACTGCGCCACCACGACGGAGAAGAACTTGCCGTGTGCTTCGAGCAGCTTGCCGCGCTGGCGCAGCAGCGCGTACAGGCGCTCCGCGTCTTCATCGCTGCGCAATACGAAGCGCTCGACCAGTGGGGTGTCGCTCATGGCGCGCTAAACCCCAGTTCGACCTGCAGGGTGGTCAACAGAAACTGCTCGCTGCCGTACTGGCGCTCGAACCGCACCTTCCACGGGTGGCGGCTGATCTTGCAGAGCACGTGCCCGCCTTGGTGGTGCCCGGGGTCGCACAGCGGCAGCGAGTAGCGGTGCCCCAGCCGCACGCCGCCGCGCAGCATGTGGTGCACGGCCGGCGCGACGAAGCCGGCGCCATCCAGGCGGCAGGCGATGCAGCCATAGGCGACGATCGCATCCAGCCACGCCTTCTCGTCGGCGGTTGGCGTGCGCTTGCCGGGCTTGGCCTTCGGCCCCTTGGCCAGCGGCACAACCAGCTGCGCCCGGGTGTCGGCCACGCGCACGGCCGGCGCGCGCGGCGCGTCCGGGGCGTCACCCCCGTACTGCTTGGTTCTGGCCGGCGGCCGGGTCCAGCTCAACCTTCGCTCCCAGCGCGCGGCACGAACTCCACGTCGGCCTCGAAGTCGAACCCCTCGGCCAGCGAAGGATCCAGCTCGATCGCGTTCTTGACGATCAGCATGGCGATGGTGAAGGCCTGGCGCGGCTCCATGCCGAGCCAGTCCAGCGGCTCGGCGAAGGCAACCACGACCATGCCGTTCGCGGTGGTCACGCCAATCTCGGCCGCGCCCTCGTTTTGCAGGATGGCCCGCCCGTCGACGATGCCTCTCAGTGGTCCGGTAGTCATCGCACCGTGATCCCGGTCTTCTCGAACACCCGCACGCCGGGCAGGTCGGTGCCCATGCCCATCATCTTCACCAGCGCGCGCATCTTGGTCTCGTTCAGGTCCAGCAGCACAACCAGGTCGTTGCGCTTCTCGCCGATGTGCTTGACCAGCTCGAGCATGCTGGTCAGCTCGAAGTCGACCGTCTTCGGCGTGGAGATACCGCGGCCCTTCTGCACCGCGACCACGGCCGGCTGGGCGATCGTCACGGCGGCCGTGGTTTCCAGCGCCTGCGCCTCGCGCTCGCGCTGCTCGGCCTGTTCGGCCGCGATGCGGTTCGCCTCGGCCTGGCGCGCTTCCTCGGCCTCGCGCGCCACGCGGGCGCGTTCTTCGGCCTCGCGCCGGGCCTTGCCCTTCAGCGCGGCCGCGGCGTCGTCGATCAGCTTCTGTGCGGCGGCGGCATCGGCAATGCGCTTGGCCTCGATGCGGGCAGTCTCGCGGGCTTCAGCCTCTGCCTTCTCGCGCAGCGCGCGGGCTTCGGCCTCGAGGCGATCGCGCTCGGCTTTGGCCAAGGCTTCGGCTTCCCGGCGGGCCACGTCGGCCAGGCGCTGCTGCTCGACCAAGAACGCGGCCATCTTCGCCTTGATGATGCCCTCGGCGTGCACGCTGTCCTTCTTGCCGTCACCGCGCAGCGCCTTGAGGTAGGGCTGGAACTTGGCATTGATGCGGTCCAGCACGTCGTTCAGCGGCTTCGTGAAGCTCACGCGCTCGGCCTCGAGGACCGTGTGCATGTTGATGATCGTGCGCAGCTCGCTGGCGGCCAGGTCGTAGTCCTCCTGCGTCTTGACGTCCATGCTGTTGGCCAGCGCCAGCATGGCCTCGGCGCGGCGCTTGTTGCGCGCCTCGTCGGGCGGCAGTTTGCTGACCGCCGCAACAGCGCCGGTCTCCATTTCAATCACGTCGGTGTTCATAAGCGGTTCCGTTCCTTCCAGGTTCTGAGGGTCAACAGGGATACGAAGGCCGGCCAGTCGTCCGGGTCGGTCCATTCGAGCATTCGGTAGGTTCCGTCGTTGCGGAGCTGCGCAGTGAAGCGCCGGGCGGTCGGGCAACCGGCGGCGGCGTTGTAGGCGGCGGTCTGGATCCCCCATACGGGGTGCGAGGCGATCGACGTCTTGATGTCGACCTGGGCGTGCGTCACCAGCTTGCCTTTGTAGGTGAGCTCGCCGAAGCGATCGGGCGTGCCCGCGTAGCGCAGCTGCTTGTGGAACACCGGCGCCTCGATGAAGCGCCAGTTCGGCCGGCAGTCGCGGATGAAGGCCTTCCAGGCCGGCAGGTAGGCGTGCACGTGCGGCAGCAGCTGGTCCTCGTCCAGGTCGCCCTCGTCGAAGTAGTGCGTCATCGTGTGCACGTCGGAGCCGCGGTGCTTCGCGGCCTCGAGCACGTCATGGTCGACACCGGCGAAGCTGTGCAGGCTGTCCAGCAGGCCGGTGACGCCCGGCACAACCACGCCGCACCAGCGGTATTCGTGGCGCTCGGCGTTGAACTCAAGCATCGCGCACCCGGTCCAGCTCGGTGGAAACGGTGTTGAACTGCTCCACGGTCAGGTTCGTGTTGATGCCGTCTATCTTCAGGCGCTCGCACATGGCCTGCTGCATGCCCTCGTCCATCTGCAGCGCCTTGATCTTGCCCAGCAGGTACTTCACCTGGCCGGCGTTGATCGTGCCCGGCTTGACCGGGACCGTGCTGGCCGCGCTGGTCGCTGCGCTCTTGCGGGCGGGCGTGGTGCGGGCCGGCTGCGCTTCGCGCTGTGCAGTCTGCGGGGGCCAGTCTTGCCCGCCGCCATCGTCGCCGCCGCCCTTCTCGTTGCCGTCCTCGTCCAGATCGTCCTCGGCCGACACGCCGAGCATCGGCCCGGCGGTGTAGCGCCGCAGGTACGTGATGTTCTGGCCGAACACCTTGATGTCGGAGCCGCCCGGGACCTGCACCGAACAGATGATCATGCCGCCGTCCTTGTGGGCCAGGATGCTGTGCAGCCAGGTCACGTTGCCGTCGAAGGTCAGCGGCTGGATGAAGGTCAGGCCGTTCGGCGAGAGGCCGGGCAGCACGGTCGCGGCCAGGATCGAGGCCAGATCCGCGTACCAGAAGCTGATGGTCACGCCCGTGTACTGGCGGGTGTCCTTGTCGCGCAGGCGCTGCTCGACCAGCTTGTCGCGCACGATCGGCAGGAACTTGCCCTGCGCATCGGCCAGAGCTGCGAACAGCGCCGGCAGCTTGTCGTGGTTGTAGAAGTAGGTCGGCAGCGTGCTCGGCACGGCGCCGTCCTCGAAGGGGGTGTCGGTTTCGTTCATGGTTTTCCAAGGTGATAGCGCGCAGCAATGCGCAGCGCGCCGAGGCGGGAGTGGCCGCACTTGCGGTAGGTTCGGTAGGTGCGGGACATGGCCGACTTGTGCCAACGGTGCCCCGTATAGGAGCCGAGCACGCCGAACCCGAGGGCGGTTGCGGTGCTCTGCCAGCTCAGGTGCGAGGCGGCATAGCCCACATAGCCGCAGAGCAGCAAGAACGCCGCCAGCGCGGCAGCGAACCTCACCACTTCTCTCCCGCGTACCAGGTCAGGAAGCGCTGCGCGTGCCCGCCCATGGTCCGGTTCATGGCCGGGATGCGCCACCGGCCGGTGCTGGGGTAGAAGTCGACCGCGGGCTTGCCCTTCTCGCGCAGCAGCAGGCACTCGCCGTTGTTGGTGGACCGGAACGGCAGCTTCGAGGCTGTGAGTAGCGCGGTGTTCTCGACCTTCCAGCCGGCGTGGCGCTCTTTACGCTCGGTGTCGATCGCACGGCCGATCGCGGCCATGTCGCTTTCGTCATCGTCGACCGGCGGGGTCAGAAGGCGTGCGGTCTGGTTCACTTCCACACCCCCAGCCACTTCATCAGCGCATCGAGCACCGGCGTGCGCCGGGCCAGCAGCGCCGACTGGATGCGCTCGGCCTCGGTGCCCAGCTCGCGCGGCGCCGGCCGGGTGTAGGCCGATCCGATCTTGATGCCCGTGCGCGTGGTGACCAGCACGTGGTGGGTGTCGTTCCAGTTTTGGGTGTCAGCCATGGTGAAACTCCTTCGGCGCGTGCTTCCGCCACAGCGCGTGGTCCTTGTCCAAGAAGAAGCGCAGATCGCGCAGGCGTTGCAGCTCATCGCGCCCGGCCTGCCACACGCGGTGGTCGTCCGAGTGCTCGAACTGCCAGTCCATTTTCAAGAGCGCCGACACGTACTCGGCGCGCCGCACGCACTTCGCTTCCTCGGCGCGCTTGAGCGCGGCCTGGAAATCGACGGCGACGGAAGGGTCGGCCAATATGGCCGCGATCACTGGATTCATCTGTCACTCCTTGCCGGTCGATTGCCAGCTGGTGGGATGCGACTGTGCCCGAAACTTTGAAGGGTTGCAAATGCTTTTTGCATACGGCACACTCCCGCCCCATGAACACCGAATTCGCCATGGACAAGGCCGGCGGGCGCGACGAACTGGCAAAACTGCTGGGCGTTACCTCGATCACCACCTATCAACCCAGCTGGAAGCCCGACCTGCCGCCCAAGCACGAGCGCTACCTGCGCCTGCTCCGGCCCGACTGGGCCATCGAGTGGGCGGCATTGGAAAGTGCAAAGAAGACCGCCACCACGGTGACGTGATGATCCTGCTGTGCCGCCCGCCGGGCCGCGGCAACTGGCGCGTCATCACCATCGCCATCGAAGGCATCCCCTACGACCTGCTGCGCCTGCGCGCCGGCCAGCGGCTGGAACTGCCCGGCCTTGGTGGCGGTACCTCGCTGGTCCTCCGAATCGTGAGCGTTTCCCCGTGAACGACGACGAATTCGTGAGTTCCATCTTCGGGTTCGGCCGCGGCAAGGTGCTGTTCCGCTGCCTGAAGTGCGGCCTGCGCCAGTCCGACAAGGCGGGCGCGGCGTGCGTGGCCTGTGTCATGGAGGAAATGCGCGCCTTCATGGACGATGCGGCCGGGCCCAGCACCTTCGATCGAGCCCGGTACGCCAAGGACGGCACCGCCAGCACCGGCAGCACCAGCGGACCGAGCTTCGAGGAAGTGCTGCGCGCCAGCGCCCGCAGGAGGAGGCAGGAGGACGTCGACCGCGAGAGGTTCAGGCGCGCGCATGCGGTGCCGCCGCCCGCCGCGGCCCCCACGATCAACCCGGACGCCGAGATGCTGCGCCGGCTGATCTACCTGTGTCACCCCGACAAGCACGGCAACAGCACGGCCAGCCAGATCGCCACGAAGTACCTGCTCGACCTCAAGGCCAAAGGAAAGTAGTGGCCCACCGACTCATCCGCGACGACGTGCTCGACTCCGAGCGCGTGCACAGGCTGGCGCCGCCGGGCCGGTGGCTCTACGTGGCCCTGCTGTTGCTGGCCGACGACGTGGGGCTGCTCGAGCTGAACAGCTTCAAGATCGGCCGTAAGTCGGGCATCGAGGGCGCCGAGCAAGAGGCCTTCCTGCAGCAGATGGTCGACGTCGACCTGATCCGGCCGTACATCGTGGCCAAGAAGCGGTACGCCTTCATCCCCCGCTTCAAGCAGCGGCTGCAGATCAAGCGGTCGAAGTGCCCCATGCCCCCCGAGGACATCCTGACCGACGACCCGGACGCACTCAACAAAATCAAGGCCTTAGCTGAAGCTACAGCAGTGGTCCACCGGAAATCCACCGTTGGACAACCGCCTGAACCTGAACCTGAACCTGAAGAAAGAGACAACCCTTCGCTTCGCTCAGGGTTTGCACCCCCCCCTGACGGGGGAGTGCCGCCGAAGGCCAAGAAGCCGCGTGCACCGAGGCCGAAGAAGGGCGACGAGCCGACCCCCTCGGTGCTGGCCTGGAAAGGCTACAGCGCTGCCTACCTGCGTCGGTACAAGGTCGAACCGGTGTGCAATGCCCGGGTGAGGGGACAGCTCGCCAACTTCGTGACCCGCATCCCGGCTGCCGAGGTCGAAGCAGTGGCTGCGTTCTTCGTCAGCCACAACGGCAATCTGTACGTCAACGCCCGCCACCCCGTCGACCTGCTGATCCGCGACGCCGAGAAGCTGCGCACCGACTGGGCGACGAACCAGCGCACCGACCCGCAACTGGCCTCGCGCATCGCCGCGCCGAACGAGACCGCCTTCCAGCGCCAGCGCCGCGAGAGCGTGGAGCGCATGACTGGCGGAAAGGTCTCGAAGCCAGCCCCCAGCACCAAGGAGATATTCGATGACGTTTCCGACGCTACCCCCCGACTCGGTTGACCTGATCTTCTCGACCATGGTCACGACCTACGGGTCCGACTGGTTCATGAAGTGGGAAGGCATCGACGAGGACGTGCTGCGCGGCAAGTGGGCAACCGACCTGGGCGGCTACGTGAACCGCCTCGATGCGATCGTCTACGCCTTGCAGCACCTGCCCGTCGACCGCCCGCCGAATTCGCTTCAGTTCCGGGTCATCTGCATGGGCGCGCCGGACCCGAACCCGGCGGACGAGCCGCGCCAGCTCCCTGGCATGCCCGCAATCAAGGCCGACCTGAGCCGGCTGCGCCAGGTCATGGCCCGCTACAACGAGCTGTGCGCCGAGCGGCGCAAGAAGCCGCGCCAGTGGGCGTATGACCTGCAGGAGCGGGAGAAGAAGGGCGAGGATCTGCCGAACTGGCACCGCCAGGCCTGGCGCGAGGCGCTGCGCACCGTGCCGCTGGCCAACATCGGCGACTTCAACACCATCGAAAACCACGTGCTACCCCCAGCAATGAGAAGGAAACAGACACCATGAGCTACGAAGCATGGGGCGAGCCCGACGGCCGCCCGTACCCCGTGAGAAAGCCGCGCGTGCTGCCGGCCTGCATGGGCGGATACTGCAACCTGCGCGACACGTGCAACCGCTACCACCAGATGGCGCACCGAACCAGCCCCGCCGAGCGGCTGTGCACGCCGGGTCGCAATGAGTTGTGGGTGGCCATCGCTCCGGTGCGGAGTGCAGCATGAAGCAACCAGCCTTCAAGGCCATGCTGGCCGCCGCCAAGGACATCGTGCGCTGCGCCGACGAAGGCGCGGCTGAACGTGGCGACATCGACGACCTCACCGTGCAGTGGGCCCGCGACGTGGTGGCCTTCAACCCCGACCGCATGCTGGCGCCCAGCCAGGCCAAGGTGCTGGCCGCCTTCACCGACCCCATGGCCGGCCTGGCCGTGCCGGAGATTCGCCTGCGCACCGGCATCATGGGCCCGGCGCTGCTCACCAGCCTGACCCTGATGAAGAACGCCAAGCTGCTGTTCCAGCTGTTCCAGTGGGGCCGATCGCGGTACTTCCTGAGCCAGGCCGCGCTCGAGGCCGGCCGACCCGCCTTCGAGGCCGACGAGCTGGCCTTCCGCGAAAGGCGCAACGTGGTCAAGGAGCGCCCGCAGAAGGCAACCTACGACCGGCCGCCGGTGCCGCCGCCGCTGCGCCAGGCGCCGAAGCCTGCGCACGTGGTCGCACCGAAGCCGCCGAAGCCCGAGAAGCCCCCGAAACCACCAAAGCCCCCGAAGCCGGTGAAGAAGCCGCACCTGGGCCGCGGCGGCGGCGGCGCCTTCAACCCGGACACGCCGGTGAAGATCCCCAAGCCGACCGTGCTGCACAGCGGCGCCGCCTTCGTGCCCGATCACGTCAAGGTGCAGGTCATCCCGACGGGCGTCGACACGCGGTTCACCGTCGACCCGAAGGAAATCAAGGGCGGTTTCGTCGACGAATGGCAGCGTGCCCGCCAGGTCGGGCACCTGCGCACCGGAGAAGAATCATGATCGTGGTGAGCATCGACATCGGCATGAGCGGCGCCGCCGCGTGCATCCGGCCCGACGGCAGCTCGAGCGTGTGCGACCTGCCCATGAAACAACCCGACGACAAGCGCCTCGACGGCCGCGCCTTCTACGAGCTGCTGCTCGACTGGGTGCCGCTTGCCGACCGCTGCATCCTCATCGCCGAGGACGTGCGGCCGCGCTCGATCGGCAACAGCGGCCAGGCCAGCAACAGCATGCACAGCCAGGGCAGTCTGATGCGCGGCCGCGGCGCGGTGGAAAACACCGCCGACATCCTGCGCTGGCCAGTCACGTGGGTGCAGCCCCAGGCATGGAAGCGCCACTTCGGCCTGAAGAAAGGCAAGGACGAGACCGACGCCGCCATCAAGGAGCGCGGCCGCCAGATGGCGCTGACGCTGTTCCCCGGCCTGGCGCCCGCCCTGAAGTTCAAGTATCACCACAACCGCGCTGACGCCCTGCTGATAGCGCACTACGCAAGGAGCACACTGCTATGACCAACCCCCTGACCCTCCACCTGGACATCACCATCTGCGAAGACGCGGCCGACGCGGTGGCCAAAGGCTTCGACCACGGCACCGCCAAGCCGCCGGTGCTCCCCATCGAGGTCAAGCAGGTCGTTGTCGTGCGCAACGGCACCGAGACCGGCAAGCCGACGGTCGACTTCGTGCTCGAGGACGCGAACGGCCAGCGCTACGTGTTCATGATCACCGGCCGGCTGCTGAAGTCGATCCCGTGCTGAGCGGAAACTTCCCCTACCCGTCGGAGACCTTCGTTCCCGACGACATCGACGCCTACCTGTACGAGGTCGAACGCCAGGTGCTGCTCAACGCCTTGAATCACTTCCGGTTCAATCGGACCAAGGCCGGCGCTCATATGGGGCTGTCGCTGCGCCAGATGCGCTACCGCATGCAGACCCATGGAATTCAAGCTGGCACGGATTCTGACGAAGACCAAGAGCCGACCGAAAAACGTCACCCAGACCCCGCCAGACTGGCCGTAGTGCGCCCTCACGTGCCGCAAAACGTCACGGTTTCAGGGGGTAAGGTGTGGATAACCGCGTGGCACACTTTTCGCAGATGGGTGAGGGCTCGCTGGCGCAGATAGTGCCCAGCGGCACCAACCAACAAGGAGAGATAGATGACACAAGCCACCATGCGCAAGGGCCGCGAAGGCTGGGAAGCCGAGACCGAGATTCCGCTGATCGGCCGCCGCGTGCTCAAGGTCCACACGCGCAAGACCTCGCGCGGCCTGCGTTGCAGCGCCAGCGCCGTCGAACTGTCGGCCGACGGCCTGAGCTACACGTGGGTCATGTTCGGCGACTTCGGCGAGAAGCTGGCCGACAACCCGACCGCGCGCTGCACCGAGAAGACCGTGAAGGAGATGCACGCCGCCGCGCTGGTCGACATCGAGGCCGTCAAGGCGCGCGCGCTGGCCTTCTACGCCGCCAAGGCCGAGAAGGATGCCAAGGAGGCGGCCGACGCCCGCGCCGAAGCGCTCGACGCGCCGCAGTCCGACCCGATGGACGACGTGAACTACGTCGGCCACCCCTGCCACTACTGAAAGGGCGACCATGAACTTCTACCGCATCGTCGACACCGCGCAGGAGAGCCGCCCCGGCTACCTGGCGCGCTTCGAGTGCACGCTGGACGAGGCCCACGGCTACGCGAAGCTCACGCCCAAGGTGAGTTGGTCCGACATCCGCATCGAGCTGGGCGACATCCCGACCCAGAAGGCCGATGTGTGCGCCATCCTCAACCACGAAATGCTCGAGAAGATCACCGCGCTGCGCACGTGGCGCCTGACCCAGCGCGGCGGCCTGATCGAATGTGAGAACGGCCAATGAGCGCGCAGCACACGCCTGGGCCGACCGTGGCGGGGCAGGCCGTGCCGATGCGCCGCGCCTATGAACAGCAGTATCCAGAAATGCGCGGGGTCTCCTCGAAAGCCGCGCGCGCTCACTACGCGGCGTTTCAGACCGGCTGGTTCTGCGCCCTCAGTCACGCCAAAGCCACCGGGAGCACGTCATGAGGCGCGCCATCATCGTGGCCGTGCTGCTGACCAGCATCGCCTGTTTCGGCGGCGCCGTCCTGTCGCTGATCACGTCCGGCGGCCACGGCATCGTCAGCGCGTGGTTCGTCGCTGCGATCCTGCTGGGCCTGCTCGGCATGCTTCTGGACGAGATGCCTTGAAGGCGATCGCCCTGGCCCTGCTGCTGGTCGGCGCCCCGCTGGCGCCGGCCACGCACCAGACCCTGAACGACTGCGCCACCGATGCCGAGTGCGAAGCCGGCATCGCCCACCAACCGGAGAGCGACGAGTGAGAAACCACAACCACGACCGCAAGAACCTGAAGCCGCTGCCCTTCGACGACCTGGCCGGCCTCGAAGTGATCGAGCCCCACAACAAAATGGAGCTCGAACGCGCCTGGCAGGACTACCAGACCGCGCTGCTGATGCACGCCCGCGCCAACCTCGGTCAGTTCGGAGGCCTGCTGTGCCCCACACCCCCCAGCCAGTGATCCGGGTTCAGTCGCCCATCACCCTCGCGCACGTGGCGCTGCAGGCCGAGATGCTGGCCTTCGACATCCGCGCGCTGAAGTTCATGAGCGACGAGGACATCGCCGAGCTGCACCGCATGGTCGCGCGCTGCCTGCTGTTCATCACGGTGGATCCGCATGGCTGACACCTTCGACCACGCCTATGCGGCCGTGCTCGATGCCCAGCTCCGCGACCAGGCCGGCATCTACTTGGCCAACCTTGGCCGCCCCGACGAGCCGGTCTACCTCACCCCGAAAGAGAACTGCCGCAACTGCGGCGCACCTCCTGAAATCGAGCGCCCGCACGCCTGCGGCTGGTGCCTCACCCCACGATAGGAGACCCCATGGACGACTTGAAACCCAAGGAAATGCTGGTGCTGGCCGTGCTGGTGGCCAATGGCGACTACCTGCGCCTGCGCGACTTCGCGGTCTACGGCCTGTTCGGGATGCACGGCATCCGGTTGCAGTTCGTGCTGGCCCGGCTGATCGGCATGGGCTGCGTGGCCGAGGGCATCGACTCCTTCCTGACGCCCGAGGCGATCTACAAGGTCACGCCCTACGGGGCACTGCTGCACGCGAATCGCGTGCTGGCCAGCTGACACCCCCGTTGACGCGCCAGTTCGACGCGCCGACACTTCCACCACCAAAGGAGAGACCCATGAACGGATTCACCCGCAGCCTGGACCGCAAGATCGAGGCATCGAAGCGCCGCCAGGCTGAAGAACAGCGCGGCCAGGCCAGCAGCAAGGCGCCCACGCAGGGCCTGACCGACCTGGCCAGCACCGCGAACAACAACATCCCGGCGCGCCAGCCCATGGGCAAGCCGCCGATCGGCCTTGTGCCGGCAGCCTACTGCGACAAGGGAGTCACCGTGCTCGAGCGCCTGCACGCCGTCCGTGACGCCATCAGCCGCCGCGATGCCGCCGGCCTGGACCGCATGCCCGAGTGGGAAGCCGAGCGCGACCAGCTCACCTACTGGTGCTCGCTCGACTCCAACCGGGTGTCGAACTGGATCCTCGAGCGCGCCATCAAGGAGTTCACCCGCACCATCCTCCCGGGCGGCCGGAACATCACCAGCGTGGCCTACAAGGTGGAGCGCCCCGGCCAGGTCTTCGAGCGCGTGGTGTTCGACCCGCCCATCACCGTGCAGGAGGGCGACATCATCGAGATGAGGTCCGGCGCGGTCCACGTCACGCGGGACATGATCGCGGACAGCTCGCCGACGCTCAACGTTGGGATCCGCAACAGCACGCGCGAGACCATCGAGGTCACGCCCGGCCGTGCCGCCCTGCCCGTCGATCAAATCTGCACCGTGGCCGAGGCCATGGACCGCCTGAAGCTGGCCATGCAGCAGGACCCGGACTACGCCCGCACCTGGCACGACAACATCGCCATGGCCTTCGTCGACGGCATGCGCTGGACCGACGAGGCGCTGGGCCTGAGCGAGCCCGACCAGTACATGCTCAACCACACGCGCCGCGCCGCCAACCGGGCGGCCGTGCACCTGATGGACATGGCCTTCCAAGCCGACACCAGCAAGCACGCCGCATCGCTGCGCAACAAAGCTGACTTCTGGGACAACCTCGCCAACGCCCGGCCGCTGCACACGAAGATCGTCAAGAACACCGCGATCGCCGGCAGCCTCGATGCCCAGCTGGCCGCAGCCAAGGCCGCCGAGCCGGACATCCTCGGTGCGATCCAGACCATCGAGCAGCGCGAGCGTTCCCGGCCGGCTGTGACCAACCTGCTGGCCGAGATGGCCGATGACATCGAGCGCATGCTCCGCATCCCCCCCGAAGCCCCCGGCGGCCTGAACGAGATGAAGTCCCGCGCGCTAGAGCGCATGGGCTTCGGCAGCACGATCTTCCGCCGCGCCGACGGCAATGAAGCCGTCAAGGCCGACCTGTCCGACGCCAACAGCATGACCATCACGCGCGAGCTGACGACCGAAGAAGCGGACCACATCATCGACAAGGCCCTGATCGGCCAGCCGGTGACGTTGCGCTTCCCCAAGGACGTAGGCAAACTGTAGGAACACCCTCGAAGCAAGGCCCCGCAAGGGGCGCCCTTGTGGCCCTGTGCTCTGCGCCTACCCAGTGTGGGCGCACCACGCCGGATGCAAGTAACCGGCACGATTACACCCCGAAGGGGCGAAGCCCGACACGTTTTGAAGGCAGAGGCGCAAGCCCGACGCCACGGACCGCGGCCCAGCCCCGCACCACCGCCGAGAAAGCCCCGGGGCCATCGAGCCCCGGGCCTGCGCGGCCACGGCGCAACGTCTTACACCGTGAACATTGCACGCAAGTGCCCACTACGGTTACATTCCCCCCCCACGGAGCAGCAGCGAAACCCAAACCGTTCGGCCGACCAAGCCGATAGCCTCGCTCGAATCGCAGCAGGACAACCCCCCCGCGAAGGGCAGCGTCCCAGGGTATGGAGTGCGATCCAACTGCCGGGCTCCCGCGCCCCCCGCCGCAACGGGGGGCGCCATCTACACCTGACCGCAGGCCGCGCCTGCCGTCTACAATTCAGGAACCGGCAGCCCCCTCGACAAGGGCTGGCTGGCTTCTGTCTCCTCCTTGACGCGAGTTGAACCGCGTCTTTGCCCCCCAGCCCTCACGCTGGGGGGGCCATTTCGACCCAACTCCCTCACGTCCCGCGCACTGTCCGCAACCCGGACACTGGCGTTAGACTTCCCGCCCATGGGAAGCACCAAGCCAGCACACAAGCCGAAGAAGGACGAACTGGTCCCCATCGACTGGTCGGCCATCGAGCCCCACTTCAAGGCCGGCATTCGCTCTGTCGCATCCATTGCCAAACAGTTCGGGTGCTCGCACGTCGCCATCCTCAAGCGCGCACGCAAGCTGGGCTGGTCGCGTGACCTCAAGCCCGCAATCCTCGAACGCGCCGACCAACTGGTTACAGCCGCCACAGTTACAGGCTCAGTTACAGCCGGGCCTTCGGTAAGCGATCAGGTAACCATCGAGGTCAACGCGCAGGCGCTGGCCATGGTGCAGCACGCACACCGCACGATCGCCGCCGACGAGCGCGTGCTGGCCAAGCAGCTGCTGGCCGAGCTGATGGCTGGCGCGCTGGAACCCGAAACCTTCGTGCGCGTGCGGGACCTGCTGGATGCGCTCGACGACGAGCCGACACCCGAGCAGAAGGCCGACATGCGCGACGCCATGGCCATGCTGGCGAACCTGCCAGGCCGGGTGAAGGTGCTGAAGGACTTGGTGGAGACCACGGCCAAGATCGTCGGCATGGAGCGCGAGGCCTTCGGGCTGAACACCGAGGACGGCACGGGGCGCGACCGGTTCACGGTCATCATCAAGGACTACACCGGCCGGGGCGATCCAGACTCACCCCGCGCGCTCGAAGCGGCAGAGGCAAGCTGACCATGAGCGACGGCCCGACCAAGCAGATGCAGTTCAGCTACAAGCCGCAGGGTCCGGTCATCGACGCCTACCTGCGGGACCGCGGGCAGCGCGCGTTCATCATGGGCCCGCTGGGCAGCTCAAAGACGAACGCCAGCTGCTGGAAGGCCTTCAAGGTCATGTGCGACCAGGAGCCCGACCGCGAGGGCGTGCGGCGCACCCGGCTGGTGGCCATCCGCAACACGTACTCCGACCTGCTGAGCACCACCGCCAAGGACTGGCTCGAGATGTTCGAGCCGCTGGGCCGCTACGTGGCAGGCGGCCGTGAGCCGCCCCAGCACTCGCTCGACTTCTACCTGCCGCCCGAGGAACCGGGCGCACCAGGCTGGAATGGCAAGCGCACGCGCGTCATCGCCGAGATGATCTTCCTGGCGCTCGACCGCGAGGACCACATCAAGAAGCTGCGCGGCCTGCAACTCACCGCCGGCATGCTGTCCGAGGTCAAGGAGCTTGCCTTCGGCGTGGTGCAGATGCTCGACCTGCGCATCGGCCGCTACCCGCAGGGCGAGGTCGGCCCGAGCTGGTACGGGATCTTCGGCGACACCAACGCGCCGGACACCGACCACTGGTACTACATGATGGCTGAGGAGCGGAAGCCCGAAGGGTGGAAGTTCTTCCGGCAGCCTGGCGGCCTGATCCGCGACACCAAGGATTCGCCGTGGCGCACCAACCCCGACGCCGAGAACCTGCGCAACCTGCCGCTTGAGTATTACGTCAAGGGCGCGCAGGGCAAGGACGAGGACTGGGTGCTGGTCAACCTGGCCAACGAATACGGCTTCGTGGCCGACGGCAAGGCCGTGTACCCGGACTACCGCGACTCGACCATGTGCCGGGAGTTCGAGCTGGTCAAGGAGCTGGGCATCTTCGTGGGCCTGGACTTTGGCCTGACGCCGGCCGCGCTGATCGGCCAGCAGACCATCAGCGGGCAATGGCGCTTCCGCCACGAGCTGGTGACCGAGGACACCGGCATCCTGCGCTTCGGTGACGAGCTGAACCTGTTCATGAACCGTCACTACCTCGGCTGGCCGATCCTCGGCATCTACGGGGATCCGGCGGGCGACCAGCGCCAGGCCGGTGACGTGGAGGAGCGCACCGCCTTCCAGCTGCTGGCCAACAAGGAAATCAAGGCCACGCCGGCACCCGGCAACAACGACTTCGTGCTGCGCGTGGAGGCCTTCTCCGCGCCCATGAAGCGCTACATCGACGGCGAGCCCGGCATGCTGATCCACCCCGACTGCCGCGTGACCCGCAAGGGCCTGCAGGGTGGCTACAGCTACAAGCGCGTGCGCGTGACCGGCGCCGAGCGCTACCGCGACATGCCCGACAAGGACAAGTACAGCCACCCGTGCGAAGCCGGCCAGTATCTGGTGCTCGGCGCGGGTGAGGGTCGGAAGGTCATGGGCAACCCCGAAGGGGCCACGACCAAGAAGGACTACGAGGCCTACCGCAGAAAGATGGGATACGCACAATGAACACCTTGCCCGCCCCCGCCAGCACCCGCGCCACCGCCCCGGCCGCCGAGCAATCGGAGAGCATGGAGATTCCGACGCTGCGCCCGCTGCGCGACGACACGCCGGTGCTCGACGACGGCATGGACAACGCCGGGCCGCACGCCTGGAACCTCACCCGGCAGATGCGCATGCTGGCCGACTGCGACAACCAGCCGATCTGGCGGCCGCGGTGCGACCTGGCCGCGGCCTTCGTCGACGGCAAGCAGTTCAGCCCCGAGCAGGAGGCGGCGCTGATTGCCGAGGGCCTGACCGACGTGCGCCCGACCAACCTGATCGGCCGCGTGATCCGGGGCCTGTGCGGCCAGGAGGCCAAGAGCCGCACCGACGTGAAGGTCGAAGCCGACGACGACGAGACCAGCGACGTGTGCGACGTGCTCAACGCCTCGATGAAGGAAGCCCAGCGCGAGACCTACGCCGACATGGCCGTGTCCGAGGCCTACTTCGGCCAGGTCGGGCCCGGTGTCGGCTGGGTGGAAGTGGCCGAGTCCGAGGATCCGCTGGCCTACCCCGACCGGGTAAGCGCCGTGCACCGGTCGGAGATGTGGTGGGACTGGAAATCGACCGACGTGGTGCTGCGCGAAGGCTGCCGGTGGATGGTCCGCAAGCGCTGGGCCGACCTTGACGAGCTCGAAGCCAGCATGCCCAAGCACCGCGCGCTGCTGCGCAACGTGTCCAACGGCTGGCTGGGCTTCGTCTTCGACGACACCGCCGACGAGCAGAACAGCCGCCGCGGCTTTGACAGCGTGGCGATGACCAACGAGGGCACGTGGACCCAGTACCGCCGGCGCAGCGACTGGTACGACAGCACCCGCAAGCGCGTGAAGCTCTACGAGGTCTGGTACAACTGCCCGGCGATCGGCGTGATCCTGCATCTGGCCCCGAACCGGCGCCTGCTGTTCGACCAGACCAACCCGACGCACATCCAGGCCGTGGTGAGCGGCAAGTTCAAGGTAACCAAGGAGGTGACCTCGCAGGTCCGCATGTCGCTGTTCGCCGGCCCGCACCGGCTGGTCGACAAAGGCACCACCCGGCGCAACTTCCCCTACGTGCCGTTCTTCGCCTACCGCGACGACGAGGACCAGAGCCCGTATGGCCTGGTCGAAGGGATGATCAGCCCGCAGATGGAGTACAACGCCCGGCGCATCCGCATCAACTGGATGCTGCGCGCGCGCCAGATCATCATGGACAACGATGCTCTCGACAAAGGGGCCAACACCCTCGAGAACATCGCTGACAGCATCATGCGGCCCGACCTGACCGTGGTGCTCAACGCCGAGCGCACGAACAAGAACGAGAGCGCCTTTCGGGTCGGGAACAACCTACCGATGCAGAAGGAGCAGGTCGACGTCATGCAGGACGCCAAGCAGCTGGTTCAGGACGTGCCGGGCGTCTACGGCAGCCAGCTCGGCCAGGCGCAGAGCGGCGTGACCAGCGGCATCGCCAACAGCCTGCTGATCGAGCAGGGCGCCGTCGCCATGGGCGACCTGAACGACAACTACCGCAACAGCCGGCGCATGGTCTTCGAGAACCTGCTGGACCAGAAGATCAAGCAGCACCTGACCAGCCAGCTCCGGGTCAAGCTGGGCCGCGGCTCGAGCGCACGTGTCGTGGTGCTCAACGACATCGACGAGAACGGCAACATCATCAACAACGTGGCCGATGCGGCCGTGCGGGTCGGGCTGGGCGAAGTGCCGAGCACCCCGAGCTTCCGCATGCAGCAGCAACAGCAGATCGCCACGATCATCAACGCCCTGGCCGGGTCAAGCCCGCAGGCCGTGGCCGTGCTGGCGCCGTCCTTCATCGAGGCAACCGACCTGCCCGACCGCATGGAGCGCGCCGACGACCTGCGCCGGGTCACCGGCCTGCCGACGGCCGGCGACAAGCAGAAGGCCGCGCAGATGGAGGCGCAGCAGGCCGAGGATCAGGCCAAGCAGAAGGCGATCGCCGACGCCGCGGCCCAGCTGGCCATGGAGCAGGCCGCCGCCGACATCAACGAGACCAAGAGCAAGACCGAGCTGAACAACGCCAAGACCTTCGAGATTGGCCACCAGCGCGGGCTCGAGTCGGCCATGGCTGCCCAGCCGCAGCCCGGCCAGGAGCCGGACCCGAAGGCCGACAAGGAACGCATGATCAACGAGGCCATGCAGGAAGCGCTGGCCGGTGCAAATGCACCAGAACGGCAACCCGAAGCGATGGAAGCGTGACCGGAACCCGGACACTGCCTACAATTCCCCTCACTTTCAGCCGCAATCGAAGACGCCAACGGTCGATTGCGTGTATTCGTGGCAAGCCGCACCCCGGGAATCGTCCACCCGGGGCGCGCGTACATCAGGACGGTGAGGCCGCAAGGTCTCCGCGGGTCACTGCCACCCGGAATGGCGCGAAGGGAATCAGGAAATGAACGGCTCAGGCGAATTCGACAACTCCGACATGGAACTGCTGGCCCAGGCACAGAGGGAATCTCTTGCCGAGGACGCAGCTGCATTGGCTGAAGCACAGGCGGCCGAAGCCGCAGGCGCAGCAGCTGGTGAAGACCCTGCCGCGGCACCAGCCGCAGCACCCGCGCCCGCCCCGACCCCCGCTGCACCGGCCCAAGCGCCCGCAGCTCCTGCCGCGGCCCCCGCAGCAGCACCGGCCGTGGCGACCGAGGACAAACAGGGTGACCTTCGGGCAGCACTGCGGGCCTCGCGCTTCGCAGAACGTCGACTCCGCGCTGAAAACGAAGAACTGCGCAAGGGCAAGCCGGCAGCCGCCGACGAACCCACGGTGCCCGAGCTCGACGAAAGCACGATCAGCGACCTGAAGGCCTACGCCCCCAAGGCGGCAGACCGGATGACCGCCCTCGAGCAGGAGAACGAGCGCCTCCGCAAGATCGCCGAGAAGGTGGAGCAACCCACCAACCGCGCATTCGTCCCCGAGGAATTGGACGACGACCTGCAGGACGTTCTCGACGAAGTACCGGAGCTGAACACCTGGCGCATCACTCCCGAGCTGCAAGCCGACTGGCTGGCAGCGAAGAAGGCCGATGGTTTCCTGATCACAACCGCCGCCTGGAAGGGCAAGGACCCGAGCCCGGAGCGCTTCCGCGCTGCGATGGCCATGGTCCAAGCCGCCAAGGCAGGCGCCCCCGCCGCGCCGGCACCCGCCCCCACACCCGCACAGCAGGCCAAAGCCTTGATCGACGCACTTCCGATCAATCAGCGCACGCCCGGTGTCGGTGGACTCAGGAGCGGTGAAAACCCAGGCTCTGAAACCCCCAATTACCACCAGATGATCAAGAACGGGGCGACTGACGAAGACATCATCGCCAGCCTCGGCTGAAGCATCCGGTGGGCCCAACCTGAAAGAGTGACCCACCATGTCCACCACCAGCATCCCCAGCGGTTCGCCGCTGGCAAACAAGCAGTACTCCAAGGCCCTCGCGGCCATGGCGGTGCGTCAACCGACGCCCACGAAGATGCTCATGGGTCCGATGTCTTCCGAAGACACGGCCATGCGCAAGCTGCGCCAGCAGACCACCAACGACATGCCGATCGTGCGCGTCGACGAGCTCACCAAGGGCCCCGGCGACGTTGTGCAGGTCGACTGCGTGCACGTCATCAAGCTGCGCGCCATCATGGGCGACACCAACGCCGAAGGCCGCGGTGCTTCCCTGAAGTGGTCCTCGCAGGACATCAAGATCGACATGGCCACGCTCCCCGTGTCGGCCGGCGGCAAGATGACCCAGCAGCGCACCCCGCACATGATGCGTGCCACGGCGCTGGCCCAGCTCAAGGGCGGCATGCCGCGCTTCCGCTGGCAGCGTATCCAGACCGCACTGGCCGGCGCTCGCGGCGTCCAGGACGGCAACGACTGGATCCTGCCGCTGCAAAGCGACCCCGAGTTCGCCGACATGATGGTGAACCCGGTGCGCGCTCCGACGTACAACCGCCACTGGGTTGCATCGGGCGCCACGCTGATCCAGGGCGGCGCGCAGCTGGCCTCGCTGCTGACCACCGACACCCTGAAGCTGTCGATGCTCGACGAGTTCGCCGCCATCTGGTCGGAGATGAGCACCAAGATGTCCCAGATCATGATTCCCGGCGACCCCGCTGCCGGCGATGACCCGATCAAGGGCATCCTGCTGATCGACGAGCTGGCGTGGGACGCGATCATGACGGACACGACTGCGAACAACAACATTCGCACGTTCGAGACCAACGCCATGAAGCGCGCCAGCTACGGCGACCTGAAGGCTCATCCCTTGTTCAGCGGCTCGCCGATCCTCTGGAACGGCATCCTGATGCGCAAGATGAGCTCGGCCATCCGCTTCAACGGCAGCGACTCGGTGGCTCACGTCACCGTCGGCAACCGCCTGACCGCAACCGAGACCAACGTGACCGTCGCGGCAGCGTTGAGCACCACCCACCAGGTGGCTCGCTCGATCTTCCTCGGCGCACAAGCCCTCGGCTTCGCATCGGGCGCGAACCAGACCAGCGAGGAAACCTACTCGCTGCTGGAAAACCGCACGAACTTCCAGCGCAACCTGGAATTCGCGGGCGAAATCATCGGTGCCGAGCAGAAGCTGCGCTGGTCGCTCCCGAATGCGAACGGCGACCTCGAGCCGACCGACTTCGGCGTGGCCATCATCGACTCCGTGGTGCGCCGCCGGAACACGTAATCGGCGCGTGACCTGGCTGGGCCTTCGGGCCTGGCTGTCCCCTACCAACCAAGGAAACATTCACCATGGCATCCCTCAAAGGCCAAAAGGCCAACTCCCCCCAGCCCATGCGCGTGGACGGTACCGCCGTCTGCATCGTCGACAAGGCCGTCTTCGGCCTGCCGGCGACCTCCCCGGGCGCACTGGGCACGCCCGCCGCTGCCGACACGATCGACTTCCGCCTGCCCGCAGGTTCGGAGCTGACCGCGCTGGCGTTCCAGATCGACGACATGGACACCGGCGCTGCCTTCGTGTTCGGTGTCGGCTATCGCGCTGTGAGTACCGACGATGCGGTGGCTCTGCCCACCAACAACACGTACTTCGCGGCGGCTGGCCAAACGACCGGCCAGGCCGGCGGCCGGCTGACCTGCGCGTTCAAGCCGATCAAGTTCAACGTCGACGTGTTCATCCAGCTGCTGGTCGGCACGGCGCCTGCGGGCATCGCGGCCAACCCCGAGCTGTGGATGATCGCGGACATCAACCAGAACGGCCCGAAGTAAGCTGAAGGGCCAGGGGGCGCCTTGCGGTGGCGCCCCCACCTTCGATTCACACCCAACAGGAGCAGAGACAGATGGAAGCGATCCGATTCGACGACGAGATGGTGCGTGTGCAGCTGGTGTGCGACCGCGCCGAGAAAGACGACTGCCGCGCTGGCACCCCGATCAAGTGGCACGGCCAGGGCGACATCAAGCTGTACCCGAAACGGCTGTGGCCGAAGCTCGAGCCCCACCCGGACGTGTGGCGCCTGCTCCCGAGCGCCGAAGACGAGGCCGCCGCGGCCCGCAAGCGCATCGCCGACGCCGCCGAAATCATGGCCAAGGCCAAGGCCGACCTCGAAAAGGCCGAGGAAGCTGCCAACGCCGAGAAAGCGCGTCGCGCCGAGCTGGAAGCCAACCTCGAAGCCGAGCGCCTGGCCCGAGAACGGCAGGAAGCCCTCGGCTGCGCCACCGACGTGGTGAACGCCACGCCCGCAGCCGGCGCCGCGCAGCCCGCGCTGCCGCAAAGCGCGGTGGAAGCCGAGCTCACCGTGGAAGAAATAAACGCGATGCCCGACGAGGACCTGAAGGCAATCGCGGTGCGGCGCCAGTACGGCCTGCACCCACGGCTGAACCCCGAGAACCTGCGCACCAAGTTCCTCGAGGCCCAAGACGCGCAGTTCGAGGAAGCCGGCCGCGTGGCGAACGCCAGCGGGCAAGCGGGTAAAGAAAGCGCCTGATGGGCACCATCCTGGCCAGCGCCATCATCACGAACTGCCGGCGCATCCTGCTGGATCCCAGTCCGGGTGTGACCTGGCTGGATGCGGCGCTGCTCATCATGATCAACCAGGCCCAGCGGGCCATCGTGCTGCTCAAGCACGAGGCCTACACGGTGCTGGGGCCGATCACGCTGGTGGCCGGCACCCACCAGTCGGTGCCGGCGCAGGGCGTGGCCATCCTCGACATCTATTCGAACACCGCGGGCGGCCGGACGGTCACGCAGGTCAACCGGGCGCTGCTCGACTCGTCGAACCGCTTCTGGCCAGCCGCCACGGCCGAAGTGCCTGTTCAGGAGTGGACCGCCGACCCGCGCGACCCCAAGCGCTTCCGCGTGTCACCGCCCAACACCGGCGCCGGCAGCGTGCAGGCGCTGTATTCGATGACACCGCCCGACGTGGCGGCCGTGGGCAACGTCATCACGCTCGACGACATCTACGAGATGCCCATTCAGGCCTTCGTGCTGTCCAAGGCCTACGCCGAGAACAGCACCCGGCAGGACCTCGGCAAGTCCGGGGCCTACGATACCGAGTGGAAGCAGCTGATCGGCGCGAAAACCCAGTCGCAGGTCTCGACGGCCCAGCGCTCACCAACCCCGGGGGGCCAGTGACATGGCACAAGTGCAGGTCATCGACATCATCCAGGCGGTTGCGCAGCTCTGCCCGTCCTGCCCCACCACGACGCTGGTGCGCGCGTGGATCGACGCGGCGCGCGAGTTCTGCAACAAGACGCGCTGGCTGAAGGCCACGATCGCCGGCAGCACCATCGCCCCGGTCATCACCCCGTACACCACGGGCACCGTGACCGTGACCAACGTCAGCGCCAACGTGGTCGGGGTCGGAACGAGCTGGCTGGCCCAGCTCGCGGCCGGCGACATCTTCACCGGCCCGAATGGCGTGCCCTACACGGTGCTCAACGTGACCACCGACACCGCGCTGGCGCTCACGGCCGTCTATGGCGGCCCGACGCTCGCCGGCCAGGCCTACAGCGTGGCCCGCAACCGCTACACCCGGCTCTACAGCCTTGGCAGCGACACCTACAACGAAATCCTCGGCATCTCGGCAATCGACCTCACCGAGAACAGCACTACGATCGACGGCCTGACCGAGGCCAAGTCCAGCGCGTGGGACCTGACCGACGCGGCCGACGTGCCCGAGTTCTACCAGTACGTGCCCGAAGGCCAGTTTGTGGTGCACCCGAAGCCCAACGCGGCCTACGCGCTGAGCGTGGGCGTCATCCTGCAGCCCAAGCTGACCGCGAACAGCATCGACGACACGCTGCTGGTGAGCTGGAAGAAGGCGATCGACCACGGCGCGCTGGCCTACCTGCTGACCCTCAAGGATTACCCGTGGGCCAGCGGCGTCGAAGCCGAGAAGCATCGCCTGCTGTTCAAGGCCGAGATTGACAGCGCCGGCATGGCTGCGCAGAGCGGCTACAACGCTGGCGCGCTGGCCACCGACCGCAACGGCCCGCGCTCGGCGCGCACGCGCTCGAAGATCCTGGCCATCTGATCATGGGCGTCGAAACCTCCTTCGCCATCGGTGCTGCACAGGGCCACGTGCCGGCCGCGCCTGGCCAGATGCCGCAGTACATCCAGTTCCGCCTCAACGGCGTGAACATCGGCGGCCCGACCATCACCGTGGTCGACTTCGTGGGCGCCAGCTTCGTGGTTACGCGCGGCACCGGTGCGGACATCAACAAGCTCACCGTGAGCCTGGGATGACCTTCGGCATCACCGCTGGCACGCCGAGCACCAGCGGCTTTGCCAGCGGGGCGCCAGCACCATCACCAGCACCCGGGTTCGGCCTGATCGCGGCCATCAGCGCCGCGCCGGGCTTCGCGCTCAACGCGACCACGCCGGTGCAGCCGGGGTTCAGCACCACCGGCAAGCTGCTCGAATCCTCGCGCCAGGCCTTCAACGAGTTTATCCAGTGGCGGTTCGGCGGCGTCGACCTCGGCGCGCCCACGGTGCAGATCATCGACTTGGTGGGCCCGCCGGACGTGCTCGAGGCCACGCGCGGGGTCGGCGAGAACGCCCACGTGCTCACCATCCGGGTGACACGCCAGTTCCTGTACTTCACCAGCTGGCTGTTCCCGATCGACGTGGCGGAAGCGGTGAGCGTGACGCTGACCCCCTTCATGGGCTCGCTGTACGTTTGGCCGATCGAGTACGTCGATGCCGTGAGCTGCATCCCCTTTTCAGGCACCCTCACGCTCGCGCTGAACCAGTACACGCTGCAACTGCCCGAAGGCGTCAACTCGGTCAGCATCGTTCCGCTGTCCGGCACGCTGGTGACGATACTGAACACCTACAGTTTGCAGCTGCCCGAGCCGGTGGATTCCGTCAGCACCATTCCACTGTCCGGCACGCTTGTCGTGGTACTCGTTTCCTACACATTCCAGCTCACCGAGCCGGTGGATGTGGTCAGTTTGATTCCTCTTTCAGGGACTCTCGTATGAAAAACTACCCAGTGTTTGGGCTTGCGAAACTCAACAAGATCATCAAAGTGCCCATGGAAGTGGGCGGGGAGTTTCAGCTGCGGCGGCTCAATGGAGTTACCCGAGAAGTCGTCGAAGAAACTCCCTGGACCCACAATCTGGTGCTCGATATTGGCCTGGACCGCTTCGGGGCCGGGTTGTCGCACTGCACGCACTGCCGCATCGGCACCGGCACGGCCGCGCCAGCCAACAGCGACACCCAGCTGCAGAGCCAGTCGGCTAACACTTCGAACGCCATCTCCAACAGCGCATCGAACGCCGGCGCATCAACGTATGCCTCGACGACCACGACCGTGTGGGAGTTTGCGCTGGGCGCCGTGGTCGGCAACATGGCCGAAGTGGGCGTTGGCTGGTCGGCCTCGACGGCCTCAACGCTGTTCAGCCGGGCTCGCATCAACGATGCCGGCGGCGTGCCGACCACCATCACCGTGCTGGTGACCGAAATCCTTCAGGTCAGCTACCGCTTCACGATCTATCCGCAGGTCACCGACGTGACCGGCAACGTGACCATCAGCGGCAACGTGTACGCCTACACAAGCCGCTGCTACAACGCCGGCAATACCTTCCAGCTGAACGCGAACGGCACCTTTTTTGCGAATCTGCTGGGCTGCGTTGCAACCAATGGCGCCATCAACGGGATTACCAGCTCTGGCGCTTCTGGAACGCAACTTGGCCTGACCAGCGGCGGGTTGCAGACCTATACCAACGGCACCTACTACCGCGATTTCTTGGTCACAGCGAATATCTCGACCGGGAATCTCGCCGGTGGCATCCAGAGCATGAATATCAGCCTGCAAGGGGGCAGCGGCGCCATTGCGCAGATCCAGATCGGCTATGTGCCCAACATCCCGAAGGACGGGACCAACGTGCTCAGCATGCTGTTCCGCTTCACCTGGGCGCGTCACTGATGGCACTGCGGGGCATCATCAACCCGGCGATGCCGAGCATCCTGCTCTCGCCGGACCTGTCGGAGTCCGATCCGCTGGTCTCGCTCGAGCGCGGCGGCATCGCGCTCAACGATCCCAGCCAAGGCCTCGACTATCAGGACTGGCGCTGCTACCTCGAGGGCGGCGTGGTCAAGGTCACGCCGGTGCTCGGCGGCACCGTCACGTCGGTCTTCACGCCCACCGGCGTGGTCACGTCGCTGTCGCTGGCCTTCGACACCAACATGGCCGTCACCATCGCCTATGTGGAGGATGGCCTGGTCAAGCTGCGCTGGTTCAACACCACCCTGCCGGGCATCCAGACCGACACGATCGCCGGCGCCACGGCCTGCAAGTGCGGCACCGACGAGAAGCGCCGCGACCTTGAAGGCCTGTCCGACGTGATCTTCGCGTACCTGCGGGCCGGGAACCTCTACTATCGCCAGCAGCGTGACCGCTACCTGATCGAGTACCTTGTGGGCGCCGTGGGGGCCAGTTTCAAGCTGCGCCGGGTCGGCAAGAACGTGGGCAACCGCTTCCAATTCGAGCTCAGCACATGAAACTTGACATCCAGGCCTTCCGCGGCGAGGCGCCGCGACTCACCCCCCGCGCGCTGCCGTCCGAGAACGCGCAGGAGGCGACGAACTGCCGCATGGAGACCGGAGACCTGCAGCCCTTCCGGCAGTTCGTCAACGAGAAGACGCTGGCGGCGGCCGCGTCGACCATCTACAAGCTGAACGGCGCCTGGCTGTCATGGAATGCGCAGGTCGACGTCGCACGGGGCCTGATTCCGGGTGACACGAACTTCTTCACTTTCCTGACCAGCCCGGGGCTCTACACGACCCCGCGCTACACCACCTACTCGCTGGCCACCACCGGCGCCGAGCCCTTCCCGGTCGCAACGCGGCCCCTCGGCATGCCCGCGCCGACGCTGGCGCCCACCGTGGTGCCAGGCATCGACCCTACGCCCACCACGTTCAGCGTGGACATCACCGACACCGGCAACGAGCTGAACACGGCCTGGACGACCTCACTGGCGGTCAGCGGCTCGAACTTCGGCAGCAACGTGACTCAGGACGTTGTGGTCGGCAACGGGCAGCCGAGCTACAAGCTCAGTTTCTACAACAACAACAACGACAAGCCCTGCTACGCCTACCGCAACTTCGGGGTGGCAACCGCGGCAGCCGTGCAGATGGAGGTCGACACGTACATGACCTCGATCGGCGGGCAGTACCAGTCGCGCGTGCGCGTGGCCAACACCGTCGACGGCTCAGGCATCAACGCGCAGATTCATTTCCCTTCCGGGTCGGGCGGCGGCGCGTACCTGGCCATTTGCAGCGTGGCGAACTGGGCCGACGCGGGCTCCGGCCTCAAGCAAGTGGCGATCGCGGCGCTGTCCATGTCGACGTGGTACCGCATCAAGGTCACGCTGACCGCCAACGAGGACTTCAGCACCAAGATCGTTGTCACCCTGGCGCTGGCCTCGACCCCGACGGTCATCATCGCCACGGTCGAACACACGGTCCCCGACCTGATCTTGGGCGACTACTGCGGGTTCAACGCCGTGGTGGCCGACCTCGGCGGCGGGCAGCAGACCAATTTCGACAACATCCACGTCACCGCCAGCGGGTCCACCGGCTTCGTGGCCGTCAACACCGCGACCAGCTACGTCTACACCTTCATCAACGACAACGTGGGCGGCACCGGGGTCATTTGGGAGTCCGCGCCGAGCCCGGCCAGCGCCACGGTGCTGCGCCCGGACGGCATCAGCGTGACCGTGACCACCGCCACGACCCACGCCTATGACGCGCTGTACGGCATCAACAAGAAGCGCATCTACCGCGCGGTGAGCGGCGCCACCGGCGACATCTTCCTGCTGGTCGACACCGTGACGCTGGCCACGGCCGATTACGTGGACGTGCTCGATGACAGCACTATCTCGTCGCCAGGCACGCCCCTCGAGTCCGAAGACTGGGACCTGCCGCACCCCGAGATGCAGGGCATTGCCCCGCTGCCGAACAACTCCATGATGGGCTTCTTCCGCAACCAGCTCTGTTTCTCGGTGGCCGGCCGGCCGCACGCCTGGCCGGTGCTGTACCGCCTGACGACCGACACTGACATCGTGGCGATCGCCAACATCGACAACACCGTGGTCATCGGCACCAAGAGCTTTGTCTACACCGCCACGGGCAACGACCCGAGCAGCTACAGCATGAGCAAGCCCGGCGAAGCGCAGGCCTGCGTGTCGAAGCTCGGCATGAAGTTCCTCGACGGCATCGGCGTGTGCTTCCCCTCGCCCGACGGCTACCAGGTGTGCGCCGGCTCCGCGGGCAACGTGCGCAATGCCACCGAGAAGATTTTCACGAAGGAGCAGTGGGAGGCGCTGACGCCCTCGACCATCAAGGCCGCGGTGTACGACAAGAACCTGTACTTTTGGGCCACGGGGCCGGAACCCGACCGCGGCTACCTGCTGGACACCAAGCCCGACGGCGCCGGATTGGTCCGGTTATCGCACCACGCGACCGCCGTGCACGTCGATCCCCTGACCGACGCCATGTTCATGATCCTCTCGTCGAACAGCGAGCCCACCGACGCCTCGCTGCCGCTGCCGAGCACCGCCGTGGCCGCCAGCACGACCGTGATCTACCAGTGGGACGCGCACGCGACCAACAAGATCGTCTACCGGTGGAAGGGCAAGCTGAACCTGATGCCTTACGAGACCACGATGCACTTCGGCCGGGTCAAGGCGCAGGACTACACCAACCTGCTGGCCCGGGTGTATGGCGACGGGGCTGAAATCTTCGAGAAGGTGGGCGTGTCGGCGCTGCCGTACCGCATCCCCGGCACCCGCACCTACAACGAGTACGAGCAGGAGCTGATGGGCACCAGCCGCGTGCGCACCTACCAGCTGGTGCAGGACCCGATGGAGTTCAGCTGATGGCGCTCAACGGCAAACCGGCCATTCCAACCCCGCGGGGGCTGGACGCGAGGGTCATCGAGCAGGCCGTGAACAACATCCGCGAGCGCTTGGCCAAGGCCGATGCGGAAATCAACACGCTGCGCAGCCTGGCCGACGGCAGCACGTCAGCGCAGGCGATCGCGCAGCTGCAGCGCCAGGTCGCGCAGATTACCCAGCAGATCAACGTGTTCAACGCCAGCAGCAGCGGCGTGGCCTTCACCGAGTTTGCGCAGGACCTTGGCGCCGGGCGCAGCTCCGGCTTCTTCGACATTACCGTGTTCACCGGCCTGACGGTCGGCAAGTTCGTGCAAGTCGTCCAGACCGGCACGCCCATCGCCAGCAAAGGCGCCGCGCAGGATGAGGGCGAGATGGACAGCATCATCGCCTACGGCTACGCGCTCAGCTCGACCATCATTCGCGTCCACTGGCGCGCGACTGGTGTTGTCGCCGGCATCTACCAATTCGCCTACCTTGTGAGCACCTGATGGCCACGATCAACGACCCAACCATTCCCGCCAACATCCAGCGGGTCGGCCCCGCCGACACCGCGGCCGCGCAGATGCCGGCTCACGTGTCGCTGCGCGCCATCCCGCATGGCGTGCTGGGCCACTACTCGACGTCGCTGCGCATCGCGTCGACCGCCGCGCAGGTCGCCAGCGCCCGCATCCTGGCGCTGCGCAACAGCCACGCGAGCAACCTGCTGGTGCTCACCGGCCTGCGGCTTCGAGCCTTGCAGACCGCCGCCGGCACCGCGCAAGAGAACGCGCTGGACGCCTACAAGGCAACGGCCTTCACCGTCATCGACACCACGAACACGCTGACGCCCGTGGTCTCGAAGCGCCGCGCTGCCATGGCCAACGCGCCCGGCGGCGCCGAAATCCGCAACCTGAACCCCGCGGCGGCCGGGATGACTGGCGGCACCCTGACGAAGGACGCCCTGCCCTTCGCCAGCCTGCCCTACAACGTCGCGGCGGCCGTCGGCTCGAGCATGTGGGGCCCGGTCGATGCCGTGGAGGATGCCGGCGCCGTTCACCCGTTCGTGTTCGCGCAGAACGAGGGCCTTGTGGTCGAAAACCGCACGCTCAACGTCACCAGCTACGGCATCACGTGGTACCTCGACGTGAGCTGGGCCGAAGTGACGCTCTACTGATGATCGCCGGCACGTCTTTCAGCCTGACGTCCTTCGGGGCGGTGTGGGCGGCCGTGCGCGAGCGCGCCAAGCGCTTCATCCCCGCCGAAAGCATCGCGCAGGCCCTGACCGAGGACGAAGGTGACGCTGCGGCGTGCTTGATGAACGAAGACGGGTTCGTTGTGGTCTCGCTCGAACCCACGGCCGGTGGGACAATGCGCGCGTTCGTGCTGATTGCAGCGTCCACCGGCCTTCCGGGGGCTTTTCAACGTCAAGAGCGTGCCATGTTGGCGATCGCACATGACTTGGGGGCCTCTGAGCTGGCCTTCAGGTCCGATCGGCCCGGGTGGCTGCGGGTGCTGGGCCCCGAGTGGTCATGCGACTTCGATCTTTTCTACAGGAGCGTTCCATGAGCAAGGGTTCAGGCCAGGTCAAGGAGACCGAAGCGCAGCGCGTCAACGCCGAGGTCGGCGCGCAGCAGGTCGCCAGCTGGAAAAAGCGCTGGGCACCGCGGCTGAAGGCCTTCGCCGACGCCACCGAGACCGCCAGCCTGGCCGACTCGGCCGAGCGCCGGCACGCAACCGCGCTGGCCGGCACCGACGCATCCGCACAGTTCGGCGTGGCCCAACAGAAGGCACTCGGCGCCGCAGCCGCCAACGGCACGGTCGGATCTTCGCGCCAGAAGCTGGCCCTCACCGGCATGGCGAACGATCAGGCCACGTCGACCGCCTTCGGGTCCGTGGCTGCCGACCAGGCCGTCGACGACTCGACCGTGCAAGGCCTCCAAGCCGTCACCGCGATCGCACGCGGCGAGAAGGCCGACACCATCAACGCCATGGGCCGCAACGCGGCCATCAGCGGCATGCAGGCCGAAGCCGACGCCCAGCAGTCGCTCGACAACCGCATCGGCGATGCCAGCCTGGCCGGCAAGATCATCGGCACCGGCGCCGGCCTTTTCTCTGCGCAGTCACCGCAATCCCAGCCCGACCCGCGCGCCGGGGTGCGTGGCCAGCTCGGCTATTGAAGGAGTGAGCGATGCCTAACTTTCTCGACGAAGAACCCCTCGACAAGCCCGGCCGCAAGCTGATCGGCCTGAAGTTCGGGGGTCGCGGCGGCCAGCAGGACACCTACGCGGCCGACACCTATGCCCGCCTCACCCGCGAGAACTGGTACACCTACCTGAACGAGCTGGGTGTCCCGCAGGAGAACAAGCTGCTGAAGTACGCCACCGACCCCACCGTGGTCTCCAACGCGATGACCGAGGCCAGCCAGGACGTGAACCAGAGCTTCGACCGCATGGCCGGCATCACGAACGAGCGCATCCGCGGGCTGGGCCTGAGCCTGGACCCCGACGAACAGCAGGCCGTGGCGCGATCGACCGGCTTGGCGCGCAGCCTGGCCGACGTCGGAGCGCAGAACCGGGTGCGCGACATGACCCGCGCGCGCCAGCAGTCGATCCTCGGCAACCCCGCACCTGACATCGGAGCACTCAAACCATGAGCACCGGCACCTACGGCCTGGCAACGGGCGTGCGCAACGCGGCAAGCGGCGGCGAAACCCTGATGGGCCTCGGCTCGGCGCAGAAGCGCGCCGGCATGTCCCTGCTGGGCAACGCGGCCGAGGAAGAAACCCGCCGCAACATCAAGAACGAACAGCTCGAAGCCGAACGCAAGGCCGGCAACAGCCAGCTGGGTTCGAGTGTCGGCAGCGCCGCCGGCATGGCCATCGGTGCCTCATACGGCACCGCCGGTGGCCCGTGGGGCGCACTGATCGGCGGCGCGATCGGCGCGATCGCCGGACATTACCTGTAAGGAGCGCCATCATGGCCCGATCGGTGGGAGAAGCAGCGGCCGTTGGCCTTGAGTCGGGGTTCCGCCTGGGCCTGGACGTGGTGCAGCAGCGCCGCAACAACGAGCGGCAGGACCGGCTGGAACAGCAAAGCGCCGCGGAGCGCGAGCGCCTGATTCAGCGGCAGGAGGAATCCGACCAGCTGACCGCACTGGGCGAGCAGGAGAAGATGCACGCGGCCGAAGCCGCCAGCATGGCCTCGCTCGACACCCCGCCCGACGAGGCGACGCAGCGCGCGTTCGCCGAGCGCGGCCAGGCGCTGCGCGCAGCCAAGTCGGACATCCTCAAGCGCCGTTCCGGCTTCGACATCGAGGGCGCCAAGCAGCAGGGCAAGGTCGACCTCGACAAGATCATGCAGGCCGGCAGCGCCGCCGACGTGTCCGGCGAGCAGATCGCACGCGCCATCACCACGCAGACCGGCCGCGCGCACACGCGCTACCTGCGCGGGCCGCAGGGCGAGCCTTCCGAGGTCGAACAGCAGGGCATGAGCGTCATTCAGGGCATCGAGTCGGGCGACACGGCCAAGGCGCTGCCGGGCATCAATTTCCTGTACCAGCCGCAGATGCTCAAGGGCGTGGGCGAGAAAAGCCCGCACGGCGGCACCATCGTGCACAAGGAAATCGTGGACTTGATCCCCGACCCGCGCAGCACGCCGGACGACCCGCGCTACATCCCGACCATCCGGGTGTACGTGCGCGAGGACGGCCGCGGCCACGGCAACGAGGGCCGACGCGGCGCCACTGGGCACTACGACGCCCCCATGACCAAGGACCGCAGCAGCGCCAAGGACGCCGAGGTCCAGTCGATCGGCATGGCCGAAGCCATGGACTACATTGGCCAGAACATGCAGATCGCCGAGCTGATCAACCAGCCCGACGTGGTGCAGAAGCTGCAAGAGCCGTCGGGCTGGGATTCGTCGATGTACGAGCAGGAGCTGGCCCGCGCTGGCGTGCGAAAGCCCGAGAAGAAGGTCACGCAGACCGTTCTTCCCGCTGGCGCTACGCTGATCACCACCACCACCGACAAGAAGGGCAACATCAGCACCAGCACGACGCAGGGCAACCCGAAACCCGAGCCGGTCAACAAGCAGGCCGAGCTCCTGCAGGCCAAGCTGGACGCGGTGGACGAAGACGAGAGCCTGACTCCCAAGCAGAAGGAAGTCGAAAAGCGCGCCATCCGGTCGGGCATCAAGCCCGGGAAATACACAGGCGATGGTGGCGGCGCCGGCGCGGGCGGCGGCGGCAAGGGCGGCAGCGGTGGCACGTCAAAGGAAGAAGACAAGCGCGTGGGCCGCGTTTTGCAGTCGATCAAAGAGGAACGCCTGGCGCTCGACAAGAAGAAGGACGTGTTTCTCGCCGAGTACAAGGCCGACATCGCCGACGGTGCCAGCAGGAAGGACCGCGCGGCGGCCAAAGAGAAGTACGACGGGCACATCAAGAGCCTGGACGATCAAGACTCGAAGCTGAAGGCCCGGATGGAGAAGCTGTCCGACGATTTGGACAACAAGGGGCCGAAATCGCTGGCGAACGGCACAAAGCCGGCCGCCAAGGTCATCAAGGCGCTGCCCAAGGGCGCGAAGCAGATCGGCACCAGCGGCGGCAAGCCGGTGTACGAGACTCCTGACGGCAAACGCTTCAAGGGCGAGTAATGGCATTCACCGAGTTCGACGGGGAGCTGGACAAGGCCCCGGTCCAAGGCACGTTCACCGAGTTCGACGGCGAGCTGGACGCGCCTGATCCGAAGCGCGAGCTGCCGGCGGGCGTGAAGCCGTCCGAGGGCCGCGGCAAGGGCGTGCCGATCGAGTCCTACACCCCGCCGGCGCGCGAAGGCCCGAGCAAGTCGCTGGCCGACATCAAGAGCGCGAAGCGGGCCGTCGACCAAGAGCGCGCCGACATGCCGCAGCTGTTCCAGCGCGGCGGGCCGCTGGCCGATGACGCCGCCATGCGCCGCGTGGCGCAGGAAAGCGGCCAGGTCGGCACCCCGGGCTATTCGCAGCTCGACCAAACCACCCAGCCGCCGCGGATCCCCAAGCAGGCGCCGCAGGAACTGCGCAGCAACGAAAACACCATCTACCCGACCGGCGGCGTGGTGGAAGCCGTCAAGGCCGCCCCCGGCATCGCGGCGCGCGGCCTGGCCGAATCGGCGCTCACGGTCGGCAAGGTGCTGGCCGACTACGGATTGACCCTGCCAGGCGGCCCCAGCTCGCGCGAGTTCGGCGAGATGGGCAAGCAGTTCGAGAAGGGCAACCGCAAGGCCACGATGGCGCTCAGCGACAAGAACCTTGTCGACATGGGCCCGCTGCTCAACGCCGTGGTGCCCAGCTCGCGCACGGTGGCCGAAGGCCTGTCCGAGGTCGGCCGCCAGGTCGCGCTCAACATGGTGCTGCCGGGCGGCATCATCGTGGACGCCGGGTTCAAGGGCGTCAACGAGGCGCAGATGGCCGGCCTGAGCCCCGGCGCGGCGCTGCTGATCGGCGTGCTGAAGGCGGGCACCGAAGGCGTGCCCGAGCACTTCTCGGCCAAGTTCGCGCTGAAGGAAGGCGCCAACATCAACGTCGGGGCCATGCTCAAGGACCCGAAGATCGCGCTCGAGGCCACGAAACGCTTCGGCGCGGCCATGGGCGTGGAACTGGGGTCGGAGCAGGCTTCAGCCGTCAGCAGCTGGCTGGTCGACAAGATGACGAACGACCCCAGCGCCACGCTGGACCGGCTCGGCACCGACATGACCGACGCCATCAAGTCGACGCTGATCCAGGCCCCCGGCATGATGGCCGCCGGCAAGATCGGCTCGAGCGCCATGGCGGCGGCGCGCAAGATCACCGCATACGACATCGCGGCGCAGCGCGGATTCAACGTCAACCCGCCCTACGAGACCGACACGCCGGACGCCCAGCGCAAGAAGACGGTCGGCATCTTCAATGCGGCCGTGGCCCAGTACGGCATCGACCCGGACGCCGCCAAGCGCGCGACCGAGGCGGCCAACAGCATGCCCGCCGAGATGGTGGGCCCGTTCCTGGCCCGGATGACCGAGGCGCTGCAGAAGCGCAAGCTGGTCGGCAAGCCGGTGGACCCGCACGCGCTCGACACGCTGACCGCCGGGCCGATCCAGGACCCGAAGGTGCTGGAAGCCGAGGCGAAAGCCGCGGAAACTGGGAAAGCGGGAGAAAAACCCAGCGAATCGGCCAACTCAGTGGGATTTTCTCCCGAGACCGAGGACCTGACCGGCCTGAGCGAGCCTTCGACCATCGACACCGCCGCGCACGCCGCCGCGCCATCGCCGAAGAACGAGTTGCCCGAGCCCACGCCGGCACAGAAGCTGGCCGGCAACTACCAGAAGGGTCACGCCAAGATCGGCGGGCTGGACATCAGCATCGAGAACCCCGAGGGCAGCCAGCGCACCGGCACCAGCCCGGACGGCAAGGCGTGGTCGAACACCATGGCCCAGCACTACGGGTACATCCGTGGCACGGTCGCGGCCGACAAGGAGCACATCGATACATTCATCAGGCCCGGTACCGATGCGGCCTACTCTGGCCCGGTGTTTGTGGTCGATCAGAACCACCGCGATGGCACTTTCGACGAACCGAAGGTGATGTTAGGCTTCGACACAGAGGCCGACGCCAAAGCCGCGTACCTGTCCAACTACGAGAAGGGTTGGACCGGACTGCGCAACATCACTCCGATGACCATGGACGGCTTCAAGGCGTGGGCGTTTGACCCAGCCAAGAGCATTCGCCCAGCGGCGCAAGGAGATGACGGTGGCAGCAAGAAAGGACCTTCAGGCGCACGGGCTGTGCAAGCACCCGCTGTATCGGACGTGGCAGAACGTCAAGGACAGGTGCCTCAACCCAAAGAATCCGTACTTCCACAACTACGGGGGCCGGGGGATCAAGGTCGACCCGCTGCTGGCGGCGAGCTTCCCGGCGTTTCTGGCAGCGGTGGGCGAGCGGCCGACTCCACTGCACACTCTGGAACGGAAGCAGACCAACGGGCACTACGTGCCGGGCAATCTGACGTGGGCGACGAAGCGGGAGCAGGCCAACAACCAGCGAAAAAACCGAAACCTGACGTTGGGCGCTCGAACGCAAACCCTGACGGAATGGGCACGCGAGCGCCAGGTGGCCAGAACGACGCTGCACAACCGGCTGGAACGCGGGATGACGCTGGAACAGGCACTCGCGTAATCGCCCGGGTCGGCCGCGCGCCGAAGCAGGCGCTGCCGATCGAGCTGCGCCAGGCCAAGGACGGTACGCTGTCGGCCTGGCACGACGGGTACGAAGTGGTGGACTTCGAGAACGGCGAGCCGCTGAAGATCCCCGCGGACGCGACCGACGCGCAGGCCTTTGAGATGGTCAAGGCGGCCAACCCATTCAGCAAGGCGAACCGCTACTTCGACACCCCGAAGGCCGACGCCGCTGCACCGGCGCCCCCCGCTGCACCCATTACGGCCCCTGCCGCTGCACCAGCGCCTGCAGCCGCTGCACCGGCGCCTATCACTCCCCCAGCGGATTCGGGTGTGAAAGCACCGAAGGCCGACAAGGCCGAGCTTCGCCCCTTCCGACGCGCCGACGGCAGCATCGGCTACGAGGCTGTGCCGATCATCGAGGCCGAAGCGCCGGCACCAGCGCCAGCCGCCGAACCAGCCGCAGCGCCGAAGCCTGGCGGGGACCTGTTCGACACCGGCGAGACCCTCGCGCTGTTCAACCGCGTGCGCCGCTACGCCTCCGGCCTGTCCCGACTGGGCGACCTCGGCGCCGGCAGCAAGGGTGCCGGCGGCATGGACCTGAGTGGCGTGGGCGTGGACGTCGGCCAGCTCTCGAACAACGCGATCGACACGATCGCCAACGCGGCCATCAACCTGCGCGCGGCGGTGTTCGTCGACTCCGGGGCCTTCAGCGCGTTTCGCCGTGGCCTGAAGGGTGGCGAGACCAAGCCGATGGACTTCGACGCCATCCTGTCCCGCTACGACGACATCCTGAACGCGATCGGCACCGAGAACGCGGCCGAAATCACCGACTACCCGCGCCCGCTGCTGGTCATGCCCGACGTGGTGGGCGACCAGGCCGCGAGCCTGGCGCTGGTGGAGAAGTACAAGGACTGGATTTCGATTGAGGCCAAGGCCAACACCAGCCGCCCGATCGTGCCGATCCAGAAGGGCGAGTTGTCCATGGCCGAGGCCTACGCCCGCGTGGTGGAAATCCTCGGCACCGATGACTTCATCGTCGGCATCCCCTCGAACGAGAAGGCCGTCACCCCCGAGGAACTGACCGCCTTCCTGCGCGAGGCCAAGCCCAACGCCATCCACATCCTCGGCGCGGCATCGCAGAAGAACCTGATGCCGCGGCTGCAAAGCGTCATCGAGTCCGGCCAGGCCGAGAGCATGGAGGTCACGGCCGACGCTTCGCCGATCCGCAACCAGATCCTGACCGCGGTGCAGAACGGGGCGAAGCGCGGTGACTCCATCGAGCAGCACCTGTTCAAGACTGGCGCCGCGCCAGCCGAAGCCGAGGTTCCCGCCAAGGGCGAACTGCCCATCCCGGTGGCTGACTTTGCAGCCGCGCTCGAGGCCGTGCCCGACGTGTTCGACGCGCCGAAGACCACGGTGCGCATCGAGGCGCAGGCCAAGCAGGCCACGACCCTGACCCCCGACCAGGCCAAGGCCAAGATCGAGGAATGGCGCGCGCACGCGCTGGCGCAGGGCAAGACGAACCAGAACGCCGGCCGCGTGGTGCTTTCGCTGTTCGACACGTCGGGCGAGTGGAGTGCCCCGTGGCATGAAGCCGGCTACGAAGTGCACCGCTTCGACATCCAGGACGGGGTGGACATCAACGACTTCAGCGTCGAGTACCTCACCGACACGCTGGGCCTGTCCGACGTCTACGCCATCATCGCGGCGCCGCCGTGCACCGACTTTTCGAGCTCCGGCGCGCACGCATGGCAGAAGAAGGACGCCGACGGCCGCACGGCCGCGTCGATCCGCCTGGTGGAGCAGACCCTGAACACCGTGGAGCTGTTCAAGCCAGCGGTGTGGGCCATGGAAAACCCGACCGGGCGCCTCGGCAGCGTGCGCAAGGACGGCGCCGGCCTGATGGGGCTGCCGAAGCCCCGCATGACCTTCCAGCCCAACAACTTCGGCGACCCGTACACGAAGCGCACGCTGCTGTGGGGCGACTTCGAGACCAACCTGCCGCTGGCGCCGGTGGAAGCGACTGAGGGCAGCAAGGTCACCGAGAAGCTGTCCAGCAGCGACAAGTACGGCCGATCGTTGACGCCCGAGGGCTTCGCCTACGCCTTCTTCATGGCGAACAACGCCGTCGACCTGGGCCCGGCCGCCGAGCTGGCGCGCGAGTTCCGGGGCGTCGACAAGGCGCTCCTGCAGCAGGCGCTGGACGCCGGCATGAAGCCAGCGCAGGCCAAGAGCGCGATCGAGGACGCCTTCTACGACGGCGACATCGAAGGGGCCAACGAAGCGCTGAAGGCCGCGATGCCGAAGCCCAAGCCGCCCGCCGCGCCGGCGCCGACGGTGCCAAAAGTGGCCCAACTGTCCGATTCCGAGGCATTTTCGGGCGATTACGCCGCTTTTGAGGGCAGGACAGTTGAGCAGACTGTCAGCATTTCGGACACTGGCGGGACGGCCACGCTTAGAATCGACGCCGCGAAGGCCATGCGCGCACTCGACGCGCGGCTTAAAACATTGACCGAGTTGAAGGGCTGCATCGGCAGAGCTGCATGAAGACGATGACCGCTGACGACCTCCGAGCCCATGCCTTGCGCACTGGGTCCGAAGTCGTTATCGACGGAAAGCCGTTCAACACGCAGCGCGCCCAGATCCAGCCGCAGGCCAGAACGTTGGCCAAGCCGGCGCCAGTCGAGCCAATCGCTCCCCCAATCCCGCCCCAATCGACCATCACGCGCGAAGAACTTGAGCGCCTGCTGTTCGAACAGGAAATGCGGCTGCAGGCCATGTTCCAGACCGCCGTGACCATGCTGAAGGCCACGGGGAAACCTTCCCGAGCAAGACCGACCGGCGTTGTGCCGACATACGACCAAAAGGGTGCCATCACTGCGGTGGCCTTCCAGTATCAACAGTAAGAGGACCACCATGGACGCCCAAAAAGCCCCGAACCTGCTCACCACGACCTGCCTGCGGCCGAACGCAGACACCATCGACGACTTCATGCCGCTGTGGGACGCTCGCAATGCGGTCACTGCAGACAAGGACCGGGCCTTCGAGGCGGCCTTCGCGGCGGCCAAGCGCGGCGACACCGCGGCTTATCACCAGCACCAAGAGCAGGCCGCGGCGCTGCAGCTGCGCGAGGAAGCCTTGTCGGCCCAGATGCTGCCCTTGCAGTTCAAGGCCTGGGAGCGCATCGACCCGAATCTGGTCACCAACGTCGGCCGCAACGACATCCTCGACAAATACTGGCGCAGCGCCGGCTACACCCAGACCGTGGTCATGGGCCTGAAGAACACCGGCGCGCCGGCGGCCGGCGACACGCAGGCCAGCCACGCGAGCTGGACCGAGGCGGGCGGCACCAACGCCCCGACGTACACCGGCAACCGCAAGGCCGTCACCATGGGCGCGGCCTCGGCGCAGTCTTCGGTCTCTCCGCAGCAGTCCTACGCCATCACCAGCACCGGCACCGTGTCGGGCCTGTTCATGAACAACGGCGGGGCGGCCACCAAGGACGACACCACTGGCGTGCTGGTCAGCACGGTCAACTTCACCGGCGGCGATGAGGCGGTGAACAACCTCGACACCCTGCTGGTGACGTACACCTTCAACGGCTAAGGAGCAGCAACCATGCCGCAAAATACCATCGTCTTGGGGGCCACAGACGGCCCAACCCTCACCGCCGCTGCCCGCGCATCGTGCATCCCGACTGCAAGCCGGGTCGTGTTGCCGAACAGCTTTTTCTACATCGGGCGGGGGATCAAGTTCGTGCTCAACGGCCGGATCAGTTGCGCCGTCACCACCCCCGGCACCGCGCGGTATGACATCTGCATGGGCGCGGCCGGCACGACCATCGTGTACGACACGCTCGCGCTCAACCTGAACGTCGTCGCCAAGACCACCGTTCCCTGGTTCCTCGAAGTCCTGCTTGTCTGCCGCGCAGTGGGTTCCGGCACCGCGACGACCTTCTTCCCGCGTGGCACGTTCACGTCGGAAGCCGTTGTCGGCTCCCCGCTGCCTTCCGCCGGCGGCAATGGCGGCCTGCTGGCCCCGGTCGGCACGCCGGCAGTCGGCGCAGGCATGGACAACACTGCCGCGAGCGCGCTCGACGTGTTCTTCACGCAGACCGTGGCGACGGGCTCGATGACCGTGCACAACTACCAAGTTGACGTGCTGAACTGACATGAGCGAAGCCTGCCGCATCGGCATCCACTACCGCGGCCCCGGCGTCGTGGACGTTGGCGCGCCCATGAAGCACAAGGAACTGTGCTACGAGATGCTGCGCGATGCGCGGGGCGTGGTCGAGCGCACAGCGCCGCAGCACTTCAAGGCGGGCGTCACTCAGATGGCCGTCGTGATGGACATGAGCGGCCGGGTCGACGTGAGCGCGCCGCTGCCGCCCGACGCCGTGCAGTGGCTCGCGCTCGCCCGCGGTGTGATCGAGCGCTTCAACGACGACGCTGCGCCCGAGCTGCGCCCGTTCAACGACGCTGTGATGGGGGTGTGACATGCCTATCTCCTTCCCGCCAGCCAACCGCGGCCCGGCGTGGATTTGGGGCGCGAACGTCGCGGCAAGCCTCGACACACGCCTGTCGCAAGAGGGCACGCCAAACCTCGCAATGCCGGGCCAGCCCTTCGACTTGAATTCACTCAATCCCGGCCTGCCCGTGCATTGGGGGAAAATCCGCGCGGTGAATCTGCGCAACCTCGGCTTCGACTACGAAGACTCGCGCCTTTCCAGCGTCGTGAACATCGCCTTCGACAATGGCATCCCACAAGTCGGCGTGTGGCAAACCGACTGGGCGGCCTCGAACCGCGCCATCACCGGCGTCAGCCGCGACAGCACGGGCACGATCTTGGGCCTGTGCGTGGTAGACCTGTTCGTGACTGCGACCGACCAAATGGTCTACAGCGTCACGTCGGACGCATCCGGCAACTTCAGCTTCGGCAACCCGGGCACCGGCCCCTTCTACATCGTCGCCTACAAGACCGGCTCGCCTGACGTGGCCGGCACGACCGTCAACACGCTAGTGCCGCTGCCGGTGTAGCCGTGGCAACGAACATCGTCAAGACGGCGTGGGACATTGCCCCAAGCTCTGACGGCAAGCGGTGGAGCGCGTGGCCAGCCGGGGACAAGCCAAGCTCCGATGTTTACACCACGACCTTCCCGACTACACAGGCACCGCTGAACGATGCGGTTATCACAATCGGCACGCAGCAGGACGGCTCTGGCACTGGCGGCCCTGATGCGACGGGCGGGAGCCCCGGCTTCATCATTGCGCCTACGGTGGACAAAGATCATTTCGGCTTTGTCGTCGGGCGTGTCTCTACCACGAAGCATTACAGCGAAGTCGTCATCAAGCGCACCGGAGGGGCCACGCCGGACTCGCATGAAGTTGAAGTTCATGTCGGCGGCAACGTCTCCCCGACATCGGTCACGAGCTACGAAGTCAACCTTTGGGGCACGAACGTAACTGCGCAGCCGGTGCGGTGGGAAGACCCGCTTGGAGGATTCAACACTGGCGTGTTCACCACTATCTCCAACACGTTCGACGGCGGCACGGCTCTTGTGGACGGTGATGTGGTGCGTGTTGAATTTGACTCAACCTCGGGTAGTCCGATCATCACCATGAAAGTGAACGGCATCACGAAGGCTCAATGGACGGACACTTCGGCGGGCAAGATTCTGGCCGGCAGTCCCGGCTTTGCGATGTTCAGGAGAACGGGGACAACCGCAGCTAACTACTGCATCAAGACCTTTTCCTGCGGGAGCTTCTGATGGCTGCGTTTGTCGGCACGACCGTAGCCAACTGGCTCACCGCAGGAACGACCAGAACCACACCGACGCGCTCGATCACGGCCGGTAACACGGCGATCTGCCTTGTTTCTTGGGAGGGCGGGGTAACGCTCAACGGCGTTGCAGACTCGGACGGTGCGTACACGCTGGCGGTTCAGCTACAGAACTCGCTGGGGGAGCCCGCTGCTGCGATCTACTATCGACTGAACCACGGTGGTGGTGCGTCTATAGCTGCGACAGCCACTTTCGCCTCATCGGCCGCGCAAGTGAATATTGCGCTGGAACAGTTCTCTGGCGGCTCCGGGGGTTTGGACGGCACGGCGAGCGATCAAAGCGCCAGCGGCCCGCCCTTTTCAACGCCAAGCATCGCAACGACAGGCGCGGGCTTCGTCGTCTATTGGGTGGCAGGATATGCGCTGTCCATCACTGCGGTCGATGCCTCAACACCGACGTTTACGCTCGACACGGGCGCGGCGGAGCCTTCTGACGGCGACACGATTATTGCCGGCTACCTGATTTCCGGGTCAGGCCAAACCGTCACTCCCGGAGCGTCTTGGGCGTCATCTGCTGCACGCTGGGTCATGGTTGCCGCAGCGTTCAAGGACGGCGGTGGTGGAGGCGGCCCTGCAATTGTCAGCACCAGCAGCGCGACCCCTGCCAACGGCTCTCTGCTGACGATCACGGTAACTGGAGCAGGGAGCGCTCGTGGCGAAGTGGACGTGGGCGGCGCGCTCCAAGAAGTCAGGAGTTGGACTGACACTTCGATTACCGTTCTGCTTGCGCGCAACGAAAGCAAGTACGGAGTTGGGGTCAACCTTGTAGCCAGAGATGCTACTGGCGCGGCTTCGGCCCCGTATGCGCTGACCAGCATCCAGCCGCAGGCCGGGTGGAGCTTTGTCAACCTGACTTCCATCGCCGGGACGGGCGTGATCGACGCTGTTCCGGGTCTGGCTATTGGCGACCAGGTTGCCTATGACGACGTTGGCGGGACGGTGGAAGTCTTTGCTGATGGCACCTACTCTGCCGAAAACACAGTAACCAGCTTTGGCGTCGAGGCGTGGACTCCGGGCGGTGGGTGGGGGATCGTTGCGCTTCAAACCTTCCCGTTGAACGTCTACCTGTGGGACACCAGCGTTCAGAGCGGCAACGATGTCTGGCTGCGCAACCCGATAGAGGCTGCCGCTTCCAGCGGAATCACGGCAGTGGCGGCCGACACGATCACCTTCGGCGACTCGGCGGCAGCGCTCACGACCCGGGTTGCCGCCGCATCTGACACGCTGACCCTGACCGACTCGGCCGCGGCCATCACCACGCGGGTGGCGATCGCGGCCGACACCTTCACGCCGAGCGATTCCGCGATCGCCAGCAGCACGCTGGTCGCGGTGGCCAGCGACACGGTGGCATTCACCGACTCGGCGGTGGCGGTCAACGCCTTCGAGGCGGTGGGCTCGGACACGGTTTCCTTCACCGACAGCGCGGTGGCGATCACCAGCCTGGTCGCGGCGGCATCCGACACCCTGACGCTGACCGACAGCGCGGAGGCCATCACCACGCGCGTGGCAGCGGCGAGCGACACGCTCACCCTGACCGATTCGGCCGTGGCGGTGAGCACGTTGGTGGCGATCGCCAGCGATACGATCAGCTTCAGCGACTCAGGTGTGGCCAGCGTTGGCGCTGGCGCGCACACGGCGATCGCGGCCGACACGATCAGCCTGTCCGACTCGGCGGTTGCCACGTCGACGCTGGTTGCGGCGGCCAGCGACAGCGTTACCTTCACCGACTCGGCGGTCGGATCGAGCCAGTACCCAGCGGTGGCGGCCGACACGGTGGCCTTCTCCGACTCAGGCGTGGCGCTGACCACCAGCGTGGCCGACGCCAGCGACAGCCTGGCCCTGTCCGACTCGGCAGCTGCCATCACCACGCTGGTCAGCGCCGGGACCGACAGCATCAGCTTCAGCGACTCGGCGATCGCCAGCAGCACGCTAACCGCCGTCGCCAGCGACACGATCAGCTTCAGCGACAGCGCTGATGCCTCGGCGTTGACCGGCGTCATCTTTGCCGATGCCGGTGACACGATCATCTTCTTTGATTCGGCGCAGGGCTTCACCTTCACGCCGCCGGCGCAAAGCGGTACAGGTGGCATGGTGCTGGTCGCCGGTGGCCCAGATGAGGGGGCCGCGGGCTACCGGGAGCGCTGGCGCGACGAGGAGCGTGCAAAAATCGCGGCCAACAATGCCTTCATCATGTCGCTGGTCGGAGCCCTGATGTTCAACGGCGACGACGACGAGGAAGAACCACCATGACCATGCGACTCAGCTTCTGCCTGAAGGCAGCCACCACCCTGAACGATCAGGATCTGGCGACGATCACCGACGGCATCGAGGCCTACGTGCGCGCCGGGATGGCGACCGAGCTCGCCGAGGTCTCGACGGTCGACGACATGCTGGCGGCCGTGCAGGCCGAGCACGCCGAGATGGTGGGGCTGCTGAAGGCGCAGCACCCGGACCTGTTCAAGGCCGACCGGCCGGCGCTGCCGAAGAAGGCTGACGACCTCGACGCGATGTTCGACGACATCATGGGCGAGAGCGCGCCGCGCTCGATCGACACCAAGGAAGCGCGCCAGGCCTTCGCCAAGGCCGACCTGCCCGGCTACCTGCGCGCGTGGATCCCCAGCATGCTGCCAGGCTACGGCCGCATGTCGATCGACCGGCTGGTGAACAACCTCGGCAACCCCAACGGCGAGGGCCTGATTGACGAGGCGGTCTCCCGCAAGGTCATCGGCGAGCTGATCGACAGCGGTGCCATCGAGAAGGTGGGCCGCGACTCGGTGCAACCCCGCGACCCGGAAAAGGTGGACTGGGCCAAGGCAACCCCCGCCCAGCTCGAGGCCGAGATTGCCCGGGTCGGCGCGCTGTCCGACGCGGCCGACAAGGAGCAGCGCGCCCTGCCGTTCGACAGCGAGGAACGTGCACTGGCGATCGCGCGCATGGACGACGCCGATCGGCGCGTGCGCGAGCTCACGAAGCTCATCCCCGACGAAGAAGTTGACGAGACCCCCGAGGTCGAAGAAGACACCGGCCCGCCGGAGAACTGGGAAACCTCGATGTACCAGCTGCGCGCCTACGCCAAGCAGCTGGGCGTGCCCTTCGCGGCAGTGGAGCAGGCTGACCTGCTCAAGGCGGTGCGCAAGCACCTGAAGGCCGCTGAGCCGAAGCCGGAGAAGGCCGCGCGCAAGCCGCGCGCGCCGCGCAGCGCCACCAAGGCCGCAGGGTCGGCCGTGGTCAACACGGCCAAAGCGCTGGACAATGCGATCGACGGCCTGGGCAAGCTGTTCGGCGGCGCCGGCAAGCTGGGTTCAGGCCTCTCCTTCGACGAAGACACCTACGCGAAGGCCAAGCCGCTGTTCGTGGCGGCGGTGGCCAACCTGAAAAATGCGGCGAGCGACCTGCGCGAGGCAATGCGCACGGTCATCGAGATGATCACGGCCAAGTTCGGGCGCGACACCGCGCAGGCCATGAAGCCCTATATCGTGCGGTTCGTCAGCGACGTGCGCGATGGGAAGGTCACGCTGACGCAGGAGGAACAGGATGGACAGGACAACACTGGCGGACAAGGCCCTGAAGCACTGGACGAAGTGGCTCCCGGCGAAGGTGCAGGACCTCAAGACGAGGGGAATGCTGGCGGAAGCGATTCAGGGCGCGGCGTCACAAGCCCAACGCGCAATCGCGGAGCTCAAGGCCCAAGGAGCACAGGATCACGAAGCGGAGGAAGTGGTTCTACCTCAGTTCGTGCTCCTTCCACCCGAGGCCGACGCAAAGGACAGCCCGGAGGACCAAGCGGAACTGGCACAGATGGAAGCGACGTACCAGCGGGAGATGGCCGGGACGGTTTAGAGCCCATCAGCGCCGGCAACCTGCCGGCCTTCAACTTCCGCATCACCCCCGACGTGCGCCTCGGCAAGGGCGGTGAGGTCGAGAAGTTCAACGACAACCTGAAGGCCATCCGCACGCTGCTGGCCATCGAGGCCGAGCACCGGCGCGCGACCCCCGACGAGCAGCGCGTGCTGGCGCGGTATGTCGGCTGGGGCGGCCTGGCCAACGCCTTCCCGGTCAAGGATGCCGAGACCGGCAAGGAAGTGCTCAAGCCCGAATGGGAGGCTCGCGGCAAGGAACTGGCCGACCTGCTCACCGACAAGGAGTACCAGCTGGCCCGGCGCTCCACGCTGGACTCACACTTCACTTCCGAAGAAGTAGTCAGCTCGATGTGGTCGGCCGCGCGCCGGCTGGGCTTCAAGGGCGGGATGACGCTCGAAACGTCGATGGGAGCCGGCAACTTCCTCGGCCTGATCCCCGACGACCTGGCCGGACAGACCCGGTTCATCGGCGTGGAGTACGACAGCCTGACCGCGCGCCTGGCCACGCTGCTCTACCCGCAGGAGACCGTGCTGAACGCCGGCTTCCAGGCGGTACCGCTGCCCGATGGCACGTTCGACCTGAACATCGGCAACCCGCCCTTCGGCGAGCAGTCGCTGCGCTTCCAGTACAAGCCCGAGCTCAACGGCGCGAGCATCCACAACCAGTTCATCCGCGGCGCGCTCGATGCGCTCAAGCCTGGCGGCTTGCAGATCCAAGTGGTCAGCAGCTCGCTCATGGACAAGCTGGCCGACAGCGACCGCGTGGCGCTGGCGAAGAAGGGCAAGCTGCTCGGCGCGATCCGCCTGCCGGACACCGCGTTCAAGGAGAACGCCCGCACCGAAGTGGTCACCGACATCCTGTTCATTCAGCGGCTGACGGCCGCCGAGGAAGCGGAGATGACCGCGGCATTCGCGGCAGCTGGCAGCAAGGAAGGCAAGAGCGCGGCCGACGAGATGGAGCGCCGCCGCCTGGCCAGCAAGGTGCCGGCGTGGGTGAAGACCGGCAAGCTGGCCGACCCGCTGGGCGGCGAGGCGATGGACGTCAACACGTATTTCATCCGAAACCCGCACATGGTCATGGGCCGCCTCGAGCGGTCGGGCACCATGTACCGCGGCGGCAGCGTGAACGTGAAGTTCGACAAGGGCGCGAGCCTGGCCGACGCTCTGGCCAAGGCCATCGAGTTCCTGCCCGAAGACGTGGCGGTGCTCGAGCCCGACGCGATCGCCAATTCGCTGAGCGGCCACAAGCTGATGAGCGATGCCCTGCGCATCGCCCTGTCCGGCCGGGAGCGCGGCAGCATCACGCTCGACACCGACGGCAAGCTGCAACAGGTGGTCGAGAAGGAAACGGCCGGCGGCGAGTTCCTGCTGGCGCAGCGCGAGGTCACACCCGCATCGCCATGGTCCGACCAGCTGCTGCAATCGGTCGATGGCACTTGGTACAAGCTCGACATCAAGAAGGACGCCGAGGGCAAGTCGGTCAAGGTGCTGGACAAGGACGGCCGGCCGACCCGCACGAATCTGGTGGAGCGCACCGAGTACAAGACCGACGCCGATGTGCCCGGCACGATGCAGCTCGGCAAGGCCAGGTTCGAGCGCCTGAAGCTGCTGGTGGGCTTGCGCGACCTGATGGTGACGCAGATCAACCTCGAAACCTCTGACGCGCCGACCGCGCAGATGGAAGGCAACCGGAAGAAGTTCAAAGCCGCCTACGACTCGTTCGTGGCCGCCCACGGCCTGATTTCCGACCCGACCAACAGCAAGCTGGTCGACGACATGCCCGACGGCGCGCTGGTCCAGGCGCTCGAAGACAAGTACCGCGCGGCGATCAGCCCGCTGCGCGCCAAGGCCATGGGCGAGCAGCCCCGGGAGGCGCAGGCCGAGCCCGCGCCGATCCTGACCCGCCGGGTCATCCCGAAGTACGTGCCCGCGACGACCGCCGAGAGCGCGCCCGACGCGCTGCAGATCAACCTGTCCGAGTCCGGCAAGATCAAGCTGGACCGCATCGCCGAGATGTTGGGCACCGACGAGGACGGCGCGATCGCCCAGCTGGCCGAGACCGATCACCCGCTGATCTTCAAGGACCCCGAGACCAACACGTGGGAAACCCGGGCCGCCTACCTGTCCGGCCAGGTCAAGCGCAAGCTGGTCGCGGCTCGCGCCACGGGCATGCGCAAGAACGTCGAAGCCCTCGAAAAGGTCCAGCCTGAGCCGATCGGCCCCGAGAACGTCACCGCGCTGCTGGGCAGCACGTGGGTGCCGCCGGACGTCTACGCCGACTTCTTCCTGCACATGACCGGGCAGAAGCCCAACATCACCTTCAACCGCACGCTGAACCGCTTCACCGTGCGCATGCCGGGGCGCAGCACCGACGCGCTGAACGAGCAATGGGGCGGTGAGCGGATCCGGGTCGAAACCCTGATCGACAACATGCTCAACACCGAGCCGGTGCGGGTGTACGACAACACCGACGACGGCCCGAAGGTCAATGTGACCCTCACCGAGATGGCACAGATCAAGGCCGCGCAGATCGCCAGCGAGTACCAGAACTGGGTCTTCGCCGACGGCGAGCGCCGCGAGAAGCTGGTGGACGTCTTCAACGAGAAGTTCAACACCCGGGCTGCGCGCCAGCACGACGGTTCGCACCTGGTCCTGCCCGGCAAGGTGCCCGACGTCATCATCCGCATGCGCCGGCACCAGAAGAACGCCATCTGGCGCGGCATCACCGAGCGCTTCATGCTGATGGACCACGTGGTCGGCGCCGGCAAGACGTTCACCGCGATCGCCCGCGCCATGGAGCGCCGCCGGATGGGCCTGAGCAAGAAGCCCATGATCGTGGTGCCCAACCACATGGTTGAGCAGTTCACCATCGACGTGTACCGGCTGTACCCTGGCGCCAAGGTGCTCTCGATGGGCAAGCGGGACCTCGAGAAGAAGAACCGCCGCAAGGCCTTCGCCAAGATCGCGGCCGGCGACCACGACATCATCATCGTGCCGCACTCGTCCTTCGCGTTCATCGACATCGCCAAGGAGACCGAGGAACGCTACCTCGAAATCGAGCTGAAGGCGGCCGAACAGGCCATCAAGGACGCCGAGGCCGAAGACCCGAACGCGGGCGGCTTCCGCAAGTCGCCGACGGTCAAGCAGGCCGAACGCCTGCGCGACAAGCTTACCGCGCGCATGGACCGGATCAAGGGCCGCACCAAGGCCGACCGGCTGCTTACCTTCGACCAGCTCGGTGTCGACGACCTGACGGTCGACGAGGCGCACGAATTCAAGAACCTGTTCTACAGCTCGAAGCTGTCCGACGTGAAGGGGATGGGCAACCCGACCGGCTCGCAGAAGGCCTACGACCTGTACAACAAGGTGCGCGTGCTGCGCGAGAGCCCGACCGGCACCGTGACCTTCATGACCGGCACCCCGATCAGCAACAGCGCGGTCGAGATGTACAACATGATGCGGTACCTGGCCGCCGACCAGCTGAGCGAACTGGGGCTCGAGCACTTCGACGCCTGGCGCGCGCAGTTCGTGAGCACTGACCCTGGCTGGGAAGCTGACGAGACCGGCCGCCTGAAGGAGGTTCGCCGGCTGGGCCGCACCTGGTCGAACATGCGCAGCCTGATGGACCTCTACTACTCGTTCACCGATTCGGTCGGGAACGACGACATCAAGGCGGCGTACCGCGAGGACAACCCGGGCAAGGAATTCCCGATCCCCCGCGTCAAGGGTGGTGACCGCGAATCGGTGGTCATCCAGCCGACCGAGGCCCAGTCCGAGATGCTGAAGACGATCATCGACGACTTCAACGCTCTGCCGAACATCACCGACCCGAAGCAGCGCAACGCCACGCGCCTGCGCCTGATGGACCGGGCCCGCAAGGTGTCGCTCGACGTGCGCGCGGCCGAACGCGGCAGCGACAGCAAGGAAGAAGGCGGCAAGCTGGAAAAGGTGGCTGCCGAGACCAAGCGGATCTACGACCAGTTCGCCGACAAGCGCGGCACGCAACTGATCTTCCTTGACCGATCGGTGCCGAAGGCGGCAACCGACAAGGCCGAACTCAAGGCCTACGACGCGGTGCTCGCGCAGCGCGAGGCTGCGCTGGCCAAGGGCGACGAGGAAGGCTACCGCAAGGCCAACGACAAGGTGGAGACCTTCGACGCCAACGCGATGGAGGAAATGCGCGCCGCGCAGGCCGGCGGCTGGAACGCCTATCAGCAGATCAAGGACAACTTGGTCGCGCTGGGGATCCCGGCCGGCGAGATTCGCTTCATTCAGGAGGCGAACAACGATGCCCAGAAGCAGGCCCTGTTCGATGCTGTGAACGACGGCACCGTGCGGGTCCTGATCGACAGCACCCAGCGCATGGGCGCCGGCACCAACGTGCAGAAGCGCCTGGTCGGCCTGCACCACGCCGATGTGACGTGGAAGCCCAGTGACATCGAGCAGCGCGAGGGCCGCATCATCCGCCAGGGCAACCTGTTTGCCACGCCGGAAATCGACGGCCGGGCCAACCCGATGTACGACCCCGCATTCGAGGTCCAGATTCTGGCCTACGCGACCGAGCGCACCATCGACGCGAAGATGTGGGGCCTGAACAGCGCGAAGCTGCGCACCATCAACGGCATCCGCAAGTACGACGGCGCATTCCAGATGGAGTTTGAGGACGAGGAATCGGTGTCCATGGCCGAAATGGCCGCGCTGGCCAGCGGCGACCCGCTGCTGATGGAGCGCGTGAAGCTGGACTCCGAGATTCGCAAGCTGGAAATCCTCGAAGACCAGCACCGGCGCAAGGCCTGGGGCGTGCAGAACGCCATCGACGGGTTCCAGCGCACCATCAAGGAGTTCCCGGCCAAGATCGTGGCGCTGGACGAGCAGGCCGCGCGCCTGACCGCGCTGGTCGAAGCACTGGCCGAGAAGGCCGCAAAGCGCAAGGTCAACGTCGACGGCAAGGTGTACGACAAGGCCACCGAGGCGCGCGTGGCTGCCGAAGCGGCAGTCACCGCGCAGCAGGCCGGCAACGACAAGGCCCGCTATGCGGTCATGATCGACGGCAAGAAGTACACGAACAAGGAAGGCATCAGCCACGCCATCTCTCAAGGACTGGGCGACTACGCGGCGTTCGAGGCGGTCATCGGCGGCGAGACCTTCACCACGCGCACCGACGCGCAGCGCAAGATCGCCGAACTGGCGAGCGCCGAGGCCATCCTGCTCGGCAATGGCGCGACCGTGAACCTGCCGCTGGGCACCTTCGCCGGCCAGAAGTTCGAGGCCGACGTGTCGTTGAGCAGTTCCGGCAGCATGTACCGGCTGGAATTCACGGTCTCCGACGAGAAGGGCCGCACGCTGAGCCAGGCGGCGGCCAGCGCACGCGACAACCCGGACTACAACACCGCTGCGATCCAAGCGCCGATCTTCGGCCTGACGTTCCGGCCTGAGTCGGTGCAGAGCACGGCCGACAGCTACCGCCAGTCGCTCGAGCGCGCGAAGCGCGAGCTGCCCGAGGTCGAAGCCAAGAAGGGCGCCCCGTTCGCCCTGGCCGGCGAGCTGGCCGAGAAGCGCGATCGCCTCGAAGAAGTCACCAAGCTGCTGGCCGGCACCCCCGCGGCCGCGCTGTACCCCGACCTGCGCGATGCTCAGGCCGAGGAATGGGACATGGCCAACCCGACCGGCTGGCCGAACGTGCCCGAAGTGAAGTTCAGCGAGGACTTCGAGGACACGCAGATCCTGCCGCTGCCCGAGGTCATCGAGGCCGGCCCGGTGCCGAGCCAGGATGCCGCCGCGGTGGCGCTGATCGAGAAGGCCTTCCGCGGCAAGGTCGCAGCCTTCAAGGACCTGACCATCACCGCGCTGCCCCGCGTGCGCAAGCCTGGCGCCGGCGCATCGGCGCTCGCGCAGGAGCGCTACGCCGCGGCCGACCTGGCCGAGAAGCTGTTCGGCAAGCGCGTGGTGTTCTTCAGCGCGAACATCCCCTTCGCCAACGGCATGCAGGTCGACTACGTGCCCGGCTCGATCTTCGTCAGCGAGAGCACGACCCGGCCGATGATGGCCGTTCTGGGTCACGAGCTGCTGCACAGCATGAGCCAGGACCACCCGGAGCTGTACCGCAAGCTGGGCGATCGCCTGCGCGCGATGCTGGAAAACCCGGGCCGCTACGGTGAACTGCTGAACGCACGTCGCGCCACCAAGGGCCTGCCGGCGCTGGGGTTCGACAAGCTGCGCGAGGAACTGATCGCCGACATCGTGGGCGACAACTTCACGGACCCGGCCTTCTGGCGCCAGATGAGCGCCGGCCAGCCCAGCCTGTTCGGCCGCGTGCTGCGCGTCATCCGCGACTTCCTCGACAACCTGCTGGCCAAGCTCAAAGCCGAGAAGCCGTACAACACCGCGCAGTACCTGAACGACATCCAGGGCGCGCGTGACGCAGTGGTCGAAGCCATGCGCCAGTTCGCCAACAGCCCGAAGACCGCGGCCGCGGCCACGACGGTGGCGGCCGAGGCCAACCTGTCCGAGACCAACGACCCCTTCTACAGCGAGCTCGCCCGCCAGGTGCGCGAGGCCAAGATGAACGCCGCACCGGTGGACGGCTGGAAGGGCTGGCTGAAGGGCATGGTGGCAACCGGCAAGGTCAAGGCCGACGAGCTGGCATGGACCGGCATCGAGGACTGGCTGGATCTTCAGACCGGAAAGGTGCCGCGCGAGGCGGTCATGGGCTACCTGGCCAGCAACGGGGTGAAGGTGACGGAGACCACGCTGTCCGACCAGGCGGCGAAGAACACCGAACAGCAGCTGCTGGCCGACCTGTCAGCCGAGTTCAACGTGTGGCTCGATGCGCAGGGCTTGCCGCGGGCCAGCGCCGACGAACTGCTGGCGATGCACGATCAGGGTGACGAGAGCACCCTGACCTTGACCGACGTGCAGTACCAATACGTGGTCCGGTTTTTGAACCGATGGGAAGCGGTGACCGAGGGTGACGACTACTTTGGCCCCGACGAATTCGAGACTCCGGCCGGCGGCACGCAGTACGAGAAATACACGCTGCCCGGCGGCATCAATTACCGTGAGGTCCTGCTGACTCTGCCGGTGAACACGTCCGCCAGTGGGCAGCCTTTGCCCGCAGGCTGGAAACTCGGCGACCAAGCCGAGACCGACCCAGCGCTCGCCAACCACGCCATGCGCTACTTCGTTGAGGCCGATGGCGCGGTGGCCGGCTATGGAGCAACGCCGCAAGCCGCGATTGATCGCGCTCGCGTCAACGCCGCACGCAACGGGCACGAGCCCGACATCTACCGATCGAGTCACTGGGAAGGAACCCTCAACGTCCTGGCCCACATCCGCCTGAACGACCGCACCGACGCCGACGGCAAGCGGGTGCTGTTCGTGGAGGAAATCCAAAGCGACTGGGCACAGCAGGGCAAGAAGCACGGCTTCAAGTCAGAGCAGTCGGCGGATACCGTGACCGCAGAGCAGCGCCACGACGCCCACATGGCGATGACCGCCGTGCTGAAAGAGCTGGATTTTCTCGGCTTCGACAATGTGACTCAGGCATGGTCAAACGTGTTTCGGCACCCTGACTGGACCGACCGCTGGGACGTTGAGGCTGGCCCCGACCGTGACGTGATTCAACGCCGCATCGACATCGAGCACCGCTGGCAGGCGCAAGGCGGTGGCGAAGGTGGGCGCGAGGTCCCGCGTGCCCCCTTCGTCGGGAAAACCGATGCGTGGGTCAGCCTGGCCATCAAGCGCGTCATCAAGATGGCGGTCGACGAGGGCTTCGACCGGGTGGCGTTCGTGAACGGCCGGCAGAGCGCCGATCGGTACAAGCTGAGCCACGAGGTCCGCACCATCGAGTGGGCGCCGGTGACTATGCCTGCCGGCAGCACCAAGGCGCATGGGACGCACGTGACGATCGACACGCCGGCCGGCTTGGGGCGCTTCAATGTCGACCCCGACGGCATCGTGAAGATGACCACGATTCCCGGCGTGTTCGCGCGCAGCCAGATCAAGGACAAGCCGCTGGACGAAGTGGTCGGCAAGGCCATGTCCGACAAGATCATGAGCGAGGCTCGCGGCAAACTCGAAGGCGATGGCCTGAACATCGGCGGCGAGGGCATGGTTGCCTTCTACGACCAGATCGTGCCCAAGGTGGCCAAGGACGTGCTGAAGAAGCTGGGCGGGCAGATGGGGGCGGTGCGCATTGACGGAATCCCCGGCGGCGCGCGCGAAGCTGGCGATGCAATGGACCGCGCCGAGAACCCCGACTTCAAGATGCTGACGCAACCCGGCTTCGACATCACCGACTCGATGCGCGACAAGGCCGCCGGTGGCCTGCCAATGTTCAGCCTGCGGCACACCCCCGAGGAAGAAGAAGCGCTCCGCAAGGGCGGCATCGACAACCGCACGCGCCTGACGCGCATCGGCGATCGCATCCGGCGCTACTACCCGCAGGCGCAGGCCGCGCTGCGCAGCAACTGGGCCCGCCAGTTCCAACAGGGCGCGCTCGACCAGTTCACCGGCCTGAACCTGGCCATCCGCCGGGAAATCGGCGCGCTGCCGACCGATCAGGACCCCTACGTGGCTGCGCGCCTGGCCAACGGAGGCGCCAGCTCGGTCATGCGTGGCCTGATGCTCCACGGCCAGGCCAAGTGGGCGGCCAACGGCCAGCACCTGGAAAAGATCGACGGCACCGAGGGCCTGCTGGACATCCTCAAGCCGCTGGGCGAGAACCTGAACGACTTCTTCGGCTGGATGATCGGCAACCGCGCCGCGCGGCTGATGGCCGAGGGCCGGGAGAACAACTTCACGGCCGACGACATCAAGGCCTTGCAGGGGCTGAACAAGGGCAAGGAGGCCGAATTCCGGCGCGCCGCGCTCGGTTACGCCGCGTTCAAGCGCAGCGTGCTCGACGTCGCGCAGGAGGCCGGCTTGCTCGACCCCGAAAGCCGCAAGGTGTGGGACCAGGCTGACTACATCCCGTTCTACCGGGAAATCGACGAGAAGGCGGTGTTCAGCGCCACCGGCAAGAAGGGCCTGTCCGGTCAGAGCAGCGGCATCCGTACTCTCAAGGGTGGTGAGGCCGGGCTGAACGACCCGATGGAGAACATCCTGATGAACTTCAGCCGGCTCATCGACGCCAGCCTGAAGAACAAGGCGCTGGCGAAGACCATCACCGTGCTGCAGGACGCCGGCTCCGACATCGTGAGCAAGGTCGGCTACGACATGGCCCGCCAGATCATCCCGGCCAGCGAGGTCCGCAAGCAGCTCGAGGCCGCCGGCACGCCCGACCAGGTGCTGGACATCATCCCGCCGGAGGCCTTCGAGGGCATGGCGAAGATGTGGGGCATTCAGGCGCCGACCGACCCGGACGTGGTGCGCATCATGGTCGGAGGCAAGCCGCAGTTCTACAAGGTGCACGACCCGCTGCTGCTGAAATCGCTGACCAGCTTCGTGCCGTTCGATTTCCCTGGCCTGGGCCTGGCGCGCGCCTTCAAGCGCGTGCTCACCGGTGCGGTGACCGCGACCCCGGAATTCATGCTCCGCAACTGGATCCGCGATTCGGTGGCAGCGCAGATGATCGGCCGCGAGGGCTTCAACCCGGGCAAGTCGATCACCGGCATCAAGAAGTCTTACGCCGAAGAAGGCGGCTTCGAGGCGATGCTGTTCGCCGGTGCCAGCTTCCAGTCCGGCAACGTCAACGCCGCGGACCCGACCGGCACCGCGACGACCATGCGCCGCGCGCTGCGCAAGAAGGGGTTCCGGGCCGCGATGAGCACCCCGGGCGCCACGCTGATCGACACCCCGACCAAGTGGTGGGAGGCCTACCGCCACGTTGGCGAGTCGATCGAGAACGCCAACCGGGAAGCGATCTACGAGGCCACGCTGAAGCAGACCGGCAGCGCGACGGCCGCCGCCTACGAGTCGAAGGACCTGATGGACTTCACGCTGCGCGGCAGCTCGCCGGTGTACCAGCTGATGGCCGACGTGCTGCCGTTCTTCAATGCCCGGGTGCAGGGCCTGTACCGCGCGGGCCGCGCAGATCCGGCGCGGCTGGTGAAGTACGGCCTGCTGATGACCGCCGCGTCGCTCGCGCTGGCGATCGCCAACGCCGGCAACCCGGACTACGACGAGCTGCCCGACTGGGACAAGGACACGTCCTGGCACCTGTGGATCAACGGCCATCACTTCCGCATCCCGAAGCCTTTCGAGCTGGGCGTGGTCTTCGCCACGCTGCCCGAGCGCGTCTTCCGCTACGCGCTGAGCAACGAAGCCACCAACAAGTGGCTGGCCGACCTCATTGGCTCGAAGGAACCGCTGGGCGCCGACGGCGGCAAGAAGTTCGCGCATCGGGTCTTCCACAACATCTGGGACCAGCTGAAGTTCGACCCGCGCCCGCAGATCATCAAGCCGGCCATGGAGGTCATCTACAACTTCGACAGCTTCCGAGACCGGCCGATCGAGAACATGGGCGACGAAGGCAAGCTGCCGTCCTACCGCTTCTCGCGGCAGACCTCGGCTACCGCGGTGGCGGCCGTTCAGGCAATCTCGCCACTGGCTGACAGCATCGGGCTGAGCCCGAAGAAGCTCGAGCACCTTGTCGGTGGCTACCTCGGCACGATGGGCCTCTACGCGCTGGGCCTGGCTGACATCGCGGTGCGCGCCGCGCGGGACGAACCGCCCCAGCCGGCCAAGCGCCTGGACGAGTACCCGCTGATCCGCGCTTTCTACCGCCAGTCACCGGCGGCGTCGACCGTGTTCGAGAACGACCTGTACAACCTGCGCACGCAGATCGAGGAAACCTACAAGTCGGTGCGCGCTCTGCGCAAGAGCGAGCAGGAAGACGAGGCCGAAGCGCTGGCTGCGAAGAACGAGAAGCTGCTGGACGCCCGGAAGACCATCACCAGCGCGGCCAAGAAGCTGGCTGGGCTGAACAAGCAGCGCGAGGCGATCTACGCCGATCGGGAGATGACCCCGAAGGAAAAACGCACCGCGCTGGACGAAATCCTGCGCGAGAAGGCCGAAGTGGCCAAGGAAGCCATGCAAACCGAGGAAGTCAAAAATGCCAACTGAACTCAACCAGCAGGCCGTGCACGATGGTGGCCAGCACGCCCAGCCCGGCCATCATCATCAGCACCGCCATGAACTGGGCTTCGTCGCTCGAATTCAGGGTGTGCAGCAGGTAGGCCAGGTCGCAACACGCCATGCCCGACCACGTGTGCACCGGCAGAAGGACCAATCCTGCTACCGTGAGAAACAATGTGAGGGCTGTAAGCACCCGTTCATTGTCAGGCAGAAGATAATCGGCGCCAACGACAACTTGGGCACGAAATCATGAGCTCCCTCGACACCGGACCTGCTCCGCTGGACAGCGGGGCGCATCGACGGCGCGTTGTGTGGGACCCCACCATCAACGTCACGCACGTGGTCAACTTTGCGCTGGGGCTGATCGCGGTGGTCGGCGTCTACTACAACCTCGATGGCCGGCTGAGCCGCCAGGAGGACCGGAACGCAGCGCAGATCGCCTCGCGTGCCGAGAAGGATGCCCAGTTCCAGAACGCGATCGCCACATTCGGCGGTGAGCTGAAGGAGCTGCGCACAGCGGTCGACAAGGTGGGCCGCGCCATCGACGTCCAGAACGCCATCAACGAAGTGAAGGAGAAACGCAAATGACCCCGGAGAACAAGGAAAAGCTCGCCATCAACATCGCCAACAGCGGCAAGATGGCATCGGTCTGGTTCATGGGCATCGTGAGCGCGCTGGCCGCCGGCTACGCCGCGCTGCCTGCCGTGTGCGACCCGTCGGCCGTCGGCTGTTTCTCGCAGGCCACGCTGCTCGACTACGTGCGCGCGCTCGGCGTGCCCGCGCCGATCATCGCGTTCATCGTGTTCGGCATCGGCTACTACCTTCGTGTCCGGCCCCAAGCGGGCATCACGCCCGAGGTCACGGCGGCCAAGAGCGCCGGCCCGGAGTCGAAGGAAGCCGGCGACACCATCAGCGAAGACGAGCAACAGCGATGATCGACCTGCCGCGCCTCATCGCCTGCGGCATCGGCCCGAGCACCGCGCGGGCCTTCGCGGAACCGCTGGCGATTGCCTGCGTCCAGTTCGGCATCGCCTCGGTGGAGCAACAAGCCTGCTTCATCGCTCAGGCCATGCACGAGTCGCGTGACTTCACGCACCTGGAAGAATCGCTCTGGTACCGCACGCCGGAAACCATCAAGAGCGCCTTCAAGCGGCTGCGCGTGCTCAGCCAGGCCGAACTGCTGGCGCTGTGCCGCAACCCGAAGGGCCTGGCGCTGGCCGCCTACTCGAACCTCAACGGCAACGGCCCGGCCTCGAGCGGTGACGGCTGGACCTATCGCGGCGCCGGCCCGTTCCAGCTCACCGGCCTGGCCAACTTCATCGCGTGCGGCAACGCGCTCGATCGCCCCTTCGCACAGCACCCCGAGCTGCTGCGGGTGCCAGGCCTCGATGCCGCGCTGAGCGCCGCGTGGTTCTTCAACAGCAAGGGCTGCAACGAGCTGATGGCGGCCGGCCAGTTCGACGCCTGCACCAAGAAAATCAACGGCGGAACGAATGGTCAAAAGGAGCGGCGTGCACTATTCTCCGTGTGCCTCGAAGCTCTCCGTTGACCAACCGAAAGGACCCCATGCAATACCTGCTGAAACCTGTTGACCTGCGCCGCGCCTGGCTGTTGGTGTGCACGCTGATGCTGTTCGCCGTCTTGGCGATGAACACCGGCTGTGCCGCGCTCGGCGTGACCAGCGCGAAGACCATCGAAGACAAGATCCTCGCGGCCGGTACCGCGGTCGATCAGGTCCAGAAGGCCGCCGCCACACTGGTGCGAGCGAAGAAGATCAGCGCCGAAGATGGCGAGAACGTCTTGAAGGTGGCTGACGCCGCCGTTGCCGGCATCGTGGTCGCGCGAAGTTACGCCAAGGCCGATCCGGCTGCCGCCGACGCGAAGCTGCAGGCGGTGCTGACATCGCTCACGCTGATTCAGACCTATCTTGCAACTCAGGGAGCAAAGTAATGGACCCCGTGACCCTTCAAACCGCGCTCGCCATCGGCGTGCAGCTCACGCAGGCCGCGCTCGACTGGCAGGCCAAGATGGCCCAGCCCGGCGGCGTGACCGAGGCCGACATCGACGAAGTGCTGGTCAAGATCGGTGTGTCGCGCGCCGACCTGGTGGCAGCGATCGCCGAGGCGAAGGCCGCCGGCTGACGAAACCACGCGGCCGGTTCGCCGGCCGCGCAGGAGAACCCCATGAAGCTGATCCGCTGCGCCGCCATGGCGCTTTTTTTGTTCCTGGCCACGCTGGCTCAAGCGCAGCCCCTTGTGCCTTGTGAGCCCGCCACGCAGTTCAACATGGCTGCGCCAGGCACGGCCGCATCGCAGGCCAGCGGTGTCATCCTCAACGGCAAGGACATCGGCGATTGGTCGGTGTACTGGTGCCCGATGCCTTCTGGCAAGTGGCGGCTGGTCAACCACGCGGTCATCACGAAGTACCGCAACACGCTGAACTGGTCGGCCGTCTTCTGGTCGGTGGTCAATGCGCCGGACCGACTGGCCGCGCTCGAGGACCTGGCCGTCAGGAGCCGCATCGTGCCCGCCGCTGGCACGGTCGACGAGTACGAATGGAAGACTCTGCTGTACCTGTCCTGCAAAGCTGCCACGTTCCCGCCGTTCTTGGGTGCGCCGATCATCCTGCCGCCTGATGACTTCTGCGGCCCGGTGCCGGTGCTGCCAGGCCCGCCGGCGCCGGTCTACAAGACACCGCTGACCGGCACGTCGCTGACCATCTATCGCACCAGCGCCAACAAGATCGTCGCCATCGTGTCGGGCAAGAAGGCGCCGCCAGGTGCGACCTGCAACTGCACAGTGTTGAGCATTCCGGGTGTGACGGGTCCATACTGCCCGCTGCCCGACAGCCTGCCGGGCGAGGTCACCCAATGCGTGAGGATCCCCTGATGGACTTCAACTTCACTTTTCGCGCGCGTGGCGACTTCCACGTCTACCATCACTTCCCCGGCCTCCCGGCCGTCCTTTCCCCCATCGTCAAACTTGGAGAACGAATCGTGCAAACCCTCGACGAACTGAAGATCGAAACGCAAGGCCTGGTCACCGACCTGGCCGACCTGAAGACCGTGGTGCTGGCCACCAACGACAAGGGCGACGCCGCCCTGCTGAAGCTGGCGTTGGTCGAAGACGCACTCGGCGTGCTGATCAATGCGGCCAACACCGGCGGCAACGTCACGGCCGCTGACATCCAGCCCATCCTCGACCAAGCGCGCGCCGCGCGTGCCGAAGTGGCCGGCATGAAGGTGGAGCTGGTGGCTCAGGGCACCGAAGCCGATGCCGCATCGGCGCAAGCCGACACGGTGCTGGGTCAGGTGCCGCCCGCCACCCCCTGACGTGCCCCGCACGTGAGAAGGCCCGGCCGCGATCGCTCGCGCCGGGCCTTTTTTCTTGGGTGTCAGGCCAGCGCCGCGACCGTAGCCCGGTAGGCCTCGGCGAAGTCGGACTCGATCAAGGCCGGATCGTCGGCCAGCTCGCGCTCGAAGTGCTCGAGGCACAGGCGCAGCGCCGCGCGCTGCACGGCAGGCTTCGGCGGCTCTGCCTGCGCGGCGGGATCGGTTTCACGCAGCGGCGATCCAAGAAGATCGTGCTTGCGTAGCAGGTTGATCGCTCGGTAGTCCAAGTCCTGCGGCGCGCACGGACGGGCTTTGCGAAGCGCGCTGACCAACATGCGAATCATCATCGCCAAATCTTCGCGGCAGTCGGTCGGCGGCTCTGCCTGCGGGGGTGCTGCCCGGAGCGGTGAGCCTTTGAACCCGCCATCAGCAAGCCCCTCCGCGAATGCGTCACGCAGGGCCTGCTCTGTTGGGGTGGTGGTGGCGTTCATCAATCAACTCCTTGTTGACGGGCTTCTGCTCGCAGTCGCGGGCATTCTCGCATAGAGCACCAGTTCCCAGCGCGTTCGTGGTGGTCGCTGTTCGAGCACTGCGACTCGTCGTGCGACTCTTTGAATCCGCTGTAGTGCTCGCACAAGTCACGCATCTCCATGAAGGCGAGGACGATGGTTTTCGCTGGGTCTGTTGGGGTGGTGGTCATGGCTTGGCTTTCGTCGCTGACTTGTACTTTGCTTCTACTTCGTTCGGCCACTCGCCAACGGTCACTTCTTTGCCGGTGTCGAGAACGATAGTCGTGCCGTGGTTGCCGTTGTAGTCAACCGCGTACCAGTGAGAAATCCGCTCGGCAATGACGGTCACATCAGCCGCATTCGGGCTGTAGCGTTTGAAGTGGATTGGGCTCATTTCGATTCCCCTCCTGTGCTGGCTGCGCGGTAGTAGTTGGTCTGTCCACCGTTGGGTGCTTC
>ERZ869921.30-NODE-30-length-86125-cov-7.842919_pt1 | contig 86125 bp, 132 predicted proteins | sample MGYA00579310_ERZ869921 | MGnify/ENA primary metagenome ERZ869921 (study PRJEB32216, sample SAMN09231816) | wastewater metagenome | place: USA: Maryland | collected 2016-06-21 | study: EMG produced TPA metagenomics assembly of the PRJNA472060 data set (Reclaimed...
GGGTGCCTCGGGTGCTGCGGGAGCCTCCGGAGCGGCAGGTGCCTCGACCGTGCCGGTATCAGACGATGCTGCAACGTTCGCTGCGACATCGCCACCCTCGGCAGGAGCCGGGGCGTCAGGCGCGGGCGTTGTACCATCCGCAGCAGCCTGCTCGGCTGCCACGCGCTCGGCCTCGGCAGCTGCAGCCTTCGCTGCATCGTCAGCGGCCTTCTTAGCAGCCTTCTCGGCATCGCGCTGGGCCTTCTCGGCTTCACGCTTGGCCTTGCGCTCTGCCTTATCGGCCTCCTCCTGAGCCTTCGCGGCTGCGATCTCCTCAGGCGTGCGGTTCGGGATGCCCTTCTTGCGTCCCGATCCCTTGGTGCCCTTGCGATTCGGCTCGAACGTACCGGCTCCGTCACCAAGATCAACCTTACCAGCCGCCTCGATGCCCGAGTTCCAGTCACCGAACACTCGGATGTAGTGCTGCGGCTGAACCAGTCCCAGCTCCTTGGCATACGCCTGGCGGATGCCGGGAACCTTGCCATCGTTGAGCTTCACCGCGTTACGCAGGATCTTGATGAGATCCTCTGCGTTGTACTTGTACTCGCGCGGCTTCTTCTCCTTCGGTTCTGCATCGGTGGCAGCCGTCGCATCCGCAGTGGGAGCTTCCGGTACTGCGGGTGCCTCGGGAGCGGGCGGCGCGTCGGGTGCTTCAGCGGGCGTATCCGGCGTTCCGACAGCCGGAGCCTCGGCCGGTGCCTCCGCAGGAGCCTCGACCGGGAGGTCCGGTTCTACGTCCGGGGTTGGAATCGATTCCGTACCCGGCTCAGCCGGAACATCTTCGATCTCGGGTACCGCCTGGGTGTCGTCGTACGAAGTCTCATCCGCAACCGCTGCAGCGAGCAGGGCGTCGGGATCGACGGTGCTGGTGTCATCCATGTCTATCTCCTTTGAGATTGTAGTGTCGGGTGTGTATCAACCTTGCTTGAACCACTATAGATACACTTCGTGGGAAAAGCAAATCTGGCCGTTATGCGGGGGTTTCTACCATCTGAGGTACGAGCAGATGCTGGAAACGATTGCCTGCGTCGAACTCCTGGATGAAGTACTCGACGAAGAAGGGCAGGTCTACCTGAATCCTTTGATGCTCTGTACGAACCAAGTAGGCGAGATTGCCGTGAACTTCGACATCCTTAACAGGTGAGTATGTAAGGATCGTAAGCGCGATGGGGCAGATTCGTTCTTCGCCCTGATGGCCCTTCTGCATCTTACTTACCGGCCCACAGGTGAGTTGCTCTTTGCGGATCATATTGATCCACTTGAGAACGTGCCCTTCGATAGCTGCATCGGAGGCCTGGCCCAAGAGCTTACGTTGTTCATCAGTGATATTGTAGAGGTCGTCAGACATTACGTGTTCCAGTCGAGGAGAGAGGATTCGGCGTCATGGCAAATGTACTTGCCATTGGGGAACATGATCTCCACTTGTTTGCCGAGCTTTCGGAAGTGGTCGATAGTGTTCTCTGTGCCCCGGCTTTCGCCATCCCAGAAAGCATAGCACCTATCCGCCACTTCCGCAATAAGCGCGTTTCGTATGAATCCAGCGGACTTGCCCTGTCCATCCCAGTTTGCAGGGATACCTATGATATTGCGATTCTGTAACCAGGCAGCCATCAATGCTACCCAATCGACATCTTCATAGCGTTTACGGTTATCGGTATGAATCTCAGTACCTGATACGATGACGGTAGCCTTGTCCTGGATGCTAACAAGATTTCTAACAATATCCATGTTAGGAAACCCACGTGAGCCTATAATCGCTAGCTTGTCAGTCATGGTTCAATCCAATGCGATTCGCCAGTTGCTGTTCGTCCCAGTACGGGTACGGTCGGATTGTCGAGAACGACCTGAGCGCAGTCTGAGCAGAGATCCTTCTTCACCGGCATGGTCTTGTTTGGGATGCCGAAAGTGATGGAGTAATCTGAGTTACGCACGCAATCAGGAAAAGAACAGCGACCCTTCGCCTGAATCACTCGCGGTACCCAGTTCGCTGGCAGGTTCAACCCCGCCAGGAGCGACTCCATCGTCTGCGGGTGCTCGATAAATGTCATCATGAGTTTTTCCCTTCAACGTGATCACGTAGGTCTTGCCCGGTCCATCGGGGAACGAAAAGCAGAAGTCCGATATATCGAGCTTACCATCTGCGATGAGTTTCAGCAAAAGGACAAATCGACGAACAACCTCTCGCTTAGTCTGCAGTTTCTTATCCTCTGGATCTGCTTTGCGGATCGACAGCCACCAGCCGCCGCTCTTGCCGCGCGTGGCCATTCCCTCTTGGTCGAATGGGTTGCGGTCAGCCACGATCAAAGTCCAAGTAGGCAGGGAGCTTCGTATCGTCAGGGAGTTCGAGGAACTCTACCAGATCGAACATCTTCGCAAAACGCAGGTGCTTCACGCGGTCGCCATATATCTTGAAGAAGCTGTGACAGCACACATCTTCGCCCTTCATGGAAGCCTTGTGGCAGGTGAAGTGGTGGTCGTTTTTGATGCAGTCATCAATGATCGTATCGGCGCGAGTCCCTGAAACAATCCTGCTCTTTGCGAAGAGGCAGTTGCTACACGATTTAGCGTAGACCTTCATCGGCTTTTTGTCATCTGCCATTCGGGTACATCTCCCTCAGAACCTTGAGGATGCGCTCTGCAGCTGCTCTAGTCTTCGGCGATTTGGAGTACTGACAGGTATCTGCTACCAGCCAGATGTCATCCTTGTTCATCGTCGGTGTACGTGGATCTTTAGCGTATCTAGGTTCGTCAGCCATGTTATCCTCCTAGTAGGGATGAGAGGAGTCGAACCTCTACCTGGATCGTCATCGGCGGTGCAGTTACGTACCTGCTATCCGTCGTTCCACCTGTGCTTCCGGCTCCGTCGAGCCTACACCACATCCCTATGTTGCGCGTTGGTCAGGCAGACGCGCCCCTGCTCTATCCTATCTAAGTGACCTGTGGACTTGCTAGGCCAGCTGTAGCATCGGATCTTTATCCCTCGTCGGGAATCTTTTCGATCTGGTATGAGTTGTCGTGCGAGCATCCGTCGCGGCGTAGGCTGATGTCTTGCTCTTCTTGCAGCCCATCGATGCGTACAGTCATACCGGAGCAATCTACGTACTCACCATCTTCCACGTCAGCATCAGTATCGCAACTGATCACTGTACCTGGGTAGAACTCCTGATCTCCCTCGCCGTAGAAGATCTTAATCTTGTCACCTTCCTTGACCTCAGTACCCTGAGCATCAGAAAAGTGCGGTAGAAGATAGGGAACCGGCCAATGTGTCATGTTTGCAGCCTCTTCTCAGTTTATTCCGGCCTATAGTGGCTGGTCTACCCAGTCCCCGTTTTGGCCTTTGATTTGCATTTCATTCGCGCCAGCCACTGGCCAGCCGAATTCATAGGCAGGTGCGCCGAGTTCCAACTGATCTGGTGCATTCGATAGGTACTGAACACCTTCGAACATCACCTCACCATCACGCACCAAGTGGAAGTTACGTTGATTCACCAGCGGTCGGTGTACGTCTTCACGGGCCGCGTGCGATGGTACAAACTCTGGGCTGGCAATCCCGGCTGCGTTGCCCCAGTCGCCTTCACCGATGAGTCGGAGAGGTCGGTAGTCTTTTTGGATGAACCAGCTGCCCATGTCGCGTCCTTCACTCTATCCGTGAACAGCATGAGCCTAGCACGTAAGCCGCCAGCCCAGGTTTTTGATTGTTCGTTGCCGTGCTGCTCCACTTGGAGCAGGATCGAATCAATCTGAGCTGCATGTTCATTGATACGCCTCTGTGCTGTGCGACGATCCATTAGTACCCTCGCTTGTAGTACTGATATGGAATAACACTAGGGCGGCCATCCTGCAACCCCTTATCCGGTCCCTGGCTCACCTGGACGCGGAGCGAACTCGTGTGGATCTTGTCCGACTCGACTTCGAGCAGGTTTTCGATCTGCTCACGCAGTATTTCTGCGGTATCGATGCTGTGGTCGAAATCTGCGACGAACTCGTCATCAACGACGATATCTACTGTGAACGAGATGATCGTTTGGTGGTCTATCATGTTTTCTTCTCGGATAGTGTGTCTACTACGATCTGATCGTAGATGGCTGTTCCCTGTTCGATAGCGATCTCGCGCATCTCTGCCAGATCATAAGCTTCTAGGTCTGTGATGTCATGCCCACGTACAGCGGCCGCCACCAAGAAGGATCCCATGATGGGTCCGGCGATGGAGGATACGCCACGAACCTTCTCTAGCGGGCCACTCATGCCAGAACTCCGTAGTGTGTATCGAACGCGTACGCGATGCGGCTACGCAATTCATCGTATGACTGAACGGTCATATCCTCCATGGAAATGACACGTGACACCATCGAAATAACCTGTGCTGCAGGGTGCTCGGGTCCGGGATCAGTTTCGGGCATATCAATGCCACGTTCCTCAGCTTCCTGCATAACAATCTTCATCATGACCATGTACAGGTCATCGACAGTCGTCATGAACAGCATCTCGATGCCGGGTGGTAGATCGGGGACAATCATCCCGACTTTCTTCAAGGTGCATGTGAAGCACATCTAGCCTACCCTCTTTCTTCGGTTGATAGCTCTAGCAGGCTGAACGCGTTGCTCTTGAATGAGTAGTGGCGGTACGATGAAGCACTGTGCTTCCAGACGATCCTGGTAGTCGTGTGCCCAGTCAATCGCACCCTCCTTGGTGGAGAACTTCGCTGATGTACGGTAGAACTTCAATCGCAAGCTATCAGTCGCCTTACCCCTCCACCTGCCGTGAACCATGTGCGGAGATGAAGATGCACGACCTACGCGCCACTTGTTGTCTGGATCTTGTCCCACCAAGAGGAAGTCCATGACGGGATCGCGATTTGCCACGAAGTCGTCATCGAACGAAAGTTGATTCGATTGTGCCATCCTTATTCCCACGTTCCTTCGCGCTTTGCCTTTCGGATGAAGGCCTTCCAGTGTTCTGGGGTATGCGGCTCGCAGTAGCTCTCCGCGCCGTTGGATACAACGGCTAGTGCCTGGCACCGACGAGCCTTACCCCTGGATTTGCCTGTCGTTGCAACTCGGTTATCGTGACACGTTTCTGGACGAGCCGTTACCGACTTCTCCACAGGGAACACGATGAGCATGATCTACCTCTTTTTCGTGATCTTTTTATTGAAGTTCTTGATGGGGTCCCATTTGTGTGGATCGTACTTAACCTCTAGGGTTTCGTTCCATGGGTCGCGCATCTTGTTTTCCATGGCCCGGCATCGCTTGCAGACCAGGTAACGATGTTCTTGTTCAGGTGTGCTCATCAACATGCTGCTGATGCCTTGAATCTCAATACCGCACGTGGTCTTCATTCTATGAGCCATGCGAGTATCGAATCTCTGGATGCTATGCAGCCGACCACCTGCCGGTGTGAATGGCTTATCTGGCTTCGTCTGAATGCGCCAGTGAGGTAGGTAGATTTCCTTCTTACGCCTAGCCATTAGGTCACGATCCTCATCGGTGCTTTGCTGGCCATCAGCCGTCGCTCGCTATCGTCATCGAACCTCACCAAGACGAGGCCATTTGATTGGACCTCACGTACCGTACCGAAGCCGAACGCGTCATGCCGAACACGACTATCCACTGTGTATCCATGCTCGTCATCCTTATTAGCTCGCTTGGCCTTCTCCGAACGCGTCCAGTCGAGGTAGTGCGGAACACTCCTCGTGCCCTTCGGTGGCCGCTTCGTCGCAGCAGGGCGCTTCTTCGGTGTCGTTTTTGGCATGGGCCTCGGAGCGGATGGAGCAGAAGCCTCACGGGGAGGATTAGGCTTCTGTCCCGTCCGCTCTTGCAGCTCGCGGATAAGCGGGAAGTTGTCTTCGTTACTCATCAAATAGTTCCTCATACAACTCCCCAGCCGCTTCCAGATCAGACAGCGGGAGGTTCGACGTTTCTAAGTCCAGACAGGGCCGACAGTAGATTCCCATGGTTCTGGGCTTCTCGTTGCAGATTCTGCACAGTGGTGGGTTCGACTGGTGCGGGTGTGACATCGTTTGCTACCTCCTCAGCCTTACGAACATCGTGCGCCGCGTATGAAGCCTGCCGCGCTTCATCCTTCTTACGTCGCTGCTCAATCTTAGCAGCGTTGTGAGCTGCGATCTGGCGACGACGAAACGAGCACTTGGGCGTGGCTTCCACCGGCTTGTTCATCAGCGTGTATGCCACGCCGATCTTGAACTCGTTCACCATCTCAGTGTCCTGCAGCCACTCACGATGCTGCGGTGACAATCGAAGGTTCTTCTTCTCCCATACGTCGGCCGGGAGAATGAGCAGCTTGACGATGAACTTGAGTACTGCGCGGTCGTCCCAGTCGATTGGCATCGTGAATGGGATGACCACTAGGTGCCAGAGGCAGGGTGACCCGTGCCACTTATCTTTGAGCCACAAGTTGATGCCGACCTTCTGCATCACAGCCCCTTGGTGCTTGGCAGATGTGAACGTCGGACCTGTCGGATTGATCTTTACGAAGTAGCCGTAGCCGACATCCAGCGTGCGTGCTGTCGAATGCGTCGTGGGTACGGACAAACCATCCAAGAGTGAGGCTTCCATCAGGCACCTACCATCGCGCGGTGTACGATCTCTTCGAACCTATGTGATACGCCATGGTCCTGCAGTGGTGTGATAACGAACGGGAACATCATTCGATGTACTTCGTTCGCCCACCAGATGCCGAGCATTCGTTCTCGCGAGTTTTCCGGATATGAACACGCTGTGATCATAGCCTCCTGGTATGCGTCTCGCCTAGCTGATGTGGCCACGTGGTTCCCTCCCCTGGGTGTGTTTAAAGATAAGCCGTCTAACTGATTGGTTCGTTCGCCCACTCTTATTAGGATAGGTGAAACCAGTTAGACGACTGAGTTGCGGCGAAGCAACTTGTTGTAATGATGAACTGCGGCTGCGTGAGCGGCGACGACATGACGCCAGCCGTTATCCCAAGCCCAGGAGTAGATTGAACTACCGACGCGCCTGTGTGCATCATTAAAGTGTACTACGGTGTGCATGTGTGCTCCTATCAGCCAACTGCCGCCTTATTCGGCGTGCGTCGTTCCCACTGACCTAATCATAGCACACTGGCGAACCGTTTGCAACGAAGACGGCCGCAGGTTGGCCTACATCAAACAGACCGCATGAATAGATGCCATACCAGTTCGGTATCTAGCATCCTTTCACGCACGGTTCCGATGAAGTGCTCGGACGAGAGCTGGCCTGCAGCTTCGTCGGTAGGCAAGATGTCACCTGTAGGTACAATCCATACACGGTAACGAGCATTGTCATTTAAATCATTGACGATAGCCCAGATCGTGGGCACACCTGCCTGCATCTCACAGGTCAGTAGATCGTATCCGTGCGGGAGTTCGATCTCTTGTACATCAACCTTGCTCAACTGATACTTAAAGATTCTGCGACTCATGCTTGCGCCTCGATGACGATGGTTTTATTCCTCATCCGAACCTCAACACGCTCACCGTGCCAGAGCGGTTCGGCTGCCTGATGGCGGTGCCGCCGAGCCTTCCCTTTAAGGAAGACCCGGCCAGCACTCATCAGGTCGTACGCGGCGATTTCAGAACCTAGTACCATCACCAAGGCGACGAGTACGGTGGTATCTTCCTTGACCGTGTACTTCTCAGATGTCGCCACTTCACTCATCAGGCGGTAGCCTCTGAGAGCTGCACATCGGTAGCCTCGGGACCCTTGCGGCCCTCGCCCACCTCGAACGACACCTTCGCGCCTTCTGTCAGAGAGCGGTAGCCGCTGCCCTGGATGTTGGAGAAGTGGACGAACAGATCCTTGCCCCCGTCCTCCGGCGTGATGAAGCCGAAGCCCTTTTCACCGTCAAACCATTTAACTGTTCCGTTAGCCATGTTCTACTATCCTTTGTTCTTCTGGTATTTGATACGATTCCTATCTCGGTCACAAGTCCTGCACTTGCGTGTCCCTCGATAGTGGATCGTATTATCTTCTGTGAATGCATGCCCTTTCGGGCATTCTGTTTTTTGAGAGTTGATTGCGGACAACCCTGCACCCCGGAGAACATTTTCGCCCCGAGTAACGATCTCGATATGAGATGGACGAACACAACGACGAACTCGACACAGATGATCTGATACAAGTCGCGATGGTATTGGACCGTTCACATCCTCGTAAGAGAATCGATGAGCCTTCACCATCGTGTTACCGTCGTAGAACTGCCCGTACCCATCCTTATCCGTAGAGGCCTCCCATAACCAACAGGCGTTGGTTATCGTTACCTTACTCCAGAACCGTTGTCGGATTGAACTTGCCACACGGAGACACTACCAGATGCGTCAGCCGTCAGACAAGCATCTAGAGGCTGTCGTACTCATCCGTGAAGAAGTCTACCGCCATTCCGATGATCGCAATGACTAGGATGATCACCAGAATGACTGCGACGATCCACATACAGACCATGCCGATGGTGATGAATACATCGGCCACTAGATGCCAGCCTTCATCCGTGCAATCTTGGCCCGAGCTGCATCGATCTGGTCGATGCGTAGGTCCAGCGAGCCGCCTTCGCCATCTGCAGGTCCAGTGATGAACACGTCGCCTACGATGTGAAAGCCAGCTAGTGCTGTCGTGTATCGGTTCGCAGGCAACTGATGCAGTACACCTTCCTCATTGAACCAGAAATCCGCGTGCGGCTGGGCCATAACCTCGACCAGTCCGCCGACAGCCGCCTGCATCTCACCTAGAGCTGCAAAATCCGCGACCACTGTATTCCCGAGGGTGGGTACGAATAGGCCGATCATGATGTTCGCTCCAGCTGACGTAGAAGTTGATGGTAGGTTAGGCAGATGTCTGCACACTCAGTCTTGGGTATCACGAGCCAGGTTCGCGGCCGTGTATCGAGATGTGTAGGCTTCGCCCGGTCGTGCTCGATCTGATCGAATACAATCAACACAGCCTCCCAGTGCCCATTCTCTACGATGCAGACCAGCCACTGGTGCGGTGCGGGTGTTGAATCGTGCCACGCCGGTTCGGCTCGGTGATGCTTGATCAGGTACTCGGCCTTGCCCTTTTTCACCGGCACTTCGATGTAATGTCCCATATCAATGTCCTGTCGCTGCGTGGTGTGATGTGTGGTCGTCCGCGCTGTACATCGTCATCTTGCATTCCGCGCCGCTCAGGTAGTCCTCGCCCCCGCAGGGACGTGGATACTCCAGAGGGGGACCGAACCGATGGCGTTTATGCCAAGGGTGGGACAAGATCGGCACCAGCTTGACGTTCCCGCTTGGCTGGCAATGCACTGTGATGTAGCCGTGCTCGGTGCGCAGATGCTCTTCCCATCCGACACCGAACTTCGCCTCGAATCCGCACTCGCATGTTCTATGGGGTGGCTTCATCGATGATCTGCCTCTCTACCTCGTCTGCCATTTCACGTAGTTCGCGGTAATCTAACGTAACGACCGGCGCGAACGCGGGGACTAGGATGCTCACGTGACCGGCTAAGGAATCTACCCGGTAGTACGTGCCCTCGGTGGTTTCCAGCGGTTCGCCGTTAGCCATCAGTCGCAGCCTTCAGCCTCGGTGACTGCGTGATCTTACGTGACGTGAGCCGGATGTCAGTTCGCGTCTGCACGTGACGGGTTGCGATCTCGTGCATCACACTACTCATATCAGCGTTCTCCATGATTTTCTTGCCACTGATCTTGGGGGGCTCAAGGATGGAGGCGATCTCGTTACCTGTGAGCCGAAATTCCCGATCATTGAATTCTAGGATAGCACGCGTGAGGCCAGCACCGACGATGTAACGTTCCATCGTACGGAGCTGGACGCGATGACCGAAGACTTCATACACCTCGTTTGGATCCAAGCGCAAGAGTACGTTGTGATCGCGTGTCAGATCGCGCCATGCGTTAGATGCTCGCTCGTAACGCTTCTGCGTTCGGATGATCTTCGCGAACGTGTAGTAACGCTTGAGGGCTTCGATCCAGTTGTTCAGTGTCTGCTTCATGCCCTGACCTCTCGCGATGCCTTGATAGAGTTAGCTGTATCGACTGCGAGCTTGTACTCACCCGATTCGATGTAGGTGACTGTATTGGTAGCGCACTCAATCATCCGAATCATATCGTCTGCAGCTTGGGTGTACGCGAGCCGACCGCTGCTCAATGTGACCTGGAAACCTGCCCGCAGCGGGCCGTGAGGCGTCTTCTCCCGGCGCGGCGAGAGCGTAACGTTGCACGGCACCAGCTCGCCTAGTTCTCGCATAACGAGCCAGTAGCCGTCAGGGTGCTCATCGTCGTAGTGGCGCACCTGCATCCACACCGCGCCATGGTATGAGGCTCCGGGGCGCATCTCTTCGATGACATACATGCGATTGCCCGAGATGGGAACGCAGTTCACCATCTTCACACCCAAGGTTTCAGCGAGGTAATCGCAGATGTCTTTCAGCACCGACTGATCGTTATCTTCCGGTGCATGGAACTCGACGTTCGGGTCCATCTTACAACGATGATGGATGTCGCCCTGCCTAGCTGCGTGCATGTACATGGTCCCCTGTTCCGATGCGTTCACTTAGAAGCCCCTGCTTTTGGATTTAGTCGGTAGCCGATACGAACACTGTCAGCAGGTGGTGGATCTCCACTAACTATGGCACCTGATGCGGCAGCTACCTGATACATCCGACTACGAGGTCCGCACGGGGTGTACAGGTACCGCCCGCCATCAGACGTGTAGTACCAGCCGTAGTTGAGCTTCGAGCGACGATCAGATTCAATGCGCTTTTCAGCCTCAAGGATCGTGACTGTGTAGTCGATGGGTGCAACCTTTTCGTGATGGTAGAGCGTCCACTGCCCGCGCCCACCTTTGAGCAGATACACACCATCACTGGTCGCGTACTTGATGCCGCGCTTACCGTATCGACGCAGGCGTGATGCTTTGCTAACTACCATCAGTCGTCATCTCCGTGAAGCAAATCCTTGGTTTCGAATGATCCTTCACCGAACCAGGCTTTGATCTCACCCTTCACCCGGATGATTGATTCATCACCGTGCTCGAATGCCACGTTCAACGATGCCCACCCTATGCCGTCATCTGACAGCTGGATACTGATGAGATCACCTTCGGTATCGTACGTCGGGCAGATACGCGTCGGCCATGAGCCAGCGTCAGGTGGTGAGATCTCCAAGAGTGTGTTCCACCATCGCGCGGTGAGTTCGCAGAAGGCGTCGATCTTGGTGTCTAGGCTATATGGTGTGATGAACTGACGGAGCTTCGATCCATCCATGTAGGTCTTGGTTACCATCGTTCGTACTCCCTCTTTTCGTCATGCACCATCGTGACCATGACGTGATACTTCTTGCCGTCGATGGACACGACAGTCTTCATGCGATTAATCTTCATGTCGAGCATCTCAGCGACCATGGGCCGCATGCCATCCTCGAAGAACTCTTTGATCGCCATCAGATCTTCCCCAGTGATCGCAGTTGCTGTAGCAGATTCACCCGACTATCAACACAGAGGCAAATAGCACTCATGTAAAGATTGTTACGGGTTTGCTCGCCGGTGAGGTTCATGCATCGTTCGGTAGAACTACCTCCCGACACAGACTCAATCAATGAACGGTACTCTTCCATCCAATCAGGCATGTACCAAGTGGGGGTGCGCTTGCCGTTATCGTCTGGTTTGCGATCAGCCATCTTATTCTCTTTCGTACTCGTCGATGTAGTGGATAGTGGACTCCACCTTGGTATCGTGACCTGTTTCGGACGTGTGCAGCTGCGCTTGAAGTCGTTGGAATTTCAGGGAGTTGGCAAGCGGTGCCTCGGCACGATCAGGCTTCCAATCACAATATATTTCATGACAGTAGGCAGTGGCTGAGTTATCACGCCACTCGACCTGTCTGTTCTCATCCTTCTTAATTCCCACGACGCAACCTCCGGCGCTCGTTGATTGATACGATCAGGTCCATCGCGAAGATCAACGCATCCTCTTCACTCACCCGAGCACGTAGCCACTGATGACCTTCGTCAAGCTCTGGATTCTCGCCACCGATGTAGTAGGCGTCGTTTTCAGGATCATCTACTATTCCATCGCTGTTTTCGATGTCAGCGAACTTCGCTCCGCGCTCCAGGTAAGCAACTGCCTTGGTAGCTGACCCTGATGAGTGTGCCTGTGCTACTGGTACGATATCCATCAGTAATGCTTCCTAACCGAGATGAAGTAGGCTAGAGCAGCCAAGCAGACAGTGCCTTCGAACAGGTTTCGCATGATGTTTCTCCGCTTACCTCTGGAACGTGCCGCCATCTGGTGTGCCGTTCGTTTGCGTAGTTTAACTATACCGATAAGGTACGCCGATTGCAAGGATGTAGGACCTAAGTTGGCCTAGATCGCCGGTAGGCCGAGAGCCGCTCGCCGTAGCAGCGAACAGATCTTCTTGTGACGGGCGATGCTAGGATCGTATCCTGCACCACCGCCTAAGAACTCATGCTCCATCATGCCACGCTTGATGCGTACCGTAGCGCAGGTGACGTATGCCTCAGCCCACTGCTCAGATGATGAGTAGCTATCTCCTAGCCACGGCATGCCATCCAAGTAGCGGAGCCTTTGGAACTCTAACCGATGTGCTTCGGTTGCCTGAAAATCTAAGTTGTGTCCCAGCTCGTGATAGAAGAGCATTCGACGTGTTATATAATCTGTAGCATACCAGTTGCCATTATCGGTAGCTGTATCGATGTAGATGTGGCCTTCCAGTGCACATGCTGGAGCATCTTCACACAAATCATCACTGATGTTGTCACCCACATGCATAGTGATATCCATGTTAGGTGCAGGCATGAGCGATGTTTGCGCCCATCGTGCAAAAGGCTGAGCCGTCGTACCATCTGGGTTATGGATGTACGCCGAACTAGCAGGTGATGGCCACGTCATGCACGCGGCGATGAGTACCAGTGTAGTGAATGCAGATTTCATGATCTACTCTTCTGTATCTGGCTGGATAGTTGATGGGCGTGAACCTAGAAACTCAATGCGTGATGCGATGATCTCTACTCGGCTGTGGACTGTGTTATCTTCTGCACGCCAAGAGGTGTGACGCAATCGACCCTCGACCGAGATGCGTCGGCCGACTTGCAGATACGTGTGTACCAGCTCCGCTTGGCGCTCGAACGCTAAGACCTGGAAGAAGTCAGCTTCTTCTGCACCGATGCGTGCGACAGCGATCTTGAACCTCGCGATCTTCTTTCCCTTAGGTGTCTCTGTAAGTTCAACTTCAGATGAGACGTTGCCTACCAGTGCGACCATGTTCATGCTGGAATCCTTTTCTGTTGTGCCCAGACATTGCGACCGCGCATAGCATCGATAGCGTAGTCTGAGAAGATATCTACCAGATCTTCGTATTGCTGCGGAATGTCACGTGGATCTTCAGCCCACGCGAAGGATGACAAGTCATCAGTCAAACGCAATATGAGCCGTGCTATGTAGCGGAGGTAGTTCGACTTCGACTCGTCGGCTGCGAGCTGGGAGAACACCGCCTGCGGGGGTGACCACGCGGCCTGGCCACTAGCGCACAGTGCTGCTGTTGTGGCGCAGTCACGGAACACCTTAGCCGTGCGTTCGAGAGGCACAATATCATCGCTACGATTGAGGAACGTGGCCTTCACATGATCCGGCTGGGTGTTCCAGAACGTGCGAGCTGCTGTTATGTGATCAGACCATCGTTGACCAGGACGATGCGATACACCCACCTTCTCGTAATAGCACTGCACCATCGCACGTTCTTGCTTTGTGAGGTAGTTGTAGATGCTCATCGAATCTCACCTGTCTCACACCAAGAGGTCCAGGCCTTTTGGATGCACTGCTGAAAGAACGACTCGCCGATCTCATAGCGCAGCGCATGCAATCCGTAGGTGAATGCGAACGCTCGGCTGACATCTGAGTCGGCCTCGTTTTCACGGTCCTGCCATCCCCACACGTAAGCCATCGCCTTGTGCGAAGCAGTTCGCGCCGCTTGGATCGCGCGGTCGGTGCGCTGACAAAACAGGTTACCATCCGGATACTTCGGATCTGCTTTGAGTGCAGCGATTGCGTTCTCGAATGCGAGATATGGTGCGGTGTGATCAGCTATTGTCTGGGGCATTATTCAATCCATCCAGGAAGACTTGAGCCTGAGCCAGTAGGCCCTTGCCCTTAGGGTCATTGATAGGAACTAGCTTGTGGGCAATCCCCATAAGCAAGTTGATCATGTGTATGTAGTCGGCTTCTCTTTTATCCATGACCTCTGCATGATCGAGCAGCGCACCGACAACATCCGAGTAGTCGTCGATCAGTTCGATAGCTCGATCCCGACGCACGTTCTGCATGTGGTTGGTGGATAGCCGGGTAGTGAGTGAGATGTAACGGGCGTCAGCCATCAGATATCCTCCTCCAGGAATGACGGGTGGATGTACAGCGGAATACCCACTCGCGTTTGACCGATGCGCAAAATACGCATGCGGTTCGGGTCAGTAGTCGGTTCGACTACTAGATATGAACCCGCTGCCAGTACACGTGGATTGCCTTCGGCATCCTCCATGCGTACGCCGTCGTACGGCATCCGAACGCGTTGGGTTAGATCAGCCATCAGATTCATCCTCACTTTGCTGGATGTTAAGATCGAGCCAGTCACGGACCTCACGCTTTTCTTCAAGCGTCATCTGATCGAACAGGATGAGTAGTGTGTCGTTCATCACTCTTCCTCATCCAGTACACGCAGGATCTCCGCGTTGATGTTCTGGACTACATCGTCTGTTTGGATGGTCTGGCCGTTATGATGGCGGTGACGGTAACCTACGCCGCACTCTGGATCTCGGCACGGTGCAGCATCGGTCGCCGTCTGTATGCCGACAGCCGCCATCTGACGGGTGTACTCGGTGATGGTCGCACGCATCGCGTCGAACACCATCTCCATCCAGTAGATGGGGTCTTCGTCCTCACGGCGCGGTATCATCATCTCCGATACCAAGACGTTCAGGTGATTCTCATCACTAGCGACAGCGATGAGGTCTGTCATAGCACCTTGGATGTTCTCTCGCATCTCAACGAAGTGCGCCTGGTTCACGTCGATCATGTTATCTCCTATAAATGTGAGGTCCCGCCTGTCCCCGTCACAGCAATCGCCGCAGGCTAACAGGTCCGTGATAGCACTGCTGCGTTGCCCAGCTACTATCCTTCGCCGCCCTGCAGCTAATCGCTACAGTAGAAAACGACCGGGACCGTTCAAGATTGAGCCTACCATCAAGTAGGTCTTGCGTCAAACATCAACGGTTATCGTCCGATGTCTAATGTCGTTTTGCGTTCTTTCTGAGGCGGTCGATACCTGCAACGATGCCAACTGCTACAGCGACTGCTATCACAGGTCCGACACTCCAAGAGGCAAGCCAGTTTCGATGCATGATGCGAAGTACATCTTCAACATGATTTTACATCCGAACTCGTCTACGTAAAACACGCGACCTTCAGCTTCCAGCAGCGGTGGATTGCCATCCATGCCCCAAGTCATGTAGAAGGTGTGGCGGTCCAGATTAAGGACTGGTTGTTCTGGATTAGGCATGTTATTCCCCTCTTAGGTAAGAGCTGAATATTTTTCAGCCCTAAGGTTTTTCAGGTTTCATCTTGGACTCGGCAATCATGCGCCGCTAGCCGTCAGATGACAGGTTTCGGACAGACATGTTCACCAAGTGGAAGGTTGGTGGGTACATCACGTCGCGTATGCTAAGATGTGTTCTTTCGCTTCAAGCAGGCATTTTGCAGAAATTCAGCCGCATCTGGCGTGCAAACTATTGCATCTTATTGAAATTGGTTTGCAGCAACGTCCTTAGCAAATGTCAGCCGCCATTCGTCAGCGGTAAGATCGCTAATGTTAGGTTTTGGATGTTGGTTGAGAGGTGTTCGCCGTTGGCCGTCACGCGGCGCTCATGGTGTATCTCTCTACTTCCGCGTCCCCACAATGCCCCGTATCGTGTCTCTTACGTCAGCAACGACATGAGTGAATCACTACTACATTCAGCGTCACCCGATAGCATCCGCGCGAGGGCCGCCTTCTGCCCGCTAGTCAATGCAGGCTGTCGGCTGTCGGCTGCAGGCCGTCGGCCGTTAGATTTAGGCCGCGAGCCGCCATTGATACCCATCGCCATGTAGACCTTCGGCTCATCCTTCGCCGTCCGCTGGATGTAGTCCTCGAGCCATGCCGGAGTTTCGACCATCTGGCTGATGGATTCGGCGCTCGGGTATAGGTTGCCACATGGTGAGATTGCAACCTTTGGATGGCGTGATGCGAGGCTAGATCTGCCGGTCACGCAGTCCGGGCAACGGTACCCGTCAGCCGTCCGCACAGAGGCCGTTAGGATCGCTCCTACCGTATCGAGAGCCGTCACGTCGGCACCTGCACGGTTGATAGGTCGCCTGCAGCGCCGGTTCGCGCACAGGTAGTAGCGGATAACAGGCATCGTTCACTCGCCTCCGGCGCATTCGAAGTCGCGGCACACATCGGGGATCACCTCGAACAGTTGGCCGATATCCGGGATATCGTTACCAGCGATTAGTGCGCGTTCGCATTCGGCACTACAGGCCCACTGGTCGCCGTTCACGCGCTTGTAATTGTGCCGCCACCGTCGGCAATACGTGCAGCAGTCGTCTTCTTCAAACATCGAACTATCCTTCGCCTTGTGTTTCCCGGTAGCCGACAGCCGTCAGTCTCCGGATATGGGTATGCCAAGGGATCGAACCTTGGTCAGTCCTTCGCCAGCGTCACGACCAGCTGGCCGTCGCAATAGTCGGTATCGACGAACAGGTCGCGCGTGTCGCCTTCCAGTCGGATACGCGACCGGCTGCACACGTCGAGATGCCGGAACTCCCATGTCGCGTGCTCACCGAACTGCCGCGCCACCTCAGCCGAGATCGCACGCTTGTAGGTACCCAGAGGGTCGAACTTAGCCATCGTTTGTCCTTGCTTCGCCTGTTTCCCGATAGCCGTCATCTGACAGTCCTCGGACAGTGGCGCACTAGGGATTCGAACCCTAGATCAACCATTCCCCATTTGTAGGATCTCCGAGGTAGTGTGCGCGCCTAACGCCTTCACGATCTACCGTTCCGTGCCTGTGTACGGGTATGCGCCAAGATAGGGCAGTTTCGCGTGATGCCCAGCACGTCGCCTATCAGACGAGGCTGGCCAGTGTGGCCTTCTGCTCGTCGGTAGCGGTACCGGCGATAAGGGCAGCCATAGCGGCCTGCTGCGCCTGCGTGAGTCGTGGCTTGGCCTCGCCTGTCACGCGCGTCTCCACCAGGCGTGCGTCGGGGATGCGGTTCACCAGGTAGCCTTCGGCTGCGAGTGCAGCGGCTCGGTCAACAGCGGACTGGTTGACCAGCGGGAGCACCATGGCCTGTCCCGTAGTCTCGTTGACGGCCACTGCGTAGAGGCCGAACTCGCTGCCCTTGATAGCCTTGGTAGTGGACTCGTGGAACCATTGGCGGGTAATGGAAGCGGGGAGTACATCGGCGTCAGTGAGATTGCGGTACGTTGCTGACATGGTGTTGCCTTTCATGATGGTTGTCGGTCGCGGTCGGTGACCGTCGCCCGTCGCGGACCGTTTGGCCGCTAGGTGTATGTAACCATATCGTCGGTAGTTTAGTCCAGTCGGTTGAGTCGAATTTGTACATGTGGCCTGATAAGGCCAGACCCCCGGCCGCCTGCCGACAGCGAATTACACGCACGCAAGGCGGCCCGTCGAAAACGTATGCCATGGTCATTTCGGTGGACCTTCTAGCAATACTCAATACGTGGTTGAACCCTTGGATTTTTACTGGACGTGAGTGGACTTACTGGACACGAAACTATATACTGGTCGCCAGGGACGTGTTCGCAAGTCGAAAAAAACGGTGACCCTCAAAAAGATGACCAAGGGTGACGAGTCAGTTTGACGTTTCTGTTTTTTGCCGACTGTGTAACTCGTCTCTGTGCACCAGTAGGGTGTTTGAAGTCTAGGGGCGCAGTTATGGGATCTGGTTTTACCCCTATTTCACGATTAAAGATAGATCATAACCTACTATAGAAAAAACGTTCGACAATATACTGCCGTACTGCAGTCGCACTATGGGGCTATTGTGGGTACAAACCTTACCCACTTGGAACACACAAGGAGATGAAAGTGGAAGACAACCCAGGAGATATCAAAGATGGACTGCGGAGGCCAAACGCCGCAATCTTGAGTGCCTACGAACGCAAGAACTTCAAGTCTAGATTCACCGATAAACGTCTCAGTGATGAGGCTCGTAAACAAGCTATCCATGAATGCAATCAAACAATGATCTCACGAGGTCAGTTCGATGTGCACCACATGACCATCAATGAGATAAATGACGGTCATAAACGATTCGAGGCTCGCTGCACTTGTGGATTCAAGTACATAACCCGGCCGAGGTCTAGTAGATCGAAGTATGCAGTTCAGGACAACTTCCAGGCCCATATCCTATCTATCCAAGGGTATCGAGAAGCTGTGGGACTAAAAAAACTCGATTACAATGACTACCTACTAAAAGATAACATCTTAGGGTTGACATTACGCGAGGATCTTTCTATTTATAACTACTTGGACTTCATTTAGGGGTATATTGATATGCAACCTTCTAGCAATACTCAACTAGGTAACCATCGATTTCGGGTAGGAGATCGGGTACGACTTCGAAAGTACGCTCGCCAGATCGAAAATGGACCTACGGGCACCATCCGTGAACTCCAGGATACAATCCCCTTGGTAGAATGGGATAAAGGTGCTTCATCCACATACAATCCATATGATCTCGTATACGCCTTCGAACCAGGTGATAAGGTCCAGCTAAGGGCCGACATCCAACAGGTAGGCTTGGTGAAGGCCATCGGCGGTGGGCTGCGGAACGAAGGTCAGCTAGTTATCAGCTGGAAAGGCGGCAGTCAAAATATGATATACCGACCTACCACAGAAGGCATCGAGCCATACCGCGAACCAAATCCGATATGCGGTAAGCGTGATTGCATAGCCTCCGAGCCACATCGTCACATCGAAAGCGATGCGGATATCTGTGCGACGTGTGACGGCCAGGGGTGTCCTGTCTGCCGACCGGAACCACGCGGGTTCGAGAAGCTCGTCCCTATTGGCCCTCCTACGCCCGCTCCGGCGTCTGTAGGCCGACAGCCACTAGCCACCGACCTAGCCGTCATAGCCCGCGAGATAGCCGCTGAAAACGAGTGTATCACAAATCTAGTGAACGCAGCATATCACATGCTAGATGAAGTGGCGCTACCGAAGAATCTCAGGAGCGAAAGAAGCATCGTCGAGAGAAGGGACGAGTTGCATGATGCACTCAAACCTCTATCCGACTACCGCACTAATCAAATGCGAGGAACTTGACATGTCAGATCACCGAAATAAACTGCTGTTCGAAATCTCTCTCGGGATCGCGCGTGATGTCATCAAGACCTACGGCTTCGAGCAAGATAACCGAACGGTCGAGATCAATGTAACTGCAACGGTGCTAGATATCCTGCGCACCACGCCGAACTACGACTACATCGTCACAAAAGCACTCGCTGACATTCGCGATGCGCTCGGACTATACGATGCCCCTTGGGATGATCCCGAGTGGTTTGACCCGAACCGGGAGACGCCACGCAATGCCTGATACCAGCACAATTGATATCACACTACCTGACACCGATGTAATGCATACACCAGACGGGAAGATCTGGCCTGGTGGCACACGGGTCCAAAGGTCGTAGTGTATGATGACGAGTACGACCCCGTGATGGGGATAGCTGTCGGCCAATATCCGGTAGGGATAACACACATCATAAACGACGGCGAAGCTGTGTACCACGGAGATATCAAAATCAAGATCATCAGGCGTACAGTGCGCTAGTTGTAAATCAATGAATGAAGGAACACGTATGAAGCCTGATCAAATCAAAGTAGACATTCTAGATTGTTCTCGTTGCGGTGGATCACATCGCAATCTTGTAGCAAAGAAGCTGCTTCGGGCATCACGCTACAGGCTGGCTAGCAGAGAATACCGCGATATTGACACTTTCTCATATCACAGCGTATGTCCGAACACACTCGAACCCATCTTGGTGGGATTGATAGGGGATCAGAAGTGATCATGCCGCGCGGACCCGTAGGCACGATGCCTCGATGTACCAAGAAGAAGAACTGCATCAAGGACCCTGACCACGAAGGCAATTGCCTGGAACTTGATCCGAGTATTCTATTCGACGCACGCCAAACACCCAGACTTGATCCTAAAGAACTGATGAATCTGAAAGGACCATTCGTATGAAGGTGAGGAACTGATATGGCTAAGAAACTACACGAACAGTTGGATGATGAAGCAAGGCGAGTTCAGAATCTCGGTTACTCTCACGTCATATCGCACGAACTTCGCGAGATGGCTGTACAGGTGCGTCGAGCCGAAGCACATCTAGAATTCTCCAAGCGCGAGCGACGAAAGAAGGTTGAGCGATGATAGAACCTGAATCTCCCCTACCATGGCGCATCGATTCTAAGGACGATGATCATGCAATCGTGGACCGAGATGGACTATGTGTAGCGATGATGGCAACTGACTGCGGAGACGAGATGCATCTCAAGGATATGGTTGCAATCGTCGAAGCAGTGAACTATATTCATCATCACAAGACAAAAAATGGATCGCATCCATGTAGTTGCGGATTGCAGTGGGATGAGAAACAGCACTGCATCGATCCTTCCCATCACCATTTGGGAATTCCCCATTCGAAAGTGAGTAAGCGATAATGGGTCCAGTCGGATATTTATCACTAGGTTGTATCATAGGTATCATCATAGGGCACGTATTAAGTGAGTGGAGGAATCGATGAGTTTTCTAGCAATACTATTCAAGGGCGAACGGCTATCGTCTGTCATGCGTAATCGGATGCGTTTCGGCGGGTACTGCTGCTCTGATATGCAGTACCACGCGAACCGATGGTGCGAACAGCCGAAGCTCCAAGACGGGAGCAAGTTCGGAGTATCTAAGCCTCACGATAAGTGGGAGTGCGGCGACTTCGTGATGCACTCCCCAAAGCCCGGTGTGTTCGGGATTCCAGTCCACGACGGCGGCTCATCACACATCGAGATCAGGTACTGCCCTTGGTGCTCTCGTCATCTGTCGGCTTACGGCGTACGGCCGGAATCTCACGCGTTGAAGTTGAAGTTACGTAACATCCCCGACCCCGAGGAACTAGCGGATCGAATCGCTGAGAAATTGAAGGAAGGAATGGCGGATCCTAAAAACGTTGAGCGATTCATAGCAGCTGCCGACCTGGGTAAGCAAGATGAAGAGCCAACTCTTTACCGGATTACGAAAAACGGTACAGTTAAGCTGGAAGATCCGGTGCCGACAAATACACCGAATTTCGACGCCCTTCAGATTCGCATCCAGAAGATGGCGCAAGATCGTGCTGAGGAATTAGTCGATTCTACTTACAATACGCGCAGTACCAATTTTCTCTCTGAGGATGTCTCCTACGCGGGCGACAAGCGCGTAGTCTCGGATGAGGAACCGGAACCTGAGATTACGGAATCTGTCAGTAGCCCGACTCCACTCTCTCAGAACCATATTCACGATCACCCGGTAGATACGGGAGACGGGCCGACGAGTGCGGGTGGAGGAACGACATCGCGGGATCCATTCGAAGGATGACATAACAGCTCAGTTTATTAGGAGGCACCATGGCCATGGCACATGTAGATACATCATCGGAAACCATCGTACACATCGCGTACACGAACCATAGAGGTGAGTTCGGAATTCGCAAGATATCACCCGGTCACCTATACTATGGAGTATCACCATTTCATGAAGGCGGTATGCAGTGGTTTTTGCGAGCGTACTGCCACACCAAGAAGGCGCAAAGGGATTTCGCGATGAGAGATATTGCAAAGTGGGATGTGCAAAATGGCTGAACGGACCTTTGATTCACACGGACGAGAACGTCGATACTCGAATCAGAAGCGATGGTTATCTGAGGCCCAAGAGCGATTAGACAATCACGTTCATAGATGCATCATGTGCCTGCGGTTCGAGGCTGGTAGGGGCCAGGAGATGTGTAGTGATGGGCTGAACATCAAAATGCAAATGGGCCGCATCCAAAAGGGACTGGCACTGACTAAAGATCCAACCCCTATGACCAAGCCGACGCCTGAACCTCCGAAGATGCAATTTGCATCGAAGCCTAAGGTCGTTGGACGTATCCTTGAAACCAAGAATGGTGTTCAAAGGATCATGTGCTCGTGTGGAAATCAATGGAATAGGCCCTCCAGGCCAGGTCGGGTGCCATCTAAGTGTACGAAATGCAGCACTAAATGAACGATATGCTCCATCATTTGACGTACATCGAGTGGCGGATCGGACCTGCAATCATAGGTATCGACTCCTTGGAATTCGATGGCGAGAATGGACAGATCGATGCGAATTCCGGCCAGAAGCTCGTAGTTTCACGTGATTTTCGTTGTGTATGCGGAAAATTGTGCAAATACGAGATATCCATGGTAAATGGCGCTACTTATCTGTATTTTTGCTCAAAGAAGGCCTGTAGGCGGGCAGTTTGCGTCGATTGTTACGAAGAAGCTGAGTGGTGGACCGTTTATCATAGGGATTGCTTGTGAATTTCAAGTGGTATAAGGACCAAGATGGGTGTCTAGACTGCGGATTATCGAAGCTTCCGCACCATTCTCGCGGCCGATGTATAGTGTGCTATCGCAAACACGTCGCGGAGATGAAGGCTGCAGGTACGTATCAGCCTCGTAGAATCAACGGTAAAGCTGCGAAGCGTAGTAGAATCGACCCAGAAACTGGCAATACGCAGTATCGATGTGCGACCTGTCGAGAATACTTTGACACTGATTCTATGAATAAGGGTGCTGAGGGTAGGCCAGGATCATACTGCAAGCCGTGCCAAAACGAACGTGCACGCGCGAGGCTGGGCGATAAGGCCGAGCATGATAGGTTGTATGATCTCTGGAAGTCGGGAGGTATGAATCAACGCGTGCCCATCGAAGTAGTAGAGAAGTGGGTTGCGTATCTCGATAACAGTTTGAAGGATGCTGCGGAAGTAGCACGAACAGTAGATTTAGATCAGAAGGTTCTCTACAATATCCGTAACCGTTTTACCAAGAAGGGCAAGGGTACGCGAACGCACGTTAGCTTCGATACTGCTCAGGCGATTGCAGAGGGACTAGGGCAACCATGGGCGGTCGATGAGTGGGCTGCACCTGATGGGCGTGATGACTGGTCCGTGCTCGGGTATCGAAGTTGCCGCGATTGCGGAACGTTCTTTCATCCTCACCAGGCTAGAGGTTACTGCTTGGATTGCTATAAGAAACACAATTACAACGCACGACACGGCGGGGTACCCTTCCTGACACGTGACGCCGAGACTCGGTTTTCAGCGCGGCTAACGTGCTGCCAGGCGTGTAAAACTACCGAGCGAAAGCACGTGGGGCGCGGACTATGTACTCGGTGTTTCCAACGATTCAAAAAGAACGGAACTCTTTCTGAATGGCCAACGATGAAAGAGATGGACGAGCGTGATGTAGGCCAACGTTAGGCCGCGTGCTTGCAATACCCACCGTTCGGGGTATAACGAGGATAGAACGTTGCCCGCGTTCATCCACAGCCCCTAACGTTAGGATACACCATGGGAATGCAGATCGACCTCTCAAGCCCTGCGATGCGAACTAAGACGATTCAGGTTACATTCGACCGCGACAGGTTGGATGCTAAGTACGCAGTCGTGAATGGGCAATTCATCGTCCCACTCGACAAGGCTATCCGTGTAGACTACATCAATCAGCTTCGCGTGCAGGGACATGACATTCAGATATTGCCGGACGTTCGGATGGTTGCCACACCTCGCCCATCCAAGCGCACCGCCGCTTTGAATCTTCAAGAGCGGACACAGCTGGCTGCTCTTCTGTCTGGCGATTCTGTAGACACCAGCCCCTTGGAGCACCTACTCCGAGAGGTATCGTGACGTTACCGCTCGGTAACAATTCGGCGTATATGCGTGGGATTCTGCCGTAATGTGATCGTTCGGTAACACAGGGCTTGACGACGCGGCTACGCGCCGGTATAGTTCCTCTTGTTCGGTGGTGCAAAGCCCATCGGGAACTCGCTACAAGTAGCGGAGACATTGATCATGCGAAGCCAGCGTTGCTGACGGAGCTAGGGATAGCGTGCTATCTCGAAGGTCATAGTATCGAAGCCAGTGGAAATGAGCCTGATGTACAATGAGCACAGTGAGTGATTTGCGGAAACGATCAGCTTCGGCTTTGAGATTCCAATCATCACCGCAGATCCGGGAACTGGCAGACCCGGCCGAGCCGCATTTTTGATAGAATTCCTAGATTTGGGTGTTGTGTCCTGACACATCCCGCCCCGTAGAAGGGTCCAGGTCTAGGGACAAGGAGCGGTTCTCTGACGAGGTGGAGAATCCGTTCAGGACAGCTGGCACCGCCGCAAGCCTCCACGCTGTATTGTGATGGCAGCAACATAGGCGCTACGCCAGTGGCGACTGTAGATAAGACCCTTGGCTTCGGTCAGGGGTCTTCTCTATCGGTATACTGCATGTAGCAGCCACAAACGTGTATACAGGAGATCAGTATGGCACTCGCACCTTTGGTTCCTATAGGCAATTCTAAGATTCAAAGTATTATTGCCCCAGGTGCTATCAGTGCTTCGGGTGGAAATACTGTAATCTACAGTGGAATTGCGGGAACGGTTACCCTTCCATCCGGAATTAAGGGTATGCGTTTCGAGGTATTCAACATTAATGATCCAGCAACAAATCCAACATACTTTGCGAATGTAGATGCAAGTGGATCAGAAACTATCAATCTCAGCACAGGTATTGTTCCGATACCTCCCGGTGGTAGTGCAGTATTCACCTGCACGGCAAATGGTGCATGGAGAGTTTTAAGTGCGGATTACCCACCGAAGGGTGTTATTTTTTCTAATCGACAAAGTGTAAGTATCGCTTCAGGTGCAAATCTAGATGTAAATATCCCGCTAGTCGGTAATGGTGTTAATTCAATCATCTTCAGTATAGCGATAGGACAGATCTATATCAACTCAGGGGTTGCACCATCGGCTAGTGGACAAGTTGCTACAGCCATTCGCGATCACCTTGGATCACCTTTAGATTCTGGGTACACCTATAAGGACACTGGCGCGGTATGGGCCACTACCGGAAACCACGCAGGACCATCCACACTATCTGCTGTCGCAGCAGCATTTACTGGAGCAAGAACTTATGTGGGAAGAATCACTAACAACTTTAGCCAGCAGTTGAGTACCAATTTCGTGATTACAGCTCAGTGGGGGCCTTGACCTCTGGTAACCTGAGACAGGTTCTGGCCAAGAACATCAAAATCAAATCCTAGCTAGGAGAACAGCATGACTGATATTCAGATCGATTACACAGGAACTTCGGATGTGTGGCTCCCTGAGGGCAACGTTCGGATTGTGAAGACCACAAATAACCAGGTATTCAACGATTCAGTCTACCTCAACTCGCAGGAAAACCGCGATGTCCTCGATGACCTGACGCGACGGGGCCTGGTCACTTGGGATACATTGCCGACTGGGTACGTCGTATCCGTAGATACCAACGGACAACCGGATCTCGTTCTTTCTGGTTCCGTTCTGGCTACATTCGATACCACTCGCGCCCTGTCGGGAGACAATGCCGCAGCCGATCTCGACATTGCGGCTCCTGGCGCGGGTAAGAAGCCCTACCTCAAGGCACTGGAGGCGTCTCTCACCGGCTCCACGGGCGTTGCGACCGTGACGGTAACCTCGGACCCGGCTGGCACCCCCGAGGTGCTCTGGCGCGGTAACGTGACCTGCATCGGCGGGCCTATCTCCATCAAGTTCGACCCGCCGCTCAAGCCTGCGGTGGCTAACAAGATCCTGCGTACCACGGTCGGTGCAGCAGGTGCGGGTTCAGTTTCCACCTGCAACGTTCACGGATACACTAAGTGATAAAATTGAACTAGTGGTAGTCAGGGAAACGACCTCTTCATCGGGGTCGTTTTTCTCATGGTGGTCGAACTTCGACCGAGCGGGTAGGGTGTATAGAAAGCAGTTCACTACCCGAGGAATATAATGCCTATCCTAAAGTACAACCTTCCTGTAGACGGCGGGGATTTCGAACTTCGTGTACATCCACAGGCAGATCCAATCATGGCGGCATCTGTTGATGGCACACCGTCACTCTTCTTCGGACTGGGTGACGATGTAGACGGAGAAGTTCCACTATCTGAAGATGACTACCTCACACTCAGTGGTGTGATGGTACGTAGCTTCGATTCGCAGCTTCCTAAGTCGGACGAAGAGCGCGATGAAGTTCACTGGGGATACCTGAAGAGCTTCATTGATTCTAGCGAACGAGACTGGCACCTATTCTTGGATATCACTGATCAGATCAAGAAGCAGCAGGATATGATCGAACAGCAGATCGATGCCCGGGAAAAGGCTGCAGCACGTGATAAGATTCTTAGGCCACAGCCCGCTCCAGGTTCTATCGCACGATAATCGGAGGTCATGGTGATTGAGCATCCATGTGAAGGTCGAGATCACTATCCCGCCGATTTGTACTCTGACGGGCTAGAGCTAGCGCCAGGGGTTCGTCCACCTGTTGAGGGTACGAAGATACACGTCTACAATGACGAAGATCACTACTTCTGCTCGAATAGGTGCTGGGAGAAGTGGTGGTTTGTCAAGCAACAAGAGGATGGTGTAGACGTTTCACAGATCCAACTTGTCGAAAACGGACAAGGATGGTACTGCATGCGATGTAAGTGTGCTATCCTCTACAAAGATATTGATAACGTCTACCTGTTCAGCCCGTTCGGGCCACACGGACAGACGATGAAGTTCTGTTGCGTAGGCCATTACGAATCGTTCGTAGAGGAGTTTTACAATGGGGAATCGAGTAGTAACAGTCAGGGAGTCGCCTGATACCTCAGAAGATGCGCTGCCGGAGTCGGCTGTAGAGGCAGAAGGTACACCTGATTCAGAAGTTAGGATTGTACTACACGTACACCGAACCGTCGATGGAAAACTAACCGGCGCAGATGCAGTCGAAGAGGTTTGCGAAATGATTGCAGATCTGGTAGATGACATCGAAGGTCCGAAGAGTGTGAATTACACCATCGTGTATGCACAAGGACACACTGACACTGGTACGGTACCGCTAGACGATGTATAGTGTGACGTGACGCTAGGAGCGCATATGGCACCGGACAAAGAGCTAGATCTGCGTTCAGGAGGGGTCCCCGAGGCTCCTCCTGCTCCTGCTTTGTCGCTATCCAAAGAGGACCAGGCTCAGAGGGGCCTCGATATCTTAGATGGACTAGAGGACATCAAGAAGGTCCCCAAGGCTCAGAAAGAAATCAATAAGGCAGCTGGGAAGCATCGTCCTAGTGAGAACGGTGGCATCAAGAAGGATGGCGAGCTAGATAAACGCGTTCATGGCAAAGGACAGCATCTGTTCCGAACCGGAGATCCACGCACGCGGCAGATGGCTCAGAAGGGCGGCCGCGCGGGCAAGGTCCCGAAGTTCCGCGAAATCTTGGAGAGGAAGCTCGAAGAGGAGGCCGAGAACTTTATTCGGCCGTACACGGAGGCCATGGCACTTCGCGAAGATGATTCCTGGTCCCCGTCAACTAAGCTCCGATTCTTCGCTCAGCAGACTGAGATCGCTGAGAAGGCATTTGATCGTCTTGAGGGTAAGCCCGTTCAACGTAATCGTAACGTTGATAAGGACGACAACGATTTGACAGCAGAGAGCATCGGAATCGTCAATAAAGAAGCGGCGATGGAAGTTCTGATGAATATGTTTGCTGGAATGGATCAGCAGGCTGAAGAAATCGAAGGAACAGTACTCAGTACTGAGGTTGAGGATATCTCATGACTTCGCATCCTAACGACGAGGCTACCCAGCATAATACGATGGTGGCCTTAGCGCGAAGGATGCTCGTAGCCAAGCCTGAGCATCGCATGCAGGTCATGAAGATGCTTGATAAGGATACAGTGGCACAGCTACTGACCTTCATGCTTCAAGGATTGCCGGAAGATCAGCAAAAAGCCGCAATCCTAGCGGTCAAGCACGTGCAGCAGAACTGGTCACCTAAGGATAACGATCAGTTGTGGTCGTACATCGCAGAGGTCATCGAACTCCGCATTCCACGTACGGCCGTTTGTGAGAATCACTGCGCACCATTCGACTTTGTAGCTGATGCATTCTTCGAAAGAGGAAACGCAGATAAACTTATTATCGGAAACCGTGGTTCAGGCAAGACCCAGCTATCCGGTATGCTCATTGGATTGAACGCCAAGTTCAAGGCTAAAATTGAGGCAGTTTCAGCAGGTGCCATTGAGAACCAGGCAAAGAAGTGCTATGATTACTTCAAGAAAACAGTCATGCTATTCGATGGATTCTACAACAAGCGTGATGTGAAGATCCGCGAGTCCAACTTCCCTAATGGATCCAAGGTTGAAGTTGTGATCGGTACGATGAGCGGCGTCAACTCACCTCACCCGCACGTCGCCCACTTGGATGAGATCGAACTCCTGCGCCCCGGTGTGTTCGAAGAATCTGCCAACATGGCGCAGTCTAAGACGCACACCATCGACGGCAAGCAAGTGACGTACAAGGCACAGAACTGGCTCACATCCTCTTGGAAGAAGCCGCGCGGCCTGGTTACGAAGCTGTTTGACGAAATCGCAGAGGCTGAGCGCGAACAGCGACGCCCACCGTACGCGGTGTATCGATGGTGTGTGTTCGAAACCACGCAGCGATGTGAGCACGACTGTGATGCGTGTCCGTTTGCCGAAATCATCAAGGACAAGTGGACAGACGGATCAAGTCGTTCGTTTGAACAGGTATGCAAGATGGGGTCACGTGTACCCGGTGAAGGGCGATTGAAGCGCAGTGACGGATTCATTCCTGTTGACGACACTTTGGGTAAGTTCCAACGATTGCCGCGCCGTGTATGGGAAGCCCAGCAGGAATCAAAGCGACCGACGGCTGAAGGCCTGGTCTACGAGGTGTTTGACGAGGATATTCACTGTATCGAGGGGTGGATGCCTGATCCTATGTACGGACCTGTCGATGTCGGCATTGACTTCGGCGGTAAGAATCCATTCGCAGCACTGTTCTTCCAGACGCTCAACGTAGAAGTAGATCATAGAGGAAAGCGACTTCCCGAAGGAGCTGTTATCCAGTTCGATGAAGTCTACGAAGCAGGAATCGGTAACGTCACTTTCGGTCTGTTGATCAATGACAAGATCAACAAGTGGGATATGGAATATGATGGTAAGTTCTCTCAGAACATCACCACGTTCTACCGTGACCCCGCTGCGAAGGCCGCAGCTATTGATTTGAAGCAACTTCCAAATCACGGACAGGGCGATCCGCGTTACAAGAGTATCCCAACTCGATCCCTAGGTGGTGTCGAGGTTGATACCCGCATCGCTCACGTTGAAGAGCAGATTAGTGGTGGGTGGTACTACCTGGATTCGGAGCGATGTGAGAATACGCTCAACGAGTTTTTATCGTATGAATATCCCGAGGGTAAGAACACAGGCCAGCCGAAGAAAGAAAACGATCACGCCATGGATGCACTGGGCTATCGTTTCTGGGGAGATCATAAAGCCACAGGCCGTAGCGGCACGGGCACCGGAACGGGAAATGCTTACGGAGACGCCGCTGGGTCGTCTGCGCCGAAGTCGGCCCGCAGAACGCATGTGACGCCCATGGGTCGAGGTGTCCGCGCTGGTCGAGGTGGTGTTCGTTTACCTCACGGGGTATCGCCAACGGCCGAGGAAAATGCTAGAGTCGTAGAGCAAGCAGGTCAGATACGAAAGGTGCCTGAAGAGGCGGCCCTTCCACGAACATCACGGGATCCATTCGGACCCGTTTAAGGAGTAATCACATGGCGCACGGTAGGCATCTCGCATCACCCATTCACTGGCTCGGCGGCAAGGGCAAAATGGTGACAAAGCTATTGGATTTCTTCCCCGAGCACCATACGTATGCAGAGCCGTTCGGTGGCGGTGCCTCGATGCTAATCGCCAAGCAGCCATCACCTGTTGAAGTTTACAACGATATGAACAGCGGGCTGGTGAACTTCTTCCGCGTTCTGCGTGATCCGGAGCGGTTCGAGCGCCTCAAGTTCCTCTGTGATCTGACACCGTACTCTCGCGAGGAGTACGCCTGGTGCAACGAGAACTGGGAGAAGGAAACCGATGACGTTCAGCGGGCATATATGTGGTACATCGTGTGCCGCATGTCGTTCGGGGGCAAGTTCGGCGCAGCCTGGGGCACCGCAGTAGGGTCATCCAACAATGGAATGGCCTCTACAACCGCATCGTGGCTCTCTACACTCAACAAGCTTCCCGAGATCCACAAGCGACTGATGGAAGTGCAGATCGAGAACGTTTCGTACGAGCGTATTTTCGAGCGTTACGATTCTCCTAAGTCGCTGTTCTACTGTGATCCACCCTACGTGCCAGAAACCCGCAAGGCGGGCGAGTACAAGCACGAGATGACGTACGAGGATCATGAGAAGCTCGTCAATATCTTGCTCAACATCCAGGGAATGGCTGTACTGAGTGGCTATCCTTCTTCAGTGTACGATCCACTGATCGCAGCTGGATGGGAAACCAAGACGTTTGATGTAGTTTGCTCCGTAGTTGGCCGCACAGCTCGCAATGGACTCAAGGGAACTGGATCTGCAGTTAACAGTGAGGCCCAGAAGCGAACTGAGATCATCTACATCAGCCCGAGTGCTCTCGAAGTGCACCGCGAATCCCTTTTGGTCGGCGTGGAGTGGTCCTAAGCTAGAGTTGGCCTAACGCTATGGGGGAGTAGATATGGCTGTGACTAAAGATATTACAGACCAGGGTGCAAACCTTGAGCTGGTGCTCGGAGATTCATACCTGAATGCAGATCGCACAGGTATTGAATTTACCGAATCTACAGCGGGCGTATGGCCGGATCTCACCGGGGCGGGTGCGGCTGTGAACTTGAAGATCGGCGCATTCTCCAAGGCAGGAACCATCGTAACAGCAGGGGCCTCCGCACCTCAGAAGGTTCGTTTCGATATCACTGCTGCTGAGAACGTCAGCGCGGCGTTTCCCGACCGATGGTATCAGTACCAGGTCTACGCGACGTTTACGGCACCATCCAAGAAGACCCTCGTAACAGGACTGTGTAACGTTCGACGATTCTGAGGTTAATCATGACAAGTACCGGACTAGGGCGCATCGAACCTAGCGATTGGTCGCATGTAGATAAGTACCCTCTGACGGCACTTCCTTCTAAGGATAAGCCTCAGGGGGTTCCTGTCGTATGGGGTATCAATTGGTACACCGCTTTTGATACTCCAGAAATATACGACGGTAGATGGTGGATAGGTCGCGGAGATCTGGGACCTATCAGGGGAGGGCATGCTGTTTGTTCTCCTTCGATGGATCAAAAGGATTCATTGAAGTGGTGGGATTTCTACAATCAGGGAAGCGAAGGCGCGTGCGTAGGGTTTGCGGCTTCGCGTATGATGAGCCTTTTGAACCGTAAGCGATACAGTGCTGAGTGGCTTTATCGCGAATCTCAAAAGGTGGACGAGTTCGAAGGAGAAGATTACGAGGGTACGACGGTTCGTGCAGCTCTAGATGTGCTTCGTGACCACGGCCACTGCAGGTACCGGCGCAAGGACCACTACGAAGATGCGGCGTTGCAAGATGGAATCGCTGCAAATAGGTGGGCCACGAGTGTTGATCAGGTACTTGATACGCTCAATTCCCCGAGCTACGTAGAAATCGGTGGGATCCCAATTCTAAACTCTTGGGGAAGAGATTACCCCCATCTTGTATGGGTGCCATTTGATGTATGGACTAGACTACTCGATGAAGGCGGCGAATGCGGTCTAATTACAGATCGTTGACGTTGCCTTCGGTATTGCTAGACGGTAGACTGGAGTGGAGATGTCAGCAGCCACTAAAATCTGTCGCAAGTGTGGAGTCGAGAAAGCTCTCTCGGAGTACTCGAAGCACACGTCCACCAAGGATGGATTCCGCAATGAATGTAAATCCTGTACCGTTGCAGGTGTTCGTCGGTGGCGCGAGTTAAATCCAGATAAAGTTCAGGCGAACGTAGATAAGCATCGCGACAAGCGTCGAGCCGATGCGAAGAAATGGCGTGAAGCTAATCCCGACAAAGTTCAAGCCCAGCGCGAGCGAGCCAAGCTGAGGCGGCAGGAGAAGCGCAATGGGTGAAATCAACGTCAAAGTCCTCAAGAAGGGGGCACCGAAGCTACCCAAGCCCGGTGATACTCCTGAGGTTGAGGTCAATAACGAAATCGGACCAAAGTCACGTGCCCTGGTCAACAAGTTTGCTGGTGCCTACTACTCCAAGGCACTGAAGGATCTCGGACAGTTCAATCCGTTCAAGATTACGTACGAGCAGATGTATATGATGTCGATGGACCCCATCATCAAGATGGCCATCACGTACACCATCGCACCACTAGCAAATGCCCCTTGGAGATGCGAGGGCGAAGATCCTGAGCAGGTAGCCCTGACTGAGGAGGCTCTCAAGGAAATCTACATCTCCTTGCTCAAGGGATATTTCACCAAGCTATCGTTCGGTCACGCTGGATTGCTGATTAGATTCAAGCGTGCGTTCCCGACGTACAAGTACACGGATCCTGAAACGGGCGATGAAAAGCCCGTCTGGTCCGACGACACCGTGCAAGCGGTCGTGTGGTCAGACCCGCGCCCTCTGCCCCCTGAAACGGTCGAGCCTGCGTTCACGTCGGACGGTTCGCAGTTCGATGGGATGTACTTCACACCATCAGCAGGCATGAAGGATCAAATCAAGAAACTGGTTGAGGGTAAACTGACCACTGAAGCCTCGACTGATCAGCCCAAGACCGAGCAGATTCCGGTCGGAAACTCACTATGGGCAATCAACGAGAAAGAAGAGACGTTCAACAACTGGGCAGGATACCCGCGCAGCGGCTACGCGTTCAGGTATTGGTGGTCATACTGGTTCCGATTCGTACTAGCTGACCGACACTTTGAGCACGATGCTGATCCGCCGATGAAGGTGAGCTTCCCTCCGGGTGTCAACGAGGAGGGTGAGCAGAATGCTGATGTGGCCATGCGAATCGGTGATGATCTCCGTGAGGGAGGGACAATCGCTGTCCCATCTACACCCTACACAGACGATCTAGGCAAGCCCACGGGCAAGCCCTTGTGGGAGGCCGAGTTTGTTACTGGCGGCGAGAACATGGCCGCATATCAGAATAGTTTCGACTACCTCGATGTGATGAAGTTCCGTTCGATGCTAGTCCCTGAACAAACCCTTATCGAAGGATCAAAGGGAACAGGAGCACGCAACGTCGCTGCGGTGGTCGGCAAAGTATTTGCTGAATCACTCGGTATGCTCATGGACGAGTTCGATAAAGACGTGAACAAGTACATGATTCCAACGTTCCTTGCAATCAACTTCGCTGAGCCGAAGCGGGTCGTCAAGGTTACTACAGGATTCCGCGACATCGATATGAACCTCGGTGTGCAGCTACTTCAGGCGATTGCGAATTCACGCAGCGAAGAACTCCCCATCGACCTGAAGCAACTCTTGGATGAGATGGGCATTCCGACGACGAAAGTTAATATCGCACGCACGTCTGACGGGAAGCCAATTGATGATCCAAATGATCCTGCATTGAATCCTGAAACACCAGTCGATCCGAATGCTAAAATTGATATGAAGCCTGCCCAGGATGCCGATAAGGTGCCTGCAGTAGCGACAGAAACGGGAGATAAATAATGGCGTTTCAAACAGCAGCTTTTCTAGGATCACAGGGCTTCTCAGCCCAGCGTGATCGACAATTGATGGAGTTCATGCGCAGTGAGGGTGTACTGCGTAAGGATGATTGTAAGGTTTCACAACGCGGCGGTGGAGCCAATTGGTCGATTGATATCTCCGCAGGATGGATTTTCACCCAGGGAGATACCATTGCGTTCCAAGGATTGTATAATGGATACAATGATGCCATAATCAATAAGGCCTTTACAACGCTAGCACCTGCAACCAATCCTCGTGTAGATTCGATTGTAGCTAGAATCTTTGATCAAGAAGCTGGTGAAGTTGCTACCGGAGGCAAACCCCAGGATCAGCTGTTTATTGATATCATCCCGGGCACGGAAACGAGCGGGGCGACGGTGAATAATATCGTAGGACAGGCGACGTTGCCACCAACCGCAACACTCCTAGCGTACGCGGTGATCCCTACTGCAGCTGTTAGCGTACTCGATGATTACATCAAGGATATGCGTGTTATATCTAATCCTAAGATCTACGGCGAAGATGGCCTCACCTATAGACTGGGAATCGATAGTCTCGGACAACTCGGAACGGAGCTAATCTAATGTACCACAATCTCACAACAGTATCTCCCGGCGAGTTCTCCGGTTCTGCACTGATTGCGAAAAAGAAGATTCGCACGTGGCTATCTAAGGGCAACGCATCAAATAAGAAGCTAGCCACTAGAATCAACGTCACTACTAGCAAGGGATTCGGTACCGACGCGGTAGAGGGGTGTCGCCGATTCCAGCGCGCCCACAATCTAACACCCACAGGAACTGTAGACTGGAGAACCTGGCTTCAGCTAGGATTCAAGGAAGAAAATATCTTGGAGTGGCCAGGCCATTCGCTGCGAGGCGTGCCGTGGGAGCCGGGTGTAGTGCCTATTGATGGCAACTGGCTCAACGTTAAGAGCGTGCGTATTCTTCGGGGATTGCGCAAGGCACGCAAGTGGTCGGGCACTGTTACCAGTGGCTGGCGTCCCGATTGGTACCAGGCACTTCTCTGGAAGGCAGCCGTCAAGAGGTACGGATCTGAGGCAGCGGCAGCTAAGTGGGTTGCACGTCCCGGTAGCTCGAACCATCGATTCCGCACCGATAAGGGTGCTGTTGATCTTGAACGCGCTGATCAGGTACTCAAGGCCAAGGTGGGATTCTATCAGCCGATGTCGTGGGAGGACTGGCACTTGCAGCTCAAGGCTGCGTACGGGCGTTCCGCGTCCAAGCTCCGCACTGCTGCGGGCGTGAGGCACTTCGTGGACGACCTGGGCGAGGCGCAACCGTCAGCGTTCGAATTGCAGATTGCTGCAACTGCAATCGAAGAGTACCTCGACACACTGCAGGGTGAGTGATGGAAAATATCGAAATCAAGTGCCCAGGTGGGGAATTGACGCAAGGTACGCTCAGTCATAACCCGGTAGACGTTCGGTGTCGTATAGATGGAATGATTACGAAGGCCGAAGGCTCACCTTGCGTGGATTCCATGTGCTACATCAAATGTCCGATATGGACCGGACAGCGAGATGCAGAATATCAAGGAAAGAAAACTGCACCAGCGGAGATGGTACATGCAGGGGGTGGTTGAATGTGATTCATAAACTAGTTATTCCATTCATCATACTGACTTCTATCCTACACGCCATCGAACTCGGAATCTTTAGACCGATGCCCGAGTGGGTAGCCTATTTTGGATTGTTCGGATCCACTGCACCAAATGCCTTGATTGGCATTTTACTCGCAGTAGGGTCCTTTCTGGTAATCGTGGGACGCTATCACCCCGAATACCGGAATAAGTCCTTATCACGACTAGGTAAGGAGTTTATTGCGGCGGGGTTCGGTCTACTCACTGTGGGCCGATTGGGCTGGCTTACACTCGACGTTTTAGGAAGTGTCCCTCAGCCGCCCCCAACTACACACATCTCTCAGTTTACTTATCTGATGTACACTTCACTGTATGCGGCAGTTACTGTAATCACGTTTGCACTTGCACGTCGTGAGGGATGTGATGCCAAATGAACACCTCTTCGATATCTAGCGTAGCCCAGACAATTACTATCATAATATCGGTAGCAGGTTTCCTTTGGGTGCTATCTAAGGATCGTAGAAACTTCAGGAAAGAAGATCAGGAAACCCGAAAAGAGAATAAGCAAGAAGATCGTGATGAATTGATGGCTATGGGCGGCCATGTCGTGGCCACGAATGCGCAACTTCTCACTATGATTCAAAACCTAGAATCAAAGGTAGCCAATCTAGAGAGTAAAATAGATCAGGTACGTGGTGAGCGTGATGACGCTCGTACTGATGCTGCCGTATGGCATGAGAAATACGATAATGAACATCAGCGACGAACAGAGATCGAGAAGGAAAATGCTGAACTCAAGACGCAGTTGCGATTGACTTCTAAGCGCTCTTCCGATCCAGCATCTGAAGTATTCCCACCAGGCCCACCATCCAAAGTTGATCCGGAGTAGTCTTTTCGTGTAGCATGCAGTTAGAAGGCCATGGACATCTGAGGCAAATGACTGAATCAGACACAGCCCATAAGATAGCTAGTCAGCCGAGCAGCGAGCAGCTGACGACGCTGATTTCTAATCACGTCCATGATGCCCCTCTAGTCAAGGGACGGAATATCCTGTGTCCTCATTGTGAAGCGGAACAGGATATTCTTGCGTACACCGCACTCAACTTTGTCGAGAAGTACTCGGAATCGCTTGTACCGGTTCTCAAGTGCAAAATCTGCCGACACGCATTTGCGTTGAGGCCTTAGGGAGAAATCATGCCTACACCTCGACTACCCGGACAATCCGCATCACCAGATCCCTCCCTCGGGGGGTCTATTCGTAATATTGTCAAGGATGCCCATAAGTGGGGAGGCAACGGCTCGGAACCGGACTGGGACAAGATCCGGCGCGTTCTCGTCACAAAGCACCCAGACGTTATCGCCAAGGCCTTCGGTGGTAGCGGTGATGTGGCAGCCTCTTGGATGTTTGACAATTGGGCATTCGTCCATGGCAAGCTCTATGCGTGCAAGGATGGCAGTCGAAAGCACACGTGCTGGCGCAATTCAGGTGGGGATAAGAAGACTGACCTTGATGCCACGCAGCTATCTGACGCCCAGGTCAAGACTCTCATCCTGGACGATAGTGTCACGCATGAGTTGTTCTTCGCTGATGGTGCAGTAGAGGCTGATCCAGATGGGGATCTCATCTGGAAGGATGTACTTCCAACCGGTTCATGGAAAATCCATCCAAATGCTGTCAAGCGATCACGAGGCGAGAAGTTCGAGATCACGAAGTCTGATCTTGAAACAATGATCCATAACTTCGAAGAGCGGGCGTGGGAGCACGTCACGATTCCGAAGACGCATGATGATCGTGTTGATGAGAATACCGGATTTACTAAGAAGCTCGCTATTGTCGAGCATCCTAAGGAACCCGGTCAATACATGATGCGAGCTGGCCTGCACTTTACCGATGCAGATATCAAGAAAAAGGTTCTCGAAGGTTCGATTCCTAATGTATCGTGCGGGCTAGATTGGGGTAAGGTTACCCGGACCCGTGATGGTAAGGTCTTCGAGAAGGTGATCAAGCATATCGCCCTCACCCCTGCCCCGTGGATGAAGGGGTTGCGTCCCTTTGGTAATCCTGAGGACATGATCGCCGCGTCAGAACCGGGAGACTGGGGAGCTAGCCTTGTACGTGATAATGACGAAACAGAAGTGAGGGAGGGTTCCGAAGTGACAAACACCTTTATGGATCGCCTTAAGCAGGTGATTAAGGACCACACAAAGGACCCGGAGGCTGCAAATGAAGCCCTCGATGGTCTTACGGTCCCAGAAAATCTGACCCCTGAACAGGCCGAGGAGTATCTGTCCGAGCTGGCATCATTGCTGGAAGCGGACAAGCCGGACGAAAGCGACGGTGATACCCCTCCCATTGATCCAGATTCTGAAGCAGATTCAGATCCGGATCCCACGGGTTCAGTAGATAACCCCGATACAAACGAAGGAGGTGACATCACCATGAGCGATAAGGATAAGGACAACAAGGACGACGAGGACAAGATCACTCTGTCGGCCGAGCAGCTGAATACCCAGGTCAATGAAGCAGTCGATAAGGCTGTTGCAGCGGCACTGGCGGCGGCTGATAAGGCTAACGAGATCAAGCTCTCCGAACTCCAGCAGGAGAATCACGAGCGCAAGGTCAAGGATAGCGTGCGTGACCTCGAAGCAGCTGGTCATGTTCCGGCCGTCATCAAGGTGGCGAAGGAAATCATGCTGGCTGACGTGTCCGGTAGTGACATGCTCACGTTCTCCGAAGGAGAGGGTGACGATGAGGCCGAGGTTAAGCTCTCGGCCACCGGCATCGTCGAGCGACTCCTCGATGCTATTCCCGAGAATACGCTTCTGAAGTTCTCGGATAAGAATAGCTCGACCTTCAAGAAGCCGGATGCAGATTCGGGTGACAAGAAGGCGACAAAGGAAGATCTCGACAAGGAACTCGACGAACTTCGAAGCTGAGAGGGGGTGAAATCAAATGCCATTCAACATTGTACGAAATGGTGCCATCGTTGAGAAGGAAATCCTCCGCAGTGTCTCAGGACACGAGGATGTTCTTTCCAAGGTGGTCGATGCAACGACTGTGACGGAAAATCCGGCAAGCTCAGGGCGCTATATCCTGGAAGCCGGTACCGTCTTGGTCGAGGCAGCTGGCAACAAGGTGAAGCCTGCGAGCACGGATATCTCTGGTAACAGTGAAGTCGTGGTCGGAATCCTCTCGGTTACGCGAGAGTTCTACATCGGTGATGGAGTTGCAGCAGCTGCTGCATCTAATGAGCCGGTGTCGGTCTTCCACATGGGCTGCCACTTCGACATCACAAAGCTCGTTCGTTACTCGGACGGGACAAATGCTACGCAGGTCAAGGCGGCGCTGCCGCTCTGCAAGTTCACCTGATCGAAAGGAGGTGAGATAAATGGCTATTGCATCCGTATGGGAAAATCAGCAGGTCTTGACCGAGCTGGTGAAGCGTGATATGGCGCGACGTGCAGAGCAGAATGACGGCGATGAGATTCGTACTCGATTCGGCGCTCAGATTGCTCCGCTCGTTCCGATCAATGATACGGTGACTTCGACGAGGACGTTCGACCTTCCTCCCGCTGGCATCGCATCGTTCCGTGCTCCTGACGCGACTCCGGCGCTGTTCAAGCCCAAGCCGCGTATCACCGAGCGACTGATCGAGCTGCTGTACATCGATGAGCAGGAGCGTTTCCCTGCCACCGAATGGCGACTCCTCCAGTCTCCCGATGAGGAGTTGGCGAAGAAGGCAAAGCTCAATCTCGTTGAGCGACTTGCGATCTTTGTCAATCGTAACGACAACGCAACTGAGAAGATGCGATGGGATGCCTTCAAGGGTGGCGTGGTTGATATCACGTACCCCGGTGGCAATACCCTGACCATCGATTACGGGTTCCCGGCTGGTCACACACCGACAGCAGGCATCCCGTGGACGGATACCGTTAACTCCGACCCGATTGCGGATCTCCGCGCCTGGGCCGCAGTTGGTGCCCGTGATGCAGGTGCGTTCTACAGCAAGATTCACATGAACAGCGATCTTTGGTTGCTGTTGCAGAACAACGAGAAGATCAAGGCACAGCTGGGTGCGCTGGGTCGTGAACTCCTGATTCCTCGTGAAGAGGATATCAAGAACCTTCTCCGCAAGAACACAGGTAACTTCGTATTCGTCGATAGCGGGTGGCAGGCAGATTCTGCTACCAACTACGAACTGACGAAGTTCCTGCCGAACAATCGCCTCCTGCTGACCACCGAGTACGTCTTCGAAGGTCAGCGCATCGCTGACGTTGCCGACGGCTTGGTGCCAGTCCTGGAGGAAGGTCAGGAAGAACCCACGTTCCAGCGTGGAGTGCAGACCGAGGTCTACACGGAGCGCCAGACGAAGACGGTCTTCCGTCGCGTCTCGTCGTCCCGCGTCGTCCGCGTGCATCTGCCGCAGAACTTCCTGTACGCCAAGGTCGATTGATAGAAGGAGGTGAATTCAGATGACAGAGCAATACTACGCACCGAAGGTAGATTCCATTTCGCTCCCGACCAAGGGACCGCTCGGAAACCACAATCACGTGCAGAACGAGGTATTCAAGGCCTCGGATATTGCAGATGGTCCTCTCCAGGACGAGCTGCAGGATCCTAAGTCTCGTCTTCGCGGCCTGGTCAAGGCTGTGGATCCCGAGAAGGCTAAGAAGTACCTTCATGCTCGTGATGCAGGTCTGAATCACACGGATGCTGCTGAGGCAGCTGATGATCCAGACTACGAGTACGAAGACCACGACAATCTCGATACCGACGATCAGGGAAAGGCAGTGCACCCTGCTGCTGATTCCGGTTCGACGAACCCCGAGAAGGTCGAGGCCGAACTTAAGGAGAAGCAGGCGCAGGAGGCAGCTGATAAGAAGGCTGTTGACGACGCCGCAAAGGCGAAGGCCGATGCGGAAGCCAAGGCGAAGGCTGAGGCGGCTCAGAAGGCCGCAGCGGCACAGGCTCAGGCAACTGCGGCTCCGACCAACCCTGCTCAGACAGCTCCGGGACAGGGCGGTAACTGAGTGGCAACGATTCGTGACTATGCGCGGTCGAATATCCCGGCCACTTATCCTGAGCTAGAGAGGAAGTACCCCGGTGACGCCGGACTGGTAAACACTACAGTCAATCGTCTTACTACCGAGGTTCTGAATCCAGGGGTAAGTGAAGAGGATCTCACCGAAGCCAGTCGTGCCCACTTGGGAGATATCGTTACTGTGAGGTTGATCCTCCCAGCGATTGATATGTACATGGTGGAGTCGCGGCTGAGTGACGGGCTGAATTCGGAATCAGTCGCGTACTATGATCGAATCGAGGCACTTACTAAGCTCAAGGGTATCCTCGAGAAGCGCATTGATAAGAATCAGGCCATTTTTGATCAGATCAATGACGGGGATGTTGTTGAGTCCTCTCAAGTGGTAGCATCACCTAGGGTCAGTTCGACTGGTACTAGTTTCATCACAATGTCACCTAACGAGTTTAGTCCAATCAACGATGTCTGACGTTAATCTCGAACAGATTGCGCGAGCTATCGATCTTGTACTTCGTGCCCATCTTCCGCAAAGCCTCGCTGAGGTTGCGCAGCAGATGGAATCGCAAGATGCGGACTACTACGGTGCCATCGGTGAGCCTGTCCCGAACACCCCCTTGGATGACCCATCGTACTACTTCGTGGGGCACGATCCACTCATAATGGAACGCCCACTGGAGTTGTTTCCAATCGTAGCTACGATGGTGCATCATCATGCTCCCGCTGGTGGAGGTGATAACTACGCCCGGATTGCAAATGAATCCTTCATCGAAGTGTTCGTTTACACAGAAGATCCGGATACGAGTTACCGCGTTGCAAGTAGATATGCAAGGGCAGTTCACAAGTTGATTTTGTCTTCTGGTAACTTCGGACTAGAGCAAGTAGAGATTATTGACGTGGAGCCTGATGTGGACGTATCCAATTCGTTCACACGACGTAAGGGAAACGTTGATAACACTACGCTGTACGTTCAGGGAGCTAGGATTGACTTTACTGTCAGTCAAAATCAAGTTGTAACTGAGCAAGACATCGACCAGTGGTAGATGAGGAGGTGAAACATGGGAATCACAGACGACAAGACTGATGCAGGCGCAGTGGGCGCGGCGGGAGGTACCGGGACGGCCCTCACGGGTACGGGCGGTGCACCTACGCCGATCAAGGCTGACGACGCAGGCAAGCGCGAGGAAACTGCAGATCGCAAGGAAAAGGCTGAGGGTCATTCCAAGGTCATCTTCCGAGGAACTGCGGATAAGAACGAGCACACCAAGTACATTCGATGTGAGGATTCACACGGAAACGTCAAGGATCACGGCATCGGCGGTGCAGCGTTCGAAATTCGAGATGAGGTACTTGCAACCCTTCGCGGGCTAGGGTATCTTTTCGATACGACAAACGAGTAGTGAAGGGAGGTGAATTCAAATGGCAGCACCATTTCATCGAGTAGAGCAAAATGAGCTGATTCGAGGAGCCGCGCGTATCTTGTACGCGAACACGACTACCCCGAAGCCTTCTCGTATCTCCGACGTGATTTATCTCACGGCGGGTGCGAACGAGGTCCAGTCCATCGGCCCAGCTGGCACGTGGACGAGCGGCACTTACACGCTCTCGTACAATGGATACACCACCACCCCCATTCCTCACAATGCTAACGCGGCGGCGATTCAGGCGGCTCTCGAAGCCCTTGGGTCTATCGGCGCAGGCAACGTGGCGGTTACAGGTGGCCCACTCAGCGCAACTGGTCCGACGGTCCCGGCCGTGGTCACGTTCCAAGGTGTGCTGGCAGCACAGAACGTCCCGCTCCTCACTATCGATGTGTCTAGCATCGTAGGTGGTGGAACGGCAGCAGTCACCGTTACTACTCCCGGCCAGGGTCTTTACGATCCGAAGGCGGGATGGTTCGAACTCGGAGCTACGCGCGAAGGAATCCAGATCTCGGTCAACAACTCGGAGGATGCCTTCGACGTTGATCAGGTTCAGGGTGATATCGGTGCAGCACCGAACGCATGGGAGTGCAGCATCTCGTCCCGCTTGGCCGAGATGACGTTGGAGCGTCTCCAGTTCATCTGGGAAGGTTCTGACATCATTACAGACTCCACGCCGACGATCCCGGAGCGAGAAATCGGGTTCGCCGGTGCGACGGAGTACACGGAGCGTCGAGTCGCCATTCTCTTCAAGCGCAAGAAGAATGGTACCGACAAGATCCGAGCGTACTTCTTCCACAAGTGCGTACGCTCACCCCAGGAAGGCACCATCGACCATCGCAAGGGCGGCGATGCACAGTCTGTGCAGATGCAGCTCCGCGTGTTGGCCGACTCTACTGTCGCGGATCCGAAGAAGCAGTTCTTCATCATCCGAGATCAGGTCTGATAGCACACAACTAAAGGAAACACCATGGATCAGGAAGCAAAGGCTCCAGAGTCCATCCTCGGCGTTGTACCCGAGGATGACATCAACGAAGATGAGGGAACACCTCAGGTCACTACCCAGCCGACTATCGAAGAGTCGCAGGAAGTTCTGCGGCCGAAGGTGATTAACTCTCACATTCACGGTATCGGTGACGTTGTGATCCGAAAGCTCGGATTCCACGCCAAGACGGATCTGTTCAAGATCCTGGCGGGTGTCGTGAACGATCTCATCGATGCAGGTGACGACGTTCAGACTGTACTCAGCAAGTTCGATTTTAGCCCTGAAACTATCAATGCGCTCAAGGGCGGTAACGCTCAGGGCAATCAGGTTCAGCAGGTTGAAACCGTACTCCGACTTGTTATCAAATTCGCACTACAGGCCCCCAGCCTCTTGGATGAGTTGTTCCTAGTGGCGCTTCAGGTTAAGCCTGAAGATCGGGCGGCGTACCTTGCTGCATTCCATGAACCAGACTTCGATGATGCTACCGCCTTCGGTATTCTTAATGCATTCATCGATATGAATGGAGAAGCATTCAAGGATTTTTTCGAAGGCTGGAGGGGGCTTTTCGAGAAGGCAGCGAAGATTCGTCAGAATCTGAGCTAATTGATCACGGCCAGCGTCCTCTTTATCCAATTGACAGGCTTGAGGAATACTCAGCCACTCATCCCGAATCCTTAGAAGAACTTCTCGACTGGCCAGCTGACCGCTTTGAGGTAGCATGGTCGTCGTATAGACTAAGGACAGAGCTTGAGAAGTTGGAATTGGATCAGAGGGCGCTGGTCGCTGCTTTCTACTCCAGCGGTACAGGTGGCGATGATCTAACTAAGCAAATCGAAAGCCTGACAGACAAGTTCCGAGAGTACAAGTCAGATTTGATTCGCAAGTATCGAGGCGCTGATGCAGCTGAGGCAGCTGCAGCGGAAGAAGCATCAGAGGAGTTTCTTACCGAGAAGTGGTGGTAGATTCACATGGCGCAAGTGCCTGATTTCAAATTCACACGCAAAGCGCCTGGCGTGGATGTCTTCATTTCTGGACACCAGAACCTTATCTTTCGTTTGCGTAGAGCCGACGTTTGGATGAAGGAACAGGTCTATATCACCCAGGAACGTATCGGTAAGCGTCTTCAACGCGATGCACGCCTCCTGTGGTCGCCGCACAATAAATCCGGCACCGTTCATCGTAATATCGCGTACGAGCAGAAAGAACTAGCTCGTACGTATCGCCTCTCTTTCGGCCTATCCAATGCACGCGCAACCCGAGGATCCAAAGCAATTGGATCCAAGGCTTTTGCCGGAGGTGCCGAGGGCACCGAGGGCGAAGCCGCGCACGGCATCTGGATCGACAAGGGAACTGGCATCTTCGGTCTTCACCGAAGGCCGTACCCAGGAACCCGAGGCAGAGGCCAGGGTGTGTCTGATCCGGCTCGCCTGGCTATGCTCCGCGCCTCCTACCAGCGCCGTTCGTGGAACCAGGGCACCCGCCGCACGGGTAATAAGGGGATCGTACCTCGTCCATTCATCACGGCGTCTTACGCTAAGAACCGACCATGGATCGATCAGCAATATCGTGACCTCGGGCGCAAGCTGAAGATTTACGTTGATACGGGAGCACCTCCGTCGTAATGGCTGACAGCGTTAATCATATTGAAGTACTGATCACTTCACACGATCTTGCTAGCAAGAATCTCGGTGATGTAGCTGATAACCTTGATGCCCACATCAAGCGACTCGGTAATCGCGGTGGTGAGGTTGATAAGACCTTCAAGAGCCTTGATCGGCAGATCAAGAACTACTCCAAGTCGCTCCGTGAAGCGGCTACACCGACTGATACGAATACACGCAGTGCCTCCGACTTGCGCGATAAGCTCAAGAGTCTAGTCGATGAGTACCCGCGTCTGACAAAGCGGATTAACGAATACTACACCAGCATCAAGGCCCAGGACCCCTTGGCGGTCAGCAAGGGATTGGTTAGCCAGAAAAAGCTCCTAGCTGATATTGATAAGGGCTATCGAGAGGCCTCGGAGGCTCTTACTCGATATACAAAGTGGGGCCAGGCTGATACGTCGCAAGTTGAAGCCTCAATCCAGGCGCATAGGCGTCTTGCTGCCATCCGCACTGAAGCTAACAAGACCGCTGAGATTGAACGACTGCTAGATGTATACCGCAAGGAAGAATCGGAACTTCAGCGGAATATTCGCCTGCATCAGCGTCGCGGCGAGGTGATGGAGGAGGCAGCTCGCGCCGGTCAGCGTGCTCAGCGTTATCTTGATCTCAATGCCGCCTTTAAAGATTATGATACATTCTATGCGAAGACCGAAACCGTATCTAATGGACTCGAACGCCTGACTGGTAATCTACTTCAGGGCATCGCCAACTTTATCGGATTTGGAAATGCTGCCGGTAGGTCTAAGGAGGACCACGAGAAGCTCGGCAAGGCTGCGAATCAGCTTGAGATTTCGTTCAGGATGTTGTTTAGCCGAATGGCTATCATCCTTATCGGTATCCCAGCGGTTGCAGCGGGAATCGGTAGTCTGACCGTTCTATCGTATGGACTGGTGGGTGGGATAGCATCCCTGCTAGGGCCAATAGGCAATCTCACAGGATTACTGATAGGATTGCCAGCTGCTGCTGCGGCGGCGGGCGCTGGCCTAGCTGGCCTCCTGGGAATCTCTGCAGTTGCCGGTGCCGGTGTCGCTAAGGCGTACCAGGCGATTAACGCAAACGCTGATAAAACAGGCAAAATTGGCGCTGATGCGACATCACCCGGCAGGAAGAAGGTGGATCCCGGTAAGCAGGCTGATGCCGGTAAGGATCTGCAGAATGCCCGTATCGAGGCCGCTCGCTCAGTAGCTGATGCAGAACGGGATCTTGCACGTGCTCGTCTTGATGGCGGGAGTAGGGTACGTGAGGCAGAAGACGATCTATTCCGTACCCGCTCGGATGCAGCTCGTGATCTCGAAGATCTTGAAACGGATCATAATAAAGACCGACTCGAAAACATTGATGCTATCGCAGAGGCCGAAGAGCAGCTGGCGCGTGATAGGCGGGATTGGGCAGATAAGCTCGAAGACGCATTGCAGCGACAATCGCAGGATAACGTTCGACGTGCTGAGGCAGAGCGCGATGCAGTGGTAGACCTTGAACGATTGAAGCGTGACGCTGCCGAGCGTGAGATGGATCTTCTTCGAGACATCGAGGAACTTCGAAGTGGCATCAACAAGAGGCGTGCAGGGGAAGAGGACCGCCTTCGAAATATCCAAGAGCAGAATGCTAACCGCGAACTAGAATTGATTCGAGAGCTGCAGGCCGCTCAGGCGGCGATGGCAGCTGGCGGCGGTGTTTCGGCACCAGACGCACTGAAGCGACGTGTATCTGGCGCACAGGCGGCACTGGACGCACAGCGTGTGTCGGGGGCTAACCGCGTAGCCAATCAGCAGGCGAACATCGCTATTGCAGGTGCGCCGAACGAGGGTGAAGCATCCCGCTTGGCAGAACTACAGGATCGATTGGCTGACGTACAGCTCGACAATAGTGAAAAGATTGCGGATGCGGAACTAAATCTTGCACGACTCCGGCGCGACAACGCAGCCGATCAAAAGGATCAGGCCGAGGACGTAGCCGAGATTCGAGTCGAGAATGCCGAGAAGGAAAAGGATGCACTTCGAGATCTAGCGGATCTGCGAAAGACGCTAGACGATGATGATGCGAAGTACGCTAAAGATCTTGCCAAGCTCAAGCTCGACAACTCGCGAAACATCAAGGACTCAGAAGAGGCACTGGCTAAGGCGCAGTTGGATCGAACCCGTTCGGTGTTTGATGCAGAAACGAGGCTCGCTGACGCACGTAGGCAGGGCGCAGAGCGCATCCGCAACGCCGAGAACTCCCTGGCCTCAGCATCAGTAGCTTCCAATGAAGCTGCGATCCGTGCCAACAATCTACTTGCGTTCCAGCTAGCCCAGCTAGATCCATTGCAGGTCAAGGTCGCCAGGCGACTGATGGATCTCAAGGATCGATGGATGGAACTTACTAAGGCCTTCCGCGATGATGCATTGAACTTCGCCCTGCGCGGGTTCGAGCAGCTCGATAAGGACTTGCCGGGAATCGCTAATAAAATCGGCGGCTTCAACCAAACCTTCTTGGGGTTGGGTGACCGACTGCTGAAGGTTGTACAGAATCCCTTCTGGCGCACGATTATCGGTAACGTGGCAGATCAGGCAAATGCTAATCTAGGTATGATGGGACGTATGTTCATCAACCTAGGTCTTGCACTGCTCCTGGTCATGGATGCCGCACGGCCATTTACTGACTGGCTATTCAAATCGATTGAGAACTGGAGCAATTACGTTCTCAAATCCGCCGAGGCTGGTCGTGAAACTGGCAAGCTCGCGACGTTCTTCGATCATACGAAGGAATCGGCGCAGCTGTTCTGGGATATTCTAACAAATATCGGTGGAACACTATTCAATCTCGGTGCAATCGGTCGAGAAACTGGTATGGGACTTCTCGGATCGTTTGAGAACGTCACACGGGGATGGAAGAAGTTCTCAGAAGATACTTCCAAGGGCGGCGGCGTATCTAAGATCCAGGAGTTCTTCGAAACTTCGGCTCCTGCGATGCGCGTACTCGGTAATCTTATCCGCGCACTGGGTAAGGAGTTTATTAGCGTAGGCGAGCGTATCGCCTCAAATGACAAATTCATGAAGACGCTGGAAGGTATCGGTAAGCCCGGTGGCCTACTGGACCAGTTGGGTGATTCCATCGTCACGTTGACCACGGAGTTCGGTCCCAAGATTCTGCGGTTCTTCGAAGAACTATCCAAGACGTTCTCGGTGCTCGCCAGTAATGGTGGTCCGTTGTCAGTAATCATTGATATGCTCAGTGGATTGCTACACGCCTTTAACGCACTACCTGGCCCGATTCAAAAGGCACTGCTATTCCTCACTACCGGATTCATTCTGTGGTTCAAGGTACTAGGACCCGGCATCACAATTCTACGCGCGTTCTTCTCGCTCTCCGGTGGCCTGGGAACGATGCTGAAGATGTGGAACCTCTTGGCTGTCGCTGTACGCGGATTCTTTACCCTGCTACTAGCTGGCAACCCAATTGGATGGATCGTGCTAGCCATCGTCGCAGTCGTGGCGATTATCGTAGTGCTATGGAAGAAGAACGAGGCATTCCGAAACTTCATCAAGGCGCTATGGGAAGACATCCAGAAGATTTTCCATATAGCAGTTGATAAGGCTGTTGCGGCTTTCGACAAGATCAAGAACTGGCTCGATGAGTTCTTGAAGGCTGATTGGAAAGAACGCTTTAAGATGATGGCCAGCGCCTGGTGGGCTGGCATCAAACTTGAACTTAAATTGTTGTGGGAGGGCTTGAAGCTCTACCTCGAATCTTACCTCAAGCTCTGGGGCTGGCTATGGGATGCATTTAAGGCCTCACTCCCCTTGGCATGGGATGGAATCAAAAAGCTCCTAGAACTTTACTGGGAGGGCGTGAAGCTCTACTTCTCAACCGCGTTCAACATCCTCAAAGGCTTGTTCGGCGCTTTGTGGGATGGGATTAAGGCTGCGTTGCCCGCCGCATGGAATGGCATCAAGCACGCACTGGTTACGGCGTGGGAAGGCATCAAGGGATACTTCACTGACGCAGCAGGTTGGGTCGGGCGGCTATTCACTGGAATCTGGGAGAGCGTCAAGAATGCTATACCTGCCGCCTGGGCTGGGATCTATTCGGCCATCACAACAGCATGGGCAGACATTCGAGATTACTTCGGTAGCATTAAGACGGTAGTGGTTAATCGATTCAGTAGCGCCTGGGAGACGGTTAAGGATGCTATACCCGACGCCTGGAATGCAATCTACGGCAAGATCACTGAACACTGGGGCACGATCCGCGAGTACATGGGTAAGATCCCAGGATTGATTATCGGGTTCTTCGGTGATGCATGGTCAGGTATCACGGGAGCTATTCCAGCAGCATTCATATTGATTAAGAATGCAATTGCAGGCGCGATTGCGGGAGCTATTAATGCCATCATCGGTGGTGTTGAGTTCCTCGGTAAGAAGTTCAACGGATTGCTTAAGACCGTCAAGTTGGATGGTATTGTTCCAGATATGCCCGACAAGTTCCCTCGGGTTAAAGCTGAAGATTTCGGTGGAGAGAAGAAGGCAACAGGCGGATACGTACAAACTGCACCAGGCGGTGTGTACATGGTGGCTGAGGCAGGCCACGATGAACTTGTCCTATCCACGGATCCCAAGTATCGTCAGCGTTCAATGGGACTTGTTGCTGACTACATGCAGAGGATGGGTGTTACACATCCCAACGTACCTAAGTTCGCGACTGGCGGATGGGTCACAGGTAAGACCGCAAATCTCAACCCCAGCCTATTGGAAGGATTGAACGACTGGGGATCAATCATCAAGAAGGTAGTCAACATCATCTCCGGTTTCCGCTCGCGTGCCGAGCAGGAAGCGTTGTACGCCGCTTATCTCAACGGAACCGGAAATCTGGCAGCTGTTCCGGGCACATCGAACCACGAGAAGGGGTTGGCTGCTGATACGTACGTCGGGGGTATCCCACTCCAGCGTACTGATATGACCGGTGAGGTATCGGAATCCACAGGTATCCATTTCCCTGTTCCGGGTGAACCGTGGCACGCAGAGCGCAAGGGACTCGGATCCGGCGCGATGACGCTATTCCAAAGCATCTTCGGTGATACAACATTCGGTGAATTTATCGCCGACAAGATCGGTAAGAGTCCATTCGCTTCTACGGAGTTCGATGAAAGCCCCATCGGTAGCCTGGGCGAAGGGATGGGCGAGAAGTTTTACGAGATGTTCAAGAAGGCAACGGCTTACATCAAGGGTGCTGTCAAGCGCGGAGCTAAGAAGGTCAAGGATAGTGTCGCCGGTGGAGCCTCCTGGGCGGGCAAAAAGATCGAAGGTGGTGCCAGTGCTATCTGGGACGCCTTCCAGAACGGCGGCGAGGTTGAGGGTGAAACCTACGGAGCACCGAAGGGCATCATAGCCCACGTAGGTGAGTGGGTCCTGAATGCCAAGCAGCAAGCAATCGCAGGTGCTCCGTTCGGTGGCCCTGAGAACTTGAAGCGCCAGCTGTTCGCAACACCCAGCACGCCGTATGCTATGGCCGGAGGATCGCCCGCAGCGTTCGCAGGAGCGGGTGGTGGGGGCGGTAGTAGCAACTCCAAGAGTACGGTGATTCAACTCGGACCAGTCTACACGACGCAGCCGGATATTGATATTGACTACATCGCAGAGAAGCTGAAGCGAAGGATGGACCGCGATGCTTGAATCCCCCTTGGAATTCAACGGGCTAACGATCAATGATCAGTCCCAAAGGGCATTGGATTTCGGTAAGTACTACAAGCTGATTTCAGCAACTGGACTCGATGATGCTGACGTTCGTGATGTACGAACCGAACGACCTGGGTTCGATGGAGAACTTTCCAGTGATTCGTTTTACGGCGGTCGATCCGTAGTCCTATCAGGTCAACTTCGTGCACGCACTTTGCAGGATTTGCGCGAAATGCAATCAGCCATGAAGAAGGCCTTCGGTGACCTGAAATACCATAATCTATACTTTAAGCCATGGGGTGAGCCTTCACGATTTATTCGTGTACGCAAGAGCCAGAAGTTGGATATGCCTGAACAACAGGATTCATCCAATTTCTATCGACCATTCACGGTCGGCTTGCGGGCTGAGGATCCATTTGCTTACAGCACTATTGAAAATATCAATCAGTTTGAAACGGTAGGCATTACACCGAATCTCCGTCGGTATGATATTCCCTCAACTCAAACGATTACAACTAATCGAAGAGTTGAGATACTAATTGACACGCCGCTAGGATTCTGGGAACTCGAAGAGTTTTCAAGTGCTGAGCCGATGCGAGATTCTTCTGGGTATAACCGTGATGGTGTATTTACTAATCCTGTTTTGTTTAGGTCGCAGGGAGCTTTCTATGATGAAAATACTCACAGCATCGGGCATAGTGCATCAGCTACCCTAGGAACAATCCCGTTCATTAGTCAATTACATCCATCTACGTTTACAGGTGAGATCTGGTTTAAGCCCCAGTATGGCAATACTGGTGTTGATTCACCATTAGTCAGTTGTAAGCCTTTCGGTGTACATTCAGGATGGACTGTAGGGCGTGATTCTACCAATAAATGGTATATCGAGTACGGGAATGGTTCAACTCTAAGGATCACTACCGCTCAGAATGTCCTATACGATGTATGGCAGCATATCCGTTTCTGGTACGACGGAACTGCCATGAATATTCAGATTAATAACGGAACCATTTCAAGTAACACATCAGCGTTTACTCCTAATCCATCCTATATTACTTATCTCGGTGGAGACGCCGGGATCAATGGAATGCTCGGACAAATGGATTCTTTCGCCCTATTTAGTGGGGTATCTAGTTCCGGTAGAAGAAATGCACGATATAGTGGAGTATCTAGCTCAGTCAATGTACAGACACGGGATTACCTAAAGACTTACATATCTGAGGGTGATGAAGTTATACCTGCTGTTGATAACGCAGGAAACCATGAGGCTTACCCTGTAACCCGTATCTACGGCTACATCGAGAACCCAACTCTGACGAATCTAACCACCGGACAGCGACTAGTGTTCACTGACTTGGTGATCCAAGAGGGTTCGTACATTGAGATCAACCATAAGACAGGTGTGATCAAGTGGAATGGGTTCGATGACAACTACTCTGGATTTGACTTGCTCCAATCCGAGTTCTGGACTTTGCAGCCGGGTGAAAACCAGCTACAGTTGAATGGATCTAACTGGACAGAAGCTGCCTACTGGCAAGTTATCTGGCGTGATACCTACCTGTAAGGATAAGGAGCAAAGTGCCCAATATCCTACGATACGGCCGCCCTACGTGGCGCATGGTGATTTACGACCGAAATGGGTTCCCTATCGGTCCTATTTACGATGCGTCAAGTCGCAAACTGCAGTTAGCAATCAACGGCATTGATACACTGGATTTCAGTATCCGACTCGATCATCCAGCTGCTGCCTACCTTCGACCGTATGAAACGATTATCAAGGTATGGCGCACGATCAGTATCCCGCAAGATACAGCGAACTACTACAATCCGCAGGACCCTATATTTTGCGGCATCGTAGGACCTATGGATCAAGGCGGCGAATCTAACCAGATTCCCATCACGGTGAAGTCCCCGTTTTGGATGCTTCAGAACCGATATGTGCGTGAGCTACTCCAGCTCGGCAATCCCCTCCCACTCGTCGGACCTGCGATGGATGCCGGTGAGATTGCGATGTACCTCATCGACTACACTAATCAGTTCGGTGAAACTGGCATTGTACGAGGGGATATTGAACCTACGCAGACGATCAGGCAGGCCTATGAGGTTCGCCAAGAGATATGGAAAGCAATCGAAGAGCTTACCCAGTCTACCGGTGGATTTGATATTTATCCTCGATACGTGCACCTAGGTGACGGCGACAAAACATTAATGATATTCAACGTAGCGAGTAGCTACGGAATCGCTCAACCTAAGATTCAACTGCACTATAACGTCGGACGTAAGAATCTGAAAGATATTACCCGACGATTCGAAACAGAAGGATTCTGTACTTCGGTAGATGTGGATGGACAAGGCGATGGATTGACTGCAAGTGTACATATCGAAGATTCAGACGCAGTAGCCAAGTACGGTCTATGGGAACGAGTCGATAAGCTAGATAATATCCTAGATACAGGTTCGCTCGCTGACCACGGAAACTCTGTTTTGGATCACTTCAGCGACCCGCCGCAGGTGATTGAACCTGTACTTACTCCTCGCATCGGACCTCATTTCGGACGCGACTACGGATTGGGTGACATTGTTGCGATTCGGGCACACAAGGCGTTGCTCGATTTCGGTGTGATGAAGCGCGTTTATGGGGCGACACTAGAGATGGATGATTCTAACTTTGAGACAACATCGTTAACTACCTCTCGTGATACCTCCGGTCAAATTGAAGATAACGGCGAGGACTTCTTCGACTTCACAGGCAGTGGTGATGTAGCCGTATCGTCTGGATACACCGCTCCGCAGGCTATCGACGACGGTCAGGGCGGGGAGAATCAAACAGAGCGTAGTGTGACTGTCCGGGAAAGCTCAGATTTGGATATTGACCTATGACTGTCGTACCTATCCCACCTAAGAACATTCAAGGACGTATCCGAGGAATCGGAGATGATGTAGAGCGCGAACGTACACTACCCCAGGTCAAGAATGCAGTCGTTGATCAGGGGTACAACAAATACGTTGATGGTCAGGCGATTCCGGCTGTTCGTGTTCGTGTCGGATTGCAGGCCGATGGTACATACGATGTTCGTACGTATGACTCCGGTGGCGTACTGATCCAGTCATTGAATAGCATTATCGCAGGCGTGGGCGCTGACGCATCTACGACAGTCAAGGGCATATCGAAACTGTCTAGCCCGCCAGTATCGCCCACAAACCCCATCGCGGTAGGTGACAATGACCCGCGCATGACCGACGCTCGTACACCTACGAGCCATGCTGCGAGCCACAAGCTCGGTGGTGGTGACGCAATACGCCTCGACGAGTTTGCCTTGCCTACAGCGGCCGTTCCGATGAATACGCAGAAGTTCACGGGCCTAGCAGCAGGATCAGCTAACGGCGACAGTCTGCGCTACGAGCAGCTGTTCACAACCGGAAATGTAACCCTATTGGGATCGTTGACGGTTAAGAATGCCAAGATCGCAGACTGGGCTGGTGGCGGTACATACGGAGCCTTCGGAAATCAAGCACTGATTGGAACTGCCGGTAGTTACGCAATCATGCAGGGCGACGGAACTGCAGATAACTCGACCTACATTAATGCCAAGACTGGCGGATCGATTCTGTTCCGCAATAACAATGTAGACGTAGCTACGATGGATGCTAGTGGTTTTGCTCTAGCCACCGGCGTACAATTGTCGATACCGCAAGATGCTGCGTTAGGTACCCATGTAGTCCGATTGTCACAAATGCAAGCTGCTGTCGGCAGTATGAGCCTTGCGCGTCCAGCGGCAAGACTGTCATCTCCTGCACGTAACAGTGATAACACAGCCACAATCACGACGGCTACAGACACACTGTTGCGCTGGAATGCTGAGGCGTACGACAATGATTCGATGCATGATCTTACAACTAATCCATCACGGATTACTATGCAGTCAGGTGGTAACGTCCACATAGAAGCGCTAGTGAACTTTACTGCAGCTACTGGCACTGGATTTTCTTATGCATTCATCAGCAAAAACGGAAGCCTTCTTGCAATCGGTCCAGTGCTTCAATGGAATAACTCGGCGTCATACAGTATGGCGTTGCCAGTATCGTGCCAGGACCAGTGCGTACCTGGTGATTATTACGAAGTTTCCATTCAACATTCTACTGGTTCAAATAAGTCTATTGCTGCCGGACGATTTTCTGTACAATGGATTGGCGGCACAGGTGTTGCGTGGAGCAATGCAGGTGCGCGTGCAATCAACACAGGTGCTCAGGCGATTGCAAATGTCACTTATACCGCAGTAACCTTTGCTGCTGAAACCTTCGATATGGATGGAATGCATTCAACTGTTTCCAATACAGATCGACTTACATGCACTGTTGCAGGTACGTACGAAGTATCAGCTGGCGTATCGTTTTCTAATGCATCTGCTGCAGGTGGACGCCTGATTCGCATATTGAAGAATGGCTCAGATGTTATAGCCCAGGATGTTAGACCATCTGCATCAACCAGCTTTTTTACAAGCTGCGAGGTTTCTACCAAGATTCAGTTGAACGTCGGGGACTATCTTCAAGTATTCGTGTACCAGGATAGCGGAATATCTTTGAATCTTGTGACGTTTACTAGCACAGGTGGATCTGTACCGGAAACGCATTTTGAAGCAGTCCGTGTCGGCTACCAGACGAACCCGAGCACGATGCCCGCTGCGAAGCTTCGTCGCAACGCTGCAGGTAACACGGCTGCAACCGCTGGATGGATCAACATTCCTGCACTCGATACCAGTGTGTATGACTACCACAATGGAACTGCGCAAGTAGATACCACGAATGGCCGAATCTATGCTCGGCAAAAAGGCATCTACCGCATAACAGCCAACCTCGGAATCGCCGCCACACATGCTGGCCAGAAGGGCATAGCAATCTTCATCAACGGCGTGCTTGCGGTACCGGCAAATGGCATGGCGTACCACTTCACCGATGACACGTCCCAGGTGTACGTGAACATCACGGGCGAGTGTGAACTGAACGTAGGCGATTACGTCTCCATTGGCTACCACAACCCGGCCGCTGTGGCTCGTCCGCTCGACACGGACTACACATCGCTTACCATGAGCATGGTACGCGCAACGTGAGATGGTAGCGTATACTACAAGCGTAGTTAGCATCACTAAGTATGTGTACCTAATCCAATAGCTAGGAGTAAGAACATGAATCAATATCTAATTGCCGAGGCTGACAATGAGTGACGATATTGAAGGTGAGGTCGTTGAGGAAATCGGAAAGACCATCGTGGTAACGTTTCTACGTACACCGGATGGCCTGAGTTATGTCCCGAACATCAAGCGAGACACAAACGTATCACCGTTCGAGGTTCCCATCCTCTTGGAGCTGGCTACCCGTGATGCGTACCACTCACTAGGAATCGAAAGGTAGATCATGCCAAAGTCCACGTTTGTTATCCCGCCTACAGTCCGCAAGGTCACGTACAGCTTCATCCGCGCGTTCTCCGCAACGGCCCTGCTGGGCCTAACGGGCCTCTCGGTGTTCCCCGACTGGCACACGGCCCGCGCGTTCGGAGCTGCCGTTCTGGTGGGTGCGCTGACCGCAGGTTTTCGTGCGGCACAGGAAGCTCTCACATCCGAGCCGGTGAAGAAGGCTCTAGGCCGTCCGAAGAAGTAGACCTCGCGTAGTGCTGTCAGGTTTGCTACACTCCTCTCACATCGATAGCGATGTGGGAGGAGTTTCTTTTGCTGTCACCGAATCTAGTCGTTCAGGTCAAAATGGGCCGAACGGCAATCCATGTGTTCACACCGTACTCACCCGAGTTGAATGCGGTGATCAAGACGTGTTCCACCTATGATTGGAACAAGGAGAAGAAGCGGTGGGAGTTCCCGCTCGATCCAGTAGCCGTAGACGATATGCTCACGAAGATGAGAGCGTCCGGTGTGACCGTTCAGGTGGATCCGAAGATCGACACGTGGAACCAAAGAGCGATGGAGATGACGCGTCGTGTCCTCGCCACGTTGCAGGATAAAGACCCTGAACTGATGGTACCGACACGATCCCTGCAGCAGGGATTTGACCTATTCCGATTCCAGAAGGTGGGGATAAACTTTGCCGCTACTGCCGGACGTGCGATCATCGGTGATGAGATGGGACTGGGAAAGACCGTCCAGCTCATCAAAATCGTCGAGGAGATGGAAAAGCGCGGCAAGATCAAAGGCGACGGACCCTACCTCTTGGTGGTCCCGAATTCGAAGACACACGATTGGGCAGAAGAGATCCGGCTGTGGTATGGCGACCGTCTGCCGATACACGTCATCGACAAGCGGCCCAAGTCCGAGCGGTGCCTGGATGAGCCTGTGCTGCGTGGCTGGTACATCATCAACATCGAGAAGGTGTCACGCCGAGAGAAGATCCTTACATCGTTCAAGTGGGATATGGTAGGCATCGACGAAAGTCACCGTATCAAGAATCGTGATTCTAAGACCACGAAGGTGATGTTCAAGCTGGCGAAGATTGCCAAACATCGTTATGCCCTCACGGGCACTTCCATCGTGAACGACATCCCGGACCTGTGGGCGCAGCTGCACTTCGTGAACCCCACCAGATTTACCTCTTACTGGAAGTTCGTGAATCGCTACATGAACTCCGAGGACGACATCTTCGGTCGTTCCACGCTCACAGATCAGAACATGGAGACCGCTGAGGAACTCACGCAGGTGCTCCGTACGAATATGATTGCACGTCTGGAAACTGATCCCGATGTAGACGTGGATCTGCCGCCGATCAGGCACAAGAAGATCGTAGTCGAACTCGGCAAGCGTCAGCGCAAGGTCTATGAGCAGATGCTCAACGATTACGTGGCGTGGATCGATGACGTGCCTCAGAACGACGACGGCGACATCATAGCACCGAACCCGATGACGCAGCTAGGTCGTTTGAAGCAGATCGCAGGTTCGCTCGAAATCTTCGGTGTGCCGGAGATCACCGACTCGGCTAAGATTGACACGTTGATCGAGCTAGTGCAAGATAACCCGACTGAGAAGTTCGTCATCTTGTCACAGTACAAGACCATCGTCAACGTGGTAGCCAAGCGGCTGCGTGAGGCGAAGGTACCACACGGGCGTATGGATGGCGACCATCAGCACCATTGGCGCGTAGGGGACGAGGACGAGGGCCATAAGCACGAGAATCGTCACGCGCTCATCAAAGAGTTCCAGCGTGATCCTATGGAGGACATCAACGCCGGACAATCCATGCTCCGGTGTTTCGTCGCCACGATGCAGACAGGCGGCGAATCGGTGACACTAACCGCTGCAACCAAGCTGGTATTCCTTGACTTGATGTGGACCACCAAAGATGTCAGGCAAGCATTTAAGCGAATCCACCGCATCGGGCAGAATAGAAGCTGCATGATCTACTACATACTAGCGAGGAACACAGTTGACTTCTCCGCAATCTTACCCACCCTTAGACGTAAGCAAGCTATCATCGACGCTGTTCTCAATCCTAAGCCACCAGAGGAGTTCGAACCGCCGATTGCCGTGGATCGAACCGCAGCTTGAGGATAGAGGCTATGAGACACCATGCTTAATCTGGAAATACTGTTTGACGGCTGGATCCGGTTACGGTATCTTTTCTCAAGATGGGCAAACGGTGTATGTACATCGTCTGATGTACAAGACGTTCGTAGGTCCGATTCCCGATAAATACGATGTTGATCATCTGTGTAGAAATCGAGATTGTATACACCCTGAACATCTTGAACCAGTAACTAGAGCGGTGAATGTGCAGCGAGGTGCGATGTCAAAGCTGACTGAACAAGATGTAATCGATATTAAGAACAGATATACTCCATGGGATAGAAACAATTCCCAACGCGCGATTGCAAGAGATTACGGAATCGCAAAGGGAGTAGTACAGAATATAATCGAAGGTAAGAAATGGAGAAATGCAAATGCCTAATGCAGTAGAGAATCCAATGCACTACGGAGGGGCAGATAACCCTTATGAAGTGATCAAGGTCATCCGTGCATGGAAGTTCGGATTCAATAAGGGCAATGCCCTGAAGTACCTGTTCCGCGCAGGTAAGAAAGATCCTTCAAAGTACGTCGAGGATCTGGAGAAGGCAATCTTCTATATCCAGACCGAGATTAACCAGTACGAAGAAGATCATCCAGAAGGACACTGAGTTTATTCAGCCCAGGCGTAGTGCCTGCAAATACGCGCAATTAGGAGCAAATCTTGACTACCACATTCACACCGCCGAAGCTCGGCGCTTTCCCTGGGGATGACGCCGCAACGGCGGGCGTACCCTGGAACTATCAGGAAGTGTGCGGACAAGGACACATCTTCTTGGAAGACTACATGGGATCAGATCTGAGCGTCGTCAACAACGCTCGGATCTCATTCGGTCAGCAAGAACACACGCTGAATCTGAAAGATAAGGGGTTGATCAACTTCCTTATCCGCGAAAAGCACGGTTCTCCTTTCGAGTCCGTCACGTTCCGATTCGACATTATGGCACCCATCTTCGTCGTGCGTGAGTGGCACAGGCATCGTGCTGGGCACTCATATAACGAGTGGTCGGGGCGATACATGGAGATCCCTGATCCGATGGGCTATATCCCGAAGCGAGAAGACATCCGCGAGATGGTTCCCGATTCCAAGCCGGGAGCTTACAAGTACCAGACGATTGAGAGCGACAGCACGGTTATCGTATACAATGATCTGGTCGAGAACTCATACAAGATCGCATTCGAAACGTACCGAACCCTCTTGGATCTAGGTGCAGCCAAGGAGATCGCTCGCGTCGTTTTGCCGGTCGGCATGTTCACACGATTTAAATGGACTTGTAACCTACGATCCGCGCTTCACTTCATCAGTCTGCGAAACTCAGAGCATGCGCAACGCGAGATTCGCTACTACGGGGTGGCGGTGGAGAAGCTCATCGGTGAGATCTGTCCGACCGTTCTGGAGAAGTTCATCGAGCACGGACGAGTTGCACCGTAGTACAATTGAAATCCACGCAATGATACAGAAACGCCCCAGAGTACAATTGCTCCGGGGCGTTTCTTATCTTGCTCAGCCTAGTCAGATTTAGCAGCCGCGCCCAGTCCACTGGTTTGAGTGGCCGTGTAGGAACATCCAGGCCGCTACGTAGGCTTGTCCGGCCCGCAGCCGCCAGCCTTTCGGGTTAGAGGGTGTTCCATCACCTGAGCGATAGTGGCGCGGGAGAACTGACTGCAGTGCTCCACGGCTCAGTGTGATGTTTCCGTAGTAGGTGCCCGACTTGAACTGCATCGGACCACCTGCACCTGATGAACCCCTTGGACGATCCCAAGAATGGATCTGGTAGATGCCTCCATTCCACTTCCAGTGACCTGCGCCACCTTCTGATCTATTGCAGGCCTTGAGCCAGGCGTGTGATACGCCGAAGTGGGCAGATGCTGTTTTCAGAGCGTAGTCGAAATCACGTTCGCGATGATCCCACTCACGCTTCCAGTATTGATCTAGTAGGTTCTTTAGGATAGCCTTAAGCTCCGTTGATTTACACGGAGCCTCACGGCGACATTCTCGAAACGCCTGCTCGACGATCCCTGCGTGCTTCTGCGGTGGGATACGTTCTCCTGCAGAAGCAGAAAAAGGCATCCCGAGTGCGCTGATGCCGATTACAGTAGATACTAGAGTGATGTTACGAATGGATCGCAGTGTTTTTTCCTTTCCTAGTTTCCCACCGATCTTGCCGATGGATGATGGCTACTTGTTGCGCAATCCTCGACAGGATTGGCACAGTAGCCGGTATTCCCTAACGCCATGATTCATTCCAACCAGGACGATACGGAAAGCGGTGTAGATTTCGTAGTGAGTAGCGCCGCGCTCATTGCCCTTGTAGGGTGATTTACAACTAGCGCATTTCCACTGAGTTTTATCGCAGGCGGCTTCACGATCCGCCATGGATAGGCCATCTTCAGAAGCAGGTGGGATGTGCCCCAAACCCGGCCCACGGCCACGTCGTGACCCGGAAATACGCGCTCGGGTTTCATCAGATAGGCGCGTGCCCTTCGGCCGCCCACGTTTTCGCGGTGTATCCATAACGACGGACGCTACCAAACCTCACCGGTCGGTGCAACCCCGACGCGACACTTTACGACAAATAGTTGACACGACGCGACACGTACGCTATGCTGAGGCTACACCGTCGATACACGGTTTCAAGGAGTTACGATGTCAAAAGAAACACCCAGGCAGCAAGACCGTAGGATTAAGTACCAGCCCTTGGTGGATTGGATACTCCTGACGAGCGAGCGAATCCTGATCAGTGATACCGAACTATCTCGGACGAGTGGGGTATCAACGCGTACCATCCAGCGTATGCGCCTAGGTACAACACCATCCGTGACCAACCTGCACAAGCTCCGTAAGGCGCTCATCGAGGAGAGTAATAAACGTGGCTACGAACCCATCTTCAACACCGATTCCGTCTATTCCAATGGATCCACCAGCACCAGTTCAGGCAGCACCGGACTCGGGCGAGCATCAGGCACTTGATGCAGAGATCAAGCTCTACGTTCAGATTCGAAACAACTTCCAGGATGTAGAACTGGTCTACAAGCGCCTCAAGAACGCCCTAGAGCAGCAGCGCGATTCGCTGTTCAACACGATGGAAACCCAGGGCTTCAAGACGGTCAATCATGACCTGGGACGGTTCACTCGTACGGAGAAGCTCAAGTGTCAGGTAACTGATGTGAAGGCTGCACGTGATGCGTTGGCTGAAGACGGCCTGCTCGATGAGATGACGCGCACCGAGTGGCACAAGGCCAACCTCAATCGCTTGGTCAAGGATGCGCTCGAAGCGGGAGATGAGCTTCCCGCTGGACTGGAGTCGATCACCGAGCGCGGCATCACGTATACTCGTCCCGAGGGCGACCCCCGCAAAGCCAAGCGTAGCTAATCGCTAACCAAAATAGGAGAACAATCCATGACTGACACGCCTACACCCCCGCAGCCACCGGCAGCTCCCGCCGCCGAAGCGCCCCCGCTGCCACCTGCCGCGCCAACGCCCCCGACCCCGGAGCCATCCAGTGAAGCAAACGTGGCAAATCCGCCTGTCGAACCGACTAGCGCACCGACTCCAGCAGTGGAGAACGCGCAGCCTATTGCGCCCAATCCCCCGGCTCCTCCTGTGGCCCCGGTTGCTGATGTTGTACCTACTCCTACTCCCGTGGCCGTTCCTGCGCCGGTTCCCACCGAGCCCTCGGCACCATCAAGTGAGAGTATCCCTGCCCCCGCGCCTGTTCAGGGAGAAGTGATTGATGCACCAGCCCCCGTCGCCACACCTGATCCAACGCCAGCGCCGCCAGTTGCCCCGCAGCCTCCGGCACCCGATCCGGTTCCTGCTACGGCCGATGTGGTCGCAGCTGAAGTGGCACCTGCTCCAGCGGTGGCTGCCCCGATTCAGGAAGCCGCGCCGGTAGTCGAGGCTACACCGGTATCGCAAGAGCTAGCCGTCATCGAACAGCCGACAGCCGTCGCTGTGCCGGAGATCGTAGCACCGAAGCCGCTGCCGTCGAACGCAGGCGAACTGATGGCAGCCGGGTTCTCGGAAGCCGAGATCCGAGAGATGCAGGAGCTGGCAGCCGAGGCTACTGAGGTTATCGAGCAAAACGACCTCCGGCTCTCGCAGTTCACCATCATCCAGGGCATGTCGCGTGCCGTCAAGGAGCGTGGCGCACGTCCCGGTAAGATCATGCATACGCTCACGGGCGAACAGTTCGACGAGATCGAATTCGTCGTATGCTTCCTCAAGAAGACCCGCACCCGGTTTGGAAAGAGCATCGGAGATCCGCCGCGTTGCGCATCACCGAATGCAATGGACGGGTACGGCGATGTTGCAGATCAACTTATCGCCAAGGGTGTGATTGGTCCGAACGGTGGAGGCAACTGCCTTCGATGCCCGCAGGCCGTCGTGAACTTCCAGAAGAAGATCTTCGGTGACTGTGCCCTTCAGATGAACTTCATCGGGTTCCGCGCTGGTGACGATGTGGATGTATCCCAGGAGATGCCACTGGTCGTTCAGATGCAGCGCACGTCGATCATCACAGGACAGAATCTGATGACGCTTATTGCAGCTCAGAACTTCCCGTGGGCTATCCGTATCAAGCTCTCCGTCAAGGAGAAGAAGAACGATGAGGGAGAGTTCTATACTTGGAATGTTGCATCAGCTGGACCCGCCTCAGCGGAGGAGCAGCGCAAGGCGATGGAGACTGCACGTATGGTCCGCAGCGCTGATAACCTCACGGTTGAGCAGGCTGATGTAGCAGAAGCCGTCGAGCTGGAAGATGGCCCTGTCGGCCCGACGAAGGACGATGACGAGATCCCCTTCTGAGTTTCGCCGCCCGCAAGATAGCCCCGGTCTGATGTCAGTCTCAGACCGGGGCTTCTTTTGCTTGAAGGGTACCCTCCCTCTGTTGTATACTGTTCAAAGTCACCCCAAAGAGGGGTATTCCAGGGGAGGATCACATGGGCCAGAGAGTTGTAGTAGATCAAAATGTGATACCAGTGGGTACGAAATACGAGTACCTAGTTGATGTGATGGGTACACCTCGTCCGATGCAATTTTCGATTGACGAGGGCCTTTACACTTGCGTCCTCAAGCTCATTGAGGTACAACGTGAAGCCATGCTCCGTCGCGAAAAGCGACTGGACAGTCTGATGGGGTGGATGGTCTTCTGCATCTTCGCCCTGTTGTGCGTCGGAGTTGGCGTCGGCATCAAGCTGATTTGATCTAGGGGACTGTCTGTGTCGAATCTATCTAAGGGTATTGAGGCGAAGATCCGCCTCAGCCCAGAACTTAACTGGCGCATCGAAAGATTTGCCAAGCACCACATGCAGACCAAGAGCGGTGCCATCAGGCTCCTCTTGGTGCAGGCGCTAGGTAAGATGACACCGGAAGAACTCAAAGCCATCGAACAGTGGACTGCGGAACGCGAAGCGGTCGAAAACCCGCAACCCGCGCCGGTAGTCGAGGAAGTGCCCGAACCACTCGCAGACGCGCCGGAGGTGTGCCCTGGGTGCGGTGAAAGTGAAATGCCACTCGTAGGCGGTCCCATCTGGTTGATCAACTCCGCACAGCGTAAAGCGATTTGTAATAACTGCGCTCACGCCGTGGGGCTGTAATCAGTGGCCGGGGGCAATGTACAACAGTTCCTCGAAGATCTGCTCGGTACGAAGCTAGATCCACGGGGAGGGAATGGCAACGCATCAACTAAGTGCGTGTGCCATGACGATTCTACTAACTCGATGTCCGTCGAGGTAAATAACGGATTGTGGTTCTGCCACGCCCAGGGAACGGGCGGCAACCTGGCAAAGATGATCCAGCTGGTGCGCAAGTGCGATGTGACTGAAGCGTACAAGATTGCAGCGCAGGCAGGTATCACGAAAGACCAGATCCTAGATGGCGCGAAGCAGAAGAAACAATCCGATACTCGCGAAACGGACTTCAAGCCTGTACCTCAAGAGATTGTAGATCTCTATATCCGTAACCTCTTCGGTCGCCAGGATCTTCGCGACCGTGCCTTGCGCGACTTCGGATGGACCGAAGAAACGATCAAGCGTTTCAGCCTAGGCTACGATTTCAATACCAAGCGGTACACCATCCCGATTCCAGCGAAGAACGGGACCTGGGCGAACGTACGCCTCTACAATCCAGATACTGTAGACGGCAAGATGAAGGTTACTTCATACAACGTCGATTTTGGTATCTCCCGACTATACCCTCAGGAGTACCCCGAAGCTGATGTCGTGATCCTGGTAGAGGGTGAGAAGGATTCCATCCTTACCAATCAGATGCTCGACGTAAACGATGTTCAGAGCACGATAGCCATCACCCATACAACTGGCGCAGGAACGTGGAAAAAGCACTGGGCCAAGCGGTTTGAGGGCAAGGAAGTCTGGATCTGTTATGACCAGGACGAAGCTGGTGATGCTGCTCCTGCACGTGTAGCCAACTCGATCCAGGATTACGCCACTAAGGTCAAGATCATCAAGTGGCCTGAGGGTAGTGCGAACAAGTACGACATCACAGACTTCTTCGTCAAGGATGCCCACCACTGGGCTGACTTTATTGCGCTGGTGGACGCTACCGAGTACTGGACTAAGCAATCAACAGCTAAGTACATAAAGCAGCCAAAAGACGATACGATCTACAAGCCTCACCTGTCCGAGGCATCATCCGAGAAGTACCTGCACAAGAATCAGGAACTCACTGTTTTGGTCGCTGGTAAGGATACGGCACCATTTGCTGTACCCCGCAAGCGCATCTTCAGCTGCGGTGTGAACTACGGCAAGGCCTGTCAGAGTTGTGCTCTCGCTGGGTCTAACGGTCTAAAGACTATCGAGTATGCTCCCGATGATCCCAAGATCATTAAGTTCGTGAACATCACCGACGATCAGCAAGACCTGATGATTCGCAAGGAACACGGAATCAATACGCGTTGTCCTAAGGTCGAGATCGATACGACTGAGGAAACGAACCTCGAAGAACTTACCATCGTACCGGAGATCGACTTCGCTGAAGAGGATCGTCCGTACGAGCGGCGCACGATGTTTACGAATAGTCATGGTGTGCAGCCGAACAAGACGTATACGATTCGCGGCACTACTGTTCCGCATCCGAAAACGCAGCACGTTGTCCACTTCGCATGGGATATTGAACCCGCACAGGACAATATCGACGACTTCATCATGACACCCGAGTTGATGAAGGAACTGCAGGTATTCCAGCCTGCGCCAGGTCAAACGATCCATGAGAAGTTTACCGAGATCGCAGAAGACCTCACGTACAACGTGACCCGGATCGAAGAACGCCACGATATTATCATGGCGGTAGACCTGTGTTATCACACAGTCCTCAACTTCGAATTCAACAATTCCCCGGTCGCGAAGGCCTGGGGAGATATTCTGATTCTCGGTGATCCACGTACAGGTAAATCGGAAACGGTAGAGAAGCTCATCAAGCACTACATGCTAGGTGAGATGACCGTATCAGAGAACACCACCAAAGCAGGCCTCTTCGGCGGTCTAACGTCGAATGCGGGTGGACGATGGTCGATCACTTGGGGACGTATCCCGCTAAATGATCGCCGCCTGCTTGCCATCGACGAATCCTCCGGCCTCGAAACCGAAGTGATCGGCTCGCTATCTGGTCTGCGTTCCTCCGGCCTAGCTGAGATCACCAAGATCCACACCGAGCGCACGCTCGCACGTACCCGGCTCATCTGGATATCCAACCCACGCAGCGCAAAGTCGCTATCGCAGTACTCGCACGGCGTGGAAGCTGTGAAAGAGCTGATGGGTGAACCGGCAGACGTTGCCCGTTTGGATTTCGTAGTTACGGCCGCTGCAGGTGAGGTCGCCCTCGATAGGGTGAATATGGCATTCGGGGATAAGAAAAGCATCCCCCACGTCTACACCTCGAATCTATCCAAGGAGCTGGTGCGGTGGTCGTGGTCGCGTAAATCGCACCATATCACGTTCACCCCGGAAGCAGCTGACCTGATCCTCGGCCCGAACGGTCTAGCCACCGAGCAGGCCAAGCGATATGTCGGCGGGCAGATGCCGCTCGTTGAAGCCGGTAATCATCGTCTAAAGCTCGCCAAGCTAGCCGTTGCAGCTGCGATCCGTACGTTCTCCACCGACGATGGCGAAAACGTGATCGTACGCCCTGAGCACGTGCAGTTCGTCGCAGACTTCTTAGATACTGTGTTCTCCAAGCCCAGCCTCGACTACTCAGGATACTCGCAGAACATCATCGACCGGACTACGATCTCTCCGGAGGACCTGGCGAAGGTTCACGATTGGATTAAGTCGCACGGTGACTGGGCGAAGCTCTGGAAGCGAAACGATGAGCTTAGGCTTGAGGACTTCCGAAACCAGTTCACCTTGGATCTCGACGACGTAAAGCGTCTCATCATTCAGCCGCTGACACAGCTGAATATGATCGAACGTAACAAGCGATCTGCCTTTGTGAAGACGGAGATCTTCATTCGTGAGATCAAGCGCATCGAGCACGAGTTCGGCCTCTCAGATACCGTCATGGGTATCGGTGGAGCATCAACAGGTTCCAGTAGCAGTTCCGCACCGGGAGATGGTGGCGGTTATGCGACTGGTTCTATAGACTACAACGACGACGACATTCCCTTCTGATATGAATAAACCTTGCAGAAAATGCGGTGAGATAAAACCACTAAGTGAGTTCTACAAGCATCCTAAGATGCCTGACGGACACCTTCATCAATGCAAGGTTTGCAAGCGTGCTATGGCTACCGCAAATCGGTGGAAGAACATTGAACGTGAGCGGGAACGTGATCGAAAACGAGGTGCAAGAGGAATCACAGAAAACCTCAAGCATCGCAACGCTAGAACAATCATCAAAAGAATGATCGACAAGGGTGAACTGATACGAGGTAACTGTGAAGTTTGCGGTTCCGATAAAGTAGAAGGTCACCATGACGATTATGACAAGCCACGTGAAGTACGATGGCTTTGCCGAGAACACCATCGAGATCACCACTACCCCCAACGGGTAGCGCACAGGGGAGAAAGTTAAGATGAGTACCAGCCGTAAGCCGCCAGCCCACGCACGATGCCATTTCTGTGGTAGGGGAAATCGTCAAGCTAGCAAGGGCCTGAAGCTATCAACGAATCTGCAGCACACCGAAGATCGGTGGTACTGCAAGGAGATCTCCGACTGCACCACAGCCAAGGTGTTGAAGGATACCGGAAACAAGCAACCCACGATGTCCGAACTCGGGCGACGAATTGGTAAGGGACTACGATTCTAATGACTGATCTACTCATGGAAACAGAAGTTGATACCCAGCAGATCACGCTGGAGCAAGACGACCTTCTCAGCGCAGTTTCGGCCCTGGCTAAGTTCGTGCCGTCCAAGCCGCAGAACGACTCGCTCAACGGCGTCTGGCTAGGCTACAACGAGGACGCGGGCACACTCACGCTGCGCACCACGAATGGCGTCACGGCTGCCGAGGTGGTTCTCGATAGTGTCGGCTACGATGGGCCTCTGATCACCGAGGACTACGTATCGTTTCTGGTACCCGCTCGCATCTTCCTAGGCATCATCAGCGCGTATCCGTCAGGGTCTATCTCGCTGGAGCTGGATGGCCAGGTCGTGTACGTCGTATCGGGCAAGTTGCGCTACAAGGTCAACACCTTGGATGATGCGGGCTGGCCGGTGTTCGCATTCGCGCCTGAAGATCAGCTCGATGCTTTGACTGCTGTCGATGCATCTTCGGTGCTATCGAGCTTGTCGTTCGCGGCCAAGGCGTCAGCCAAGGGTAGCGATAAGCCTAACCTACATGGCGTGCGCGTATCGACCGACGCGAACGGTGTGACATCGTTCTTCGCTACCGATACGAAGCACATGCTTGAAAAGCGCATCACACTGGGTGGCGGGTTTGAGGCTAAGGCCTTCACGCTCCCGGCCGAGGCGCTGGAAGCTATGAACGCTATGATCTCGCCCTCAGACCGGATCAAGATCTTAACGCACGACAATGGCTACTGGATCCAGCGCGAAGATGGTAGCGTGAAGATCTCCGTACGCGGCTTCGCTCAGAAGTATCCGGATATGGCTCCGGTCCTCAATCTGGCGCAAGATAAGGCGTTCGTCGTCAGCCGAGAGGATCTGGTCGATACCTTCAAGCGAATGCGTGCGTTCGTCGATAAGGGAAACCAGAAGATCACGATGAAGTTCAGCGGCATGTTCGTGGAAATCGGGATCGCGTCCTCAGACGGTGAAGCGTCGGAGATGCTCAACATCTCGCCGTACGTGCTGAACGCTGGCGAATCCAACGAGTACACGTTCGAGGAGATCCCCGAGGACTGGGAACTCGGCTTCCGGCTCACGTGGCTCTCGGATGCGCTGTCGTCGTTCTCGTCGGACGAGATCGCTATCCGTGCCACGGCACTCAACCGCCCCGTGCTGTTCCACGCTCCCGATAGCATCGGTACGCGCTACATCACGTCGCTCATCAAGTAAGGGGTTAGGAATGGATCTGCTAGATGTAGTCAACGAGAACTTTGACTGTGATGAACTCGTCACCATGGATGAACTGTGGGCGAAGTTTCACGCAGATCCTCCTAAGCCTATTGTGCCCCCGGAGGGATGGGATTGCCCTCCGGGGCTTGAGAATATCAAGCACCCTTCCGTGATCGGGATCGACTCCGAGAGTGAGCACTATCACTGGTTCAAGCCGCACGTCAACGCGTTCTGCCTCACCATATCTTGGGCAAAGGAGCACACGTACTACGTGGCTGTGCCTAAGGATGATCTGGCAGAGATGTCGCGGTACCTGCAGTTCGTTCACGGATTGCTGGTGTCCGGTCACCTGATCATTTTTCACAATGCCAAGTACGATCTACACGTACTGCACAAGATGTTCAAGAAGGTGGGACGATCCATCGAGGAGTTCCTCGACTGGACAAAGATCCACGACACCATGCTCATGAGCCATTGCCTCGATGAGAACCGTGCCCACAAGCTCAAGGATCTTTCCGACTTCTACAAGATCTCGTACTCCGAGGCTGACGCGTCGGAACTGCAGAACCAGATCAAGGGGTGGATCCAGGAGACGAAGGAGTTCACGGGCACCGAGCCATCGTACGCCGACGTTCCTTCGTACTTGATGGTACCGTACGCCGTTCAGGATGCGTACATCACGCTTGCCCTGTTCGTCGAGTTCTACTTCCAGATCTTGTCGGACCCGAAGAAGGAACAGCTGCTGCAGATCTACGCCATGGAACGTGAACTGATGCGCGTGCTGTGGAAGGCCGAGGAGCGCGGAGTTCGTATCGACCTGGACTTCGTTTACAAGAAGATCTCCGAATTGCAGCCGCAGGTCAACATCCTCATCGAAGAGTGCAAGATCCTCACCGAGAACGTGGACTTCAATCCGTTGTCGGTTGATGATGTAGCGCAGGCGTTGAAGAAGTTCGATCTGTTTGATTCCTCTACGATGATCAACCCGACCACTAAGAAAGTGAATCTACCTGAATGGGCACTAGAGAAGATCGACCATCCAATCATCAACAAGGTGCTGGAGTGTCGCCTTTCCACCAAGTTGCTCACATCCTATTTCCAGGCGATCATCGACTACCACCGCATCGACGACGGGGGACAGGCCTTGGTCAGCTGCAACTTCATGCAGATCGGTGCGCGTACCGGCCGTATGTCAGTGACAGATCCAGCCTTGCAGACGTTGCCGAAGACGAAGGGCAACGTGCGCGGAGCCTTCATCAGTCGTGAAGGCCACAAGTGGATCCTAGCGGACTACTCATCCCAGGAACTCCGCATCTTGGCGCACTACACGCTGAAAGAGGATCCGGGTATTGCTCAAGCCGTACTGCACGGTGACCTGCATCAGGAAGCCGCTGATGCCCTGGGTGTCGAGCGCAAGAAGGCCAAGGGATTCAACTTCGCCATCGTGTACGGTGCGGGTCAGAAGAAGCTCGCAGAGATGCTGGGTGTATCTCTGCAAGAGGGTAAGGGGATGCTCAAGCAGTATCATCGCCGCTTTCCCGGCATCAACTGGCTCAAATACCTAGCTGAGAGCGTCACAGAGCGGCGCGGCTACGTCGAGACTGCCTACGGCCGCCGCCACCGCCTGGTGCGCTACTGGAACAAGGACGGCACACCTAAGACGGTGCCATGGGATAAGTCAAAGCAGCAGACGAATGCCTACAAGGCAATCAATAGCCTCATCCAGGGCACGGCTGCTGACATGGCGAAGTCCGCTATGATCAAGGTTGCAAAGGCCTTCGAAGCGGAGGGAATGCAAAGCATGATCTTGCTGCAGATCCACGACGAGATCATCGTTGAGGCACCTGATCACGAACTCGAACGTGCCATGGAGATCATGGAGCAGCAGATGACTGACTGCCCTGAGATGTCGGTGCCGATGGCAGTCGAGATGGAAGTAGCAGTACGATGGGGCGAGAAGGAAGAGGAGGGCGAGGTCTATGCGTATTCCCGAGGATAGTTCAGACGCTCTGCAGGAGTTCGCCGCTCAAGATCGAGACGGGCAGCAGCGTGCTAAGGATACCCTAGAGCACGCGATGCGTATGAAGGAGATGGGCTACTCGATGCGGGAAACTGCAGATGGCCGTGTGTTCTGGGCGCGTACGTGTGCGGATGATAAGTAGGTGATTGGTATCATCTCCACCGAGACATGTCGTTTCTGTGGATGCGGGTCGTCAATCGCCAGCATCCGCTCGCAGCACAGATTCACGTGCGGTACCGCCCTGGACGCCGTCAGCCGAGAGGTGATCCGGCGAGGGCAGCCGTGTATGAAGATCGAAAGCCACAAGGCGACCATTGAGATTCTACAAGATCGAATAAAGGAGCTAGAAGATGAGTAGTTTGAACGTATGTGGAGATCGGGTACTGGTCGAGCCTATGGAAGCTCAGACCCAGACCAATAGCGGAATCATCCTCCCGACGCAGGCTCAAGAGAAGCCGGTGATCGGAAAGATCGTCAATGTCGGTGAGGAACTGGAGAAGCTGTTCGCGCCGGGTCAGGAGATCATCTTCTCCAAGTACGGCGGCGTGGAGTTCCCTTGGGAGGGTACGGACTACATCTTCCTGCGCCAGTCCGACATTCTCGCCACGGTCGAGCACGATGGGTAAGCCTCCGTTCTGGAATCTGCGTAGGTTCGAGGGCGCGTGGACACTGGATGTGGGTTACGGGTTCTTCGAGATGAAGGGCCGTAAGCTCATCAAAGGTGCTGTCCTGAACCCACGCGCCCTACGTATCGGCCGCTGGGAGATTGTCATGGGGCGAGGCGTATGACTGACCCCTACGATCCCACGCATCACGATACGGTCTTCGTCATGGATCCCGGTGACGTGCATGTCGGCTGCTGCGTGATGGATGACAAGAACGGTTACATCCTTTGGGCAGACGAGCTACCGCCGTCAGCTATCCCTGACGAGTTGCGTCGTGTGAATCCGAAGGTCGTTGTCGTGGAATCCTTTCACCTGAGGCCGAACAAGGCAAAGGTGCAATCGTTTTCCAAGATGGAGACTTCGCAGCTTATCGGTACGATCAAAGAGGTCGCCCGAGAGATCGGTGCGAAGATCGTCGAGCAGCAGCCGTCAGTCCGCATGGTTGGTAAAGCATCCCCTTGGGCGCGTAGACTGCAGGCTCAGGGAGCTATGCCAGGCAATCGCCATACGCGAGATGCTGTGTGGCACGCCATCTACTACTACCGATTCAACTCCAAGAATCCGCGAAACAAGAAGGGCAAGTCATGAGTGATAAGAAGTACATCGCTATCGTGTGGGTAAATGCTGAGGATCGCAATCCGTCCTACACGATGACCCATGACCCTGCAGAAGATGGCGAAGAACTGTTCGGACGTGCTGCGATGTTCGCAGCCCGTGGAGGTAATCCGGGTCGCGTAGTTATCGCTGAGATTGTATCAGACGATACGATTGAACCTAACGACCTGCATCCGGTGCCATCCAATAACGCACCGACTGAGATCGAGGCCTGACGTGCGGGGCAGGCGTTTCGATACACTAGACGATCTGTGTGCGGCCATGGAAGCCTCGACTGTGCGCGATTGGCCCGGATGGTACTGCACCGTAGACAACTACGATGTAGATAACCAGAGCAACCTCTACTTCATCCCGCCTGTCGATAAGGAAGGCAGGCACGGGGGCCTTTGCTCAATCCCCTTGGATGGTTCCCAAGGGTGGCAGGCAGTCGAGGGACCGAACGGCCTGACCGTTACGCCGTCGATCTTTTTGAACATGAACGCCCTGATCCCGGGGTGGCATGGATTCCTAACCGACGGCGAATGGAGTACAGTCTGATGGCTACTCATGACGACCGCCTCCGCGTGAACTACGGCAACGGCGAACCGGACGCCGCTCCCGGCTCCGGCGCACGTGAGAACGGCCCCCAGCCCGCCATACGGCCGCCGTTCGACACGGCACTCACTGCCGACGAGCGACGAGTGACGGACTTCTTAGATAAGTGGCAGCCGATCCTCCGGATTAAGCACTGGGAGATCGAGATCCACTGGGGCACACCACCCAGTGATGGCTGTGACGCATCCATCTGGCTATCCAAGCAGTACCCCAGTGCGCGACTGTTCCTGGATGAAAACTGGAAGGATTGGGACGAGGTGCATTTCACCCGTACCATCATCCACGAACTTCTACATATCGTTATGCGCGACATGGACTTCGTGATCGTACACCTGCTTGAAGACCAACTACATCGCGATGTAGATAGTATGATCCGTAAGGCATTCCTGCAGGCAGAGGAAGCGGCTATCGAGATCCTGTCCCGTGCGTTCACCCAGTTGGAGTTTCGGTAATCCATGGCGAAGCATACACGCAGTGAAACAGAATCACATAAACGCGGCCAATGGCATCGCGGTGAGGTGTGTCTAGCGTGCTCCACTACTGATCACGACTACTGTCGCGGCGGTATGTGCACGATGTGCGTGTATGAAACCAACTTGAATCTAACGGATGTGAAGGGTGTAAACCCCCGTTCATATCGTATGCGATGCGACCATAAGACCCGTGAGTGCACCGTGCGATGCATGAAGTGCAACCTTTGGCTCCCTATCAACCGATTTTCCTTTAATCCTAAGAGTGGGATGATCGGACGCCACTGCTCCGGATGCTTAGGTAAGGCTCAGAGAGATAAGAGAGCTGGTTCACCAGGTGCTAATCGCCGCAATGCCTATGAGCGCGAGCGCCGCCGAAAACTCTACCAAGAGGATTTGAAAGCTGATGCTGCTTTCGCCGCCTGGAAAGATCAGTGCGATAAGGGAACCTACGCGCTGGTATCGCTAGCTCCGATCTGGCCCATCCTGCTCCAGTGGCTCGACATCTTGGTGCAGCGTCATGGAACGCTTATCGCTGTATCGCACGCCAGTGGCGTTGAGGTTCGGCGCATCACTAGTTTGCACCAGCGCGCTCAGGAGAAGGTTTCTGTCGATATCCTAGAGCGCCTGTGTGAGGCCGCCGACGGCAATCTAGAACTCGTTGTGCCCACGGGCCGCGACGGGTGGGGAGCGCACGGAGAACGCCACTGCGAGGACTGCGGGACGTTCTTTCACCCCTACCACGCTGCCGGTCGATGCCGCAGGTGTTACAACAACTATCAACGGCGCGGTCATGTACCACAAGAGGATTACTGGTCACCGCGTCATAGGATCTATCGATGCAGGCATTGCCAGCTCAATAAGTCAGATGGTAGGGTCCACGTAGGTAGAGGCCTATGTAAGATCTGCTGGAACCGAGACAACAAGGCTAGGAAAGAAGAGATCGATGAAGCGTCTTGATGAAGTAGTGCCTGAGGGAACGTACCTGCTGCTCACGCGCAAGTTCTTTACACCATCAGAGGTAGCTCGTCGCGTTGGCGTATCACGCCAGACGGTGGTGGGCTGGATCAACGAGGGGCGGATCCCATCACACACTACACCTGGTGGGCATCATCGGATTCCGGTCGATGCCTTCGATGGTCCTGATGCAGATAAGATTCGCGTTCCGGTTGTGTCTTGAGGTTTTCAATCACAGCTTCGTAGTGAGCTATGAGAGCCTCAGCATCTTCGCCGCCAGCCGCCAGTACGACTGTTCGCAGCTCTAGAACGTCCTCGGCGGCCAGCACACGGGGCAGCCGTTCGTTAGGGTCGTGACACTGCATGACGCCTAGCATACCTCGCGCGTTGGCCGCCAGTTGACGGACGATACTTATTCGGTATCACGCTTGAGGTTCAACAGGCGACGGAGTTCGGATTCGTTGCCTTCCTCAAGCTCGATAACGTCTTCGTGGCTCACGTGCCCATCCTTACCCAGGACGGAGCGATAGATTCCCAAGTGCTTGCCGTCGAACAGAGCCGACACAGGATTGCCCAGGCTATCGCGACCGATGTTAGTACGCGGGAAGTATCCCCCCTTGGTATCTTCGGCGTAGTCCACGTGGAGGGTAACGTCAGCTGAATCTTCTAGGCTGAACATCATCGATTCGACGTGTCCCTGGTCATCTACTTCCTTCATCTTAGCTAGGATATCATCGACCGACAAGCCATTAGGATCGAATCCGTAGATGTTCTTGACCTCATCGAGATCCACCTCACGCGGACATTCGACGACGTAACGCGCTGTGTACTTGATCTTCAAACTCATCATTTTCTCCGTTTCTTAGGCTTGAACACGTAGGCGAGTGTATCAGGATTTATTACCATCTTACCTCCGCGTCCGCAGGAGTGGAGTGGCAGTAGAAAAGAGCTTCGCCATCCTCTAGCCCATGTGCCTGGGTGGTCAGGCTGGTGCTCTCTTTGCTATCTACGTGATCCGGGTAAGGGCACCTAACGATAACACGAGAGGCGCTCATCTAGAATGCCTTCCCGCCGTGACGCTGGCCGCGTGTGCGATTGTATTCGAGCTTTTCCAGGATGTGTGGAGTGAGGTCTTCGATACCGATCTCAGCAGCCGTATCCAGTACACGTACAATCGTATCGGCTAGCTCGGATGGGACACCGCAGGGCTTTCGACGACCGTCTTCTTGGATTTCATAATAGACCTCGGTGAGGACATGCTGGCCCCTTGCCTCATCCAAAGCCTCGGATAGCTCGGAGTGTGCGAGCGCGATTAGAGTTCCGAACTCGCGCTTGGGTTCGTGCCATCCGCTATCTTCCGACAGCTGCCAGCACTTGTCCTGTAGGTCTTTCAGTGTGATGGTTGTCATTTCATACCTCGTTGAGTTTATTGCGCCTGTGTAGTTTGCCCTGCATTTTCCGCATAAAGAAGGGCATCGTACCAATCCCAGATGCATTGCATGTCATCCGGTGCAATCTTGATCTCAGGATAGTTGCGACCGCCCCAGCGACCTGCATCATAGACGGGCTTCATACCTCCCTGGCAGACCCAGCCCTTGGCGCATGTTTCGTGTCGATGGCGTTCGTGCATAGGCAGAGAATGTGGGCCACGTGTAGCATGCAGCCAGGGTACATTGTAGTATTCTGATGCACCCTCCCATGGAGGCCGGAACTCGAATTCCATATGACCATCAGTGTGTACAGTTTCTGTGATGCCGCCACGTTTGATGGCGATGTGGTATCGAGTCTCAGTAGTGGTGACTGTGAGCTTAGGTCCATAGATACTCATGCTTGCACCTCCTCAACGGAACTAGGATCAAATCCAATGCGATGCCTGATCACAGATTGATCATCAATCGTTTGTTCCAGCACCACTTCACCACCGCATTTGAAACAGCTCACCTTACTGATGATTCGAGGTTTCGTGCCTTCACGAATGATGACATCAACTTCCATTGTCATCTGGAGCTGGTAATTGTTGAGATACTGAAGATGGCGCGATAGATGCTCACACATCCCCTTCTCAGGGTCCGGCTGCACAATCCTATTTTCCTTCGGCATTCCGAGCCTCCTCAATCGCCTTGTTGACTTCGCGCTCAAACCAAGGTCCAGCGTGGTTGATCTCTAGAAAATCACGGCAGTAGTTAAGCTGTCGCTTTGTCGAATCTACCGCAAACTGCAGCGCCTCTTGGATCTTTGGCTCGGTGTCGTGGTCTGGGAAGTAATGATTGACGAACCACTCAGCTTTTTCGAATCCCAAGACCTCGGCCTCGGCAGTGACTGCCAGGGCATCAGCTGTCTTCACGTCCATCCAGATCTGCTTTTCAACGAGAGATGCAGGTCTGTAGTCCGAAAGTGGATGATGAAAGTCCATGTAGATGCCATGCGGTTCAGCGCACAGAAGCTGATTCGCACGCAAGATGCGATACAGGAGATGTGCTTCACGCGCCTCGATCTCCGGCGTTTTCCACGGCTTCGGCATATCACCCAATACACCTTCCGGTGCGTCGTGCAGCCAGGCATACGGCCGTGAACGCACGGGACACAAAGCGGCCACAGTGGCTGTGTGACAGAGCACCGGGTACCACGTGTCCACCCCGCCACCAGCAAACCGGGGCTGGCGGCCTAGACCGCCTCCGATGTCACGTAGCGACGGGAATCCATCATCACCCATAGGTGAGCCGGGTGGCCATACTTGCGCTCCTGATGGTTGCCACATATTATTCATCCTCTCCGGGTTGCGATTCGGTAATCCACCCTGAACTCCACCCTGAACTGTCAGGGCACATGTCGCAACGAATCTGTGTGTAGTTGGGATTCGATTTCTTCTTCAAGCGGCCATCGGGCCAGGGTTCAGAATCCGGATCATCGATGAGTGAAGGACCGCCTGGGCCGTCCCAGCATCCCCATGGGTGTTCCTTATCCTTTGAGCACTCGCATACGACGCCTTCAACAAATCCCTTGGGAAGTTTGACTTCCCAGCCGTCACGCCGCAGCTTCTCTAGATTCTCTCGTGTCGCGCACTCTCGGCACCAGGTTTGCCAGACTTCAATCGAACCTAGATCGGCTGAGCTACCGGGGTACCTCTCCTGCCATGGCACCATCTTGCGGGCCGTTACGAACTGATATCCCTCGGCTTCGTGCGCGAACATCGCGCCTGAGCAATCGTGCGCTGTAGTGTAGCAGTCGTCACCATCGCATACGACAGATGTGAATTCACCCACTAGTATCCATACTCCGATCCATCCCAGTCATACTCATCAAAAGCTGAATAGGCAAGTGGTATCTTGAGTTCCCGTAATCGATGTTTGCGGGCATAGTTATCTCGTCCATTCATACTTCGACATGGGCCTGTCTTTCCTAGTTCACGCATGACACGGATTGCACCGGGGTACTCACCGCGTGCATGGACACGATCCACCGCAGCCATAACAGACTTTGCTCGATCTGTAGTTAGATCATAACCCATACGGCCGCTTGCTTTATCAACAATTATCTTATCGTATTTACCCATCTCGGTGCGCCGTTCCGATCTCAAACACCTGTCCGGTTCCCAAGGTGACTGTCCTATCACTCAGGTTTACCCCTTGGATCCAGAAAGGCAGCGCCGGTTCGTCGGGACTTGAATCGGCTACCGCGTCACGCATGTAGATCGTGCCGTTGATGATTACTGTATCCCTATCTCGCAAGTACCTCATCATAGCTCCGAGTACGATGCCCTGAGCTTCGCCGGTGTTGTACTTGTGCTTATCAGCGAGTTCTTCAGCGGTAACGATGTTCATCGCTTGCCTCGGTTCGCTCGGCGTGATGCCTTCTGTTGATCTCGCAAAGCCTTGCGCTTTGCCCTTACCTCGGTCCAGGTGCGATTTAGCTGTGATACAGTTTTCACACCCTGCGCCCGACGCGTGCCGATCTGCCTTAGCATCGTCGTTGTCGGAGGATACGAAGATCGACGGTTCGACATCTTCGGGTTGCCGCGCTCGTTGAGGTCATCGTGCTTGTTCATGGGGTACCTTTCAGGCTTCGATGGGGTGTCCGTTACGGTCGATGATAGTTCCTATCGGTAGCTGAAATCCGACGAACTCCAGGGCCTTCACCGGAATGGATACTGCGTGCTCGGTCATATCAACCAGGCCCGCAGGACCCATCTCGAAGTAGGCTCGGAGGTTCGCGGATGGATCCAGGAACTTCACATAGTGCCGGTGATCTGAATCCGTGCAGTCGTTCTCTGAATCGTATACTTGAACCAGTTCGCCGTCAGCCCACGGCAGCTGATCTGAATCCATCCAAGTTCCAACTACTCGATAGCGAGCGATCAACTCAACTTCCTTGGATTCTACTGTGTCTAGCATGGCAATCCCTCCCACTCGATTAAACATATCAGTCCTCGTCATCCGTGATAACACTCATAAAGGCAGGATTAGGCTCTACACCCAGTCCATGGATAGCACGCACGGCATTAAAAGCATATCCAGCCTGGAAGCCAGACACTCCACCGAAGTACTCAGCGTAATTGGGCCATCGATTCTTTACCGCATCGAATAGCTCCGTGTCCTTACCCTTCGGCTCACCCACGAGAACATCGAGCGCATCTTGTTTTTCCGCTGCCGACCACTCTGGATGCCTGTCAATGATGAGGTCGTGTACTTCCTGATCGGTATAGACCTGCTCTGATTCCAGGGCTGGTGGGTTGGTTCCCTCAAGGAGTACAAGATAGCAGTGCGCGAGGCACATCGCTGCCCGGTCATAGTCATCGTCGGTCACCTTACTTGAGGGGTCGAACAGTCGCTCTCCGCTATCTGGCAATGGAACTTGACGGATAGCAGCCTCCAGTTCTGGAATCGACCGCCGTGCGCCGTCAGGCAGCTGCTCTCGTCCGGCACTGGCCCACATCTTCATACCAAGTGAGGGTGATACGCCTTCGTGAGCGCCGTCTTCTTCTAACGTAATAGGTGAATCAGACACGGTAGTTACCATCCCACCAGGCATTCTTGCCCTTCTCGGTGATAGACCAGCATGCACGTGGCCCTGCACATACACGCGTCGTTCGCCTCTCAACCAGTCCGTGCTTGTGCATCGTATTTAGCACTTTCTGAGCTTGATCGTAGGTACCGAGAGTAGAGATGCGCTCGGACAGCATCCGAGTCGTCAACCACGCCTCAGGGTCATGGCGCTTCACGCGCAGAAACTCGATCACATCCATCTGCTTGGGGGTGACCTTTCGAAAGTTCCTATCCGGGGCGGCAATTTTGATGACGAAACTACCACTCGCCCAGGCTGCCAGTCCTGCTGGTGTAATATCGTAAGTCTTAATACCGACACGGTTCTTGCCCTCTTTGATCAATCCGTTTTTCACCATGCGCTTAACACGGCTACGGATAGCACTGAGGCTGCTGGTCGGATCGCCTTGTCGATTTACGATGTTGTAATGAATTTGATCCACCGTGACCTTTGTCCAGTTGCCTTTGCGCCTGGTCTGAAACACCGTTAGGATCTTGTAATGGTTGTCGTTTAATGCGACAACTCTTTCAATCGTTTTTGCCACGTCTTCTCCCTGTAGTTCTCGGATATCCACGTTCTAAGTATATAGATAAGGAACCCGCATTGCAAACATCAAAGTAAACGGCCCGATGTGTGCCAACTCCCATCGGGCCGTGCGTCATCTCATGCGTGGAGGTTCGCCCTGTGATGACAATCTATTTCCAAGGATTGGGCTGTGTGATGCGGTTCAAGTTCTGACGCATCATATCACCGGCCTGGGCTGCTTGTTCCGCGCTATGATCAGCTGTGATGATATTGATTTGGTTCGGATCAGTCGATTTCATAATCTGGATTCCGCTGGATGTATATCCTAAGTTCGCCCACTGTGATTGAACGCGAAGGCCCACACCCTTGTTCTCGGCAAGTTTCGATTTGATCTTTTCGGTCTGCTGCTTGGCTTGTCTGATAGCTGTCGCGTGGAAGGTGTAGGTCGTCGGCTGCATCGTAGGACTAGCTTCTTGTACGACCACTACATCGATGTCATGCCATGGGATGATTGAACCGCCGATGGTAATGCATTGCATCTTCGGCCCTGTCCCAGGTGCGCCGACTTCCGCGATACCTATGCTATCAGCCGATATATTGAATATCTTGCCAGCGACTTGAACCTTGCGGATCGTACCAGCTGGCTGGTTCTGCATATGCATCCTAACGAACGCTAGCATCTGATCACGGATTTCATAATCCAGTGTCGAGTTGACCTCGCTCTCGATCTCACGCAGCCACGCCTTGGTGATCTCGAAGTTGTGCGAATCAGACTTCTTCGCTTCCTCCAGCAGTCGCTCGGCAAACAGATTACGAGTGATTACATCACCTAGCTTGTTCGCGACCAGGTACGACGAATCCTCGGCTTGCCTATTAGCCACGTCAAGTGGCGACGTAGGCCTCGCCGGTTCGTAGCCGCGTAGCTCCCGCACGGCGTACCGAAGGCTCTGTATGAACCGCTCGCGGCCGTCAAACGCCAGATCTAGGAGAGTGCCCTCCGACTTCTTGAAAAAGACCTTCGGCAGATCTTCGAGCTTTAGGATCGTATCCAAGACGATGGAGAGTACAGGCTTCGATTCTTCGCAGTAGCACGGATCCTCCGTGTGATGGCATTTCGGACAAATCACACTGCAGCCCCCAGGTTACGCTTCACGATTTGGCGCAGCATAGCCAGGACAGCGTTCGGGATCTCTTGCGCCTGATCGACATCAACTAGAACTGTGAACAGATCGTGTACGTTGACCTGAACTCGGTCATCACCCCATCGGCCGTTCGGTCGATACCAGATCACGTCATGACCGTCATCGCCAACGCGAAGGCAGAACGTCTCGATGCCTTGGCGACGAGCTTCGTGGATCTGGTTGATCAAGATCGGCCACTGATCGTGGTTCGGCTGTCCGTCAGTTATGATGATAACAACCTTGACCTCAGCATCTGACGACATAACCTCTTGGACTGCTGCCTGATGGCCGTCAGCCGTTGGCGTAGTTCCATACGATCCGGTCATCTCAGCCATGAGTGCAGTACGTTTGATCAGATCGTCGTCGATGCCCTTGTAAACTCGGGCATTCGATTCAACAGTCTCTCGAACAGGACGGCCCCACATATCCCGGCGACGGCGGCGGCCTTGTCGGTAAGTCGGGAATGATGTTGAGAATCCAAGTACGGCAGTCTGGATGATGCCCTCGAATGCCTCTGCCATGATCACAGCGGCCTGGAACGCCAGTACCTGGTTTGATCCGGCCCCAAGACCGCCCATGGATCCTGACTGATCTACACTCATAGCAACTGCATAGGATTTACCACCCAACTGCAGTTCACGTTCGAAGATGCGAGGGTCTTCTTGCATCATGCGATACAGCCGACGTGTCTTGATCTTGCGACCTCGATCATACGATCCCGAGTATCGCGTTAGTCGATTCTCCTTGAGCACCTGACCGGCGTATCGACGCAGGGTATTGATCTCCGGCCTCAGGTCGCCGAGAGCGCGGTCGTAGATATGGCTGTGGCGAGCGATTGCATCTCGCAGGTTCGTCAGAGCCTTAGGGTCAGATCCATCGACTCCGAAGTCCTCCGCGAACTCTTCCAAGGTAGCCAACTGCTCGACCTTGATCTCGCGCTCAATCCGGCGAGCTTCCTTCGCTCGCTTATCCATCTGGTTTCGCTTCTCAACGATGAACGGATTCTTCTTGTGATCCTCGTCGGATCGAAGGTCGGCAATCATCTCTTCCATCAAGTTCGTAGCACGCACATCTTGGGTGATGTCGGGCGTTCCGAGGGCACGCTCCAAGAGGTCCTGATCGTCGGCCTCGGCTTGTACGTCGTCTAGGAATTCGGCGGGGTCGAAGTCGTCGGAATCGGGATCATCAACTGATCGCCCTTCTCCATCTCCATCATGTCCGTCGTAGTTATCCCCATACTCGTCTTCGTCGTCACCTGATACGTCCCCGGTACCTGAGCTGTCATCGTGATCGTATTCGGCGTCGGGATCTTCCGCTCGATCATCCGAAGCGTTAGATTCTCCAGACCAGTCATCATCCGCGTCAGTACCCACGTTGCGATTTGAAGTGGTACCCGAACCATTGAAAGAACCGTTATCAACAGATCCGCCATCCAGGTTAGAACCACCAGACGAGCGGCTGTCCGGCGAGGCAAGATTCGGATCTGACATTCCTCCGTCGTCATTTGATCCATCTGAATTTCCAGTCGATCCAGAAGATTGCTGCTGATCATCATACGAGTCCCCCTCGTCGTATCCATTTTCAGAAGAAGCGCCTGACCCAAATCCATCTAGTCCTTCAGCTTCTTCGCCAGGCTCAGGGCTATCGACTGATCCTTGACCCATGCCTTCTGAGTCATCTTCGGCAGCTGCATCCCCATCTTCGCCTGCCTCCGGCTCTCCAGGTCCATCAGATAGATCGCTGGTGCCAAAAGGATCCGTAGCATCGGTCGATTCGCCTTCACCCTCGTCAGTGGTACCCAGATCCTCTCCAGCTTCGGTGGCCGCGCCCACTTCGGGCGAAACATCTCCGTCCGGCTCTCCTTCGCTGCTTCCGCTATCAGTACTTCCTGATAGCTCGTTCTCGGGATCATTGGATCGTTCATCTTCTTGCCTATCGTTGAGTTGCTCACGCATCTCGTCGCCAGCGGCGCGGGCGTCGTCGAGTGTGTCGGCTTGCGCTTCCTGCTCGCGCTGCGCGGCCTCCTGCGCGGCTTTCTCCGCTGCACGTTCGGCAGCACGCTGCTGCGCCTCAGCCTCGGCCGCCTTAGCCGCTTCTTCCTTGGCACGCTGCTCGGCTTTGACCATACCGATAAGCTCGGTGAACGGAACAGCCAGGGCACAAGCAAGATCCTGGGTGGTTTCACCCAGCGATGCCATCTGCAGTTCTTTCTCGCATCGGCCGAGAGCTGCCTTGTCCTCATCAGTACCCAAGGGCGGCATCCCATTCAGAGCGCGCGATGTGTTCAGAAGAAATCGCCACTTGGCAGGCAGTGATGGGAACCCGCGAAGCGCCTTCGCTGTCCACTGATCAGTTGCCTTGGCAGTGAACAGCGAGCGTGCACCGGGAAACTGCGCCGAGAATATGCGCTCGATACGCGCATCCTCGACGGCGAACACCAGCAGCTGCGCCAAGCCCTGCTGTCCCAAGATGTCCCAACCGAGTACGGCAGGATCATAGTCGATGGGTGTCGTGTGCAGAAGGTGGGCAATCTCGTGCGCGGTGACAGATAGGGTCTGCTCACCGAGCACAGCTGCATCAGCTGCCCGGAACCGGAGGATGGGAGGTGTCGATGAAAGATCGACTTCCCATTCCTCACCCGGTTCCAGGATGATGTTTCCTTCGCCCACGATGCTCGTAGCCAGTCGGTCTACGAGATCAGCAAGCCTAGCCTCTGTCTCAGACAGTCGCATTTGTTATCCTCCAAGGGCTCTGGTTGGCATGGCCCTAGATTATATTTACGACCAGGGATTGTCGTCGTCGGCTGCTACCTGAGTCGATCCATCCGGATCAAACACCAGGCGGAATGTGTTCGAGAGGAAGTCTCGATCCGTTTCGTGCGCCTTACCGATGATGGCGAACTCGACAGCCTCGGTCCACGTGATTCCATGGCTCATGAGGCGGGCCGTCATGATCAGGTCTGCGGTGGACAGGTAGAAGATCGTCTTGTTCGCGTGGAACGACTCGCGGATCGAGTGACCAGCTTCTGCCAGCCCCTTGGCGACATCGGCGGATACACCTTCGACCAGTTCGATGATGACCCGTGCCTCTTCCTCCCGCGACAGGTCAGCCACGCGACGAACGATGCAGCGACGTGCCAGGGCCGGTGATAGCTCACGCGCTCCGGCGTACAGCTCCGGTGGATTCATCGTACCGAACAGTCGGAAGTTCGGATGCGGCACGATGATGAAGTCCGGGTGCTCGGGGTCCAGCTCCAGCAGCGTGATGTGGCCCTCGTCAACTAGCTCGTGGATGAGGACGTTGACCTCAGCCGGTGCGAAGTTGATCTCGTTGAAGGTCAGACTGATGCCGTGCTTCATGCAGAACGGGAGGATGCCGAGCTTGAACACCATCCCCTCCTTCGGGGTGGCTACCCACTTACCCAAGATTGTATCAACTTCGACAGCGCCGTTGAAGGTGATGTGGCGATGCGGCCAGCGGCGGTCCTGGTGCTCTCGACCGATAGCTGTTGTCTTGGCCAGTCCAGTGTGTCCGATGAGGATGAGCGGGATGTTCGCCTTCATGGCGATGTCGATAGCACGCTTTTCCATATCCATACCGATGATCTCGGGGAGGTTGTCGGTGATGAATTGTGCCGGAACGCTCAGGACAGGTGCCGGTGCATCAGAATCCACCGGGGTATTCTCGATGTCAGCCTCAAGCTGTGCTGTAGCCTCAGCGTCGATGGTGAGGTTTTCACCTGATACGATAGTTTCGGCCGTGTCTTCAGTGATGTTGCCCGCACGTTCCTGGCCATCTCGGAATGCCTGCTGCGCCTCTTCCTTGGTGATGACCTTCTTGCGATCTTCATCGAGAACAGCAGCTGCCTCTTCGAGCACCTTTTGATCATCCATGACCTCGCACTTCATCCGACCTGTTGCAGGGTCTATGCGATGCTCTTCTTCGTGGGTGTAGTTGATGATCTTATCGATGTCTGCGACGTAGTTCTTACCGCTGCGATCCATGATATAACCGCGCTGGCCATCTTCGGTGCGGCCTGCGAAGCGCCACTCTGGGATACTCTCGCTGGTAGCGGACTCGTTCGGAGATTCCTCAACAGCTGCTTCCTGCTCTTGCGATGCAGCCTGAGCTGCCTCGTGCCGCTGTGCTGCCATGGCCTCGCCGCGCTCGGTGGCGGCGTCCCAAGCTGCTGGGTCTACTTCGATCTCATCGTCCGAAACTTCAGCGTTCCCGTTCTGGGTGATAGCTGCAGCGAGCAGCACATCCGGGTCCTGCTGTTCTGCGCGGATCATCTTGGTCGCTTCGTGTGCATCCACATCATCTTGTCCGAAGCAGATCGCCTTGTCAGCCCCCTCAGGTGGGTAGATGCCCGTATCGCCGCAGGTAGGACATACCAGTAGTACGGGCTGGGTGGGCTCTGCATCTTGTGTAGCTGCGGTGGGAGGTGTCATCGCCTTTGCCAGAGCGGCTAGATCAGTTGCAGGCGCTGCCGGAGGATCTGGGACAACTACGGGCTCCTTGGCCTTGAGGTCGATTTCCGGCTCTACTTCCTTCGGCTCGTCGGTCGCCGGAGTAAACTCGGTGGGGAAGCGCTGCTCCAGATTGGATAGCAGCGCGGCGTCTTCTGCGGAAAGAAGATCGTTAGCCGAGGCCATGTTGGCCACGTCATCCATGCTGGGCAGGTCCTCCAGACCCGGCACGGTTGTTACATCAGGAGTCTCAGCTGCGAAGCCGGACATGGTGATTTCTGTCATGGTGATGCGATTCCTCTCAGGTGTAGTTGGCGTTCACCCTTCTACTAACGATAATAGCGTATCGTTAGCCGGTGTGCAACCAGGAAACTACGATTGTTAGTCATGTAGGACACAAGTCGGCCTACATCTACTTTGTGGCACGCCTCAAACGGTCAAACGCGGCAGCAGCTGCAACTCCCAGGATGATAAATACCATTAGTGATCCTTCGGATTGAGTGTCACAGTAATCTGAGCGCGTGCCTTCATGGCATGCAGCAAGGCAGTGAGGCCTGAATCTGTTACGACTTCCAATGCCTTGTCTTCGTCGGGACGGTAGTCGATGTAACCGGGATGACTATCTTCCGGCTCGGCCTTCGCATCTAGGTCATCGCCCCAGAGATTCAATCCCAAGAAGTCAGACAGTAGACAAATCGTATCCCATTTGGAAGACGTAACACCTCGCTCGATGTCTCGGATAGTGGAATCCGAAACACTATGGCCGTCAGCCGCCATCTTCTCGGATAGCTGAACAGCGGTGAGATCCTGCTGTACACGTGCCGTTGCAATCTTGGTTCCCAGCCATCGGCGGTGGGGTGGCGGGTTATCGGTGAATGCCATTAGTTATCTACCTCTACTTCTTCGAAGGTTCCATCGCAGTTTTCATCCGTGCAGTCTTCACCTACATCGACTTCAGTTTCTTGTACCCCACACATATTGCATTCGAATAATGCATCCTCAGCATTCCAAGGGGCATCGGGGTTCGCGCTCTCGCCAGTATGATCGGGATGTTCGATGCACATGTCTTCGCCGCTTTCATGTAGTTTAATCCCAGACACACCGAAGGGCCGATCCGTAGACCGACCCTCCGATGTATCCAGGGGATGGATGTGTCACTCAGCCGGGGCTGTGGGTGCCTCGGGTGCTGCGGGAGCCTCCGGAGCGGCAGGTGCCTCGACCGTGCCG